>Ga0153915_10001476_pt1 | contig 21576 bp, 25 predicted proteins | sample Opewatmetagenome_2_FD_107003 | JGI IMG/M metagenome (GOLD analysis project Ga0153915, IMG submission 107003) | Freshwater wetland microbial communities from Ohio, USA - Open water 3 Core 3 Depth 3 metaG | ecosystem: Environmental > Aquatic > Freshwater > Wetlands | place: USA: Ohio, Lake Erie...
TGCTGACGGGCCCAATAAATATCTACGCCATCCTTAAATACTACCGTCACAACAGATAAACCCAAACGTGAAATGGATCTAAGCTCTATGATATCGGGAATATTCGCCACTGCTATCTCAATTGGTGCAGTTATTATGCTCTCAACCTCCTGAACCGCGAGCGAAGGCGCAAGGGAGATCACCTGCACCTGATTGTTGGTAATGTCAGGAATCGCATCAATAGGAAGCTGTGTAACTGAGTAAATTCCCCATCCGGTCAGGGCAAGCACAAATAATCCAACGATGAATTTATTCTTAATTGAAAAATGAATAATGCGCTCAATCATATTACTTTATGATAAATAAATGATAATCAAATGATTATTAAAAAACACAAAATGTTTCAGATGGAAGCCTGCAAAATAATATTACGCAGTTGGCGGGGCTCTGAATGAGGTAGTCCCATGAAAGTGATCGGAAATATAGGATTGGTCTGTTATACTTAATACCGGATCAATCAGGGATTCAGAGTTAAAAATGAAATCCTGTACGAAATGAATTATAAGGTTATCATGATTGAAATTACTGAAGAGCTGGTTTGAAATATGACAAACCTTTTCATCTGAAGGTTGAGTTAAAGCTTTAAGTGATCTGACTGGATCATCCGTTCCGGAATTGGAATTATGAATTAGTTCGCGACAGCCTCCGATGTTCTCATAAATATGGTTATGCGGAATGGTGCTGTGAACGAAAATCACCAGCCATGCAAGCAGAATTGTATATGCCTTTGTTTTAAGAAGTTTTCTCAATTATTAGGTATAAAACGCAAATGTAGTAAAAAATTCAAATTAGCAATTTCATTCCGGCAGTTTGCCATTACACCTCACCGTAAAGCAACATCCCCCCAACCCTTACCAGTTTGAATCATACCATGACCTTACGTCTGTTGCCTGCATTCCTGCTTTTATTGCAGCTTCTATTCCAAGATCCGCATCTTCAAATACTTCGATGAATTTGGGTTCGATTTCCATTAATTTGGCACACCTCAGGAATGTTTCAGGGTGAGGCTTGAATGAGTTTACATCGTTTGCTGTCACAACTATCTCAAAGTATTTTTTCAAACCTGTTACCTCAAGTGTACGATCCACGGCTTCGCGGTGGCCACCAGTCCCGACAGCCATTGGCAGGATTCCATAATACTTTTTTACTATATTAACTACCGGCTCGATAGGTTTCAGAAGATGCTGAAGCTTGAAGAATTCATCGATCTTTTCTTTCATTATCTGTTCCACGGTTACGCTTCCATCCAGACCGCAATTTTTTATTATTTCTTCCGCAATTATCCATCCGGGACTGCCAGTATGTTTACGAAGGAAGCTGTTATCGATATGGGCGCCAAACTTGATACATGCTTTTTGCCAACCCTGAAAATGATATGGCATTGTATCGGCAAGTGTACCATCAAGATCAAAAATCAATCCTTTTACCCCCGGCCTGATATCGTACTCCATTAGCTTAAAATGAAGGGGCAAATGTATCGAAAATATTTATGATCTTAAAAATCTATGCATTGAGAACGTAATTTATTGACTACTGAATTCCGTTTGTCGAAATCACTGTAAAAGCCCTCCATGTAATTTATAATGTCTTTTTTTGACCTTGGTTTAAGGTACGGGAAATCATTTATAACTTTGAAGAATTGTTCTTTCTTATCAGAAAATTCTTTCAGGTCATTTTTAAAAACCTCTTCGCTCCTGCAAATTCCCAGATAGAGCCTTTCCCTTACATTTTTTATTGGCAGTGATTCAAAAGGAACTGCATAATGAGCATTTACAAGACCCGCGTAGTCAAAATCAAAAGGTACGATAAGTCCCAATTCAGGATTTTCTGAAAAGGGCTGTGAAAGCACAAGGGCATTATGACCCGCAGGAACAGACCAGTCGGTATTTCCAACCATATAATTGAAAATAGCATATCTATCCATCATATCCGGCTTGATATACTTCTGAGTCACAGGTTTGGATATTTCACGTGAATGTGTTCTTTTCTCAAGAAGTTTTACCGGCTCAATTGCAAATCCAAATTGACTGAGAGGTTTCTGTTTTTTTGCGGTGTTTATTAAAGTAATTCTCATGAGCCTTACGCGGAGACTATTATCGGTAAGAACATTATAAAGCTTATATATAAGGTATTCCCTTAACACATAGTCTTCATATCCCATTTTACAATAGGGGACAAGCTTAAGCTTATTAATGCCGATGAATTCCCCGGCTACAGAGTCTTTTAGCTTAAAATTCAGGCTTAAAGGAGGAAAATCACAAATATCAGAAGTTCGGCGTATTTCTCCTCTGGCCCTGAGTTTGATATTCTTATTTACGGAATCTTTATCACTAGTGTAGTAAGTCAGAACTGCATCCAGATAGGTTGTATCCGACCTCTTCCTTTTATATGTGGTGATGTCGAATCTCAGGGCTATTTCAAACAGGTCATCACTTTCGAATAGTTTGATATTTACATTATGAGTATCTCTGACTGCATATTGAATATTTGAGGAGTCAACCTGGCCGAACGCAGGATGAATAATAAAACCTGACAGGAAAATTAAAGCCGGGATAAATTTTTTCATCAGCAGAATAGTTAAAGAATGTAAATTGAAATTGTCAATCTAATTTACTAAAATATTCGGATCTAAAAAATAAAAAAGGCCGCTGATGAGGCGGCCTTTACGAATGATCATAATGTTTACCTTTTATATTGACCCAGGTAATCTTTAACCTGGTGATAAACATTCTCAGCAGTAAAACCAAATTTCTCATCGAGCACTTTGTATGGAGCTGAAAAGCCAAAGGTGGTTAGGCCCCATATTCTTCCGTTAAGTCCGGCAAGACCACGCAGTGTAACAGGAAGCCCGGCAGTTAGGCCAAAAACCGGTATACTTTCGGGGAGAACTGATTTCTGATACTCCTGGGTCTGGTTTCTGAAGAGTCCTTCCGACGGTGCGGAGACTATCCTTATTTTCAGGTTATCTTTTTTCAGCAATTCTGCTCCTTCGAAAAGTGTAGCAACTTCTGAACCGCTGGCAACAAGTATAACGTCCGGTGTGCCATTGCAATCCCGGACAACATAGGCTCCTTTTTCGGCTTTCAGCGAGTCAGTGTACCTGTCATTATTTTCTGATGGAAGATCTTTTATATTTTGTCTAGAAAGGATAAGAGCCGTTGGTGTTTTAGTGTTTTCAAGTGCGAGCTTCCATGCAACGGTGGTTTCATTGGCATCAGCAGGCCTGATAACAAGCATGCTGTTTTTCCCGTGATGATTTTTCAATTGTTCCATTAGCCTGATCTGCGCTTCCTGTTCAACGGGCTGATGGGTTGGCCCATCTTCTCCAACCCTGAACGCATCATGTGTCCAGATGTATTTAACCGGCAATCCCATAATGCATGCGAGCCTCACCGCCGGTTTCATGAAATCAGAAAAAACGAAAAATGTCCCGCAGGAAGGAATTACTCCACCGTGAAGCGCCATTCCACTCATGATTGCAGCCATTGTAAGCTCCGAAACACCAGCCTGAAGAAAGGCTCCCGTAAAATCTCCTTTTATGAATGCTTTCGAATTTTTCAAAAAACCGTCGGTCTTGTCTGAATTTGAAAGGTCGGCCGATGCGACCACCATATTCTCTACTTTTTTGGCAAGCACACCCAGAACTGTAGAAGAGGCGGCCCTTGTTGCCGAACCTTCTTTCTGGACGATGGCTTTAAAGTCGATTTCAGGGATTCCCCCTGAGTAGAAAAGATGAAGTTTTTTGTCCAGTTCATTGTTCTTTGATGCCCACTCATATTTCTTCTTCTTCCAATCCGAAGCAGCCTTGCGCTTTTGGGCAAGAATGTTGAGATACAACTGTTTTACGTCATCAAAGATGGAAAAAGGATCGGTAATATTTCCGCCAAGGTTGACCAGGGATTTTTCGAATGATCCGCCTGCTTCACTTACCGCCATTCCATGGGTAGATGTTTTTCTTTCAAAGCTGTTTCCTTCGTTATCAAGAAGGCCTTTCCCCATTGTTGTCTTCCCGATGATTATTGTCGGCTTCTCCTTTTGGGTAAGGCTTTCATTCAGTGCCTTCCTGATCTGATCCTGATCGTTACCATTGATATTCAGCACGTTCCAGCCCCAGGCTCTGTATTTCATTGAGGTATCCTCATTTGTTACAGCCTTAGTCTCGGTTGAAAGCTGAATATTGTTTGAATCATAGAACATTATCAGATTATTAAGACCAAGGAAACCGGCCAGGCGGCCTGCTCCCTGTGAAATCTCTTCCTGGATTCCTCCATCTGATATGTAAGTAAATATTTTATGAGAGAAAAGTTCACCAAACTTTGTTGCAAGAAATCTTTCAGCGATTGCGGCGCCAACAGCCATGGAATGACCCTGTCCGAGCGGACCGGAAGTGTTTTCAATTGCTCTTTTGATGTCCAGCTCAGGATGACCCGGGGTAGAGCTTCCCCATTGCCTGAAGCTTTTCAGATCATCAACACTGAAATGCCCGGTAAGTGTAAGAACAGAGTAAAGCATTGGAGACATATGACCCGGATCGAGGAAGAACCTGTCGCGGTTGATCCAGGTCGGATCGTCCGGATCGAAATTCAGGAATTCAGAAAAGAGTAAATGAATAAAATCAGCTCCTCCCATTGCTCCCCCGGGATGGCCCGATTTGGCCTTTTCAACCATCGACATTGAAAGGATCCGGATATTGTCAGCTGCTCTCTTGTTTACATCACTTGTCATAAATGATAAAGATTATCCGCTGGTATTTCTTTGATGGAATCAAAAATAGGATTTATTGATGACAGGACAAAACCGGTTTGAATTCAAAGAATCAGGGAATCCTTTAAAGATATTTTCTGTCTTCCTCCGGAACATCAAAGTATTTATCGTACTTGACCGAATCAGGTCCCAATTTTTCTACAGATGTTCCGCTGAGTTTATATGTACATTTTTCGCCAACGATATCTGAAAAGTAAATGTCATACTCCTTGCCGTTATCATCAACCATGATTATCCTGACAAGATGATCGTACTTGAGACTGTTCAGATGTGCATGGCAGATAGGACACTTAATTAAGTACTCTTCACCTTCTTCCATTTTAAAAGTAGAATGTGTAGTAACCGTATAATTCCCAAGCTCGGGATTCAGCAAAAAGAGACCTTTTTTATTACTGTTGTTTTTTAATGCAGCAAGGATTATGGAATTTTTTACGTTCAGAACTCCTCTGCAGGCTTTACATAAGTATTCGGTTGCCATAAAGTACCTCCTGTTAGTTTAGTAAGAATTAATAATATTAATTATTTTGTCGGCTTCTTCCTTTACAAGATACGATATATTTTCACCAAAATTAATTTTTTCTGGCTGTATACCCAGCAAATAAACCGGCATTTTAAAAAAATCCTGAAACCTTTTTAAAGAAATATTATGCGTATTAAAAGTCAAATCCTGAACCTGGCGAATCGATTTTAATGTATATGTCGCGGGAGGTGAATTCATTTCAACACAATCGATAAGTACAAGGATATCCGGTTCCAGCGAATTTATTTTGCCGATATAGTTTTCAAGGCTTACTTCAACTGTAAGAGCAGATATCCGGGAAGTTTGTTTTATATTTGAACTGATATAAACACCCACACCATCATCCATCCTTAGGAGATTCCCTATTCCGACAAAAAGTAGTTTTTTATCTTTTTGTGAAAGCAGTTTCTTAAGGTTTTCAGACACCCTTAAATAAATATTTCATGAGAATCTGCCGCAGGCAGTTAGGACAGATGACATTGAACATATCTTTTCTCTTCAGTGGGCCTTTTATTTCAACGCTTACATCCTGACCATCGGCAAGTCGGAGTTTCTGATTCAGGAGGTTTAAATTAAGGATGGAAGAGAAAGCTTTCGGACCCAGTTTTATGTGCATAAAATGCAAGTGTTCTTTGGTTGTAATTATTGCACCGCAGCTTTCACAGATAAGAAGCTCTTTTTCCTGGTATTCAATGTTGTCCTTCCTGTCAAATACGGCCAGGTCGAAGATCTTGTCAGAAAGTTTTACTCCTTTCTTTGTAATACAGTGCTCCTCGCATTGACCGCAGAAAATACATAAGCCATAGTCCCTTTTAATCGTTCTTATACCTCTTACCTTATCATCCGTGAAGGTTACCGCTCCCGGCGGACATACATTAGCGCACGTTTCGCATCCTACGCAGTTGTCGTTATCCACCACCGGTTTGCCGCGGAAATTCTCAAAAGGAACATGCGGCTTATAGGGAAAATTTGAAGTGTAAGCAGGGGTAACAAGTGAGATAACCGCTTCCTTTAGTTCTCTTATCTTTGGGTACTTCATTTTATAGCCTCCTTATAATCATCTTTCACACTTTTCTTGCCAAGCTTAATACCAAAATGGTAGGTTCCCCTGATAAGCGCGTGTGCTCCAACTGTAGAAGCAAAGAAGAGGATAGGAATCGCAACCAGCGCTTTGGTGCTGGCATCACTGATTCCAAAATGGAACACAACTCCCAGGAGAATGCTGCAACAACCTAGAGTCACGCATTTTGTAGCCGCCTGAAGTCTGTTATAAGTATCAGGAAGCCTGATAATCCCAATACAACCTAACAGGTTGAAAAGTACTCCTATAGTTATGAATATCAAGCTTATCATATTATTCATTTAGTTTTTGCCCGGTCAGGTATTTTGCCAGGGTTAAAGTACCGATAAAACTCAGGATAATCCAGGCAATACCAATATCCAGGATAAATGATTTTTCAGTCTGAATAGAAATTATTGCGCAGATCCCGACAACAAGTATTCCGAAAATATCAGCCCCGACCATCCGGTCAGGAATTGTCGGTCCCCTTATTATCCTGTACATGCAGACTACGCTCAATCCAATCTGGACGTACAGCAATATATTCAGGTAATCGTTCATTCTATTATTCTTTTAATATACTTTTCAAAGGCTCCTGTAATTATTCCTGTATAAACTTCAGGATCTTCTGACCGGATATAAATCCAATGGATGTAAAGATTATCATCTATTATATCGACAGAAATTGTTCCGGGTGTCATTGTAATTGAATTCGCCAGAAGCATTTTTGCCATATCTGATTTTAATGTTGTCTTTACTTTCACTATCCCCGGCCGGATCGGCATTGCAGGGTGAAGTACACGGTAAGCAACATCCAAATTCGCTTTAATACATTCCCAGATGAAAACGAAAAGGTAAATTATAAACCAGAAATATCGCCGGGGCTGAAGAAGCTTATAAGTATTTATTATAAAGACCCTTCCAAAGAACAAAGCACAGATTATCGAAGAAACCGTTCCGACAATAATATTGGGTAATGTAAATTCAAACGTGAGAAGCATCCAAAATATCAGGGATAATATAAACAATGTGACGTATCTCATTTTATTGCCCGATTATTATTGTAGTGTATCTTAATTGGTCTGTAAGAATATTGACAGCCGGGGTCAGAATTACATCCCTGACGCCTGGAATTACTAGCAGGCTAAGAAGCACACAAATGATACTTAAGACAATCATGCTGAATGCCATTGGAAATGGAACTTCTTTAATCTGCTGATTATTTCCGGCAATGGATTTATCATAAAAGGCATATCGCTGGAATTTCAGGAATGAAGCCAGAGTAATAATACTGACAATTACAGCAAGTGCGGCAAGAAGATAAAACTTAGCCATGATGGCAGCTATTATGATTATCAGTTTACTGAAGAATCCGTTAAAAGGAGGTACACCCGATATAGACATAGATGCGATAAATGAAGTTGCAGATGTTACTGGCATTGATCTGGCTAATCCACCCATTTCCTTTAGATTACGCGTACCGATTGTATATTCAATTGCCCCTGCATTAAGAAACAAGAGACCTTTGAAGGCAGCATGGTTAATAAGATGGAAAATCCCGCCAGCAATAGCCAGAGCAGCAACTTCCGAATTTAATCCCCTTGAAATCAGGATCATTCCAATCCCAACTGAAAGAACAACATATCCCATCTGGCTGATGCTATGATAGGCCAGAAGCCTTTTAATATCCCATTGCCCTATGGCAAGAAAAACTCCGATTACCATCGATAACGTTCCCAGAGTGGTTATCAGGATTGCCATTCCTTCACTCACAACAAACATATTAAAGAACAGCCTGATAATTACATAGATACCAACAGCCTTGATAAATACACCTGAAAGCATCGCAGAAATGGAGGATGGCGCGGATGAATGTGCATCGGGCAGCCAGGCATGGAAAGGAATAATGGCAGCCTTGAGACCAAATCCGCTTAAAATAAGGATCTGAACAAACAGATAATATTTTTTATCATAACCGTTGCTGAAAGCTTCTTTGATATCAGCTATATTAAGTGTTTTGGTTTTCCAGTAAATAAATCCGATCCCGAACAAGATTAAGAATGAAGCCAATCCACCCAGAACCTGGTACTTAAATGATGCTTCCAATTCACTTTTTTCAACCCCGAATGCTACCAGGGCGTATGATGATATAACGGAAATCTCGAGGAATACAAAAATATTGAACAGGTCACCGCTAAGCACAACCCCATTCATTCCGCCAATCAAAAGACAGAACAGAGCGTAAAAATAATTGCCGGCTGTATATCTTTTAATATAGGAAATTGAATATAATGCCGATAAGAAGCCAATAGAGTTTATTATGCAGACAACAATTGTATTAAATCCGTCCATTACCATATAAATACCTATCGGAACATTGTTGATTGGTTCCCATCCGCCTACTTTGTAAACAGACAAATTTTCACCAGTTGTGAAAAGGGAATAGAAACTGATAATGGCAAGGAACAGAAGAATCAGTGAGGTCAGATATTTGTCAAATTCCTTAAGGAATCTTCCTGTTATCATTATCAGAAAAGCTCCTGCCAGTGGTATAACAACAAAAAATGGAATCAGCGGATTCATATATTATCCTCTTAAGTTTTTTATCTCTCTGATATCGAAGGTCCCGTATTTCCTGTAGAGCCTGATTATTATTGCCATCATCATGGCAGTTGTTGCCAGTCCGATTACAATAGCCGTAAGTACCAATGCCTGTGGTAATGGATCGACATATACTTTTACAGGATCCGCAGGATCCACTATTGGTGCAACACCTCCATCAATATACCCGATAAGAGCAAAGAAAAGGAAAGTACTTATCTCCATGATCGACATCGAAACTGCTATCTTTATCAGATTTCTTCTTGTTATAACACCATATAACCCTACCAGAAATAATATAAAACACATTATATAAGCTATCATTTCGGTGACTCCTCCTTAAATATCATTAATGAAAGAAATATTATGAATATTGATGCTGCGACCTCGGCTCCAACAAAAATGTTGTAAAGGGGTAAAACACCGGCACTTACAAGATGTCCGACAATGCCCTTTGGCAGGAAATTGTTAAAAAAGATTTTTGTCCCAAATAATAAACCTGAAACAGCAATCATTATTACAAGTATAGTGGCTAAGCTTTCAACAACAGTTGTTCGTGTTTCTTCTTTTAAGAGCTTTAGAAAATCACCTCCATAAGCCAGCGTCACCAGTATCAGTGACCCGGCGATAACTACTCCTCCTGCAAATCCTCCCCCTGGCGTAAGATGCCCATGTACAATGACATAGATCCCATATATAAAAACCATACCCGCGATTAGCTGAGTAGTCTTTTTCACTATGATGGTCATTCCTTTCATTAATTCATTGTATTTTACATCTTTAACCCACCCCAGGCCACTCCCGGGAGGGGATCCAGATTATTATTTCTTCCCTTTGATTCTAAGAATTGTCAGCACCCCAAGTACTGCGGTAACAAGTACAACTGCTTCACCCATAGTATCATAACCCCTGAAGTCAAAAACTACACCTGTAACAAGGTTTGCACTCCCTGTTTTTTGTGCAGCGCCCTCGATATAATATTTTGCCATACGCAATGAACTCTTGCCAAGAACTTCAAGCGTCTGGCTTGAAACTGTAAAGAAATATAGAAGTACCACTATTACTAAAATGCTGGTTATTGCAGTAATATATCCCTGAGTATCAAGTTTTGTATATAATTCTTCCCTGGAACTGTTAATTACAACTGCAACCATAATTATCAGCGTAATTGTATCGACAACGATCTGAACAATCGCCAGGTCTGGAGCTCTTAATAACAAAAAGCATATCACCAGGCTGTATCCAACAATGGCACAGGCTATAACTGATGAAAGCAGATCCTTTGCGTGGATTGCGTAGATTGCACCTAAAATCATAAATCCGGTTACAATTGATATGGCTAATTCCATTTCAATTTTTGTTAATTATATCATAATGAGTAGCATAATAATCAAACCTGCAAATACCCAGATCGAATAAACGGGTAAGACACCAGTATGAACTTCACTCAACTGGTGGCTTAACCACAGAACAAATTGTTTTGACAAATCATAAACATCAAACCACTTCTTTTCCGCTTTTTTGTACATCCAGGAGAAAAATCCGATCTCAGAGATTGTCTTGTAAAATTCAGGAGTCGGATAGTTTGTTTCATCCTGAATTCTTTCTCCACCGATAAAGCTGTCCTCTGATCTGAACTTTTTAAGACCTGTGGCCAGGTAGATTATAAATCCCAGGACGATTGAAACAAGGACCAGAATTGACACGAGGGTAGAGTTCCAGTATCCTGTAAATTGAAATTCACCGGATACAGGAATGAAAAGCCTGGGCACAACTACATTTGTTGCCAGAACACCGAAAACGATGCAGAATAGTGCAAGGATCGCAAGCGGTATCCACATAAGTGCATGAACCTCCCTGATATTCTCAAATTCAGCTTTGCGACGACTCAGGAAAACTCCTCCTATGTACTTGATAAAACTGGCCAGGGTCAGAGCTGATCCAAAAACAGCTAATCCAAGCCATAATACCCAGAGTTTATTTGCAAGGCCAGTTCCGATCCCAAAATCTATTATCCCCTGATAGATCATCCATTTTGAAGCAAATCCGTTTAAAGGAGGTACTCCCGAAATTGACATGGCAAAAATAAGAGAAGCGATGAACGTTATGGGCATGGCTTTTGAAAGGCCACCCAGATCATCGATATTTTCCTTACCAGTCCGGTATTCAACACAACCTGCTGAAAGCAACAATCCGCTTTTATAAAGTGCATGATTAATCATATGGAAGAGACCTGCAGCTATACCTATCAGTGAACCCAGTCCAAATCCTAGTATCATATAACCCACCTGAGAAACTGCATGAAATCCAAGCAGACGCTTATAATTATGTTGTACAAGAGCCATCATAACTGCACTGATAATTGTGATTACTCCAATAGTTAGCAGGAGTAGTCTCATCGCATCATTAAGTATGAATATACCAGTAGTCAGCCTTGCAAGGAAGTAAATGCCAAGTAGTTTGTCAAGTGAAGCAGGAAGCAATGCAGAGGAAGTTGCAGGAGCATTTTTTGCATAATCAGGAACCCATGTATGAAATGGGAAAGAACCTGCTTTGGTAAAACTACCGACCAGTAAAGCTAAAAAAGCTGTCACTGTCAGAATATTGTCAGTGGATAGGGATATATTGCTGATGTTTAACGATCCTGTTAGCTTCCAGATTAAAGCAATACCTATTAACATTATCGAATCTGAAGCTCCGATGAGGATCAGTGTTTTTTTGGCTGTGGCGGAGCTTTCTTCATTATTTGCGGGAATAAGTTTATAAAGTGTTATTCCAAGTATTCCCCAGAAAAAAATGAAAAGCAGCAGATTGTCAGCTAATACGGCACCATACGAACACCCGGTTGTTATCAGAAAGTAAGGATAATAATTTCTGGCCCTCCCTTTTTTTATGTAAACCAGTGAATAGAGAAGGATCAGAATTGCAAATATGCTGATAAACAATAATATAAGTCGGCTGAGATTGTCAAAATTGAATATGTTATACCTTGAAATGTCATTAAACAGATCTACTCCAAAAATAGAGTAACCCATTCCTCCTGAAAGATTTCCGATTGTTGCCAGATTATAGTCAGCACCGAACAGATTTAATGTCAGGTATCCCGTTACCATGGTCACCAGAAGTGCAATTACCCCTTTTATCGTCCTGATCTTTTCGGGTATCAGGAAAAGGAGTAACCCGGCAATTAACGGTAACAGGATCACGATTTGCAGGATCACGTTTAAGGATGGTTGAGTTACTACAGTAAAAGGCTCATTCATAGCATTCTGTTGAAGTTTTTCTTAATCCGGCTGTCTGGCGTGCTGAATGATCTATCATTTCTTTCGCATTCATAATCTTCTCTCCGGTCGAAAAATCGTAAGCAATTGCCATACGCTCAGTGCAGCAATAGCAGGGATCAACCCCTGCAAGTGTTATTGTAGCGTCAGCAATGGTCTGGCCAATGCATGATTTTTTAAAGGTTGCTATATTTACATAGCTGGGAGCTCTTATCTTATGTCTTGCCGGTGAATTTGAACCGTCTGACACAACAAAATGAAATACCTCTCCTCTGGGAGCTTCTGCCCGGCCATGACCTATACCTTCAGGAATCTCATTGACTTTTATGTTCATATCTCCCTCTTTTTCTTTTTCAAGTCCCTTAAGGCATTGTTCTATTATTGACATTGACTCGTACATCTCAAGCAACCTGACCTGGGCTTTGGCAAAAACATCACCTGCTTCAGCTGTTATCACTTTCCAGTTAACAAGCGGATAAGCGGCATAGGGATCGTCCTTCCTTACATCGATTGGCAGTCCTGAAGCTCTGGCGGTTGGACCCACGGCACCATAGTCGATCACATCCTGTTTTGTTAGAACACCAACACCTTTTGTCCTGGCATGGATTACCGGATCATCCATTACCGCGCCTGTAAGCAGATCGGCTTTTTTCCTGACATCACTCAGAATCTTGCGAATAGAAGTGATTTTGCTGTTCTCTATATCCCTGCGTACACCACCTACTTTAAACATCGCGTAACTGTTCCTGTTGCCAGTGATCATTTCGAACAGGTCGAGAACGGGTTCACGGTATTTCCATGCCCACATAAATACTGTGTTGTATCCCAGGAAATGCCCGGCCAGACCCACCCATAGAAGATGACTATGTATCCTTTCGAGCTCACCGATTATCGATCTTATATATTTTGCCCTGTCGGTCACTTCAATTCCGGCTATTTCTTCAACTGCATTTGCAAATGCAAAGGGATGTGACGTTGAGCAGATTCCGCAGATCCGTTCAACAAGGAAAAAAACCTGATCGTAAGTTTTTGACTCACTGAGTTTCTCAATACTGCGGTGATTGTAGCCGGTCACCCATTGGATATCCTTCACAATTTCCCCGTCACAGTACAGTTTAAATAATTCAGGCTCTTCCTGAAGCGGATGATAAGGACCAATAGGTATAAGAGTCTTTCTGCTCATTCCTTTTCCTTTGTAGTTGATTTAAAATCTTTACGATATGGGTATACTCCTTCTGCCCAGTTCCCTTCGGAAATAAGCTTGTCCTGATTTGGATGATTCAGGAAATTGATTCCGAAAAGCTCATGCATTTCCCTTTCGATCCAGTTTGTTGCGTTAAACATGTTTGACAGGGATTCTACCTGCGGATTCTCCCTGTCAAGTATAACATGCAGATTGAGGATCAACCCTGACTGATCCTTGCTGAAATGATAGTGGATCTCAAATCCTCTTTTCGTATGAATTGCTGATGCAATAATGAACCTGAATCCTGCTTCTTTATATAAAAATCCTGCAACCTTCAGGATTGATGCCGGCTTTATCGTAACAATAATACGCCTTGGATTCTTTTCGGTTACTTCAAGAATTTCAGATTTGAAATCTTTTTTTAGGTTTTCTATGTTGAATTCTGTCACCATAATTTTATCTTCCTTCCTCAGTGTGCCTCAGTGCCTCCTCTGTGTGCCTCTGTGTAAGTTCCTGGGGATCGTTGAGCCTTTACGCCTTTCATGACTTTTGTACCAGCTTTACAATTCCTGCAATGATCGCCTCGGGCTTCGGAGGACAACCCGGAATATATGCATCTACCGGGATAACTTTATCGACCGGCCCGGCAAAAGTTATGCTCTCTGTAAATAAGCCGCCTGTGCATCCGCAGGCCCCTATTGCAACCACAAGGATTGGCTTGGGAGCCTGATTATAGACTTCGAGGAGCCTCCCTTTATCGTGCTTGTTGATTATCCCGTTAACGAGCAGTACATCGGCATGTCTGACACTGCCTACAAGCAATATTCCGAATCGTTCCAGATCATGTCTTGGAGTAAGACAGTCAAGAATCTCTATATCACAATTATTGCATGAGGCTCCCCCAAAGTGAAAGACCCAGAGCGACTTCTTGAAGCAATAACTTTTAAATCCCACGATATTTCAGTTTAGTAACCAAATACAATCAAAACAAGAGCAATAACTGCCAGGAGATTCATCCAGATCATGAAAAAATTGACTGCCTGCCGGATCCTGATCCTGGGATTGGTATTTCTTATTAGAGTCAGAAGAAGTACAATTCCCAAAACTTTCAGGATACTCCACAATATATTAATTCCATCCAGCCTGAAACCTCCCAGCAGCAATGCTGTAAGCAAGGAAGGAAGGACGAAAAGCATAATATATTTAGTCAATTTTATCAGGGCATATGATGACCCTGAATATTCAATATAAATCCCTTCAGTAATTTCTGCTTCGGCCTCAGGAATATCAAAAGGTACCAGGGCGAGCTTTGCCTGGATGCAAAAAATACCAACTATAAAAAGCAAAATCCCGGATACACTTCCGATAAAAGGAGATCCGGCCTGCTGTACCTGAATAACACTATTAAGGTCAAATTGCTGGCCGCATTTCATTATGATCCCTGCAATGAATAAAAGAAAGGTGAGTTCATAGCTCAGGATCAGTTTCATTTCCCTGGACCCACCTACAGCAGCAAGAGGATTACCTGATGCCAGCGAACCGATTATGTACGAAAATGAGGGTATCGTCAGCAGGTAGAAGATCACAATAAGATCGCCCCTGAAACCGGCGCTTATATTAAATAAGGGAAGCAAAATAAACACACCTGCCATTACGGCGCCAAAGACAGCAAAGACAGGTGCAATAAGGAATATAATTGGTGAACCCTGTTTTGGAAGGATCGTTTCCTTGACCAGCAGCAATTTGAAAAAATCGTAGAATGGCTGCAGAATTGGAGGTCCTTTTCGGAACTGAACCCTGGCTGAAATTTTCCTGTCAAACCATGAAAGGAACCCTCCGGTTATTGATACGAAAAGGAGACCCGGAAAGACAAGAAAATAAAACAAGTTTACTGCCATTTGAACTCTTTTTTATTGTTTTTCAGTGGTATATAGATATTCCTTTATAAGTACTTTATCATTAAGCTTGTAAATATTCTCTGAAGGAGATTCCTCAGATTCCACGACCGAAACCACTCCCGGTGGGCACGCCCTGACAAAAAGCTCAAGTTCATCCGCGTCATTCAGATCATGAAATAAATCCTTGTTCCTGTGATGTTTGAAAAAGTCAGTCATCATGGTGCCGAAGGGACAAATTGTAACACATGATTTGCAGGAGATGCATAAGTTCAAATGCCGGTCAACAATTCCTTCACTATCCTTTTCAAGAGCATCTGCCGGGCAAACACCGATACATGGGGCATCCTCACATTTTCTGCAGGTGAACCTGAAGACTGCCAATTCCCTGATAGTTTTTAGACCAACCGTATCGGAGGAATTCGAAAAATAGCCTTCAGGTAGAGCAATAGCCGGGTTATCAGCCATAGCTGTGCGAAGTTTTATCATATCCAGCAGAATCCTTTGAGACATTTAGCTTAAATTTACAACATCATCTGGTTCATAAGCTGAAACCTTGTATCGCTTAATCTGTTTGAAATTGTCTGCGCTATCTTTGACATGGTTTTAAAGCCAAAATCGCAATCAGCTTCAATCTCTTTATTGAGCTTTTTTGCGTCAACTGCAATTACCCTGGCAGGTTTTATTGCCATGACCCATGCTGTTGAAATAAAAGGAGGAAAAACAGCAGACCATGAAAAAAGCTGACCCTCCTCTATAGTTCCCAGGTGAATCCTTTTTTCTTTGGCGAGGCTGATACCCAGTGACAATGATCCTTCGAGAAGGACATAAACTTCAGAGAGTTCATCATATTGTTCAAAAATAATATCCTTTACCTGGAAATCTTTGATTGAACTCATTGAGGCAATCGTTTCCAGTTGCTTGTCAGTATAGTGGTCAAAAAACCTGATCTTTTTCAGATCCTCCGCTGTCAGCTTCATTCTTTTAAGTTTATTATAACAATTTACCTGTTTATTTATCCGGGATTTTTATTTCCATATATCCGGAGTATTCTTCAGTTCATTATAAGTAAAGACCGGTCCGTCTTTACAGACAAAAAATTCGCCCATCATGCAATGGCCGCATTTACCAAGCCCGCATGACATGTTTTTTTCCATTGAAAGATAAATCTGGTCATCACTGTATCCCATTTCAAGCAGCCTGATAGTTCCGAATTTCATCATGACTGGCGGTCCGCAAACAACTGCGATAGAATTTTTAAGGTTTACATTTATTTTATTCAGCAGGGTTGTAACAACACCCACAGAACCGTCCCATCCCGGTTCTGCCTTATCAACCGTACGGTGTGCCTCGAATTTGTCAATACTGTTCAATCTGCTGAATAGAGGTTTATAAATGCAGTCCGATGCAGTTTTTGATCCATAGCAAAGGATTACCTTTTCCAGTTTATCTTTAATGTGCTCAAGAGCATAAAGAAGCGATCTGATGGGTGCAAGTCCGCAACCTCCTCCAAGGATCAGCACTTGCTTGCCATAGAAACTTTCGACAGGATAACCCCTTCCGTAAGGACCCCTGATTCCCATATGGCAACCCGGCTTTAAATCATGCATGTATTCAGTTACATATCCTGTCTTCATTACGGTCACTTCAAGTTTATCCTTTACAAGGGGTGAAGAGGAGGGGGTAAATGGAGCTTCCCCGATACCGTCAACTGACAATTCGATAAATTGCCCCGTGCCAAATGAAAACTCCTTTTCGGGAATCAATACAAATGTTTTTATAACCGGAGATTCTTCAATAACTTCTGTCAGCTTTGCCTTTAAAGGTTTATATATGTTCTTTGTATTCAGCATATTCAGCTACTTTGCCAATTCAAGAAACAATTCATTCTTGTTTATTTTTCCGATACAAGCCTCAATGCATCTTCCACACCCTGTACAAGCTATCGAACCGAATTTTTCAGGCTTCCACACGTATTTGCACATATACCTGTTCCGGAACCGTTTATCCAGGTCGAAAAGTGGATCCTCTCCACCCGCCACCCTTTCAAATCCGGGATACTGACATGCATCCAGCTGTTTTACTTTTTCAAATTCAGGCTTATCAATCATGAGAAAACATGAGCATGTGGGACATATAGTTGCACAGGCACCACAGGAAACACAACTGGCAGAATATTTTACCCATATTTCTTTCCCAGCCTCCATAACCAGCTTTCCGGTGGATTTATAATCAGGAAGACCTTCGTTTGATGACTGGAGCAGGGATACAGCTGAATCGTGAGCTTTTTCAATTTCAGATTCAATAATCTGATCATTCATATCCTGCGGCCGGGAAATCTGCTTGATAAAATCTTCACCTTTGGCAGTAATAAGCCGCAGAACTATCAGGTCACCCATCCGGATTACGGCCAGATCCGCGTCAGTCACCGCATATGGTTTTATACCATAGGATGTACAATGGCAATGTTCCTGTTTCTCAAAACAATCAGTTGAGATCAGAATTGTTTTCTCGCGCCTTTCCCTGTAAAAAATGTCGTTGAAATCCTTATCGAGGTAAATCTCATCAAGAAGCTTCAAACCCTGTATATCACAGGTAGGTGCACCAAGAATAATTCTGTATTTGTCAGGCAACCGGGAAGAAGTCACATTTTCCTTTACCGGCAGGAAAAAGGTTTTCAGGGAAGTGGCAGGTTTAGCTTTGTTGTAGGATATTTTGCGGATATTGGCCGGACTTACCATTTCGTAGTCCATGCCATATTCGTTATCCATTGTTGCGAAAATGGAATAAGACAATAACAATTGTTCAATTGTCTTATCCCATTCTTCCTTTTTGATGCTTAGGTAGTGCATTTATGTGAGAAGATTCACATATAAAAATATATTCATTGGAAATAAAAGACAATAAAAAAAATCATAATTTTGTGCAGGATAATGAGGTTGTTTTCGTATAGTACATTATATCAATAATATACAAAATTGTTTTTTACACCGAAGAAACTAGATAGATAACAGTTGAGGACAAAATCAAGAAAATTGATGTGAAACAAATCACAAAATACGTTATTAAAAACAGCCTGAAAAGAATCTTTCTTTACCGTGCCTGCCTTGTCAGGCTGAAGAGAATGGGCGTTGAAAAAGTCTTTTCATATACACTGGCAAATGAAACGGGCGTGACATCCGACCAGGTGCGAAAAGACTTTTCTGAATACAGTATAAAGGGAAATAAACGCGGCGGTTATGAAGTTAATGAGCTTCTCGAAAAAATGGAAAATATCTTTCACAGGAATAAAGACCATAATATTGTCCTGATAGGAATGGGAAATCTCGGTCTTGCTCTTTCAAAATACAGCAGGTTTGTACAACGGGATATGAATATTGTTGCCACCTTCGATATTGATCCTTTCAAACAGAAGATCAGGTCAGATATTCCGGTTTATTCGATGAGCCGGCTGACAGAGATCATTGACCGGTTCAGGGTAAAAGTGGCGATTCTTGCAGTACCTGAAATTTCAGCACAGGAAGTAAGTGATGAACTTGTCAGAGTAGGGATAAAGGGGATTGTAAATTTTGCTCCGGTGCTTCTGAAGGTTCCACCGGATGTTGTAATCAACAATGTGAATCTAAGCGATGAATTGGAGAGCGTAATTTACTATGTTCACAAGATGCTGAAGGCTGACGGACAAAAAAACATAGAATTATTATTCAAGGATATGAAATACTGATCAGGGGACTTGTCCAGGGAGTGGGATTCCGTCCTTTTATCTGCAGGCTCGCTGTTAAACACGGACTTTACGGTGAAGTTGATAACAGAACGAACGGAGTATCGGTTATTCTGCAGGGCGATCTGAAGACAATCGAAAAGTTCAGCAACGAAATCCTGGAAAATGCCCCTCCTGCTTCCCGGATTAAATCAATAGAATTAATTCCAAAACAGATAGAAGGGTTTGAAGAATTCCGTATTGTCAACAGTAAAGCTACCGATGGACAGATCACAGAAGTGAGTCCTGACATAGCTGTGTGCGATGATTGCCTGTCTGATATGTCTGCCGATCCGGGAAGAATTGATTATCCTTTTATAAACTGTACAAACTGCGGCCCGCGATTTACTATTATGGAAGGATTGCCATACGATCGCCCTGAAACCACCATGAAAGATTTCGGTATGTGCGAAAGGTGCTGCACTGAATATCACGACATACACAACCGTCGTTTTCACGCTCAGCCTATTGCATGCAATTCATGCGGACCTGAGTATAAATATAAGGATCAGGAAAAAACAATATCCGGGACAGATAATGTACTTAAGGAAGTCGTTGCAGAATTACAATCGGGAAGGATCGTTGCAATTAAAGGATTGGGAGGTTATCATCTGATGTGTGACGCTTTAAACAATGAAGCTGTTATAAGATTAAGGATTAAAAAACAGCGCGAAGCCAAACCGCTTGCAGTTATGTTCAGAAATGCCGTAGAACTGAAAAAGTATTGTCATGTTGATCAGCCCGAGGAAATGGAATTGAAGTCGTGGAGAAGGCCAATAATGATACTCAGGCAGAAAAAACCTCTGGCTGAAGCAGTAGGCAACGGATTGAATACAATCGGAGCAATGCTGCCCTATATGCCTTTCCATCATTTGTTATTCAGGCACCTCGATACACCTTCAATCGTACTTACCAGTGGAAATCTGTCGGATGAACCTACGATCATCGATGATGCATCTGCTGAAAAGCAACTGATGACGGTTGCTGATTCAATAGTGAGTTATAACAGAAAGATCTATAATAGGGCTGATGATTCAGTTGTCAGAATTATCAATGGGACAACAAGTATTATCCGTCGCTCAAGGGGATTTGTTCCCCGTCCTGTTGATCTTAATTATTATGTTGAAGGAATTCTGGCACTTGGAGCTGAACAAAAGGGAAGTTTTTGCCTTGGCAAGAACTTCCAGGCTGTCATGAGTCAGTATATAGGCGACCTTAAGAATGTTCCTACTTACGATTTTTACAGGGAATCGATAGACCGCTTTTCAGCGTTATTCAGGTTTGAACCTGAATATGCTGTATGTGACATGCATCCCGATTACTTTTCAACGAAGTATGCTGCAGCACTCGGAAATGAGCTTGGCATTCCGGTTATTAAAACCCAGCATCACCATACCCACATTGCTTCGTGCATGGCGGAATACGGGCTGGATGAAAAAATCATCGGTATCAGCATGGACGGAACTGGTTATGGCATTGACGGAAATACATGGGGTGGTGAGTTTTTAATTGCGGATACCGTCGCATTCACACGGTATATGCATTTCGATTATGTTCCTATGCCCGGTGGCGACAAAGTTGCTGAAGAACCATGGAGAATGGCTTTTTCTTATTTATTCAAGTATTTTGGCGACAGTCTGAATTTTGATTCCATACCACTTTTCAGATCGATAGGTGATAAGGATCTTGAACTTGTTAAGCAGATGATAGTGAAAGATATTAACTGTCCGCTGACTTCGGGTGCGGGTCGTCTTTTCGATGCTGTTTCCGCCATTCTGGGACTCTGTTCAAGAAGCACTTTCGATTCAGAAGCCCCTATGCGGCTTGAATCAGCAATAGATAGCAATACTGATCTCTCTTATCCTTTCAGTCTTAACGGGTCGGTTATATTCAGGGATACCTTTCTTTCTATTCTTTCTGATCTTTCGCATTCAAATATTTCATTAATTGCAGCGAAATTCCATAATACCATCGCCCAGGTAATACTTGAAGTGTCAGAAAAAATAAGAAAGGACTTTTCGATAAATAAAGTTGTTCTTTCAGGAGGTGTCTTTCAGAATAAGTACCTGCTCGAAAAGTCAGTTCAGAAACTGCTTCAGCACCGTTTTATGGTTTATACGAATCACTTCGTTCCTGCAAATGACGGCGGTATTTCACTGGGTCAGCTTGTTATTGCTTCAAAAAAACTTGAATTATGTGCCTGAGTGTTCCTGCAAGGATAGTAAAGATAGATGGTGATATTGCCGATGTTTCAATCGGAGGGGCAACGTTTAAAGCTGGTCTGCAGATGGTTGAAAATATCAGGGTAGGGGATTATATTCTCCTCCATGCCGGATTTGCAATTCAGAAAATAAGTGAAGAGGAAGCGATGGTAACGATAAGATTGATTGAAGAGCTGGATAATATTAAGGATAAATGACCAGGGGATGAAATACATTGAAGAGTATCGCGATAAAGGTCTGATCCTTAA
>Ga0153915_10001477_pt1 | contig 21564 bp, 20 predicted proteins | sample Opewatmetagenome_2_FD_107003 | JGI IMG/M metagenome (GOLD analysis project Ga0153915, IMG submission 107003) | Freshwater wetland microbial communities from Ohio, USA - Open water 3 Core 3 Depth 3 metaG | ecosystem: Environmental > Aquatic > Freshwater > Wetlands | place: USA: Ohio, Lake Erie...
CCATCACCTTCACCACGGTGCCTTCGTAGATGTGGCCGACTTCGGGATCGGAGGCGATCGACTTGATCCAGTTGATCGCTGCCTTGATCGATTCGTTATTGGCGGAGGCAACTTTTACCGAGCCGTCGTCGTCGATGGTGATCTTGGCGCCGGTGACTTCGCAGATTTCGCGGATCACCTTGCCGCCGGTGCCGATCACCTCGCGGATCTTGTCCTTCGGGATGTTGATCACGGTGATGCGCGGCGCGTGCTCGCTGATCCCCTCGCGCGCCTGGCCGATGGCCTTCGCCATCTCGCCGAGGATATGCATGCGACCGTCGCGCGCCTGGGCGAGCGCGGTCTTCATGATCTCTTCGGTGATGCCGGTGATCTTGATGTCCATCTGCAGCGCGGTGACGCCGACATCGGTACCGGCCACCTTGAAGTCCATGTCGCCGAGATGGTCCTCGTCGCCGAGGATGTCCGACAGCACGGCCACGCCGTGCGGCTCCTTGATCAGGCCCATGGCGATGCCGGCCACCGGGCGGGTGATCGGCACGCCCGCATCCATTAGCGCGAGCGACGAGCCGCAGACCGTCGCCATCGACGACGAGCCGTTGGATTCGGTGATTTCCGACACCAGACGCACGGTGTAGGGGAACGACTCCTTCTCGGGCATCACCGCCCGCACGGCGCGCCAGGCGAGCTTGCCGTGACCGATCTCGCGACGGCCGGGCGAGCGCAGGAAGCTCGCCTCGCCGACCGAGTAGGGCGGGAAGTTGTAGTGCAGCAGGAAGTGCTCGCGGTACTCGCCTTCGAGCGCGTCGATGATCTGCTCGTCCTGGCCGGTGCCGAGGGTGGCGACGGCGAGCGCCTGGGTCTCGCCTCGGGTGAACAGCGCGCTGCCGTGCGAGCGCGGCAGAATGCCGACCTCGGCGACGATCGGACGCACCGTCTTGGTGTCGCGACCGTCGATGCGGAGGCCGGTTTCGAGGATGTTGTTGCGGACGATGTCCTTCTCGAGCTCCTTGAGCAGGGAGGCCACCGTGTCGCCCTTCCCTTCCTCGACGGCGAGCGCGGCAACCGCCGCGGCCTTGGCCTGGGATACCTTCTCGACGCGGGACTGCTTCACCGTCTCGCGATAGGCCCCGCGCAGCGGCGCCTCGGCGACCGCGCGCAGCTTCTCGCGCAGCTCGGCCTTCTCCGGCGAGTCCTGGGTGAGATCCCACGGCTCCTTGGCGCACCGCTCGGCCAGCTCGACGATCGCCTGGATCACCGGCTGGAAGCCGCGATGCGCGAACATCACCGCGCCCAGCATCGCTTCTTCGCTGAGCTCCTTGGCCTCGGATTCCACCATCAGCACCGCGTCCGCCGTACCGGCGACCACCATGTCGAGGGCCGAATTCGCCATCTCGTCGATCTGCGGATTGAGCACGTATTCGCCGTTGATATAGCCGACGCGCGCGCCGCCGATCGGCCCGAGGAACGGCACGCCTGAGATGGTGAGCGCGGCCGAGGCGCCGACCAGGGCGACGATATCGGGATCGTTCTCCAGATCGTGGCTGAGGACGGTGCAGATGACCTGCGTCTCGTTATGGAACGACTTGTGGAACAGCGGCCGGATCGGCCGGTCGATCAGGCGCGAGGTCAGCGTCTCCTTTTCCGAGGGGCGCCCTTCGCGCTTGAAGAAGCCGCCGGGGATCTTGCCGGCGGCGAAGGTCTTTTCCTGGTAGTTGACGGTCAGCGGAAAAAAATCGACGCCGGGCTTCGGCGACTTCTGGGCAACGGCGGTGCACAGCACGACCGTCTCGCCATAGGTGGCGAGCACCGCGCCGTCCGCCTGGCGCGCCATCTTGCCGGTTTCGAGCACGAGCTTGCGCCCGCCCCAGATCAATTCCTTGCGATGTACGGAGAACATGTTTCTCTTCCTTCCTTCCCGGCCGGGCCGCCCCATGCGAACCGGCCCCGGAGCCGGGATGCATGGCTCCCGCTCCGGTCGGTCACGGCGGCCGTGCCGCCGCTTGTGCGCCTCGGGTCGCGGCCCATCCGCGTCCCGGCGCGGGCCGTGTCGCGGCTGTCGCGTACGGCCCCCGAGTCCCGGTTTCGCGCGATCACGGGCCGCGACAGTCGCGGGCCGTATGCGTCCACACCGGGATCCTTCGCCCGCGAATCGCGCGGGCGCGGGCGCGCCCCCTAGCGGCGCAGCCCGAGGCGCTCGATCAGATCCTCATAGCGCTTCGAATCCTTGCGCTTGAGGTAATCGAGCAGCCCGCGCCGCTGGCCGACCATGATCAGCAGGCCGCGGCGGGAATGGAAATCCTTGCTGTGTTCCTTGAGGTGTTCGGTCAGGTTGCGGATACGCTCCGACAGGACCGCCACCTGGACCTCCGGCGACCCGGTATCGCTGTCGCCACGCGCATACTCTTTGATGAGCGCAGTTTTGCGCTCGGCCGAAATCGACATCGTCGCTCTCCAATATCAGACATTGAGCACCCGCATCGGCCGGATCTCTCCGTGCTCGAAACGGGCGAGCGCCACCGGCCGACCTTCGGCCATGGCGCACAACACATCGCCGTCCGCGAGATCACCGACCTCGACGAACCAGCGCCCTTCCGGTCCCTGCACCCGGACCGGCCGACCGTGACGCAGATGGTCGGCCTGTGCCGCGTTCAAGGCCAGCGCCGGGATGTCGTCCAGCGCGGTCTCGACCGCCAGCAGGTAGGCGGAAGGCGGCGCACTATGCATTAGGGAAGCCAGCTTATCCAGCGAAATCGATTGCGATTCTTCGAACCGGCCGACTGCGGTGCGGCGCAGCTGGACGATGTACCCGACCGTGCCCAGCGCCCGGGCGATGTCGCGGGCGAGGCTGCGCATATAGGTGCCCTTGCCGCAACGCACCTCGAAGACCGCATGGTCCTCGTCGGGCGTGGCGACGAGCCGGATCTCGTCGATCCGCACGACGCGGGATGGGATATTTACCACCTGATCGGCCCGCGCCAGATCGTATGCCCGGCGGCCGTCGAGCTTGATCGCCGAATAGGCCGGCGGCGTCTGTTCGATGTCGCCGGTGAAACGGGGCAGGACCGCGCGGATCGCGTCGTCGGTCGGGCGGACCGCGCTGGTTTCGGTGACCGCGCCCTCGCAGTCGTCGGTCGCCCGGGCCTCTCCCCAGCGGACGGTGAAACGGTAGGCCTTGGGGCCGTCCATTACCCAGCCGACGGTCTTGGTCGCTTCACCGAGGGCAATCGGCAGCACGCCGGTCGCCAGCGGATCGAGCGTGCCGCCATGGCCGGCCTTCGCGGCATCGATCAGCGCGCGGACGCGGGCCACCACCTGGGCCGAAGTCATGCCGGCCGGCTTGTCGATCGACACCCAGCCGTGGATCGGCCGACCGCGCCGCTTACGCGCCATCGGCCCCGTCCTCGTCGGCCGGCTTTTCGACGTCGCGCCGGACGCGCTCGGAGCGCAGCAGGTTATCGACCCGCGCGCCTTCGTCGAAGCCGGTATCGGCCTCGAAATTGAGCGAGGGCAGGAACCGCGTGGTCAGCGCTTCACCGACCTTGTGGCGCAGATACGGCGCGGCGCGGCGCAGCGCCGCCAGCACGTCGTCGGTCCCGGTGCCGCCTAGGGGCAATACGAACGCGGTGGCGTTGCGCAGATCCGGGCTCACCCGCACCTCGGTCACCGTGACCGAGACGCCGGCGAGGCCGGGGTCGCGCACCTCGCCGCGCGCCAGGATCTCGACCAGGGCGTGACGGATGACCTCGCCCACCCGAAGCTGGCGTTGCGAACGCTCGCGTCCGCTGCGCGGCGCGCCTTGCCGATCATGCTGCATGGTCCGTTCCGATCGCGTGCGGCGCGCAGGCGTCGCGCCCCGCGCCAATAACGTCGTCCGCCGCCTTACAGCGTGCGGGCGAACTCCTCCACTTCGTAGCACTCGATCACGTCGCCGACGCGCAGGTCCTGGTAATTTTCGAACGACATGCCGCACTCCATGCCGTCGCGCACCTCGCGGACGTCGTCCTTGAAGCGCTTGAGCGTCGAGAGCCGGCCCTGATGGATCACGACGTTGTCGCGCAGCAGCCGCACGTTGGCGCCGCGCCGCACCAGACCGTCGGTGACGCGGCAGCCGGCGATCTTGCCGACCTTCGAGATCGCGAACACCTCGAGGATCTGAGCGTTGCCGATGATCTTCTCGCGCGCTTCCGGCGCCAGCATGCCCGACAGCATCGCCTTCGCGTCGTCGGTCAGGTTGTAGATGATCGAGTAGTAACGGATATCGATGCCTTCGCGCTTGGCCGCCTCGCGTGCCTGGGCATTGGCGCGGACGTTGAACCCGGCGACGAAGGCGTGCGAGGCCTGCGCCAGCGTGATGTCGGATTCGCTGATCTCGCCGACGCCGGAATGCAGCACGCGCACCTTGACCTCGTCGGTGCCGAGCTGCTCCAGCGCCTGGGTGATCGCTTCGACCGAGCCGTGAGTGTCCGCCTTGACGACGACGGCGAGCTCCTTGGCCGCGATGCCTTCGCCCTGGCCAAGCAGCTGCTCCAGTGTGCCGCGCGGCGCGGCCGCCTTGGCGCGCGCGATGCGGGCGCGGCGCTGGCGAAATTCGCAGATCTCGCGGGCGCGCGATTCGGTATCGACGACCGAGAAGTCGTCGCCGGCGAGCGGCGTGCCGTTCAGCCCGAGCACCTCCACCGGGGTCGCCGGACCGGCGCTTTCGATGTTTTGCCCGGTGTCGTCGATCAGCGCGCGCACACGGCCCCATTCGGTGCCGGCGACGACGATGTCGCCGACCTTGAGCGTGCCGCGCTGCACCAGCACGGTCGCCACCGGCCCGCGGCCGCGCTCGAGATTGGCCTCGATCACCGCGCCTTCGCCGGGCCGGTCCGGATTGGACTTGAGCTCGAGCACTTCCGCCTGCAGCAGGATCGCTTCCTCGAGCCTGTCGAGATTGATCTTCTTGGTGGCCGAAACCTCGACCGCGAGCAGATCGCCGCCGAGCTCTTCGACCACCAGCCCGTGCTGCAGCAGCTCGTTGCGAACCTTGGTCACGTTCGCCTCGGGCTTGTCGATCTTGTTGATGGCGACGATCATCGGCACCTTCGCCGCCTGGGCGTGGCTGATCGCCTCGACCGTCTGCGGCATGATGCCGTCGTCGGCCGCGACCACCAGGACCACGATGTCGGTGACGTTGGCGCCGCGCGCCCGCATCTTGGTGAAGGCCGCGTGGCCCGGCGTGTCGATGAAGGTGATGCGGTGGCCCGAGGCGAGCTTCACCTGATAGGCGCCGATATGCTGGGTGATGCCGCCGGCCTCGCGCCCCGCCACGTCGGTCTCGCGCAGCGCGTCCAGTAGCGACGTCTTGCCGTGATCGACATGGCCCATCACGGTGACCACCGGCGGGCGCGGCTTCTTGAACTCGTCCGCGTCGTCCTCGGTCTTGAGGCCGATTTCGACGTCGGCCTCGCTCACCCGCCGCAGCTTGTGGCCGAACTCGGCGACCACCAGCTCGGCGGTATCGGCATCGATGATCTGCGACGCGGTTGCCATGACGCCCAGCTTCATCAGCGTCTTCACCACGTCGACGCCGCGCACCGCCATGCGGTTGGCGAGCTCCTGCACCGTGATGGTTTCCGGCACCACCACGTCGCGGATCACCTTCAGGTTTTCCTGCGGCAGACCCGCGAGGCGCCGCATCTCGCGTTCGCGCTGGCGGCGCACCGAGGCAAGGCTGCGCATGCGCTCGCCCTCCTCGAACGCCTGGGCGATGGTGAGCTTGCCCGACCGGCGCCGGGGTTCGCTGCCGCGGGCCGGGCGCAGCCGGCGCGCATCCGTGCGGCCGCGCTTGGCGGGCTGCTCTTCCTCTTCCTCGACCCCGACGCCGCGCCGGGCTGCGGGCGCTACGGCCGCTTCCGCGGCGGTCGCGGCCGGCGCCGCGGCGCTGGGCGCTTCGGCCCCTTGGGCCGCTATCTTGGCTTCGATCCGCTCCGCCTGCTCGGCGGCACGGCGCGCAGCTTCATCCTCCTCGCGCTTGCGCCGCTCTTCGTCTTCACGCCGACGCTGCTCGGCCTCGAGCCGGGCCCGCTCCTCTTCCTCGCGCAGCCGCCCCTCGTCGTCGGCACGCATCGCCGCGCGGCGCGCTTCGCCGGCCTCGCTCACGCGCTTCATCACGCGCTGGGTGTCGGTATCGGTCTCGCGCGCATGTTCGAGCGCGCGGGCGCGCGCCGCCGCCTCTTCGCCGGTGAGCGAGCGCAGAACCGCGGGACGGCGCGACTGGTCAGCCTCTTCCGGCGCGGCAACGGGTGGCGCCGCGGCGGCGAGCTCCGCCTCGGCGGCTTCGACGGCTGGGCGTTTCTTGACCTCGGTCATCCCGCCAGCGGCGCCGCTGGTGAATGTGCGCTTGCGGCGCACCTCGACCGCGACTGCCTTCGAGCGGCCGTGCGAGAAGCTCTGCCGCACCTGACCGGCGTCGACAGTCTTCTTCAGCTCGAGCCGTCCGGGCCGCATCTGCAGAGGCTTCTTCGTGTCCTCGGGCCCGTCGCTCTTTTCTTCGGTCTGATCCGTCATATCGCTTCAGCTCTCACGTTTTTCCGCATGGTCCGCCGGACGAAAACCGGCGAGCCGCGCGCATTCCACCGCCAGACGGGCGGCGAGGCCGCCCTCGGCCACGACGACATGCACCGTACGTTCGCGGCCGAACACGGCCCCCAACTCGGCGCTGGAAAACAGGTCCACGACCGGAACCGCCGGCGCGATGCCCGAAACACCGCCACGCCCGCCTGCGGCGGCGTCGCGGGCGACAAACACGAGTGCGGGCCGGCTGCGGCGCAGGAACTCCCGCGCCTTCTCGTAACCGGCGACGGCCCCACCAGTGCGGCGCGCCAGGCCGAGAAGATCGAGGCAACGACGGGCGAGCAGCCGCTCGACGCGGTCGGCCAGACCCTCCTCGGCGAAAGCCGCGGCCCGCGCGGCTTTGGCGAACACGCGCCCGGCGCAAGCTTTGTCCACTATATCGCGCGCGGCGCGCAACCACAATCCGCGGCCCGGCAGCCGGCCCTCGACATCCGGCACGACCGTGCCATCGGGACCGACGACGAAGCGAACCAGAAGATCGGTCGGCAGCGAGTCCCGCGTTACCAGGCAGCGCCGTTCCGGAGCGCGCGACGGCGCGGGCCGGGCATGGCCCGACCCGTCCGCCTCATCCGATGCCAGCGCGGCCTGCATGGGGTCCCGCCCTCTCCGCCCGCGCGGCTCACGGCCCGGCCGTGGGCTCGGCGCCGGCGGCCTGACCCGTTCCGGTCGCGCTCGCGTCATCGGCGAACCAGTGTGCGCGTGCCGCCATGATGACGGCATTGGCGTCCTCCGCGCTCAGGCCGAAGCTGCGCAGCACGCCGTCGTTCTTGTCGATCAGCTCGTCACTGGAGAGATCGGCGAGATCGTCGAGCGTCTTGATGCCCGCCTCGCCGAGCGCGACCAGCATGGCACCGGTCAGGCCGGGGATGGCAGCGACCTCGTCGCTGACGCCGAGCTCGCGCCGGCGCTTGCCGTGCTCCTCTTCCTTGGCGGCGAGCCAGTTGAGCGCGCGCTGGCGCAGCTCGTTGGCGAGATCCGGATCGAAGCCTTCGATCGACACCAGGTCGTCCATCGGCACGAAGGCGACATCCTCGACCGACGAGAAGCCCTCGGCCACCAGCAGATGCGCGAGCACGTCGTCGACGTCGAGCGCTTCGATGAACATCTTCGAGCGGGTGCGGAACTCCTCCTGCCGGCGCTCCGATTCCTCTTCCTCGGTCAGGATCACGATCTCCCAGCCGGTGAGCTGCGAGGCCAGCCGCACGTTCTGGCCGCGCCGGCCGATCGCGAGGCTGAGCTGGTCGTCCGGCACCACCACCTCGATCTTGTGGGTGTCTTCGTCGAGCACGACCTTGGCGACCTCGGCGGGCGCCAGCCCGTTGACGACGAAGGTGGCGGGATCGGCCGACCACTGGATGATGTCGATCTTCTCGCCCTGCAGTTCGCCGACCACCGCCTGCACGCGGCTGCCGCGCATGCCGACGCAGGCGCCGACCGGATCGATGCCGGAGTCGTGCGACAGCACGGCGATCTTGGCACGGCTGCCCGGATCGCGCGCCACCGCCTTGATCTCGATGATGCTGTCGTAGATCTCGGGCACTTCCTGGGCGAACAGCTTGGCCATGAACTGCGGATGGGTGCGCGACAGGAAGATCTGCGGTCCGCGCTGTTCCTGGCGCACGTCGTAGATGTAGGCGCGCACGCGATCGCCCGGGCGGAAGGATTCGCGCGGGATCACTTCGTCGCGGCGCAGCACCGCCTCGGCGCGGCCGAGATCGACCGTGACGTTGCCGAATTCCACCCGCTTGACGATGCCGTTGACGATCTCGCCGACGCGGTCCTTGTATTCGTTGTACTGGCGCTGGCGCTCGGCCTCGCGCACCTTCTGCACGATCACCTGCTTGGCGGTCTGCGCCGCGATCCGCCCGAAATCGATCGGCGGCAGCGACTCGGTGAGGAAATCGCCCACCTGCGCCTCGGGATTGCGCTTGTGCGCCTCCGCGAGCGTGATCTGCGTCGCCTCGTTTTCGACCGGATCGGCGACCTGACGGTAGCGCGCGAGCTTGATCTCGCCGGTCTTGCGGTCGATCTCGGCGCGCACGTCGTTCTCGTGGCCGTAGCGCGAGCGCGCCGCCTTCTGGATCGCCTGCTCCATCGCGTCGAGCACTTCGGCCTGCTCGATGCCCTTGTCGCGGGCCACAGCTTCGGCGACCTGCAACAGCTCGATCCTGTCGTAGCCTACGCCGGAAATCGTGTCGTCCATTTCCGTATACCTTCCTCGTTCAACCGCCGGTCACAGCGCGCGTTCGCGCGTAGCGGCGATCAGTTCGTCGGTCAACACCAGCGCGGCCTTGCGGATATCGGCGAACGGCACCGCCGCGGGACCGTCTTCGCATTCGATCAGCACGTTCGCGCCCGCTCGACCGCGTACTCGGCCGCGGAAGCGGCGCCGGCCGTCGACCGGCTGCGCGGTTTCGATCTTCGCCTCAAAACCGGCGAAGCGGTCGTAGTCCTCGGGCCGTACCAGCGGCCGGTCGATGCCGGGCGAGGTCACTTCCAGCATGTAGCGGCCGGGCAGCGGATCCTCGACGTCGAGCAGCGCCGACACCAGCCGGCTCACTTCAGCACAGTCGTCGACGGTCATCGTCCGCCGGTCGGCGCGCTCGACCATCACCTGCAGCGTCGTGCCGCTGAGCTGCAAACGCACGATATCGTAGCCCGCGCCCGCCACCGCCGGCGCGATCAGCCGCTCGATCTCGTCCGCCCGGACGGTCTTCCTGTGCTCCATCCCGTCCTGTCCCGTTCCAACGCCACGCGACACGCGAATATTAAAAAAGGTGGGCCGGAGGCCCACCCCCGACCTAGAGCTTACCGCAGCAAACCCTCACAGGAATGTTGCTGGAAAATATCGTGATTCCGCGCCCCGGTTCAAGTCCCTTGCGGTCCGCGGGCCGGGATTTGCGGCGCCGGACGGCCGGTCAGCCGGCCCGCAAACGCCGCCGGAAGCGGAAGAAGCTCGGGGTGCGGCCGGCCGCGCGCGCCTTGGCCTCGTAGCGGGTTTCGGGCCAGTCGGCAGGCCGGACGCGCCAGTCGGCCGGGCCGCGGGCGCACCATTCGAAGGCGCCGTCGGCCAGCACATGCGCCAGAATCCAGCCTTTATAGTCGGGGTCGTCGGTCGCAATCCGCAGTTCTGCGCCATCGCGCAGGACGCGGGCGAGCGCGGCGACCGGCCCGGCGGCGACGATCCGCCGCTTATGGTGGCGCAGCTTCGGCCACGGGTCGGGGAAAAGGATGAAGGCGCGGCCGATGCTGGCATCGGCCAGACGGTCGAGCAGCAGCCGCGCGTCGTCGCGGAAGACGCGCACGTTGCGACCCCCCCCGGCCTCGAGCCCGGCGAGCAGGGCAGCGACGCCGTTGATGAACGGCTCGCAGCCGATGAAGCCGATATCGGCCGCGTCGCGGGCCTGTGCGATCAGATGCTCGCCGGCGCCGAAGCCGATCTCGAGCCAGACGTCGCGACACGCGCCGGCCGGAAAGAGCGCAGCCGGATCGAGCTTCTCGGGGCCGGCGGGAAGCCCGATCTCGAGCGTCGGCAGCAGCGTATCGAGCAGCGTGCGGCGCGACGGCCGCAACGGCCGGCCGCGGCGGCGTCCGTGCAGGATACGGCGCGGCCGGTCGGCGGCGCGCGACGCTTCATCGCCCATCATGGTGCGTGGGCGGTCTCGCCGCTCAGGCGAAGGCCCGGCGCAGATCGGCCGCGATGTCGGTGCGTTCCCAGGAGAAGCCGCCGTCGGTCTCGGGCTGGCGGCCGAAATGGCCATAGGCCGAGGTGCGCGCGTAGATCGGCCGGTTGAGCTTCAGCCGCTCGCGGATGCCGCGCGGCGACAGATCGACCATCTCCTGAAGCACGCGCGACAGCTTGTCTTCGTCGACCCGGCCGGTGCCGCAGGTATCGACATAGACCGAAAGCGGCTTGGCGACGCCGATCGCATAGGCGACCTGGATGACGCATTTTTCAGCGAGGCCGGCCGCGACCACGTTCTTCGCCACGTAGCGCGCCGCATAGGCGGCCGAGCGATCGACCTTGGAGGGATCCTTGCCGGAAAACGCGCCGCCGCCGTGCGGCGCCGAGCCGCCGTAGGTGTCGACGATGATCTTGCGCCCGGTGAGGCCGCAATCGCCGTCGGGTCCGCCGATCACGAAGCGTCCGGTCGGATTGACGTAGAAATTCGGCTCGTCGCACATCCAGCCCTCGGGCAGGGTGTTGAGGACATGCGGGCGAACGATTTCGCGCACCTGCTCCTGGGTGAGATCGGGCGAATGCTGGGTCGACACGACGACCGAGGTGGCGCGCACCGGCTTGCCGTTTTCGTAGAGCAGCGTGACCTGGCTCTTGGAGTCCGGGCCGAGGCCGGGCTCGGCGCCGGAGTGGCGCGCTTCGGCCAGCGAGCGAAGGATGGCGTGGGAGTAGTGGATCGGCGCCGGCATCAGCGTGTCGGTCTCGGTGCAGGCATAGCCGAACATCAGCCCCTGGTCGCCGGCGCCTTCGTCCTTGTTGCCCGCGGCGTCGACGCCCATCGCGATGTCGGCCGACTGGCGGTGGAGGTGGATCTCGACTTTCGCCTTCTTCCAGTGGAAGCCGTCCTGCTCGTAGCCGATCTCCTTGATGCAGCGGCGCGCCGTTTCCTCGATCTTGTCGCGCGTCACCGAGTCGGGGCCGCGGATTTCGCCGGCAAGCACCACCAGGTTGGTCGTGCACAGCGTCTCGCAGGCCACGCGCGAATAGGGCTCGACCGTGAGATAGGCGTCGAGCACGGAATCCGAGATGCGGTCCGACACCTTGTCCGGGTGGCCTTCGGAGACGGATTCGCTGGTAAAGAGATAGCTACCCTTCGGCACGGCGTCCTCCTGGGGGAACAGTCATTGCGGCGGCGTGACCGAGCTCGCGCGCCAACGCGACGCCGGACGCAGTCCCTCTCCGGGACACGCCTGCGCCGGCGCGTTTTGTGGCAATTCCGCGGCCCAGTCAAGAACCATCTGGGGCGGAGAATCGTCCTGATATATTAAGGATTAGTCTTCGTCGCTGCTGCCGGCGACCGCCTTGGTGAGTTCGAACATCCGCTTGCGTACCCGCGGATCGGTGATGCGGTAATAGGCGCGGACCAGCTCGAGCGTCTCGCGCTTGGCGAGCGGATCGCGCTCCATCTCCTCCTGGTCTTCGGCGAGGCCGGTGAGGGAGGACGCGCGTGCATTCGCCGCTTCGGCGGACATCTCCTCGAAGAAGAACGATACCGGCACATCGAGGATGCGGCTGATCTCGAACAGGCGGCTGGCGCCGATCCGGTTGGCGCCACGCTCATACTTCTGCACCTGCTGGAAGGTGAGGCCGAGCGCTTCGCCGAGCTTTTCCTGGCTCATGCCGAGCAGCGTGCGACGCATTCTGACCCGGCTGCCGACATGAATATCGACCGGGTGCGGCACACCGCGGCGCCCCTGCCGGCCGCGCCCACCTTCGTTCAACGATGCCTCCATCATCTGCATAGTTCGAACCTTAGGTAATGTTTCATCATCCCGATTTATCGCATCGCGGCGTGCGATCACGAATTTGTTATCGGATACCTGCGATTTTAGACACAAATTATCGCTGAACACAAACGTTTGTTTCAATACACGCAAGAATTTCTAAAATAAGCGTTCGCCAATCATGCGCGACCGGGCCGCTGCCGGCGCCGATCACCGTGCCGGCCGGACCAACAATCCGACGGCGAAAGCCAGGAGCAGGAGTCCAGCAAGCGGCCCCTCGCCGAAGCGCGCGAACAATGTCGGCGGCAGTGCCGCCGGCAAAGGCGAATCGAGCACGCCTTCGCGGCCGAGACCGAGCCTGGCGGTAATGCGGCCGTAAGAATCCACCACCGCCGAAATGCCGGTGTTGGCCGCACGCACCAGTGGCAATCCTTCTTCCACGGCGCGCAGCCGGGCGATGGCGAAATGCTGGTGCGGGCCGGCGCTGGAGCCGAACCAGGCGTCGTTGGTGACGTTGAGCAACCAGCCTGGGCGTCGCGCGGCATCGGTCACGTCGCCGGGAAAGACCGCCTCGTAGCAGATCAGCGGACTCGCCGGCGGCAGGCCGGGCAAGGTAAGGGTGCGTGGTCCCGGGCCGGCCGTGAAGTCGGCGCGGTCGGCGGCCACGGCCTCGAGTCCGATCCAGCCGATGAGTCCGCGCAGCGGCAGGTATTCGCCGAACGGGACCAGATGGAACTTGTCGTAGGTCGCAACGATGCGCGCCGCGCCGTCGATCGCCTCCAGGCTGTTCCAGGCCACGAAGGGTTGTGTTCCGGGTGCGGTGGTACGAATAGCACCGGTGATCAGCAACCCGCCTTTCGGCACCACTGCGGCCGCCGCGCGGCGGCGCACCGCATCGTAATCGAACAGGACCGGCACCGCGGTTTCGGGCCAGATCAGATGGGTCGGCGCACCGGCCGGTCCCGCCGGCATCAGCGACAGGCGGAGATAGCGCGCGAGATGGCGGTCGCGCATTCCCGGTTCCCATTTGAGCTGCTGCGCGATGTCGCCCTGCACGATGCGGAGCACGATGCCCGGCACCGTCGCCGAGCCGGCCGACGACAGCCGCAGCGCCCCGGCCGACCAGACCGCAGCGAGCAGCAGCGCGGCGAAAGCGACCGTGCGCCAGCGGTGCGGGGCCGGCGGATCGGCGAGCGCGGCGGGCGCGGCGCAGGCCAATGCGACCACGAAGCTGAGCCCGTATTCGCCGAGCGCCGCGGCAAGCTGGATCGCGGCATCGGAAAAGCCGAGCGCGATCCCGAGCGGATTCCACGGAAAGCCGGTGAGGAGGGCGCCGCGCAGCCATTCCATCGCCGTCCAGCTCGCAGCGAACACGGCGATGCGCCGCCAGCCCCGGACGCCCGTCAGGCGGACGACAAGGGCGACCACCCCGGTGAAGAGCCCGAGATAAGCCGGGATGCCCGATACGGCGAAGGGGATCAGCCAGGCGAATTTCTCCGGTTCGACCAGCAGCGCCTCCGACACCCAGTAGAGGCCGGCGACGAAATGGCCGAAGCCGAACCACCAGCCGACGGCGAAGGCGGCGCGCGAGCTCCGGCTGCCGTCGATCAGCCAGACCAGGCCGGCGAGCGCGACGGGCAGCAGCGGAAAGGCGTAGACCGGCGGCAGGGCGGCGGCGGCGAGCGCGCCGAGCACGACGGCAAGCCCATGGCGCCGCCAGCCGGCCAGCGCGGCGACCGCGCCGCCGAGCCGCTGCCACGGGCCGACGCGTGACGGCATCGCGGCGGCCCGAGCCGCCGGTACGGCCGTACCGGTCATGCCGGACCGGTCTTTTTCGGCAGGTTGAGAATGCGCAGCCGGCGAACCCGGCGCGGATCGGCGTCGACGACCTGGAATTCGACACCGGATTCGTGGCGGATCACTTCGCCGCGCGCCGGCACGCGGCCGGCGACGTAGGCCACCAGGCCGCCGAGCGTGTCGATGTCCTCTTCGCGCTCCTCGACGGTCAGCACCGGTCCGGCGTAATCCTCGAATTCCTTGATCGAGACGCGCGCATCGGCCTCGAGCGCGCCGTTGGGCAGTGCGCGCAGCGTCGGCGTCGCCTCCTCGTCGTATTCGTCCTCGATCTCGCCGACGATCTCCTCGACCAGGTCTTCGATGGTGACCAGCCCGTCGATGCCGCCGAACTCGTCGACCACGAGCGCCATGTGCTTGCGGCTGACGCGCATCTGGAGCAGCGCCTCGAGCACCGGCATCGACGGCGCGACGAACAGCACCGGCCGCACGATGTCGGCGAGCTTCATCGGCGTGGCGCGGTCGAAAAAGCCGAGCAGATCCTTGACGTGGACCATGCCGATCACGTCGTCGAGCGTGCCGCGATAGACCGGCAGGCGCGAATGTGCTTCGGCGCGCGCGAGCTTGACCACCGCTTCGATCGAGCTGCCGATCTCGACCGCGACGATATCGGCGCGCGGCACCATGACGTCGTACACGGTGAGGCCGTGCAGGTTGAGGATGTTGCGGAGCAGCGCGATCTCGTCCGTGGCCGCGGGGAGCGCGCCGGCGTCTTCCTGCTCGATCAGCTCTTCCAGCGTATCGCGCAGCGCATCGGACCCGTTGCGCGGCCCGAATATCTTGCGGAACCACGCGCGGATGCGGCCGGACGGCGAGGCATCGCCCGGATCCCCGCCGCTGCGGGCTCGCGGACTGTCGGATGCGTCGTTCATCGTCGGAGTCCGGCCTTTGTATGCGCATCCCGGTACGGATCTGCAATACCCAGCCGGGCGAGCGCGGCGGCCTCGAGCGCTTCCATCCGCGCGGCTTGCCGGTCGGTCTGGTGATCGTGACCGAGGAGATGCAGCGTGCCGTGGACGACGAGGTGGGCGAGGTGATGGGCGAGCGCCTTGGCTTCGGCGCGGGCCTCGCGCCGCATGGTGCCGAGCGCGACCACGACGTCGCCGAGCAGCGCCGGAGCGGCTGCCGGCGTCTCGCCGGGCGAATCGGACGGAAAGGCGAGCACGTTGGTCGGGGCATCCTTGCCGCGCCAGTCGCGATTGAGCCGACGCACCAGCCGGTCGTCGGCGAGCACCACAGCGATCTCGCCCGGTTTCGGGACACCGGCCTCGTGCAATGCGGCGGTCACGGCGCGACGGCAGAGCGCGGTCGCACCCGGGACCGCGCGCCGCCATCCCTGCGCGCGCACCACCACCGCGACGGCGCCGTTTGCCGCGGCGCGCGGCGAACGTCGTGCGGGCTTGCGCGCGCTGCTCATTCGTATCGCGCTCATTCGCGCGGTCTGGCGGCCGCGCGGCGGTCGTCCTCCTCGTAGGCCTGGACAATCCGCGTCACCATCGAATGGCGCACCACATCGGCATCGGTAAAGCGCACGAAGCGCATTTCCCCAATTCCCTCGAGCGTGCGCACCGCGTCCGCCAGGCCGGATATCGCGCCGGTCGGAAGATCGACCTGTGTCGGATCGCCGGTCACCGCCATGCGCGACCCTTCGCCGAGCCGTGTCAGGAACATCTTCATCTGAACCCGGGTGGCGTTCTGCGCCTCGTCGAGGATGACATAGGCGTGCGACAGCGTACGACCGCGCATGAAGGCGAGCGGCGCGACCTCGATCTCGCCCGAAGTGAGACGATTCGCGACCTGGTCGCCCGGCATCATGTCGTAGATCGCGTCGTAGAGCGGCGCGAGATAGGGATCGATCTTCTCGCGCAGATCGCCGGGCAGGAAGCCGAGCCGCTCGCCCGCTTCGACGGCGGGCCGCGACAGGATGATGCGATCGACCCGGCCGGATATCAGCATCGCGACCGCGGTGGCGACCGCGAGATAGGTCTTGCCGGTGCCGGCCGGACCGAGGCCGAACACCAGCGGCGACTCGGCGAGCGCGAGCATGTAACGACGCTGGCCGGCCGAGCGCGGCGTGATGTGGCGCCGCGGCGTGCGGATGGTGAGCGCATCGCCGGCACCCCGGTCGATGCCGCCGGCGCGCTCGGCGGCGCGCGCCCCGGCGAGCCGTACCGCGGCGTCGACTTCCGCAGCGTCGACGGTCATGCCCTGTTGCAGGCGGCGATAGAGTGCATTCAGGGCTTCGCGCGCGATCGCGACCGCCGATTCGCTGCCGGCGATGGCGACGCGATTCCCGCGCGAGGACAGCTTTACGCCGACCGCCTGCTCGACGCGGGCGAGATTCTGGTCGTAATCGCCATAGAGCAACGGCAGCAGGCTGTTGTCGTCGAAGCGCAGCACGGCGGACCCGGTTGCCGGGGTCAGCGATTCGGGTTTCGGATCGGCGGTCAAGCGGATGCCGCCCGCGCTGTGCCCGATGCGGCCGGCTCGATTCGGCCAGCCAGCGAAATGGCGTGCGCGGCGACGATACGCACCGGGACGATCGCGCCGATATGCGCCGCAGCTTCGCCGGCCGCATCGACGTGCACCGCCTGCATGTGGGGACTGCGCCCGCCGAGCTGTCCCGCCATGCGGCCCGGCCGGTCGAACAGCACCGGCACGATGCGGTCGATGAAGCCGCGGTTGAATTCGCTCTGCTGCGTTGCGACCAGCGCCTGCACCCGGGCCAGACGCTCCGCCTTCACCGGTTCCGGCACCTGGTCATCCATCTCGGCGGCCGGCGTGCCAGGGCGCGGACTGTACTTGAACGAATAGGCCTGGGCGAAGCCGATCTCCTCGACCAGCGCCAGCGTCGCGCGGAAGTCGTCCTCGGTTTCGCCGGGATGGCCGACGATGAAGTCCGAGGACAGCGCGATATCCGGCCGGGCGCCGCGCAGCCGCTCGACGATGCGCCGGTAGGTCGCCGCATCGTGCCTGCGGTTCATGAGCCGCAGCACGCTGTCGGAGCCGGACTGCACCGGCAGATGCAGCCAGGGCATCAGCTTCTCGACCTCCGCATGGACGCGGATCAGATCGTCGCTCATGTCGCGCGGATGCGAGGTGGTGTAGCGGATGCGGGCGAGGCCGTCGATCTCGGCCAGCGCGCGGATCAGGCCGGCGAGCCCGGCCTCGGCGCCGTGATAGGCGTTGACGTTCTGGCCGAGCAGCGTGATCTCGCGCACCCCGCCCTCGACCAGGATGCGCGCTTCGGCGATCACCGCCGCCGCCCGGCGCGAGACCTCGGCGCCGCGCGTGTACGGCACCACGCAGAAGGCACAGAACTTGTCGCAGCCTTCCTGCACCGTGAGGAACGCCGACGGCCCGGCGGCGTGCGGCGCCGGCAGAGCGTCGAACTTCGAATCGGCCGGAAAGTCGGTGTCAATCGCGGCCCCGGCGCGGGACGCAACCTCCGCCAGCATATGCGGCAGGCGGTGATAGGTCTGCGGGCCGACCACGAGATCGACATGCGGGGCGCGCCGCAGGATTTCCTCGCCCTCGGCCTGGGCGACGCAGCCGGCGACGGCGATGGTCGGGCCGCGCGCCCCGCCGGGCTTGAGCCGGCGCAGCCGGCCGAGCTCGGAATAGACCTTCTCGGCCGCCTTTTCGCGAATATGGCAGGTGTTGAGGATCACCAGATCGGCGTCCTCGACGGTGGCGGTCGGCGCATAGCCCAAGGGCGCCAAGACGTCCGCCATGCGAGCGGAATCGTGGACGTTCATCTGGCAGCCGTAGGTCTGGATGAAGAGCTTTTTCGCCAAGAGCGCTCGCCGGTGACCACGATGAACCGAGCCCGACGCCCCGTCCGGACGCGGCATTCGCCCGGTCGGGGCCGAAACCGAGCCCCGAAACTAACACCGCGCGCCCGCTAGTCAAGATTGCGCGCCGGCCGCCGCCGGATCGGGCCCGGCACCGCCGACCGGCGCGGCCCCCGCCTCGGGCGGCGGCAGGGCCGCCGAAGCGGGTGACGGACGGCCCCGGTTTTGCGCCTGCACCCCGGCCGAGATCACGACAAAGCAATGCTCGGCCAACGCCTTGCGCGAGGCAAAGGCGATGCCGTCGACCGGCGGATGGAAGACGATGCTTGCGGTCACCGTACCGAGCCCGAGCATCGTCCAGAGATGCGGCAGCAGCGTCATGCCGCCGTACCATGCATAGTATGGGCGCAGGGCGCGCCCGAGCGGCAGGCCGTCGAGCCTCGTATAGGCGATCGAGATCGGTTGCACGGTCAGCGGCCGGCCGCGCACGGTGTCCTGGGCCACGGCGAACAGCGCGCTCTTGAACGGCAGGACGGCGTTGCCGTCGCTACTGGTACCTTCCGGAAACAGCACCAAGTCGTCGCCCGCTTCGAGCCGGCGATGGATCGCGTCCCGGTGCGCCGCCGCCCTGAAACCGCGGCGGTCGACGAATTCGGTCCGCTGCAGCTTCGCCAGCCAGCCGAAAAACGGCCAGCGCGCGATCTCGGCTTTGGCGATAAACGAGGTTTCGAGCACCGCGCCGAGCATGATGATGTCGACGTAGGAAACGTGATTGGACACGAACAGCGTCGGCCGCACCGTCGATGGCGCGCCGGTCACCGCCGCGTCGAAGCCGAGGATGCGGCAGCACAGCCGGTGATAGACGCGCGGCAGCCGGCGCGCGAGCGGACTGCGCAGGGCGACCAGTACGAGCTGAACCGGCAGAAGCGGGATGGTGACGCCGAGATAGAGGATAAGCCGCCGCAATGCGGTGAGCGACGATCCGAGTCGCTCGACCTTGGAGGCCGTCCGGACACTCGTCATCGCCGTGAAGCGCGCCAAGCGGTCGCTCAGCCCGCCGCGCCCTGGCGTGCGGTGCGCTCGTAGTGCCGGTAGTATTTGTCGGTGATGAGGTCGGTCTTGACCATGACGCACACGTCGGTGGTGTTGAATTGCGCGTCGACTACCGCGCCGTCGCCGACGAATCCGCCGAGCCTCAGATAGCCCTTGACCAGCGGCGGCAGCGCGGCGAGCGCCTCCCTGGCGTCGATCGACTCGCGCGCCATCAGCCGCATGTCGACATAGCGCCCGGGCAGCGCGCGCGGGCAGAAGCTGTCCGGCGCCAGATGATTGTAATAGAGGTAGGAGAGCGGCAGGGCGAGCCGCGCCGGCTCGGCGCCGGGCAGGCAGGCGCAGCCGAACATCAGCGTGATGTCGTGGTGGAACACATAAGCCGCGATCGCCCGCCACAGCAGCTGCATGGTCGGCCGGGTGCGATATTCCGCATGCACGCAGGATCGTCCCAACTCCATGATCTCGCCAGGATGGGCGAGAATCGGCGCGATGTCGTATTCGGCGGCGGAGTAGAAATCGCCGTGGCGCGCGGCGACGCTGCGGCGCAGCAGCCGATAGGTCCCGACCACGCCACCGCCCGGCAGGTCGGGCCGATCACGCGCGATCACGAGCAGATGGTCGCAGATCCCATCGAATCCGTCGACATCGCGCCGGCGGCGGATGTTCTCGGCCGAGGCGACGGCGTCCATCTCTTCGAAGAAGACGCGATAGCGCAACGCCTGGGCGGCGTCGATCTCGGCCGTGGTTTCGGCGAGCCGCGCCACCAGGTTCCCCGCTTCGAGAGGCGCGAACCCGTCTCTGTTCAGTGTCGTGCTGTCCATCCGCTCGGCCACATCGACGGAACCCGCGAAGCGATCCACGATCGCGGCGAGGCCCGAACCTCGCCGACGCTACGCCTTCTTGCCCTTGGCGCCGTTCCCGCCCGCGCTGATCGGCACGCCGTAGAGTTCGAGTCGGTCGCCGACAATCTCATAGCCCAGATCATGCGCGATCCGGCGCTTGATCGCTTCGAGCTCGGCGCTCTCGAACTCGACGACCGCGCCGCTGCGCATGTCGATCAGGTGATGGTGATGTCCGTGCTCGATGGCCACTTCGTAACGCGAGCGGCCATCGCCGAAATCGAGCCGGTCGATGATGTTGGCGATATCGAACATGCGCAGCGTGCGATAGACGGTCGCGATGCTGATGCGCGGATCGACTTCCGAGGCACGGCGGTACACCTGCTCGACGTCCGGATGATCGGTGGCATCGGACAGCACCTGCGCGATCACGCGGCGCTGCTCCGTCATCTTCATCCCTTTGTCGAGACAAGCGCGCTCGATGCGCGAAATCGCGCGATCCTTGCTGGCGCTTTCCTTTTCCCCGCGGGGCATGGCTCCCATCCGTGACATAGGAGGGAGTATAACCGAAAGCAACCCGGAAACATACCGGGTCGCCGCACCGCGGCGCGGACGATCAGGCGCGCATGCGGGCGGCGGTTCCCTGGCGGCCGAGACCGATCTTCTTGGCGATCATGCTGCGATGCGCCGCATAGTTCGGCGCCACCATCGGATAATCCGCCGGCAAGCCCCATTTCTTGCGATAGTCCTCCGGCGTCATGTCGTAATTGGTCTTCAAGTGGCGCTTCAGCATCTTGAGTTTCTTGCCGTCCTCGAGACACACGATATGATCGGGCGCCACGGAGCGGCGGACCGGCACGGCCGGCGTCAGTTCGGCTTCCTTCGGCTTGCCGTTCGCGAGATCCTCGAGGCTGCGGTATACGGAGTGGAGCAGACCTCCGATATCGCCGACTTGCATCGCATTGCGGCTGACATGCGCCGCTGCGATCCTGGTGGTCCATTCGAGGAGGCTGGTGGGCTGGGGGTGTTCGGACATACGCAAGGCTCCATCGGTACTGATACGGCATTCGTTGCCCCGAAATGAGCCGGGATTTTCATTTCTCAATCGACTCGATCAAGAAATTCGTCCGTCCATGAACGACCGATTGACGCGTTTTCTCGACATTACCGGCGAAGTCTGCCCGATGACCTTCGTCAAGACCCGGTTGCTGATCGAAAAAATGGCGCCGGGCGAGGAGGCGGAAATCCGCCTGACCGGCGGCGAGCCGCTGGAAAACGTACCGGCGTCGGTCACCGAGCTCGGCCATGATGTGCTCGGCATCGAGCGCGAAGCCGGCTCTCCCGACCCCGGAATCCACCGCCTGCGCGTCCGCAAGAGGCCGGCGGATATCAAATCCACATGAAATTACAATAGGTTACACAGAAGCGCGGGGCGCGGCCGGCCCGTCCAGGCCGCACCGCATGGTAAGCGCGGCGGTGCGGCTGCCATCGGCATTCTCGTAGTAATCCGGCCGCCGGCCGACCGGCACCAGGCCGAATCGCCGGTAGAGCCGCAGCCCGGGCTCGTTGTCCTCGGCCACCTCGAGGAAAAACTGGCGCGCGCCCATCCGGACGGCCCGGGCCATGGTCGCCTCCATCAAGATCCGGCCGACGCCGCGGTCGCGATGGTCGGGCGCCACGCCGAGCGATTCGCGCACGGCCGCAACCTTTGGGTCGTTGCGATCCCGCGGGATAAAGGCATTCGTGTCGCAGCCCACGGGCAGGACCTCCATGTTGGCGCCTTTGAGCCCGTCGCGGACATACACGCTCTTGACCCATTTGGAGGTCACGAGGATCAGTCGGAGACTATCCAGCACCTCCTGGTAGTTGGCCATGTAGCCGTCAGCGACAAGCCAGGGGACGACGGCCTTGATGCCATAGCGCTGGGGGTGCAGTACGAGGAATGG
>Ga0153915_10001478_pt1 | contig 21559 bp, 17 predicted proteins | sample Opewatmetagenome_2_FD_107003 | JGI IMG/M metagenome (GOLD analysis project Ga0153915, IMG submission 107003) | Freshwater wetland microbial communities from Ohio, USA - Open water 3 Core 3 Depth 3 metaG | ecosystem: Environmental > Aquatic > Freshwater > Wetlands | place: USA: Ohio, Lake Erie...
GAAGTTCGCCTTGACGCCGGGGCCGTAGACGAGCGGCGCCCTAAGTACCGTCGCTCGAAGGTTGTGGATATCGTGAAATCCTGTCTCCGCTGCGGCCTTGGACCTCCCGTAATCGTCGCGGGGCGCAATCGGACTGGTCTCGCCTAAGGGCGACTGGGTGCTCGTCTCTTCGCCGTGTACCTTCACCGAGCTGACGTACACGAAACGAGCTCCGGCGTCTGCCGCCGCTCGCGCGGCATCCAGCGTGACGCGCACGTTAATTCGTTCGAGTCGCAGTCGGTCGGCAGCCTGGTGGGCAAGTCCCGCCAGGTGTATTACTGCGCCCGCGTCTTTGACCACGCGCGCCCAACCGTCGAACACTTCGAGATCAGGCACGATGATTTGCCGGACACGATCAAGTGCCTGCGTTGGTGCGCGCACGAGAACGACAAGCTCGTGACCCGAGGCGACAAGGCGACGGACAAGTGCCATCCCAACGAAACCGGTTGCGCCTGTAATAGTGATGTGCATGACAACTCTGAGGTACGGAGCCCCGATCAGCGCTGCAGCTTGGTCATGTCAGGTTACATTTCCTCAAGCGTCCCGTGACCAACGCCGAGTCCCGGCGCAGCGCCGCGCTCCCATCGCTCGGCCGCTACGACGAACGCGCCGAAGCCGAGGTATGCCGCTGAACGTCCTTGTACTGCGCCCCACCCCCCAGTCGCCAGGCGCGACGTCGTCAAAATATTCCGAGAACGTGAGCTGGACAACCGCTGTGCGCAGGAAATTGAACAGCGGTACACGAGAAGAGAGCTCGAAGACGCGTTCGGTCCCGAAGTTCGGTCGCACCGATCGTAGCGTCGCAACGCGCGCCATGGTGATGGCGCTTGCGCGTGGCGCAGGCAACGCACGCCGATCGAATTACGGGACAGCCGTAATGCCACGCTCGGGCCGCAGAGCGAACAACTGAATAGCCGCAGCGCAAGCGCCCGCGGCTGGACGATGGACAGCGCGCAACGCGCCCGATGCGCGATGTCCGAGATCATTGCAATTCGCCCGAGAGCAGATCCTTATGTTGGCGCAGAAAGGCGATGCCGACCCTCGACGCCGCGCCGTAGCTGTAGTCGCCCGGCCGCAGCAGCGCCATGAACGCCGAGTGGAGCGCTTCGTCGCCGGGGTGCGCGACAAAGCGCCCTTCCAGCCGCTCGAGCATCTCGACGGTGACATCGAGAATCTCCTGCGGCGTGTTCTCAACTACTTCGATGCCCGCTCGCAGGTATTGACGCGCAAAGCGAAAATTGGCCGCTGGTGTGCCGAAGATTTCGCCGAAGCGAAGCAGCCCGCCGTCACGCAATCGGCGGTATGGCTTGGGTATGCTGAGGTCGAATGGCATCACGCCCAGAGCGGACATCGGCACCATATTCACTAGCACTGACGGCACACCGAACACCGAGCTCACTAGCGCGATCCCAGAGCTGTTACCGAGGAAGAAGCGCGCGCGTCCGCAGAGGTATACATCGAGACGTGCCGACCGCATACGATGGTGCGCGTAGTCAATCACCCCGGCCGTTGGCGGTAGCGGGCGCGCAGTCGGATCGCCCATGCGAATGCACCAACCCCCGCGCTGCCTGATCTCTTGCATCGCCGGCACGAGCGCCTCGACCGAGCCATTGCGGTGCGCGTGAGTGGCCTCATCCTGCGGCGAGTAGCCGCCCTCGCGGGCGTGGATGCAAGCGAACCACGCGCCGCGCGGCACGCCAAGCGCCTCAAGCATGTCGGCGCCCCAACGCTCGTCGTCCCGCCGCAGGGCGAGCAGCGGCGGGCGTCCATTCCACGCGGCGTTTAGTCGGTAAATGTCCTGGCTGTGGTCCAGCCACAGTACATAGCGCCCGGCGTTATATCGCATTAGTCCGAACGCGCTCATGGCGGCCAGCAGCTCGCAGGCAAATGGCCCCCTCACGACGCGGATCCGCGGCGCCCAATAGGAAAGCAGGTGCTCGTTCGCGACCTGCCCGCGCGGGGCGAGAAAGAACCACCTGCGGGCGGTTACCTCGCAGAGCGCGCGAGCCTTCAGAAAGCTGTCCGGCTCTGCGGCGAGATGTCCCACCCGGTTGGTGATAAAGGTTAGTCGCCTGAAACCCGCCAGATGCAGGGCCAACGTGAGCGGGCTAAGTAGCAGGCCAACAACGACGCGCACGATGAGCCGCGCGGCCTCAACCCCGGTCCTCCCGAGCCCGTCGCTCCGCGCGCGCTCAACGCGTGCCGCGATTCGGGCGAACAGCGTCCCCAAGCGGGAAAGGCGGAACAAGGGTCAGCCTGCCACGAATTCCGCCTCCGCCCGTCGCAGGCTCTCCGGCGAGCCAATGTCGCGGTGATAGTCGGAATTATGAAAAGTGGCAATCCTGCCAATAAAGTGCGGAATGACCTCAGTGCTCAAGTCGATGACCGTCTTACCGAGGGAGTCGAGGAAGTCAACGACCTCGGGTTCGAAAACGTAGACGGCGCCATTCGCGCGCGTACCTGGCGGGTTCGGCAACTTCTCATAGAAGCGCTGTACGACGCCCCTCGAGTCGGACTCGACGATGCCGCAGCTCTGTGGCGCGTCGGTATCGAAGGTCATCATCGTCATAACAGTACCCGTGGGACGGCGAGCATGTGCCTCGAGAAAGCGCGCGACGTCAAACCGAACGAGATTGTCAGCGTGAGCCACCATGATCGGCGCGCGCCCAAAGAATGCCCGGTTCGCAAGCACCGTTCCGCCAGTGCCTAGCAGCTTAGGTTCGTAGACCAGGGTAATCCGCTCGCGCCACGCTGAATTCTCGCGAAATGCCTCCACCTGCGGCGCGAAGTAGTGGGTATTGATCAGCACCTCGCTGATGCCATGCGGCAACAACAGGTCGAGCCAATACGCGAGTAGGGGCTTGCCGCGTATCGGCACCAGGCACTTCGGAACTCTGTCAGTGAGCGGCCGCAGCCGCGTGCCGAGGCCCGCGGCCAGCAGCAGCGCCTTCACAGTTGGAGTTCCATGACGAGCTCCTCGGCCGTAAGCGGCGTATTGCCCACGCGGCTCACTTGGCAGGCCGCCGCAACCGAGCCCAGGTAGGCGCAGCGCCAGATGTCGGCCCCCGCTGCGAGCGCGAGCGCCGATGCCGTGAGCAGCGAATCGCCAGCGCCCGACACATCCTTCGGTGCCGAGTTGAATGCGGGAAGTTGGTCTGTCATGAAGCGCCCGCCCGGCATTTCCGGAGCGTGCACGAACATTCCCTCCGCACCGAGCGTCACGAATAGCTGCTCGGCCTGCGCCTGCTCGCACAGGCGCTCCGCGACCACAACCAGTCCGGAGCTGAAGTCACGCAGAGCGAGGCGCGCCTCGTGTTCGGTTGGCGTCAGTAACCGCATACCCTTGAAGCGGGAGACGTCGCCGACCTGCGAGGAGGCCTGGCTGTCGGCAACCATGCGCACGCCCGCAGCGCGACAGCGCTGCACCAGCCTGTCCACGAGCGCTTGCGGCAGACAACCATAGTTGAAGTCCGAAAAAATAACGAGATCGGTCCGAGCAAGCGTGGCTGCGATCTCGGCGAACATCGCGTCAGCCAACTCGCGGCTGATGTCGTGCTGCCGCAGGTGGCTCACGCGCAGCAGCGTCTTGCCGTTCGCGCGGTAGCGCTTCTTGAGCGTGGTCGGCCGGCTGTCGTCCACCACGAACTTAGTGTCCACTCCGAACCCGCGCAGCGCCGTGTCGGCGAACAGCGCAATTTCATCGCTGCCAGTCACGCCAAAATAGCGCACTTCCGCGCCGAGGCCGCGCGCGTGCGCCGCCACGATACCGGCACCACCGACGAAGCGGTCCTCCTTGATCGGGGTCACGACAATGGTGGGATCCTCCTGCGACATACCAAGAGGGTCGCAGTTGATGTATTCGTCGACGATGAGGTCGCCGATGACGCTCACGCGCAGCCCGGCCATGCCGCGCACGGCGCCGACAAGATCCGCGAAATCGAATCGGTGCCGATCAAGGAAGTCGCGCGGCTTGCGGATGGTAGAGAAATTGGTCTCGAGGAGTTCTCGCTGCAGCAGATCCATCGAGGAGAAGCGCACCTCGCCCGAGCCGAACAGCAGCATGCCGCCGTAGCTCTCCACCGCGGCACGCTCCGGGTTGTCGCGAACTTCGAACTCCTTGCCCTTGACCACCACCGCGGGTTTGAGCTTTGGGATGAATTCCTCAGGGCCATCGTCCATCAGGAAGGCGTAGTCCACGATGCCAATCGCGCGTACCCCCTCCAGGCGCATCGCTGCAGGCACAGTAATCGTCGGCGCCGAATCCGCGTTGACACCGACGACAAGGAAGTCGCCGCATTCCGCGGCGAACTGAAGCAGCCGCAGGTGCCCAGGATGAACGATGTTGAAGTTTCCGGAGACGAAGACCAGCCTATGCCGTCCCTTCGACTTCTTCGCAATCTCCGCGAGTACGCGCGCGCTTTTCTCGTTTCGATCCATTACCGGTCCGCGGTCGTTCCGTTTAGCAGCAAGTCGCGAATGACGGAGTCTACCGTTTGGGGTCCGAGTCCGACACGGTGACGAGTGTCCTCCATGCCGAGCGCTCCGCCGATCGCTCCGGCAGCACCGCGGCCCGCGCGCACCTCGACGGGCCGGACGCAGTGTATCTCGGCGCCGAGCGCGTTCGCCAGCCGCGAGGCAAAATCGTAGTAAGTAAGCGCCTCCGCACCGGAAAGGTGATAAACGCCGCCGCGGCCGAGCTGCGCAATCCGTATCAGACCCTCGAGTACGAAGGTCAGCGATACCGGCGAGAGGATCATGTTCGTCGCGGCCTCGACGTGCCTACCCGCGCGCAACATCTCGATCCAGCCTCCGACCAGACCGCCGTCACTCAGCACCTTGGTTAGTCTCACAATCGCTACGCGGCTATCGTCGCCATCGTGTCGCGCCAGGCTGCAGAGCAACGCCTCGGCCTCTGCCTTCTGCCGCCCGTATTCGGAAGCTGGTGACGGCGGCGCCGTCTCCTCGGGAACGTCCATGCGGTCGCCGAATACCGCATTGCTGGACGGATACACCACGAAGGCGCCGAGCTCAAGAAGTTGCTTCGCGAGCGTCGCCGAATTCACGACGTTGATGCGCCGTGTGGCCTCGGGGTCCTCAGCGCAGCGTGCGAAACCGGTCACCGCAGCCACGAGGAAAGCGGTCCACGCCCCTTGGGCGCGCAATGCAGCGATCGCGCCGTCCTTGCTCAACTCTTTCGGCACATCGTCGAGGTCGAGCCGGATTAGCCCCGGCGCCACGCGCAGGCGCCGCGCAGTGCCGACCGCGTTCCAGTCCCGCCGGCGCAGCGCGCCGAGGAGCGCGCTCCCAATTACCCCGTCTGCACCGATGACCAAGCCGGAAGCCACTGCGTCGCGTCAATGCGCGCCGCGCGGCCCGGCGCACACCGCAAGGAGATAATGCGCCATCGGGTAAAAGCCGGTGTGGACCACCTCATCATTCATGGAGAACAGGAACACGTTGTGGAAGTACCCACCCAGAAGATCCTTCAAGTCCTTACCCGACTTGCAGTTCACGTGCCCTTCCTTGCTCTGCGGCGATGCGTACGTCTGCGACTCCAGTGAGGGCATGCCGACGATGAGCGCGCCGCCCGGATCAAGGGAAGCGAGCACGTTGGTCATGAATCGCCGCTCCCGCTCAGCGGCGATGTGTTCGAGCACATCCAGGCTATAGATGCCGTCAAAAATACCGGCGAACGGCGCCGCTAGCACGTCATGCACTGCGGCCGTGATCGGCCACGCCGGGTCCGCGCGCTCCGCGACGTCCTGGATGAACACCGGGTCGAAGTCGATCACGGTAAGCGCAGCGACCTCCTGCTTCACAATTCGCGAAGCGAACGCATCGCCGCAGCCGACCTCGAGCACGCGCCGCTTGCCACTAAGCATCTTTGCAACGAATTTGTACCGCGCGAGCGTGAACGCGAGGCGCCTGGGGTCATCGTGCCAGACCTGGTTGTTCATCATGCCGAGTCGCGCGAGGCCTTTGCCCCGCTTGAGCTCAACAAGCGCCTGGTACTGCGGCTCCTTGGTCACGGCCATCTAGCTCAGTGCCTGACCAAATAGCGCTCTAAGGGCACGAACATCGTGAACTCGAGGCTCACTCGCGTCGTCGCGCCGCCAGGCGCGCCGCCGTGCAGCAGCCGATCGTGGAAAACGATCGCATCGCCAGGCTTGCTCGCAAAGATCGACACCTCGAGGTCCTCGTCATTCACGTCTATCTGCGGCTTGACAAACCCGTCGCGCTCGACGCCGTGATAGGGCCAGTCCTTCCTATGCGAGCCGGGAACGAAGCGAAAGCCGTTTTGCCCGGTGTCGCAGTGGATGGCGATCCAGACCTTGACGCGCTGCGCGCCCTCGGGTGTCCTGCCGTGCCCCAGATTCCAGAACCAGGCGTCGGCATGCAGCGGCCCTACATCACCGGCACCGCCCGGGCGCACCAAGCGCCAATACATCTCCTCATGGCCGATCTCCTCCTCATCGGAGATCCCGAAAGGTCCGAACTCGCGTTCCAGGGCGCCAACTAGCGAAGTGGCGCGGATCTTCTTCACGGAGTCCTGGCCGAGGATTCGGCGTGCCTTGGGCCATAGCGACTTGTGGTCCACGAGATGGCACAGCTCGTGATAACGGTCCATCGTAATTTTCTCAAATTCTTTCAGCGCACTTGGCGCCGCCTGAGCGATGCGCTCAAGCCATTGATCGCGTATCAGCGCGCGAACCTGCGCGAGTTCCTCCGGAGTGAAGCGAAGTCCCGTCCGATACCCGGCCGGCCCCTCAAGTGCAGCTTTGATCTCATTCATGGTGTTCGATGAAGTCGTGGGGATCGATGATCCGCATACCGAGGCTAGCAGCGTGTGCGCACACGCGCGCGGTCCACGTCGGGTAGCCAAACGCCGTCTTAAGTACCGTGCCGCCGCGCGCACTCGCCTCGAACTGCACAGTCGAAATTATAGACGGGCCGCTTCCGAGTATGGGCGGAATGCGGCCAAGCTTTTCGGGGTCATCGTCGATCAGATGCCCCACGAGGCCGCCGATGCCGGCGTAATTGGCGAGGTTGTATTGGGAATGTGAGCCGCCGATCATATAGACGGGCTTCTGTGCGGCCTTCACGGCCGCCGCGAAACGCTGTCTGAACGCTTCCCAGTCCCGAGCCAGCCGCCGCCAAAGCGTCGTGCAGTTCCTTTCGGGCGCCCCCGACGTGCTGGCTTGCGCGAAGTCGTTACTTCCGCACCAAACGAGAAGATTTCGCGTCTCCAGATGCGGATGTACTGCGATCTCGAATATTGGCATCTCGGCGCGGTCCATGAGGCGCCTCAGGTTTTCGATGCAAAAACAGTAAAGGTGCTCGTCCCAGAACTCGTACACGTTCATCAACTCTGGAATCGCCGATCCGTCCGGCACCTCCACCAGCGCCACCGCATCCGGCGCCATGCATTGGCGCAGTGCCGATACGAACGCAAACGGATCTGGCACGTGTTCTAGCGTGTGCCTACAGATCACGGCACGCGCCGGACCGTGCCGCTCTAGGAGCCGCGCGACGAGTGCAGGCCCGAAGTATTCGTTGTCGATGCTGAACCCGCGCTGCCTGGCGTGGTCGGCGAGCTGCGCGGAGGGCTCGACACCGACCAGCCGAGAGTAACCGCCAGCGCGCAGTGCCTCGAGAAACGAACCGTCGTTCGAGCCGATGTCGAGCACCAGGTCGTCCGTCCCGACTCCGAGCGACTTGAGGCGTCCGATCAACGCGTTTCCGTACGTCGGAAACTGCCGCGCCGTCGGCCGCGTCGAGCTACTGTAGTCGCGCGGGCCAGGGCCTTCTGCCTGACGAACCAACCCACACTCCGTGCAGAGCTCGAACGCGAGCCGCGCGCTCATCGGCGGGGACGTCGGGTCGCTACGGAAGTGACCCGAGACAGGCACGTTGCCGAAGTCGAGCAATAGCTCGAAGCCCGCGCGGCCGCAGCACGGGCAGGCCCGCCCTGGCGTCTTCATTTGCCGTCTTGCCTCATGCTGCGCGCGCCGCTGGATCACCGACACTCTAACGTTTGACGACCAGCCCCTGCCCGGTCGGTAGCTCTAGCACCTCGTAGCCCCGTGCGCGCATGAACTCGTCCTCCGCTTCCTTCTGCTTGTAGAACACCTTCCAGCCGTAGTCGTCAAACACCACCACCCCGCCCGGGACCACAAGGTCGAACAGCTTCTCCAGCACGGCAATCTCTGCACGCGGAGAATTGAGGTCGACATGCAAAAAACCAATTCTTTGGGGAGTGTTACCTGCGAGGGTCTCCGGCAGAAAGCCCTTGATCACGCGAAAGTTCGGGTACCGGGCAAAGCGATCGCGTACGTACTCGTACATGCCGGCCCGTCGGTACACCTCGTTCGCGTATTCGAGGAAGCCCGGAAGTTCTGGAAAGTCCTCCGCGCTTGAATGCTCCGGCGAGAAGCCTTCAAAACTATCGAACAAATGGAACTGCGGGATCTTGTCGGCACCGATCGCCTCAGAGATAACCCAAGCCATGTCGCCCTTGAACACCCCGCACTCCACGAAATCGCCGCCGGCCCGCAGCGCACAGCGCGCCGCCCAGCAAAGTGTGTTTAGCCGCCATGCGATTCCGTCCGGGCCGTTGTACTGGTCGTATTGGTGCGAGCCGCGGATCGACTCGAGGGCCGTTGCAAACGAGGATTCCTGGCGGAATCCACAGGTCTTGTCGAGAGTGAGTAGGCGGTCGCCCCAGGAGACGGCTTGGTGCTGAGTCGCGATAGCCTGGACGGCATCGTTTAGCAGCCGCGTCGCGAGTTCAGCTGGGGACGGCTTGGTCCGCTTGCCATAGAGGCGAGTTAGGGGTTCGAGTAGCTTCATACGGTGCAATCAAACCGTTGGCGCGCAGAACTAAATCCGTATCCGAGCGACGTCGCCATGGTCGATGGACGCCACCCCTAATTTTGCACCAGGCAGTCTTACTTCGCTTGGTTTTCGTTCGCTTGCTGAGCATCCCGGCCGCGCGCTCGGGCTTCGGCGCGCGCAGCTCTTGCTTCGTCAAGTCGGCGGTTGAGTTCCTTCCTAAGTGGCAACAGCAAAGAAACTTGCCGCCTCTTTATCTTACCTCGCATATTCCGGCCGGGAAGACGCTGTTTGCAGGTTCCAGATGCCAGCAACGTAGAATCGAGCAGCCCACGAGGCGTTGCAGTAAATGCGACTAGCGCAATCCGAGCGGAGCCCCCGAGGACCTGCGGTAGGAATGACTAGCTTGTAGATGGCTTCCCTGGGCGAAGCTACACCTATCTATCTGCAATGGTACAAGGCTGGCTAACCACCGGACACAGCTTCGTCGCAAAGGAATATTCGCGGATAATCCGGCGCAACTCAGCGAATGATATCGCCCGGGATCGGCGAAAAGCATGAACGATAGACAGTCGTTAGAGGGCACGCCACGAAGTCGGCGCACGGCAGTCGCATCGCAATTCATCTTCCTAGGGGTCTGCGCCGGCATTCTTGCCTGGTTCCCTTGGGCCGACATATGGGACCGCCATTTCGCCTCGGCGGGGCCGTACCTCCTCTACAACATAGCCCGCCTCGCTTACGCCGTAGTGTTGGCAGTCGCGCTGGCGGGTGTTGGACGCTTCGCTCTGCATATCGTTGCGCCCGGTAAGCGCAACGCTTTGGGCGACAGCAGCGAGCGCCTCCTGCTTTGCTTCTACGTCGGAGCAGGCGTAGCGATTCCGGTGCTCTTCGCGGTGGACGCTGCAGCGCTATTGCACCGTTGGCTAATGCTCCCATTCTTCCTGGCTGCGGCTTGGGCCGGTTTCCCAACGCTCGTCGAAGCTGTCGCCGAGCTACGAACAGTTCTCCGAGGGCGCTCCGCTTCCGGCGCCCGGTTACTCGCATACAGTGCCCTCGTAGTCTCCCTCGCCGTGGCGTGGGCGTTCATCCTGCTCAATTCCACGCTCGCGGTTGCAGGCTTCGACCACGACTCGGCCGCGCACTACCTGCCGTACTACCAAGAAGTTGTCGCCAATCACGGCACGCGACCGAACGAGTACTGGTATCACTTCTGGGTATCGAAGGGCGCGGGGCTCCACTTTCTTTCGATCCTGCTCACCGACCTCGAGGCACCACAAGTCGTCTCGAGCGTGTTCGTCGCGTTCGCGGTTCTGGCGATGTACGCGGGCGTGCGCCAGGCGTCGCGATCGGCAGCCTGGGGGCTCGCCGCAGCGGCGGTGCTAAGCGCGGGTTTCATCAGCCACTTTCCTTACTTTCAAAAGGATCACATCGTTACCTTCGGCTTGGTTGCAGGCCTTCTCTGGGCGGCCGGAAGCGAAGACCTCGCGCGCGAGCCCGCATTGCGAAGACTCGTCCTCTCCGTGCTTGCCGTCGCCGCCGTAGTCAATGCGCCTCCGTTGGCCGCTGTGCTGGTGAGCGTCCTTGGATTAATGGCTGCACTCGAATGGCGGTGCTCGCCTATACGAAACGCCGCATCCGCTCTTGCTTCAGTTACTCCGGCCGTGGCGACTGGCAGCGCGATCTCAATCATCCTCGCCGTCAACTACCTCTGGACCGGCCTCGGCGAGGTTACGCCTTTCAAGTTGTTCCTCGACTTCGCGGACCAGGCGCGGCTAGCTCACTACTACAGCCCGTACCTGCTTCTGTGGGCCGATGAGGGCTCGCGCGGCACCACGGGCAAACTCTCCTTGGCCGAAGTTACGTCCGTGGCGGTCGTGCTGCAGCGACTGCACGCGCTTCTCCACCTCCACGCGCTCGCGCCTGCAGTACTGTCATTTCTGAAGTTAATGGTCCCCTTTCTGGTAGTGGCCGCTGCAGTCTGGACGCCTTGGCGTGCCATAGTCGCGCGTTTTGTGCCGGCGCTGCTGCTACTGCTGTGCTCGACCGCGCTCGGGTTTGTCGTGAACCAGCCCGGTTCGCTGGAGCGGTTCTACAGCTTCGCGTTCTATTCGGTCGTACTGATCGCAGTCGGTAGCATTGGCGCGTTCATTGGGGTAATCGAACCGCGGATCTCCGACAGTGGTCGAGGCCATCTCGCAGCCACCTCGTTGGTGCTCGCGATCGTCATTGGGACGGGTTCGACGTTGTATTGGTCCGCGCAATGGCTAAGAGAGGAGGGGGTTGCCCTTCTGCGTGAGCGGGCCGCTTTCGCCGCCGGACGACGGACCCTCGAGGATGCCATGCTCTATTCGCACTGGCACCGAGATCGGGGTGGGCTGCCACAACGCGGCCTTTCCGAGGCATGCGACGGCCTCGGCAAGACGATTCGGTCGTGGCGCGCGGCCAAGCCGCCACGGGTCTGGTCAATAAGCTTTCTGTACGAGACAGGCTGCTACGTTCTCCCCGACGTACGCATGCAGCTCGAGTTCTCCGTGGCCTTCGGACGGCGCTGGCACCGTATCGTGTTCGGACCGGCCGATGAAGCAGAGGCGGACCTGCGCAACATCGGCGTGCGGTACTTCTACATCAACCTCGCGAATTTCGAGATTACGCAGCCCGCGACCCACTCAAGCTTCGTGTTCGGCTGTTTGCCCTACGGCCCGCTGTTCAACCCGAATAGCCTTTCACGGCGCTTCCGGATCGTTTGGCGCAGGGAAGAGGCCTTGCTGCTCACGTTTGCGAGGGACGGTAGAGGCACACCGATCGACGAATCGCTAGTCGAAGCGTGGCGCAAGAAGGTTTTTGCGGTGCAGGGAAGTCTGGGCGATATGCCTAGTATGTGTGCGAGGCTCGCAAACTACTACAGGGCCCAGGGGGAGAGTTGGCCAGTTCACATCGACCCCACTCTTGGGAGGCTGCGGGGATGGCAATAGACCTCGGGCCGCGCCAACCCACATCGCGAATTTACTTGCTCGCTGCGCCAGTGCTCTGGGGAAGCGCCGGGGCCGTGATCGCGGCAGTCATTGCGTGTTGGGCATTCCCCGTCACCACGCATTCCGCACCGCTCAGCAAGGAGCTGCTGCCTTCGCACTGGATCCAATTTCACCCTGAGCCGAGGGAGTTCCACTTCCTCGCTCTCGCCGCCGTGCTTGGGACCGCCGGTGCCCTGCTTGGTGCTGCCATCGACCGGCCAAGGCCGCCACTGTGGCCCGCCGCTGCAGGCGGGCTCGTGCTCGCACTCGCCCTCGACAGCCTGCTGCGATTCGCGCTTTCCGATCCCGGCGCCGCCCCAATCGTTTCAGCCCTCGCGCTCACGTGGATCGTCTTGCTCGGCTGGATGGCAAGGTACACGCACCCCTTCACCCCGCCAGTCCCACCAATACCCAAGACGCGGGACGTGCAGACCGCGCCCGGTCGCATCGCCTGGAAGGAACACGTGGTGCCGATCATCGCCCTAATTCTGGTACTCACGCCGTCGTCGTTGGAGGCCGTCGCGGCGCAGATTGGATACGAGATGCACGTTGTATCGTTCATTATCGGTCCGGCCCTGTACGCCAAGCTGCCTGGGCTGGTCCCAGGCATTGATTATTTCTCGCAGTACAGCGTCGGTCTTCCCTATCTGTTCTCTTACCTCGTCGGGCGCAGCGCAGATGGCGCCGTCCTCAACTACGTCGCGCTGATTGTCGCGACCATGCTTGCGTATTACGCGGGCGCGTACTATTTCATGCGCTGGCTCTTCGGCTCGTGGCGCTGGGCGCTCGCCGTGGCCCTTACTGCGTTGCTATTGCAGTTCCATACGGATCGCATCTTCTTTGATCCGTCAAGCTACGTCCTACGGCATCCTTTGCTCATCCTGATGATTGCGGTGCTCGCATGGTGGGTTACAGGTGGCCTAAGGTGGGCACGCGGCGCCGCCCTCGTCGGCGTAATCGCTGTATCGCTCTTTCTGAATACCGAGACGGGCATCTACCAGTTACTAATCGCGATGGCTGTCGCCTTCTTCGCAGCCCGTTCGTCAAGGAGGGGCCTCGCCACTTCCGCTGCCGTCGGTGCCATCTCCCTCTTCGTGTTCGCGGGGCTCTGCTTTCTAGCATTCGGCCGCGGGGTGTTGAGCGTGGATTTCGTACGCTATTACGTCGAGCCGCTGTTCATTTACGGCGCCGGCTTCGGGGGATGGCAGGTTGACTGGTCGTACGGCTGGCCGGTGTATTACAACGTCATCGCACCGGGCTTGGCGGTCGCCACGATCGGCTGGGGATTCATCCAGCTGAAAAGGCATGCTATCGGAGCTGACAGATCCCGCATCGCCGCACTGTCCAGCCTGGCGTGCGCCGGGGTCGCACTCACGGCCAAATACTGGAACATGTCACTAATTGCGCTGTGGCACGTCAACGCCCTGCCGTTTCTGGCGCTCACGGCTTGGTGGTCACGAGAGGCACTGGCGACCCTCGGGCCGCGACACGTGATGGAGCGTACACACTTTCCACTCCTCCGGAAGGCCGGCATCGGCGTACTCGCGTCAGCTGCATTCACACTGCTGGCGTTCGCCGGCGACCCTCGGAATCCGAATTACTACGGGCTGAGGGCCTATCTGAAGTACCCCAGCGCGTGGAGCGCACCGTTCAGGCATCGTGGCTGTAGGGCGCTGGAATGCTCGGCTCCGCGGCTTTCGGCCGAGGACGTTCAGTTGATCGACTCGCTGACGCGCCCGACCGAGCGCGTGGCGGTGCTCGATTGGAACGACTGGGCATATCTTATTGATGCTGAACGCGCACCAAAATCGATTTTCCTGCCCAGCTTTGCCACATTCACGCATCGGCAGCTAGACGACACGGTGGCGGGGCTCGACCTTGTATTCGTTACCACGAATGCGGATGGTTCGTATGTAATCTCCCCACCCGAACTCGACGATCGCCTCGGCCGAACGCTCCGTCAGAAGTTCCAGGTGGTCGGCAGAGGCGCAAGATTGACCGCCTTGCGCCGGCTACGCCCCTAGCGCCTCGCGCGGCGCGATGGCGGTCGTGCGGACTGTTCACTGAAATAGATTCCGCCGCCGTCTACGCCGAGTATCGTCCGCAGCCGCCCGATTCTTCCGGCAACAGCTAGGCCCCGCGCACTAACAACGTATCTGTCCCCTTGACGCGCGACAAGCCCGCCCCGCTCGAGGATTTCGATGCGGTCACTGAAACTGCGGTCGACCACGCGCTGGTAGACACCATCCCGCGGCACCTCGCTGGGATCGTGCGCCAGGACGTCCAGCAGGATCCTCAAGGAAAGCGACTTGTATACCGCACTGAAGCCGAAGAGATAGACCATGAATCCAAAGCCGAATGACGCGGCAACCCACCAGTATTGTCCCAATAGACCCAAGTGCGCTAGAGCCGCGACTGAGATCCCATGGAGCACAAGCGCGACGAAGAGCTGGATGACGAGCATCGGCACGCGCCAGGGAAGTCGTGCCAGAGGCACCATTGCAAGAGCGTGGGTAGCGGCGGTGGCTAAACCAACAACGAATTCCATGCTCGTCTCAGGTCCTTCCACCTAGCGCGATGCGCATAAAACGGAAGACCAATTTCGCAAAGACTCGGCCGAAAGCACCGCTCAGCGAGATGCCGTTGCCTTTCGTTTGCACGAGCCCGAAGCCTAGAAGCACCCTAAGGCGATCCTCAAACATGGCCCGCAGTCCATGATTCGTGCCGTAGGCGGCCTTCCATTCCGCGGTCGTGACAGGTTTTCCGGTCCGCGCAATGTCGACGAGCATTGATAGCGTGTATCCGAATGCCACGAGCGCCCATGCGCTGTACGTAGCGAGCGCGGCCGTCGCCATAAATAGTACGCCTGCTGCCACGTCACCCATTAACAGGACGGACGCCGGTCGCCATACGTGCCCCGCAAGGAGCAGTCCTGCCCACAACAGAAGTGATACAACCGCTGCAGCGCCAATTCTTAGACCGGCTGAGTTAATACGGAGCGGCGGATGGGACAAAGCGATAAGTACGAGCGGCATCATGGCGCCGGCCGCTAGCGACATCGCGATCGGGTAGGCGAGAGCAAATTGCGAGTGATGCATCGTGGATATCCTAGGCGCAGGCTGACAGAATAAACTAAGAAGGGGGGGTCATACTCGCCCGTTGTCGCTCGCAGATCTCGCGTAACACGGACCTTCGCTGTGGCTTGCCTGTTGGCTGGTGCGGCGAGACCCGATTGGAGTCAGTCCTGCGTCCCCTAGCTAACCTACTGCACTCGCTCGCTTGGCCGCTATGTCCGGGGCTGACATTCGGGAGCGGCGCGGTGAAGCTCGCCGCGTGGAGTCTCCTCGCCACCGGTTTTTTTCTGTTCGTCGGGGCATCCACCTTTCCCGGTGGAGCATTCCAATTCACCGACTACGCAGAGGTGCTGGTACACGGAGTCCAGGTGACCGCCCGTTACCACCAGCTGTACCAGCGCGATGTCGGCTATCCCCTACTCATCCTCGCGACCGGATACGCGGCTACCCATTCCTTCACCGGATTAGTGCTTTTGCAGGCAACGATGGCGTGGTCTATCCCGCTACTTGTATACGGCACCGTCGGTCCTGCTCATCATCGCGCGGGGTTTGCCGCGGGCCTGGTAACCATTCTCTCGATGTCACCCTTCCTGTTCATGAAAATGATTCACCATGATCAGGCGTATGTGTTTCTGTCCCTGTTAACCGTTTATTTAGCGGCGTGCTTTGTTCGCTCATCGCAGGTCCGCTTCCTGTATCTGGCAATAGCCACTATGATTTTCGCGAGCCTAACGCGTCCTGCCGGCAACCTGCTCGCCGTCCCGCTGATTGTTCTCATATGGTTGTACCGACCTACGAGTTGGCGGCACTGCCTCGTCGGTTTCGCGGCAATGTTGGCTTGCGCCGCCGCGTACGCGGATCACCGAGCCGTCCTGCTGGGTGTGACCCTTGACGGGACCGTTCCCAGCTATGTCGGGCGGCAGGTCTTCTACAACCTTTACGTGAACAGCGCGGCGTACGGGGTCCGAATTGACCCGTCTGTCGGTCCCGCCACGGCACACTTGTTCGCCCAAGTCAGCACTATGCTGGCGCAGGGCTCCTTGCATGCAGCGCCGCTGGAGGCGTTCTACAGTGCCCAGAACATCCCCGAGGCAGCACGCAAATTCTGGTTTACTCGATTCGACGGACACGACGACGAGTTCGTGGAATCCTTAATCGAGCATCCGAGCTACGACTACTTCGAATTCTTCTGCCAGGTCGAAAAGAGCGACCGCGCATTTCTACTTGCCGCGCTAGAAATCGCTGAGAAACATCGCTGGTATGGTCTCCGCTTCACACTGAGGAATCTCCGGCTGTTCCTGTGGAGCCCAGGGTATGCGCACGGACGGTACGGGCTTGAATTCGACACCTTCGGACCGCAAGGTGTCCCGTTCCCGCCGCTAGAGCCGGAATTGGCCGTGTCGCAGCTCGAGGCGTTCGTCCAAGAACCAGGCAGATCGGAGTTGCTGAAACCTGCGCCGCCTACGGTGGCGAACATCAGACAGCTAATTCAACCGCTAGCGATCGTCTGGAAGGGTCGTTATCGCACAGGCGCTAGGATCCTCACGGCCCTGGCACTGATTGCCTTACTAACGCTATTCAGGGGTCCGGATGAACTTCGTGCCCCTACCGCGATCGCCTGGTTATGTCTCTTCTACAACGCGGTCATAACATCCGCCTTTGCCGAGCCGAGCTACAGGTATCACTTCATGATGCTCCCGATACTTTGTACGCTTGGGGGAGTCGGTGTTGCAACCCTTGGTTACGCGATGCAGAGGCATGTCCAATTTCCGGCCGTGATCCGCACGCATCGTGTCGGCCACAATGCGACGTCTCGCCGCCTCCACTATTGGGCCGCTGGCGCTATGGGCGCGGTTGCAGTCGCCGTAGCGATCGCTTGGGCGCTCTCGTTACGAATGCCATCAGCGTCGGTACACGAACTTGGCCACGCGCCTGATCACAATATCGAGCAGCGTATGCCCGACCGATAGGACGTTCTTCGCGGTCAACGCCCGCGACGCCGCCCGATTGATCGCGTCGACCTCCACCTCCATGTGCGTCGCCCCCTGGTCAAGCAGCATGCAAAGGATGTCAGCCTGGAAACCGAAGCCGCGCGTGTTTGGATGCCAGCGCATTATGTTGTATCGCAGGTGCACCGCAAGGCCATTGTAGTAAGAGAGTCGGTTGCCACTAGCCAAGTTCACCAGCCCTGTATATGCGGCCGATAGCCACTTGCGGAAGCCACCCTTCCCCTCGACTGAAACGTAGCGCGGGATGATCATGTCGGCCCGATCGAGCAGGCTGCATATCCTAGCAATGCTCTCGCGTGGCTCCGTATTGTCCCCGCAGAACAGCTTGTAGTAGCGGCCGCGCCCGAGAAACGCGGCGTCGATGTAATTCTGGGCCAGCCCCCGGTTGACGAAATTACGCCGCAGAATTATGCGCGCATTGGGGTGCTCCGCAACGTAGCGCTTCACCAACTCAACCGAATTGTCGCTAGAGCAGTCGTCGACGACGATGATCTCGAACGAGATGCCGAGCCCGTCTAGTGCAAGGCGGATGTCCTCGAGTGTCTGGACGATGTAAGCGGCCTCGTTGTAGCAGGACACGAAGGCCGTGAGGTCGAGCGATGTACCCCGCGCTCCCGGATCGAGCAGCTCGCCCTCGGAATGCTCGCGTCGCGCGGCATCCGATAGGGTGAACTCGAACGGTGGAAAGGCGCCGGCCATCAGCCGGGTTGCCCGTCTATCGAGACGATCCTCACTGTCACCTGCTGGCGTGCGTAGGCGAGATACTCATACTTGACCCGGTGCGCCTCGACGAACTCGCGGAACGCCTTGAACTCGTGTTGGCGCCAGTTCGGGTAATTGAAGTACTCGTCGAACAGCACGATGCTGCCGGGTTGCAGCCGGGCGACAAGCAACTCAAAAATGGTCTTGGTCGACGAGTACAGGTCGCAGTCGACGTGCATGAAGGCGACCGGCCCATCGTTGTCCTCGAGCCACTTCGGGAGCGAACGGTCGAACCAGCCGCTATACAGTCGCACGTTGGCAGGCACCTTCGGCCGCCTGCCCTTCACGTTGAACGCGGCGGCCCCGAGGCTGAAGCCGCCCCAGTCTTCCGGTAGTCCCTCGAAGCTGTCGAAGCCGTGAAATGTCCTACCCGGCGCGCGCTTGGCCATAAAGCGGATGGTGCCGCCAGTGAATACACCGAACTCCATGTAGTGGCCATCGACCTTCACGTGGCCGAGCGAGTACTCGATCAGCTCCTTCTGCGTCTCGAAGCCAACGGCATCTGGCAGCGCCTCGTCGATGTAGTCGACGGTTTCCTCCAGCGCCCGCAGCGCTCGCTGGCGAACAGGATGGATGCGACCGACGTCCAGCGCCTGGTAGAAACCGCAAACCAGACGATAGACGAGGTATTTGAGACGAAAGTTGGTGACGAGCATGTTATGGGTGCAAGCTTACCTCGCGTCGGCGGTCGTGTCGCCTGACTAGACGGCGGCAGCCCGCGGTCCAGCGCCGGCCTGCCACTCGCCGGGAAGCAGATGCCGGTACTTGCGCAGGAAAGTGCGGCCCGGCCTCGAGCCCCGATAACTCCCGGCACGCAGCGCGATCTCGTAGAACATGGCGCACAGGCGGTCATCCTCATCGGTCGTTGCGAGCCGACCTTCGCAGCGATCAAGCATATCAACAACGAGCTCGCGCAAGTCCTCGGGCGAGTTGTCGAGCACGCGGATGTGCTCGCGCTCGAAATAGTGATCGAACTGCTCCCAGCCCGCGCGGGTATTCAGCATCTCATCGAACCGGAGGAGGCGCCCTAAGCGCTCCGAGTAGCAAAGTTTTGGAATGAACACGTCCTGCGGATACCAATTCGGCAGGGCCATCGGCGACCAGTTGGTGAGAGCGCAGGGCACGCCGAACACCGGTGGCACGAGCCCGAGCCCCGAGTTGGTGCCGATGAAGAAGCGGCACGCACCGCACAAATAGACGTCCATGAAGTCGGATTTTTCCGGACTGTGCGCATAGTCGATCAGCCCCGGCACGCCGGGCAGCGGCTTCATGCTTGGATCGCCCATGCGCACCACGTAGCCGCCGCGCGCGGTGATCGCTGCGATGGCGTCGAGATAGGTTGTCACATCGGCGTTGCGCGTCGCCGGGTGGAACTTGTGCCAGGACTGGTGGAATCCGGCCTCGCGCACGTGCAGACCTACGAACCACGCGCCCGGCGGAAGCCCCAAGCGCTCCAGCACAGGGCGTGCTCGCACGTGATCCTCGTCGCTGATCGTCAGCAGCGGCGCCCGTCCCTCACGCTCCCACTCGGCCTGCACCCATGCGCCGGCGTGGCTATACATGCGCCAGCGGCCTTCGGTCACCGGCAGGCTCCAGAACTCGTCCTGCAGCAACTCTACGGCAGTTAGATCGCTGTTCACACGGCCCGAAGTGACTTCCGAAAGGTAGGGCTTCCAGCGATCGACCAGCGCTTGGTTGGGGATACGGAACGCGCGCGGCGGGTTCAGGACCAAGCGCTCGCTTCGGCCTTGAAGATTGCGCCACTTGAAGTAGATATCGAGGTGGGCGATGTGCCCGATTGCGATTACCCACGATGGCCCAAGGAAGCGTACGTTCAGCAGATCTAGTCCCCTTTGGCGAATCAGCTCCTCGCGCCTACGATTACAGACATCCCAAACGAACTCGGCACATTCGTAATCACCCGCGATGAATGCCCGAACCCCCGCCTGCTGGAGCGACCCGACGTCGTCGCGGTATCGAGCAATGAGCTGCTCGGCAGTCCAGCGCGCATCGGCTAACCGCTCGCAGCGCCCCGCAAGCCCAATGGCCGACGCGAGCTCGGCCGCGCTGCCGCGTCCGCGGCGGAACCGCTCGAGGAAATAGTTAAGGAACTCGCCGGCGTCGCGACGCAATGAGATGCGCTCGAAGAGTTCGTATGTGGCCATTGCAGCCAGCCGCTGCAATACGCGCGGTACGCGTGTTAGGGGCCGCGTCGCGAGCGACCCTGCAACCCGATACAGAATTGAAAACACGCGTGCCGTGAGCCGAGGCGCACCCTCGCGCAAATCTATCCCATGCGTCGCGACGCGCTTACCAATCTGCCTGAGCGAATGTACATAGCACCTCGAGAACTCGAGGGAGAGGTATAAGCGTTTGGAGTTCATCGTAGAACCCAGTTATCCTCCTGGCGCGGATCCGTGCACGGGGGGTGGCGCGGGCAATCCACAATCTCAAGCAAGCTCCCTGCACTCAGGCGACCTACGGCGTGAATCGGCGTCACAAAGCGCTCCTCGCAGTCAAAATCGCGATCACGCTCGCGCTGCTCGTCTACATCGTCCGCCGGCTGCACTGGGCAGACGTTGGCCGCATCCTGTCCGAAGTCAGACCCTGGCTCTACCTTCCCGCGGTGCTCGTCCTCGGCGTGTCGTACGCGCTCGTCACCCTGCGCTGGCGCACGCTGCTCGCGGGACAGGACCTCGTGCTCCGCTACCGCTCTGCGCTGTCGATCGACCTTGTCGCCGCCTTCCTCAATTCCTTCCTTCCCGGGTCGACGGGCGGCGACGCCGCGCGCGTCTACTATGCGTCGAGGGTGTTCCCTGGCGAGGTCACGCGCCTTGTCGCCACGGCGCTCTTCGACCGTGCTCTTGGGCTTTTCGTGCTCCTGTCGATGGGCTATGCCGCGTTCCTGCTGCGCCCGGCGATCGTAGCCGGTAACAAGCCCCTGCTTCGGCTGCTCACCGTTCTGCCGCCACTTCTCACTTGCGGCGCGATCGCCGCCACCTTGCTGCTCTTCCTGCCGCGCGGCAAGCTTCCCAGCGCGCTGCGGCGCCTGCTCGAACGCGCGGCCCACGTGCGTATCGCCAGCCGCCTGCTGCTTTTCGCGCAAGGCTTGCGCCGTCATCCAGAGTACCTCATGCTCGGGATCGCTTGCTCGCTGCTGGCCCAGCTCGCCGGCTTTCTCGCCGCTCACCTGTCGGCACGCGCGCTCGGGATCCCGCTCGATTATTTCGAGATCGCGCTGATACTGGCGATCGTCCAGACCGCAGTGAGCCTGCCGATCAGCATCGGCGGTCATGGCGTCCGCGAGGTCGTACTTATCGCCATGTTCTCTGCCATGGGCGTAGCGCAGGGCCACCCTGAGACGGCGGTAGCATTCTCGGTGTTGCTGGTGCTGGCTCAACTCTCGTGGAGCCTCGTGGGCGGGCTGTGGTTCGCGGCGCGACCGCGCCACATGACCCATGTCGACTTGCGCCAAGGCAAATAGCGTCAAAGACGCACCAGGCAGCGACCAGCGACCCTGCCATTGCGCATGTCGGAGATCGCATCATTGATACGCTCCAGGCTGAAGCGCGCCGTGACTAGCTCGGCGAGCCGCAAGCGCCCATTGCGGAACAGTGCGTGGTACCTCGGGATGTCATTCGCCGGGTCGGCCTCTCCGCCGTGCGAGCCGGAGAGGACCTTCCCGAAGTGAAGTGGCAGAGAATAGATGGAGATGTCGTTGCCCTTCCTCGGCACGCCGACGAGCGTCACGCGCCCCTGCGGCTTGGTGAGGCGATACCCCATCTCGATGATGCTTGGCTGGCCGGTGTTGTCGATGAAGACATCCGCGCCC
>Ga0153915_10001479_pt1 | contig 21539 bp, 16 predicted proteins | sample Opewatmetagenome_2_FD_107003 | JGI IMG/M metagenome (GOLD analysis project Ga0153915, IMG submission 107003) | Freshwater wetland microbial communities from Ohio, USA - Open water 3 Core 3 Depth 3 metaG | ecosystem: Environmental > Aquatic > Freshwater > Wetlands | place: USA: Ohio, Lake Erie...
CTCGAGTTAAGGAATAGCAGTGAGTGGGCTTTTAGCCAAGCCCATTCGGGGTCGGCGTAGCCAACCCACATTACCACGCCCATAGGGCGTGGGTTTCTAAATTTAACTAAATGCAATCAATTAAATGCCGAGTCACTGTTTTGAATTCTTGACTTTTATCAGTTGTATTGCTATGTTACATAAACTAAACATAAGTATTAACATAATAAATTGTTTTTTCTTTCCAGCTAATCACAAGTATTTATTTTGTTAATGTTTTTTAAAAATTGTTTTTTCCATCGAAGGCAGGTTTTTTGCCCTTTGAATCTAATATTCAAAGACTGAAAGGCGACTTAATCCGCTTTATATAGTACATTGTTTAAAAGGAACAAAATTGAGCACAAATTTAAATTCAGATCAAAATAAGCGTATTGCAGGGCCGATCAGGAGTATTGAGGAGATCAGAAGGATAAGATCAATCCTGTCTGATAAACCAAGAGATCTGTTGCTTTTTGAGCTTGCCGTAGGAACAGGAATCGGGATGAAAAAGCTGCTTCCTTTGAAGGTGAAAACCCTTGCAGGAATACCGGAAGGTGAAAAAATATCCATTGGAACATTCCGTGACAAACAACATACTATTATCATGACTGATATACTTTACGAGACTTTCCATAGATATTTACAAGCAGTCAGCCCAAAACCGGATGATTATCTCTTCAGATCCAAGAAGGGACAACGACCTCTTAACCTATCAACAGTGTCCAACATGATAAACGGTTGGTTTGAAACGGCGAATATCAAAAACTGTTATGGTGCGATCTCACTTCGCAAGACATGGGAATTTAATCATAAGGATAAAACCCGGATTGATCAAGACACAAGCAAATCTAAAGCCACTTCTAAAACCACATTTTTATTTAAACCGCTTGAAGCAACCACTTCACAACAAAAAATATTTAGAGAACTCTTCAAGGCCATAGTTTCACGTAAGATTCCACCAGGCACAAGGCTCACTACTGACGAGATCTCCAAGGCATTTGAGGTGAGTCAAGCCCCGGTCAGGGTTGCCATGAACTGGCTGGAGGCGAGGGGGTTTATCATATCCCAAAGGAAAAAAGGCAGCATTGTCAGGGAACTTACAATCGAAGAATTACATGAGATTATACAGATACGCCTGATTCTCGAGATCGCGGCAGCGAAATTAGCCTGTAATGCATGTACTGAGGAAACATTAAATCAATTGGAATCTATAATTGAGCGTTACAAGAAGGCATCTACTTTTGAGGAAGCTGATCCGTTGAACAGACAGTTTCATCAAACCCTCTATCAAGATCTTAAAATGCCAATGCTTACAAGGATGATATTGGACTTATATGACCGATTCAGCCCTTACGCCGCTTTAGCTGTCGCTGCCTCAGACAGTGAGATCGACAATAATATTAAGAAAGAGGGTCCTGATTACTATCAAACTAAAATATTAAAAGGAATGCGTCGCAGAGACATTGACCATGTACTTAAATACCTGGAAATGAAAATTCGCAGGGGAATGTTAATGACAGAAGAAATTATGAAACACAGTGAACGCATTGATTCAATGGAATAGGCGTCTCGTTCTATTATTGACAGGTCATAAAATAATTTAGTGATTAAATTGTGATTAAACTTTAACGGAACACCGGATAAAAGATAGAATATAATTTTGTGGTGGATTTGTCATTTTCCTCCTTAGATTATTTACAGAAGCAGATAACTCTCCATGACGGCTAAGATTTAGTGACTGTGAGCATGATCTTGCCTTTGTAGACTCCGGCCTCAATTGTTTTTTTTACGCCGCCAACCGTCATTGACAAATTGTAACCAACAGCTCCAGTGATTGTCGATCCCGTATCAATGGACAGGCTGGTCAGATAAGACGTGCCTGTAACGATCCAGGTGGAGCCGTTGGTCAATGAAATTATCACTCCGTTATTGATAGCCTCATGCGCTGTATTGGTGACAACACCAAATAATTTATAATCCTTCAGCATGTCTAGTTCGGGCTTGGCATGATGAGATTCTGAAGAGGAGATTACACCTGTTATTCTGGCGTTATCAAACGTAAGAGCCATATTTTTCCCTGAAGCGCCCACGCCACCAGGCATGCCGCCAACTGGACCACCCGGACTACTGCCGGCTGCACCGCCAGTTCCACCGGATGGCATACCGCCACCGGGAGCGCTACCGGGCATACCGCCTTCCGGCATACCCCCACCTGGAACACCGGATGAATCACCTGGACTGCCTGCCGAGCCTCCGCCTTTTGTGGAACTTGTCGCGGCGTTCTTGCCCCACCCAATAGAGTTGTAGAAGTCGCCTTTCAGGGAGATGTTGGAGAAGGTGGAAGCTGCTGCATTACTCGTGGAAGAAAGGTCAAATTTCTCATCTCTCTCCGGAGCTGTGCCGAACTCCCTGTAAGTTGAGTTGTTCATTCCTGGGTCGTCGTCATCCATCAGCTGCATGATTACACCGTTTCCTGGATTTAACCTGACTCCCTCAGATCCGTCCACGGTGATATCTATGGGCTGTCCCTTGTTCATAAAGGTCGTATTGCCGGTGTTAAATATCGTACCGCCGTTCACATCAACAGTCCCGGTGCGAGTGGCCATGATACCGAAGAGTTTTGAATTCACGATAGTGTTCTTATTGGGAATTGATTTAAGTTCTTCTTTTGTGAGGCCGAGTCCCAGTTTTTCATTAAGATCAGCGACTGTCTCAGGAGTGCTGTTGCCGTAGAAGACATGGCCATCTTTCAATGTCACACCCGTACAGCTAACATTTAATTCAGAGCCAAGAAACCATTCTGTAGCATTACCAAGGGCATACGCGCCATATCCACCGATATCATCGGTATGAGATATCGTACAGTTAATAGCAGCCATCTTAATGTCCTGGGAATCATCGCTGGCCAGGAGCCCCCATCCGTCGCCAGAAATTGTGGAGTTGATATAGGACGCCCGGGTATTGGCGCCCAAAATGAGAGTGGCGCGACATAACCCGATAGAACCGCCTAGTCCGCTCCCGCCCCTCTGGGGAAGAATAAAAGGCGGTTTCTCTCCATCGTGGGTCTCTATGATGGAGTTTTTCACAATCACATTACTGCCGCCCGCGGCAATGACGCCGGTGCGGACAATGCCTTTATTATGGATTTTACTGTTGTCTACAACGAGTCTGGTATCCTTGCCTGTGGCCATGAGGGCTGAGCCGTAACCTTCAAAATCACTCCTACCGTCGCCGGTAAAGTTGATCATGATATTGTTGAGGGTGTAGCTGCCTCCGGCGACATAGATCCCGTTGAAACATTCTCCTGTCGAGGTTATCTTAATTCCGTTAATATCAAAGCCAGCAGGCTTGCTGCCTGCTACGGCCGCCAAGACAGACTTTGAACCCACAACTCCTGTCTCATCAAGATAGAGGGCTTGACGCAACTTGAAACTCTTTGTCGGATTGGCCTTAGCGACTGTGAGAACAATGTTGCCCTTGTAAGTGCCGGGAATGATACGCGTGGCTCCATCCGCCGCCTTTAAATCCACAAGTTTTTGTCCTGTTTCCACACCGTTTATCGTCATTGTCAGGCTGTAGCCTTCGGGCGCCTTGATCGCAGCGCCTTCGGCAATGGTCAGACTGGTCAGATAAGTGGTACTGGAAATTTCCCAGGTGAAACCTGTATCAAGATATTTTGTCGCGCCAGAAGTAGAGTCTGCTGCAAGATTTTTTCCCCCGCCATATCCTGCAAAAGGCATCATAAGAATAGCGGCAGCGAATAGGGTTGCTAAAATCCTGATAAATCTTTTTTTATTGATCATTTTATCCCCCTTTATCATCCCTCATATGCAAAGTTCGAGATGATATGTTCAGAAGCACAACAAAAGGTTCAAATCATGAACATACGCTAGTTTAAGGATGTTCATTGGCACGATACACATCCAGTCCTCTTCAGCCTTTGTCCAGGTTTGATACGGTTTTGGCGCGGCTGGAATAGATTCAACAGCGGTGTCGGTAGTGTATGGGTGAAAATATACCCCTTCCGTTAATATCGGCTTGCCGCTGGCATCAAGCCGATAAATTTTGCTGAGCGGTTGATCAGACCACGCTGTATAAAAAGAGGTCCTGAAAAAACGGAACCATCTATGATGCCAGATCTTCCATTCGCCGTCCTGTTTAATAAAATCTACCGCATATTTGCCATAGGCCCACTCCGGTTCGTACTTTTTTGTCTGAACGTTATAATGAGTCTCGTGTCCGAGCGAAACGAATGTAGCCTTTGCTGTTTGACCATCTCCGGCAACTACAATAATGGGAGAGGAAAGAGGGTGTTCCAGCATTGTGCCATTGTCCGGATCACCCGGGCTACTTCCGGATACCTGTGATGACCAGGACTTCACAACATTTTCATAGCCTTCTATCTTTGGGCCACCGGCTATCTGGGTATAGGTATCCGGCATATTTGCAAACAGCTCCCAGGATTTATTTATATCCTTAGCGTTATGGATAGTCTCATATCTTCCCATGACCGCCTGTATCGCAGCGACATCCTGCGCCCGCGTTACTTCAATTTGAAGGGTCTTATTGCTTTCTTCCAATTTCGCAATCCTGTTTTCTAAGTCCTTTGAGCTACAACCTGACATAAAATAATTTAAAAATAGACCGCAACCACTAAGCACAAAATACGTATACGAATTTCACTCATGATTAAATCCTCCTTTTTTGCAGGCTTTTTCAGGCAGGGCGATTTCTTCGCTTTTTTCACCTTTGGCATTATAGATGGTTATCATGTCGCTTATCAGATAAAGTATCTGTCTCAGAGCTAAACAATTGACAGAATAATACTTTTCAAAATGTCTAGCTCTGACACTGCTTCATTTTTTTAAACGTGATCAACATCTGTTGTAATCAGGCCTCATGTCTTTATATTTGGCTACAAGCTGTTCCCAGTTCCTGGGCAGCTCAATCTTCTTGGTTATGGGGCCGCCATGGTCGCCGCCTCCCGAGTACATTGCAGCGCCCCACGCATAATCGAGACCGGCTACAATTATAGGCAGATGCTTGTCGCGGAAAAACTTTCTTACCGACCTGCTGGGTTCCTCCGGTACAAACACGCCATTAAGAATATGCTGATTTCCTTTCATCCACCTTACATTTACTTCCGAGCCGGGCCTGCGCGCGAATTCAACAATATAGTCGGTCAGGGCCCTCCTGGTAAAGCCGCTATCCGCCAGCATTCTTGCCGTCGCGGGAAAAATAATAAAAGTGCATCCAGGGTCAAATCCCATTGCCTGTACTCCTTCGCATATGCCTTTTAATACCGATGCGACATTCTTCCCGCCCAGCGCAAACTGGCGCATATTGGGCCAGGAAAGAGTAACCGCGCTATCCTCTTTTTTAAGGCCATAGAACACATGCATAGGTTCCCAGGGGCTGCCCTCTTCATTTTCAGCAAAGCAAATGCCTGACCTTCCCTCGTGTCCAAGTATGGCCATGTCTTCAATGCCGGGACGCACGCCGGCAATATTCAGGAGCATTAATGCTATGGCGTGACCTATAGTTGTCTGCCTGTAATAAGGTGTTAAGAGTGTGGCACCGCTGTGGATGTCGATATCATGCCGTATCGGTCCGTTTATCATCATCATCGGGGCCCACGACGCCACGCTGCATGTATAAGCCTCCAGCCACATCCTTGGATCAACCAGCGCCTGTACTGCGGCTATAAGCACCGGCATATATGTGGGCAGGCAGCCCGCCATAACGGCATTGATGGCGATCTTTTCCACTGTGGCCTTGCCGTGCATAGGAGGAATTTTTGCCACAACATGGTCAGGAGCTAGATCGGTGCCCTTTAGCATCTCTTTGACCGCCTCATCAGTGGGCGGCATGACCGGCATGCCCAGAGCCCAGCCGCGTTTGTAATAGAATGCGTTGATCTCGTCCAGGGTGCCTTTTGTTACAATCCTAGGCAGAGCAACGGGGGGTTTAGGCGGATTTTTTTCTTCATCAGTGAGAGGACCGGTAAGCGCCATTATGATTTTGTCCAATATGCCGCTTACACGTTCAGGGATTATCTTTTCTATGAAATCGGTAATATCAGGCTCCGTGGATATGTCCGGTATAGCCAGATCAACCAATCTCATTGCCGGGACGCCTCTGAGTTCCGCGGCGCTCTTGGCGCAGTCTGTAAACTCTTTGGCCAGCGTCATTACTACCGGCTTGCCCAGTTTTTCGACAATCGTCGCATTATAGGCCAGGTAAAGAGTGCAGGAGCCAGCATCTGCATTGGCGACTACAGCGGCGTCGACTTCACTCAGCCACTTTTCAAATATGGGTCTTATTTCCGGGTCCTTGGCTACTTCCGCTATCTGGGTATCGGCATTGAGGTCCTTGGTATACTGGAACCGGGTCAACTTTATGGTGGGGTATCTGGCTTGAAGCTGCTTACCGATTTCATCAACGATAATGGCCCAGTGCTGTTTAAATGATGAGTATAGACCTATAGTCTTTCCATTGAGATCCTTTACCCGGGGCTGAAGTCCAATGGTTTCTATTGGATCAACCTCACCCCTGGGATTTAAAACTTGGTATTCCATATTAATTTATCTCCTTTTCTTTATTATCAAAATATATTTTAAAACCAACGGCAAATAATGTTGCTACCACACCGCAGGCTGTAATATAGATCCATCCGGACGTATAAGCCTTTGTCGTGTCTCTCAATATCCCTATTACCTGCGGACCAAGGTATTGTCCGAGACCTGATCCTAAAGCAATGATGGCAATGATCGGTCCGATATCACGCCCGCCAAGAAAAGTCGGCGCCATAGAATTGGCAAAAAGAAGCGTCGTTAACTGTAGCGCCTTTGCAATCAGGATACCCGCTATATAGATCTCTTTATTGTCAAATTGCCCGATAAGGAGGCATACCCCGACCATTGAATTGAAAATGCCGCTCACGATCAACATATTCCAGCGGCCGAACCGATCGCCGCACCAACCTGCGCCAAGATTTACAAAAATTGCAAGAAACAATCCCATGGATGAGATCCACGCAAATTGCATTCCACTAGTATTCCAGACTTCACCCATCTGTACTACTGCGAATGTATCCACCAGCCCTTCTTCGCCTGCGAAAATAACCAGCATGCAGAGCATCCAGACGGAAGGCATTGAATAGACACTTCTGGGCTTGGGTTCGCCGGGCTTTAAGACAGTACTTTCAGATTTAAGGATATCACCCTTGGCAGCAGCGCCTCCTCTGTAAAAGATAAAGAAGATTGCTGCAGCAACGAAAACAATAGCGGAAAAAAACTGTATAGCTACCTGCCATCCCGATGTCTGGCTTATCCAGGCACCTATGTTCTGACCGACGATTGTTCCAACCATGCTTATCCCGGTGCCGATTCCTAGGGCCGTGCTTCTATACTTATCAGGGATCGTAACAACCAATGCGGCCGTAAGTGCCGGGAGAAGAAATCTCAAACCGATCTGCCACACGCCTCTTCCGGATAAGGCGCCGGTAAAAGTATTGCTTAAGGAAAGTATAAAAAGGCCCACAATCATAAATAGTGAGCCTGATAAGAATACCTTCCTTGCTCCAAACCCTTTGATCGACATTCCTGCGGGCACGGCGCACAGAATGCCAAGTATGCCGGCCAAGCCTGAAAAAAGCCCCAGCTGCGTTCCGGTCATTGCAATTGTTTTTTTAATTGCAGGAATCAATGGAACGTATGCCATGGATGGAATCGTGGCGAGACAATTAACAATAATAAGTATTGAGGCCATTCTGACCCATGATCCTAATTTTTCATCGCTATCTATTATCTTCATAGTATTCTCCAGAAAAATTGCAATTAATTTGATAAACAATCGATGTAAATAAAATATTTATTAAGCGCCGATCTTTCATATTCAAGTCTAATCTTTAAATGACATGAATTAAAATTATAATTTCTTTAATTAACCTTTTTTCCATACCCCTTCCAATATGGCTCCCTGAGCAGATTTTTTTGTATCTTGCCGCTTCCGGTCATCGGAAGACTGTCCCTGAACTCCACAGACTTGGGCTTTTTATAGCCTGCAAGGTTTACCTTGCAGTACTCTGTTATTTCCTCTTCAGTCGCCTTCATGCCGTCTCTTAACACGAGCAGCGCCTTCACGCTTTCTCCCCACTTTTCGTCAGGAACTCCTATCACAGCGGCATAGAGCACCGCAGGATGGGAATACAAAACATCTTCAACCTCCTGCGAATAGATGTTCTCACCTCCGCTGATGATCATATCCTTTTTCCTGTCTACTATAAATAAATATCCATCCTCATCCATTCTCCCAAGATCTCCGGTATGCAGCCATCCGTCCCTTATGGTCTCGGCGGTTTCCGCAGGCATCTTCCAGTATCCCTTCATATTCCTGTCGCTGCGGGAGACTATCTCTCCAACCTGGCCTCTCGGGACCTCCTTGCCCCTTTCATCGACAATCATCACTTCGCCTTCGAAGGCGGGCATGCCTGCGGCTTCAAGCCTCTTAATATCCTTCGGGGAACCGTCAATCTTGTACTCATGCTTCTTAAACCTCGTCAGGTTAAGTGTCTCTGTCTGACCCAGTTCCTGATGGATTATAGGGCGGCCAAAATAGGCGGTAGACTTTTTCAGGACCTCTACAGGCATCGGCGCCCCTGTGAAGCCTATGGTCTTCAATGATCTGAGGTCATATTTCTTGAGATCGGGGTAATCCAGCATGCGTATAATCATGGCAGGGACCATGCAGACATATGTAATCTTTTCCTTTTCAATGGCACTGAGCACATCAGCCTCGTCGAATTTTTCAAGCACTACCGATGTTGCCCCTGCCTTGAAAACTGCGAATTGATAGGCAGCGCTGCCGCCCACATGAAAAAAGGGCATGACACATAATGCTGCGTCTTCCGGTCCAAGATCGCGATTTGGCAGGTTTATCTCTGCCAGAAGGCTTTTGTGGGTATGGACAGCGCCCTTTGGCCGCCCTGTTGTACCGCTCGTGTAATATATCGCCGCATCATCTTCGGGACTTACACTGTCGGCAGGCTCTACAGGCGCATAGCTCTTAATAAGCTCTTCATAGTTCTTCATGCCTTCAGCTTCACAATTCATGCAGATAATATTTTTGATGCCTTCTATCTCTCTGCGGATAGAACTAATGATATCAATAAATTCCTTTGCCACAATAATTGTGTTTATCTCCGAATTATTGATCATATAAACCAGTTCCCTTGCTACGGACCTGAAGTTCAGGGGTACGCAAACCAGGCCTGCCTTGGAAAGGGCGAAGGCTTCAAAATACTGGGGGCAGTTATAGGCCAGGATGCCTATATGGTCACCTTTTTTCACACCCATATCTGAAAGGGCATTTATGAGGCTGTTAACCCGGTCGTTTACTTCCTTAAATGTGTATCGTTGTTCTTCAAAGACAAATGCAGTCTTATCAGGATATAACCGGGCGTTAGATGTTAATATTTCCTTAAATGTCTTCATGAATAAAATCCTTTCATAATTTATATTAGTTTTGGTTTGGTAAACATTTTAACGACTGATAATGCCATGATCCCGGATACCAGTGTAATGGGGATTAATACTATTAAAACATCTGCGGCAGTTTGACCTGCCCCAAGCAATGAACCGGCCAGCAGCGGGCCTGCAATAGTGCCGAGACGTCCCGCAGCAACGGCTGCCCCGACCCCCGTATTTCGAATTGACGGTTCATAACAGAGAGGAGCGAATGCATAAAGCGTTGCCTGGCTAATCGTAACCATTGCCCCTACCCCGAATGCCACAACCAACGCTGTGTTGAAATCGAGTGTGAAAAATCCGAAAATAGCTAGGAAGGCTGCCAAAGCAACATAAGCCGTGCCTGGCGTTGAATATAATAGTTTTCTGTCAAGCAGGTATCCGCCAGCAGCTGCCCCAATAGAAGACCCGACATTATAAAACATCTGTACATATTGTGCCTGAGGTTGTGATAAGCCCATAGCCACGAGAAGAGAAGGCATCCACCCCAATAAAAGGTACATTACGAGCAGGGTTCCAAAGGTTGCCGTCCATAGAAAGATAGTTGTGCTGAACCGGCCTTTGCCGAACAAGCCAGAGAGTACATTCATTTGGGATGAAGATGATTCCGGGTTATTCGTTGTTTTAGGGAGTGATTTAGGCAACAGAAAAAAAAGAATCGGTGCAACAACAACAGGAGCAATACCGCCGACAAGATAAACGGGCCGCCAGTCAGTTCCGAATATGCCCGCCTGCATGACTATTCCTGATAATAAACCTCCGATAGGTATGGCGCAATAGATAAATCCCACTGCCCTTTTTTTCATATATTCAGGACTGTGATCACTGGCATATGCAATAACTGCCGGCATTGCAGCGCCCAGTCCCAACCCGGTCATGAAACGGGCTGCTATCAGTGTGTCAAGTCCGTTTGCCATTAATGTAGATAGTGAGAATAATCCAAAAATTGTTACACCAGAAACAACGACCGGTCTGCGTCCGAATTTGTCGGCCAGAAAGCCTCCCAACACGGCTGAGATAAAAATACCGACTGCGCTGGCGCCAAGAAATATCCCTTTTCCCAAGGGCATTAGATTGAAAGCCAGCGTAAGTTTTGGGGCAGATACCCCGGCAGCCTGAATATCGAAACCTTCCAACAGGATGACGATTGCGCACAGAATTAATACGCGGTAAGTGTTCAATTCTTTTGTAGTCTGTTGAATTGCCATCATTTTGCCTTTCTGCTTAAAGATCATTATTAAGACATCGCTTTTTTAGCGTTTTATAATCAATGAGTTATCCTTGAAGGTCTTTACATTTTCCAAGATGCCCACAGGATTACGCCCGGTTTATATATTTCGATGCTGCGATTCCGGCCATGTATCCGCTTGTAGCAGCCCACAACAGGCCCCCTGCCGACTGACCGTTAGTTATCATCCCTCCGGCATTATCACCTGATGCAAATAGGCCGGGGATAGCCTTCTTGCCGGTATTGAGCACCTCCATATTTTCATTGATTACTATTCCGCCGGCCGTGTGGTTGCCAAAGCGCTGAGCGAAGAATGCATAGAAAGGAGGCTTGCGGATAGGCATCAGGTATTCAGGTTTCTTATAAAAATCCAAATCCCTTTTATTTTCACAAAACTCGTTGTATCTCTTTATCGTCGCGATAAAGGTCTTGGGATCTATCTTCATTTTTACGGCCAGTTCCTCCAGGGTATCTGCCTTCTTTACATGGTCGCCCCGGGCGCCTGACTGATCCAGGGACACCTCATAATCGATATCATTCCTGAAATCCTTGCTGATCCAGGAATCGGTAGCCGAGTTGGACGACCTTTCAATATAACGCTGGCCGAATGTCTCCGTCATATCCTGGTCCTCAATAGCATAACAAACGCTCTTTGGCTGTTTGCTGAGGGGATAATGTCCGGCCTGCAGATCGTTTTCACAAAAAAACCGCTCGCCGTTTAAGTTTACATAGACATTTTCCGGTTCCTGAATTATCCGAAAGACTGTGTATGAATAGGGATGATGAACAGGACCGGCAAACTCCCAGAAAAGTCTCGTATCATCAATAAAAGCGCCAGCCTTTCCGGCTACTTCCATAAGATCGCCGGTATTTGTAGGGATATCGAAACAATGATATCTGTCTCCATTAACAAACAAGGGGAACTTTTTCTTAAGAAATTCCACATTGCGTCCGAAGCCTCCGGCAGCTGAGATGCATGCCTTGCAGTTGACACGCAGCATTCCGTCTTTAGCGTCAGCCAGAACCCCTGTAATATTGCCTTTTGCATCTTTTATAAACTCTCTTGCACGGGCTTCAGTAATTATCTGGATGCCGAGCTTTTCACATTCTTCGAGCATTTTAGTAACAATAAAAGATCCGGCCCATCCGGGGCCTATGGACGGGTCCCGTGATTTTTCGTTCAGATGACGTTTCGGGAACATCAACCATGGCCGCCTCATCCCACCTTGCGCCTGCTGACCGGCTGCTTGTTTGGCCGGTTTCATAAAATACTTATCAACTCCGCCCTTCTCAATAAGCCAGTCAAACCATGGGCCGCTAAGATCTATGAATTTACGAATAAGCTTATGATTTGCATCCCAATTATTATTTTTTATCCTCTCTCGAAAAAGCTCATCCGTAGTGTCAGGATAGCCTGCTTCCTTGTGCCACTTGGTATTCTCTATTTTAAGACCAACTCCATACCAGGAGCACCCACCCGGCTTTTTTGCCTTTTCCAGAATGATGACATTATTAACGCCCAGTTCTTTCGCCTTCACTGCAGCGACCGTCCCCGAGGCGCCTGCGCCAAGGACCGCTAAATAACAGTTCATAACATTTGTGGCCATTTATATCTCCTCTTTATATTGCTTTACTGCCTCATCAAATAATCCGAGCCGGCTAACGAGATCCCTTTATTCACGAATACGCTTGATTCATTGCCACTCGAAACAGGAGGCGGTACATGACGATCCAAAACTGTATATATGCTTCATACATCTCCCGTAACATCAGACTGTTCAGGCACCATCCATTCCTGCCTGAATACAATGACCTTTTTCTGTTTAGACTTCGCAGACGTGGATCCCTTCAGGTCCTTATTGGTGAATCCTTATTATTGAATAGCCAAGGAGTCCACCCTGTGAAACCAGAGCGGAACCCCTTGGTTCTAATTTAGATGCTCGTTAGATGTTCTACCCTAATTGATCAGAAGCACAGCAAGACGTCAGGGTTCCACAGTCTCTTTCTTATACCAGTTTCCATCCTCGTCTTCTTTTGTCCAGGTTTTATAGGGTTGCGGTGCGGTAAGAGTCGGAACTTTTTTGCCTGGGAGCATTAGATATCGATTATCTATACCGTCAGCGGCTTTAAAATTCACGACTTCTTCTAATGTTTGATCCGACCAGCGTTTATAATAGTCCGTCATAAACATACGATTCCATTTCATATGCCATATATACCATTTCCCATCTATCTTAATATAACTGTTTGTATACTTGCCATAACACCAGCAATCTCCCTCAAACCCCATCGAAGTGAAAGTAGCCTTTGCTGTCTGGCCATCATCAGCCACGACAACAACAGGGGTGCCAAGAGGATGTATCCTTTGCGCAACTTTACCGCTGGAAGAAGCTCCACCGGGAGCGCCGCCGGGAGCTCCACCCGCAACGGCGCCCGCAGGTGCTCCGGCAGGAGCCCCGCCAGGGCCAGCACCGGCAGGAGTGCCACCAGGGGCAGCACCGCCTCCCTCATTCATCTTTTGCAGGGCCAAGTAACCGGCCTTAATAGCTTCATAGCCTACATGTTTGGCAAAGGTTATTTCAAATGTCGTATCAGGCCTGTTCGCAAAAAGCTTATAGGCCAGCCACTCCTGAGCATTGTGTACGGTCTCATATCTGCCCTGAAGATTCTGTATGTCGATGACATCCTGCGCCCGTGTAGCTTTAAGATCAAGGGCCTTTAACCTTTCCTCAAAAGATTTTGATGAATCCTCATTTGTTTTGGCCATTGCCTGATCAGCGCCTATAAATTTGGCGAGCTTAAGAGACGCCAGCGCAAGAGCGCCGGTAAAGAAAAATTTCCTTTTGCTTGAGTCTAATAGATTTGTTTTCATTAAATCTCCTTTATGATTAAATTATTATTGTAATTTGCATCTGATGATCAGATGTATAATCAATTCAAGGCCGAAACATGTATTTAGACAATTGGTCGTTTAAAGCTTAAATAATTTCACTCATCACCCAACCTCTGGCTACTGATTTATTGTTGGAACTTTCAAGGGCTTCCGCCGCCTGAGCAAGGCAAAGTTTCATAAGAGAGATTATCATTCAACCAAACCTGTTGGTACAACACCCCGTCGGATCAGATAACTTTCGGATAATCTGCATTGTAGATCTCTCCCAAATCAGCCGCGTATTTTACGCCGAACCTCTTCTCTCTCTCTTCGCCGCCGTAAATCCAACGAAAATCGCCGTTATAGGTCTCATAGGGGTCCGGGTCAATGGGAAATGGATGATGCGGAACCAAACCGCTGAGGGGGCTGTGGAAAACAGTCGGCAGATTATTACGCTGTGTCTGGGTCGCCATCGCCTTACCATCTGGCCCGCTGGATGGTACACCACCGCTGGGCATTACACGAGGCTTGTCCTTGTTTTCATCTTCTTGTCTTGCAAACTCGACGAAGTCTTTATGGTATTCATTTCTGGTGGTACGGAACCAATGTTGATGCCAGATCTTCCATTCGCCCGTCTTGGGATTCTTTATAAAGTCCATGCCATACTTGCCGAAACACCACACGGCCATGTGATCCGATCCGTCCATGACATTTTTTCCGCAATCTGCTTCAAAACCGGGAGATGCCCATGTAACCTTTGCAGTCTTGCCGTCGCCAGCAACCTGAATGCACGGGGTTGCCAGGGTGTGGAAGAAGATGCAGCCATTCTTATCTTTGCCGTCCTTTGGCGCCATAGAGGTCCAGTAGGTCTCTACGTTTTTGGCCCCGTGCACTATGCCCCCGTCCGAAACCTCTACCGTAACGTCGTCTCTCCACAAGGCAAAGCATTGCGGAGTATTTCCGATCTCAGTGCCGACAAGGTGAAACGTCTCATAACGTGCCATGGTGTTCTGAATAGCCGTAACAGCCTTCAATCTTTCAATTTGCAGGTCATAATCAGTGGTTTTGGCTTCCTTTGCCTGCGCAGCGCCTATAAGGCCGCCGAGCTTAAGAGAAGCAAGCCCAAAGGCGCCGCTCAGAAAAAATTTTCTTTTACTTGAATCAAAAAAATTTGTTTTCATAATTTCTCCTTCATATCTAAAGTTATATTTTGAGCACGCGTTTAAGGTTATTAGTGGCAACCGCCCCCATTTCCTCAGTTGATGCACCCCTGATCTGCGCAAGCTTCTCCGCTACTTTAACCACATCTGCCGGTCCGGTGGGTTCTTCCTGCATTGAGGTCCCGCCAGGGGCGCCACCTTGTTGACCGCCCGGCGCCCCGCCGGGTCCACTACTTGGCGCACCGCCTTGTCCGCCGCCAGGGGGTCCGCTTGGCCCGCCGCTGGATTTTCCGAGCTGATCCCAGCGCGAATTCTCCCTGGCCATAGAATCCGTTTCAGTTATAATCCTGTCCGCAGGGATCGCACGGAGCACTTCCTCCGATACCCCAGACATCATCCCTATAGAGATATAATAGCCAATATCCAGCCATGCGTTAAGGTCGTCCGTGGTTCCGGTAAAACCGTGCATTATCCCGCTTGAGCCTTTGCATATACTGATGCAATCCTTATAGGCATTTGCAGAGCAGTGAATATCGAGCGGTATATGTAAATTATTGGCAAGGGACTTCTGGAAGAGGAGGAGTTGCTTCTGCTCTTCATTGCTGCCTGTCGAATTGCCGTACATCAGCCCTACTTCACCAAAAGCCACCACCTTCTTCTGACCGCTGAGATCCTCCAGTTTTTTCTTTACTTCAGCGGTAAGAGGTATGGCCTCGCCGGGATGAATTCCAATAGCGGCATATATGCCGTCATTTGCCTGTGCTATTTTGATCGCCTCGGCGGAGGTCAACAGGTTGATAGATACGTTCATGACCGTGGAAACATTTTTTTCTTTCATACGGGCAAGAACCTTTTTAAGTTCTTCAGATTGAAAACTATCCAGGTGAGCATGACTATCCGAATACCCGACTCCTTTTCCTTTTGCCTGGGCTGCGCACCCAAGTCCTCCAAACTTAAGAGACGCAAGCGCAAAGGCGCCTGTAGCCAGAAATTGCCTTCTGTTTATATACGTAAGTTTTGTTTTCATCATTTGCTCCTTTATGATTCAGGTACGCTGAGTACAGTGCCGCTTCCCCAGTTTTCATCCATGGTGTACATCCAGTCTTCATCCTTTTCCGTCCATGCATCATATGGCTTGGGGGCGGGCGGAACGGGTTCACCCGTCCACTTGTCGCTGTTAAACGGCTTATGGTATCTGACAGGTTTATCAGGTTTGCGGTCTCCTGTGGCTACCGGGTCCTGGCTTTCCGTATAGGATTGATTAAAGGGAGTTATAAAGATACGGAACCATTTCAAGTGCCAGATTCTCCATACCCCGTCCTCCTTCACAAAATCTACAGCGTATTTCCCATAGGCCCATCCTCCCCTTTCCATACCGGGCGACCACCAAAGCGCCTTTGCCGTTTTCCCGTCCTTGGCGACCTGGATAACAGGAGTAGTAAGCGGATGTTCAGCCAAGCCTCCTGCTTTGCCTTTTTGAGGCTGATTTGAAGCGCCGGTTTGTCCTGTGGCGGCAGGAGGGGTCGTCTGGCCCGCTTGAGGCGGCTGTGAACCGCCTGATCCTTCGGCGTTAACAGGACCGACAACCCCGATAGTCCCCTGATTCCAGGATCGCTTAATCGAATCAATGCCCACAAATATTCCCCAGTCTGCTATATCCATCCATGTATTCGGAGTATGCCTTGCATAAAGTTCCCAGGTCTTCTGTACATACTTCCCCATGTGGATAGCCTCATATCTGCCCATAAGGTTCTGTATCTCATTGACCGCCTGTAAGCGCATGATCTCGTGTTCGAGGCTTGCAAAGCGATCTTCAATTGATTTGGCTGAAGCATCTTTAGTCTTTTCAGATGCCTGTGCAGCGTTCCCGAAGTTGAAGACCTTCATAGCCGCAAGTGCAAGAGCGCCGGTGAAAAAAAATTTCCTTTTGCTGGAGTCTACAAGATTTGTTTTCATGATCCCTCCTTTGTTCTTTCACATTTTTAATATTGATTTATTAAGCAATAAAGATAACCTGACCTTAATGACACAACGTCCCCAAGAAATCCGGCAAGGATAGCTAATATGCCACTGTTATTCATCTCTTGATTCCTGCCGTATCAATGGGCAGTTGAGCACCCTTGACCGCCATTTCCAGTGTGTATATATACCCGCGGTAGGTAATAAAAAGGGTCTTACGATCCTTGCCGCAAAACTCTACATTAGAACACCCTTGGGGCAAGGCAATCTCTTCCAGCAGTTTACCGGCAGGCGAATATGCCAGAACGGATTTATCATTCGTTATATACACATTGTTTTTTTCGTCCATTGCCATTCCGTCTGTCATCTTCTCGCAGAACAGTTTCTTATCCGTCAATGCACCGTCAGGATTGATTTTATATGACCAGATCTTTTTATTATCGTTGTCGCCTACATATAAAGTCTTGCCGTCCGGTGTCCCTATAAGTCCATTAGGCCCGGTAACATCCGTCGTAACAAGTGTTACCTTTCTACCGTCAGGGGATATATACAATATTCCCAGGTCACTTTTATCAACATTAACTGACGCGCCTCTGCCTGGTCCGCCCGCCATCTCTCCGGCAGGCGCTTGGCCGTCTGTTTGTTTTCCGGGAGCGCTGCTGCCCGATGCTCCTCCGCCCTGCGGCGCTCCACCGGGCATTCCGCCGCTAAGCATCTCTCTCCCCATAGCAGTATGGCTGATATAAATCCCGCCTTTGGGATCTATCCATAGATCATTTGGTCCGCGCATCTTTTTCCCGTTTAAGGAATCGGCAATGACAGTTACATTCCCTTTCAGGTCATCGCGTGTAATCCTGCCGTTTCCCATCTCACAGATAACAAGGTTGCCTTTCCCATCGAACATCATGCCGTTTGCCATTCCGGTCTTTTCTCTGTAAAGGGTTACTTTACCATCCTTCCATGTCCATTTATAAATTTGTTCCGCAAAAACATCGGTGAAATAAACGTTCCCCTCTGTGTCTGTCGCAGGCCCCTCCGTTCCTTGGAAACCTGATTGAACTGTCTTTAGGATCGCGCCAGGCGCGACAAGGCCGGAGGTTTTTTCTGCGCCTGCTGCAAAGTCAATAAAAAGAAAACCTAATAAAACGACCGGAATTACAAAATTAAATATTCGTTTGGCAATGCTCATAACAGCCTCCTGATTAATATATTAATATAAAATTCATTCTCTGAGGATCGGTCAATTCTGAAGAAGGGCACGGCGCTTCATCAACTCACGCCAGTTCGTCAGGACTATTCCCTCACTTTTAATAAATGCCTTGATATCCGGATCGGTTATCAAACGCACATCCATTTCGCCTTCCATATCCATATCCTGACCGCCCTGATTACCTTGAACGCCTTGACCGTCCTGATCGCCCGGACCGGGAGTGCCTGATGAGTCATCAGTCTTGGAGTCATCACCCTTCATACTACAGTGGAAAATTATCTCGGTAATGCCAGGTTTCATTTCACGCAGCAATTTTATCAGGGCAGTTTTTCTCTCTTCATAATCATTGGGATGAGGCCTGTTGGCTAAAACGTCATCTATAACCGGAAGTCCGCTATCCCACAACTTTTTAGCAATTGATAAAAACAAGTCTTTATTTGAACCTGCCTCCGAACTGATATATTGCATGTGCCCGCCATAGAAAAGAAGCGGTATCTTTTTTTCGATTGCGACCTTCACGAAGCGATCGGTATATTGTGTTTGAAACTGCATAGCGCCTTCACCATCAAGGTGAGTAGGCGTTATCCCCATTGACAAGGCCTTATCGATCTGAGCCCTGATCTCCTTTTCAGCATCATCCGCAGCAGCGCCTCTGCCAAGGTCCAGATGAAGCCCGGCATCCACCTTTGGATGCGCCTTAACATATTCCACAAACTCCGCCATCCCGGGGCGGGGCATCATAATGCTCGTAGACGTTGCCATGCCGCCTTCAAGGGCCTTGATTGTCCCCACATTTTGACTATGCGACCGTCCTCCATCGTCTATATGTAAAATTATGGCCTTTGTTCCGGCCGGCCAGCCAAGACGCTCCGCGTATGTGGATGTTTGTGAAAAGCTTGACGTAGCGCCTGCCAAAATCACAGACATAACCAAGACAGTGCTGAAAAACCAATTTAAAGACATAAATTTTCTCCTCTTGTAAAAATGTTTATACTTGGCGAGGAATCCCTCTGATTATTGGGGGAGTTCTCTTAGTATTTCCTAGGCCTCTTCTGATTTACAAATCCATCCCATAAAATCGGCATGGATTTGTATCCGCCTTTAAGGAAGGATGTCTCTATTTATTGCCTTTTGCCAGGTCTAAGGCCGTAGGCGCTCCTTTAACCGCCATTTCTAATGTGTACACTGCAACATTGCCTGCAACAAAAAGTGTCTTGCGGTCCTTTCCGCCGAATTTCATAATCTTGCAATTTTTTTCCGGAGTCGGTATATCCTCAACTTTTTCGCCTTTGGAATTATAAACATTTAAAGCATCATCGCCTGTAAGATAGATATTATTTCTTTCATCTATTGCCATGCCGTCGGTGCCCTGTTCACAGAAGGCCTTTTTATCTGTCAATGTCCCATCGGGATTAATCTTAAAGGACACAATCTTTCTCCCATCACCGGCGTAAATGGTCTTGCCATCGGGCGAACCTATGATACCATTAGGCGAATTAATATCGGCAACGCGTGTTACCGTCTTGCCGTCAGGTGAAACATAATCGATCCCAAGATCTCCGGGGTTGATTTTTTCATTGGCGCCAGGCATTCCTCCACCGGGGGTGTCGCCTACGGACGCTCCGCCTTGGCTTCTTCCCTGCCCGCCTCCATCCATTTTCATTCCTCCGAAGGAAAAATCAGTGAAATAGATGCCTCCGTTAGGGGCTACCCATATATCGTTTGGTATATGCAGCCTCTTCTCGCCAACATGATCAGCTATTATAGTAAGATTCCCTCCTTTCATATCGTCGCGTGTAAGCTTGCCGCTGAATTCACAGATCAGAAGGCGACCTTCCGTATCAAAAGCTTGGCCTATGGCCCCGCCTTCGATTTTCCTGTATTCGGTTACCTTTCCATCAGCCCAGGTCCACTTTTGAATAGTGCTCCCTGCTCTCTCGGTAAAATAAACATTTCCATCAGCGTCAACTGCAGGCCCTTCCGTTCCATTAAAGCCCGTTTTAACGGTCTTAAAGGTCGCACCAGGGGCTACGACACTGGACGCCTTTTCCGCATATAAGGAAGAATTTATAAAAACAAAGACGGTCAGGACCGAAAGCAAAGAAAGAAAAAGTGTTTTTCTAATTGTGTTCATAATTGTCTCCTTTAATATTTATCCGAGCGCCGCGGCTCAGCATTAATTTTATATTTGGCACAAATCCTTCCCTAATAAAGGAGTATATTTTTATTTTAACTATGAAACGGAACACAGAACAACCATGTTATTTGCCTCTTGCCAGGTCCAGCGGGGTAGAGGCACCCTTGACTGCCATTTCCAGAGTGTAAACGGAAGTTCTGGCCGCAATAAATAAGGTCTTGCGATCCTTACCGCCAAAGGTTAGATTGGCACATCCTTCAGGCATTGCAATTTCTCCGATCTTTTCTCCTTTAGGAGAATATATCGTGACACCCGTATCTCCTGAGAAATAAAGGTTGCCTTTCTCATCCAATTTAAATCCATCGGTGAATTGGTCACAAAACAGTTTTCTATCAGTAAGGGTGCCGTCTGGATTGATCTTGTATGAATAGGTTTTTTTTGCACCCGGATCGGTGACATAAAGAATTTTACCGTCAGGTGTTCCTATAAGACCGTTAGGGCCGACGAGATCTTTTGTCGCCTGTGAAACGGTTTTGCCGTCCGGCAAGATGTAATAAACCTGTAAGTCTTCATTCACCTTTTCTGCCCCAGGCCCGCCTGCGAAATCACTGAAATAAATTCCGCCCTTTGAGTCAATCCACAGATCATTCGGCATATGCAGCTTTTTCCCGTTATAAGAATCCGCAAGAAATGTAATATTGCCCTTCAGATCGTCACGAATAACCCTATTGTTGGACATTTCACAAATTACCAGCCTTTCTTTGGCATCAAATATCATTCCATTTGATTTGGCTGATTTTTCCCTGTAGGGTGTGACTTTCCCGTCTGCCCATGTCCATTTCAGAATGCGTTCGGATGGTATATCAACAAAATAGATATTGCCGTCGGCGTCTGCAGCAGGGCCTTCGGTCCAGGAAAATCCCGATTGAACCTTCTTTAATGTTGCGCCCTGAGCAATCAAATCCGAACCTTTTTCGGCGCTGAATACAATGTGGTTATATGAAAAAGTCATAAAAAAGAATAAAAGCAAAAAGGAACAGATTGATTTAATGACACCCATAAAAAAACCTCCTGTTTATATGTGAAAATTCGATAATGTTTTGCCTCTGCCAAGGAGTTTGAAAAAATTACATAATTCTTATTATCATGACTTGTTTTATAATTAATAATTATTTGTTTTGTCAATGGAAAAAGATTCTTTTATGAAGTATGTTGATGAAATGCAGAAATACATTGATTAAATAGAAATATTTCGCAGAAAAAACTATAGTGAACGACAAAATAAAATAGTCATGCCAATTAGCTTTCAAACATCTAAATAGGCGTCAGCGCCGGAAACCCTTTTTTTAAAAAAATGAAACGGGCGGCCTGCTGAAAACTCTGCGTCAAGCTTGTAATAGCGGGCGGCGGGGCGACTCAGGGGCTTAC
>Ga0153915_10001480_pt1 | contig 21520 bp, 13 predicted proteins | sample Opewatmetagenome_2_FD_107003 | JGI IMG/M metagenome (GOLD analysis project Ga0153915, IMG submission 107003) | Freshwater wetland microbial communities from Ohio, USA - Open water 3 Core 3 Depth 3 metaG | ecosystem: Environmental > Aquatic > Freshwater > Wetlands | place: USA: Ohio, Lake Erie...
AGAAGGAAATGCCGGTCCCACTCCTTTCTGGAGACACGGAGCCGTGTGTAACGCTGCGGCAATGGATTATGCTCGTGACCATGGTTTCGACTTCACCACAAACCTTCGTCAGTACACAACGAAGATTCTGTTTCTGTACAGCGAGCTGAGCAAGGCATACGGGCAGGCATACGCCCAGAAGGTATCGTCCGCGTATCCCAATGTCCAGCTCGTGCAAATCAACGGCACAGGACACGAAATCCCCTATTTTGGCTGGGACAGATTCTACCCAGTAGCCAAATCGTATCTCAACACAGTCAAATAACGCAAGAACTAACCTCAGGAGATGGTCATGAAAAACCAACTACGTACTGGAATGGCGAATGCCTTAATCCTATCCGCATTCGTGACAACATCGTATGCACAAGGCAACGGTAGCGACGTGTACTGGCATATCGATCCAAGTGTCAAGAGCTGTTCCATGGTCATTGATCCTTCGCTGACGCAGGCGCAGTGGAAGACATTCGTTAAACAGGTTGGCGCAATTACGACGTTTAAGTCACTGGCGTCGGCAGAAACTCTTGGCAAGATGAATTTCAGCGTCAGCATCGATAAATCATACACCCCTGTCGACCAGCGCAATCCTGCCTGGATCAATACATTTACACATCCTGATGCAGACTGCCCTCTGGGCGATGTAGTATCAGTTCCGACAATTCGCGCAAGAATGGGGGTATCTGAGAATATGGATATCGGCGCTTACTGGACTAAGGCCCCGAACGCCAACTACGGGATGGTGGGGGGAGAAATCAAATACAGATTCTCACAAGAATCTGAGAAACTTCCTGCCGCTGCCGTAAGGGGGAGCGTTACAATACTTACCGGGGTTAGCGATTACGATCTGTACATCTATGGCGCCGAGGTAATAGCAAGCAAGAGAATTGCCATGTTCACTCCTTATGTTGGGTTCAGAGAGAGTATGGTGATCGGGATTGAGACAACATCGAAAGTGAACCTGGACACAGAACGCCTTTTTATTACACAGGGATATGCTGGAGTTACTTGTTCAGTCTGGATGTTCAATCTCGCAGCCGAATATAATGTTTCGAATGTAAACACACTTGCCTTTGCTGTTGGAGTCAATTTCTAGGTGTACGTCGATACTACTTGACGTATCCAGCAACCAAAACGTATCTCATCACAGTCAAAACGCAAGGATCTATCCGAGGATAACATCATGAAGAACTTAGTGAAGGCAATACTCGTCGCGATGGCTCTGGCTGAAGCCGGCTATTCTCAAAACATCAACTGGAGATCGTTGGGTGAAGATCAACGAAACGTCCTTCAGTTCAACTTCGGCTATGATTTCGGAGTCACGGCGCAGCTCGGTTACAGTCGGTTGTTCACCCTGGTCAGGCCGGTTATCGTGGGGCTGGACTTCTCGATCCCGATGGGAAGTGTTCTTGTTGACGACTTCAAAGTGCGGATGGGAGGGGAGGTGGAAATCGTGCAGGCCGGCGCCTTTTCGGCCACGATCAAGATCGCCTCAAACTTACGGCGATACCAGACACAACTGGTGCGAATCGCAAGCTTCGGTTCGGATTTCGCACTCCTGGCCGGGTACTACAAAACCACATGGTATGCCGCCGGCGAATTCGGATTCGACAAGTCAATCGCTACGAATCTTCGGCACTCCGATATCATGAGAGCCTATTTCCCCGCGATCAGGGACGGGTGGTATGTTCCCACGGGAGGCCATTTCTATTACGGGATCCAGGGAGGGAAAACCATCGGGGAGAGCTTCGATCTTTCTCTGCGGCTGGGAGGCACCAGGGCACAGAAGCACGATGAAGAAGCCGTGTTGCCCTATTACGCCCAGCTGGGACTGGGCGTGAGATTCTGAACGGCAAAACGAGATGAACAAAATCGCCGAAAGAGTTTTGTCGATAGGGCTCTTCATTTTAAGCATATTCCTATGGATCATAGCATTATACCTCCTGTTCCAGGAGTGAGATACCTGTTACTCAGAAGCAACCCGCCGTCTCTTTGACGGGTCCTGTTGAAGGCCCGCTCCGTTCCGTCCACCAGAGGTGGACGAGAATCTCGTCCCGTCAATCTGACGGGACGGATCGACCTGGAAACCCTGGCATGGTTTTCGTATTGGCTCCGGGGCACTTTCCTTTTGCGAAGAGGCAGCTGAAGGTCGGCTACCATTCCTGCTTTTTCGGCCTCTTCAATCAGCAATTCTGCATCCCGGGTTGCTAAGGGCAAACGTCTGAAATACAAACGGCAACTGAGGAGGATCGCACCCTTGTATCAGCGCATGTCACTCTCAAGGCCCGTATGGTCGTTCACACCCGGATTGCTACAGACGACAGTTCACGCGCCGAAAGGAAGTGAGACGATAAACGAGAGGGTAACCCCAACAAACATCAGATATTTAGTCTGAACGTCGATCGATGCGGATTGACGTAGAAACAAAAAAAGGAATGTGCCAGCAGGCGCATTCCCTTTTTCCATATGCGATAGATCGCTCCGCGGAGGATTCGGTGGGCCGGCAGAGGTCAGCTTTTCTTTTCGGCTTTTTCCATCTTCTTCTCAGGAGTCGCCTCTTTGAGAGACGCCACAATCAAAGAGCCGTCGCCCAGCTTTCCCGAAGCCTCGAAGTACAATCCCTTTGTGCGCTTCGATTTCTCGATGAGTGTCTTTGCGGTGGCGCTCCCCTTCTCGTCAAACTTGTAATACTTCCCGTCGGAAAAGATCCCGTAGCCGGATTCGGAACATGATTCCTCGAGTACGCATTGTTTGGTGTGGGCAGCAGCCTTCTCCATGGCATTCGCCTTCTTCGCCATCCCCTTTGCACACATCTGGTCGACGACGTACCCGCTGAGCGTTGTGGGTTTGGCATCCTGTGCCACCACGGTTATCGCGGCGAACAGGATAATTGTTGCAAGTCCAATAATGGTCTTCATGTCGCTCCGTGTTAATTGTTTGTGGAAGACAATCGTGCTCTTTCCCTGTACAACGCTATCCCGGTGGAGTTTGTTCCGCAAGCCGGCGATCCGTTGTGACAACGGCTCTTCCAGGACCTCCTGTTTTGATCCAATTTCGCTAGAACCCCATTCCTTATCAGAAGAAATGTTCCGGCTTGCAGGCGGGGATCGACAACCGACACTCGTAGATTGAACGAGCAAATTCATAACGAAGCCCAGCAGACGCTGGGCTTCGCTGTTTTGCCGAGGCTTAAGTATCGATCAGCCTCGAGTCGCTACAGCAACGGCCCCGGACATCCCCGAGCCATTGCGAAACTCGTACGTGACAGCACAAGTTTCGAGCGAACTGGACTGCCCACGAAACAAACCTCGCCACTGCATGCTTGTCAATAGCATCGGGAGGTAAGTGTCCGATTAATGGTTGTCGACGATGGGGACACACGGTGGCGATACCTTGACCTGAGGAGTACTTCCAACGTTGGCTTCAACGGAGCTTGATTTCTGGGCTACTCTCGCCTATCTTAGCACTGCCGGTCGCTTCCGCGGTGGGGATTCCTCTCCCGCTTTGGGTGATCGGATCATCCACCATCGTCGAGTCCCTCTGATTTTTCGGAGGAAGGATAGACATCACGCTCCGCAGAATCACACTTTCTTTCTGTCTCGTGCTTGCAATTCCCAGGTCCACATTTTCGGAAACAGTGGAAGACACCACCTTCCACAGTGCCACCGCAAGCGCTGATACGCTCGTTGAGGCGTTATACAGCGCCGTGACATTCCAACCAGGCAGTCTGCCCGACTGGTCCTATGTCAGATCGATGTTTCTGAACGACGCCCGAATCGTCCTCCGGGTGACCCGTGACAGCACGGCGGTACTGTCGCTGGATGCTTTCGTGGAAGATTTTGTCCGATTCATTCACCGCTCTCGGGTCGACACAAGTGGGTTCTGTGAGAAAATCGTCACAATGAAGACGTTAATATTGGGGAACATTGCCAATGTTCTCGTACTCTACGAGGCCTCCATCCCGCGCTCCCCTCTCCCGCCCCAGCTGGGAGTGGACAGCTTCCACCTGGTGAAGCAACACGGGCGCTGGTGGATCGTGTCCATTGTTAACGAGATTGTGTCACAGGATCGTCCCATCCCGCCGGAACTTAGGCGTTGATCACCTCCGAAATGGCACAGAAAGGTGAGCACTCCAGAGGCGGGCCTGCTTCCCGTATCTTGGTCCTCCTATCCTTATAGGCAAATTGAGAAGAGAACCTAACTCCCGAAATGAACATCTATCAGGAGAGCAGACACAAGCGTCGATCTCGAATCTGGAACCGGGCCAATGCAGACGGCTATACCAGGAACATAGCCTAGATCATCTGGACTCCTGCCCTCTTCGACAGATCTCGCAGAACGCGGCGGACCCCAAAGAGAGCTCCTTCATTCAGACTGTTGAAGCAACAGTGACTTCGGGTTGAGCTGAGCGATTTGTCAAGTGTGTACCCGGTTGAGGGCCCCCTCCGTTCCGTCCACCAGAGGTGCACGAGAATCTCGTCCCGTCAATCTGACGGGACAGATCGGGCCCGAAACCCTCGCACAGTTCTTATGCGGGGTTCCGGGCACGCAACGATTGACCATAGTCAATTGAATTGGCAATCTCGTGATTGGGAACGCCACTATCGAGGTAAATAAGGAGAGTACGAGAAATACGACACACCAGAGCGCCCCGCTAAAACGCCTCCTTCGCACTGACGTACAGGCCCGATGTATTTCTTCCGAATCCGAAGTCGATCCGGACATTCAGCCTCTCGACGGGATCAAAAATATATCGCAGACCGAGTCCCACGCATGGCTTGACCGTCTGAAGGCTGAAGCGGGTGACATCCGGAGCAACATCACCGGCGCCGACGAAAGCGGTCCCCCCGAATTTCCAGAAAATCGGATACCGGTACTCGAGTTGCACGGCGATCAGTTCTTTGTCCCGGTATCTTCCTTCGTAGTATCCTCTCATCATGTTACTCCCCCCGAGCTGGGCAAGCATGTAGAACGGGACATCGCCAGCAGTCATTGTTGCCAGCGCCTGCATGGCGAGAACTGATCGTTCCGTAATTCCCAGAAATTCCCGGAAATCCAAGGTGAGATAGGTGAAATCGAAATCACTTCCGAGGAACGGTTTTGAGGTCCGCAGCGCGACCACGTAGAAGTGACCTGCGGCGGACGCGAAGAGGTTATCTCGCGTGTCCCAGTGGAAGATAACGCCCGCACCAACTGTCCTGCCACCGCGGCTCCCGGTAATTGTGCCAGGTTCCAGCAATCCGTCTGAGTGGAGTTCCGAGAGGGTTCGGGTTTCATACAGTAACGAGATTCCTCCGCTGAAGTCACCCGCAATTCTGCGAAGTGCATCCAGGGTAAGCCGGAACGTGCGGCAAGTGTAGGGTTCTTCAAGGGCTTCCGGCGTATTGTTTCCGATTCCGTAGAATCTCAGCGGGTACCTGCTGAAGTGGATCGACCCCATGATGCGGTAAGCGCCCCCGTCCAGGAAAATATCGGGATACACCTCTGCAATGATCTGCCTCTTCTGAGTATAGATCAGGTCCAGCACGATCGACGATGGCCGGGCTGAGGTGTCGTGTACCGCCGTGCGATGCAACCCCATTAGGGCTGCCCCACCTGCGACCCCCGTATCGGGTGTGTAGTAGAGAATCGGAACCGGGAGAATACTGATCTGTGCTTGCGGTGCGGTGTCCCGAGGTTCATCCGGCCGGGGCTGAGAAAGGGAATACCCGCTAAGAAGGGCGCTCTGCAGCGCAATGGACACTGCGGATTTCCAGAACAAACTCGGCAGGGCCGATCGTGAAAGCTCACGAGGGTATGTCGTACGCGGCCACATTCCGGGGGAGTCCGGGTTCATGTTTTCCATGGCACAAGTTGAGATTTAGGATGGCCATCAAGTACCTACGGGCCATCGCAGAAAGATCAGCAGAAAACTCTGATACACAATGAAACTCGCGATGGCGACCCCGATCGCCGCAGTGCCGCGACGTCCTGATGGCAATGGAAAGCAGCACAAGGTTTCAAGCCACTTCAACAATCATGAGACTCCGAACAAGGTGAAAAGGGAGAGAACCAAAAGTGGTGATGGCCTTGACTCACTGGACCTGGTCAACTGGGGTGCGGAAGAAAGCCGGATAATCTCCGCCTCTCCCCAATCATTTACCAGCGTTGCGACCTGCCAGCGCGTTGCTCAATCATCTTGCCGGCGTCCCATCTTGCTCCTTCATGCAATAACCCAACTCCATATCCTCATCACCTGCCCCTCTTTCGTTTACCCCGTATAACCCAAGGAGGAGTGACTCGGATTCTCGTTCTGCTTGAAGGGTTGTGAACAGACGAGTACTCACGTCATTATTAGAAGGTATACCCGATGCTCACCCCTGCCCAGATTCCACTCCCCCCGCTTGAGAAAAACGCAGGAATGCCAGCTCTGAAAACCAAGCCGCCGTCAGATGGTTGGTAGCGGTATCCGACAGTTGTAGTGCCAATCAGGCCCCAATTGCTACTCGTTGAAATGAATCGGAATGTAGAGGTCCCTTGCGCAAGAATACCACCCGCGCCTAACTCAAGAAAGTGGTTCCCTCCGCCAACAAGATACTCAGCCATGAGGGGGAATCCGGTTATTGTCAGGTCCGAACCGAAAAAATCTTCCAGTGTGAAGCGAGTAAAGCCGATGCGACCACAGAGGTGCCGGGTAAATCGGTAATCGAAGTTGAGGGTGTAGAAGATACCTTGGCCACCGAGTTCAGCGTACACGGCGCTTCGAGAGTAGTCCTGTTCCTGGGTTTGAGATACAACCTGCTGGCTGAAACAGGAAACAAGAGCTACGACTGTGATAACGACCGTTCTCATGTCTTCATTCCTTTCTTGAAATGTTAAATGCACCCATGAGTACTCGGATGCCCGCCCTTAAGTATCTGCACGGTGGGCTCGCCGTTCATCACGCACGGGACGACCCTCTCGTCAAAAATCTGCTCCGATGCTAACGTATGCCAGAAGATGGTGCACGGAACCTGTCATCAGGGTAAACTCCAGGGGCCCCAGGAGACTCAGATAGCTTGCAGTCAGTCCGATCCCGGTAGAATAGCGCTCGCCCACAATGCGGATTTCCGTTGCGTCATCCGCTCGCCCGACGGTTGTCTGGACTGTTGTGTAAAAGCTCGGGGCAATTTCATACTGCATCGCGCAATGGAGGGAATGCGCCTGCCTGCCGATCAACTCCTGTTGCTGGAGTCCGGTAAATGACGTGCGGACGAGACGCTCATACGGCAGTATCGCGGGCGTGCGCAGTCCTCCAAGGCCGATGACATAGTGCGTGGGAAGTCCGGCTCCCGTGCCCAGCCCTGCAAAGAGTGCAGCAGAGGCGGAGAGGCGGGAGGTGAACGGCAAGACTCCCCGCAGGATCCCGAACCAGCGAACGAAGCTCCCGCGTGATGAAAACGAAGGGAACGTCCCGTCGATTCCGGCGATCATCATTATGCCCCGCCGGGGAAGGAATGCCCGATCAAGCTTGTCGAGCTGCACAAGGCCGTAGAGCGCCAAAAGCCGCTCCACAATGAGAAAATTCACTTCGGCGATCGATGGGGAGATTTCCGCGTACTCTCCCCGAATTCCTCCGCTCAGGAGGAGTGTGCGGCTGTACAACGAGCCGAGAGAGAGGCCGGCGAGGGCTGAGCGCACGTTTAGTCGCGAAGTCATCCGCTGCTCGCGGAACGAAGAAATGAGATTCTGCTTCAGCGCAAATTCCGACCGGAGACCGATGCTGGCACCTAGGCCAATCGGGTAGGAATAGGCACCTTCCAGGAACCACTGTTCCCCCAGACGCAGATCGATTGTTCCCGTGGCCAGCTCTTTTCCGAGATGCGCGAACGTTCCGTTCAGGAGCACTGCTGCCTGGTCATATGTGTCGTATCGGAGCCCGAGCTGGAGGAAGGCGCTCCGCGCTCCCCGGGTTCGTACCAGCAGCGTGTCCGATCCGGGGCCTCCCGGAAAACGATAACTCACTGTTTCATAAATCCCCAGTGAGCCTATGCGATCGACGGCCCGGTCGATCTGGCCGAGGGAGAGACGCGACGGCACGCGGATGCCGAGCTCATTCAAGAGCGTGGCGTGCGTAAGAGTGGAATCCTTTTCGACGGCAATGTGCCGCACCCAGACCGAGTCCCTGCGAAGAGAAAGATGACCCCGGGGTGCCGGAGTCTGCGCGCGTTGGAGCTGTGCCAGAGAATCGAGCTCGTGGAACACCGCCCGGGCGGCCGCCTCCCCCCGGCGAATAATAGCATGCGGGTCTTCGAAATCGAGAAGCGAAAGGTCGGTGATGTCGGGCAACAGGAGAAGATTACACAGCGACCGCTGGCGCGCCCGTTCCGCTTCATCGCTGAAGGCCAGAGCCTGACTGAAAATCTGGAGGAAGTTCCGGATCTGCGGGGTGCGGAGAGTTGTCGCGCCGACATCAACACCAATCACGAAATCCGCACCCAGCGCACGGGCGTCTTCCACCGGGAAATTTCGGACCAGACCTCCGTCAACAAGGAGCCGGCCGTCGCGCCGGACGGGGGTAAAGGCAAGAGGGAGCGCCGCACTGGCGCGAACGGCGTCACCAAGATCGCCCCGTTCCAGCCGTACCGTTTCCCCTGTGGCGATATCCGTGGCAATGCAGACAAACTTTGCGGGGAGATCAGCAAAATCACGGATGTGGTGTGCGGGGGCTGTAAGGCGGGAAATCAACAACTCCATATTTTGACCGGGAATGATCCCCGCGGGAAGCTCGACAGCCCCTTCCGTGATGGGGAAGGAAACTGTGTACCGGCTGTCGAACTGCTTCTGCAACATCGTCAGTTGGGAGCGCTCACGCGTATCGTAGAGCAGGCTGTTCCAGTCGAGATTTGCCAGCAGCGATTCGATCTCGGCCCCCGTGTATCCCATGGCGTAGAATGCGCCCACGACGCTTCCCATGCTCGTCCCGCTGATGCAATCGACCCGCACCCCTGCTTCGTCAAGAACCTTCAGGACGCCGATGTGCGCCAGCCCCTTTGCTCCTCCCCCGCTGAGGGCAAGGCCGATGCGCGGGGTCTGCGCATGCATATCCGCAGCCGGATGCAGGAAGAGAAAAACCAGAAAAGAAAGCATGGTGCGGCTGATCATGTCAAGAAAGCCTCAGGGAAGAGCTGTTACTCTGGCGTTCTGATTCAAGAACATTTAACTGCCGGGGGGGATCAGTGGCAGGAAGGGGAAGGATTGAGCGACCAAGAAGTCCAGCCACTCTTCGCACTGAATGTTACGCCGGAGTCTCGACTTTGTCAAGCAAACAAACCGGCAATACCTGGTCAAATGTGCATCGATTCGCCTAAAAACAGGCCCGGACATCGCCTTCCGGGCACGGGAAGGGTTCTGATTTCAGAACCCTTCTTCGATTTTGTGGATAGATCTACGGTCGTCGACAACGAAAAGGCTCGGAATCACTCCCGAGCCTTTCGCTTAACGTATCGACAATGGACCTCTCATCGCAAAAGTAGCAATTTGCGCGTCTGGACGAAATCCCCTGCTCCGCTCTTGGAGTCTCGCCCGATGGCGGAGTCCAGAGGGCGGACCTGCAGTCTGTAGAAATACACCCCACTCGCAAGACCAGCCCCATCGAATTTGACCTCGTGAACTCCCGCGTCCCTTCTCTCGTTCTCCAGCACCGATACCTCTCGCCCGAGAAGGTCGTACACAACGAGCCGTACATTACCGGCCACTGGCAACCGATAACTGACCACTGTTGTCGGATTGAACGGATTGGGGTAATTCTGCTCCAGCGCAAAAGAGCGGGGGACCCCCTCGACTTCGTCGACGCCGGTTGGATGCACGAATTCGTCCGCGCCCATGTCGGGGGCAGCATGCCCCGGAGTCGGCCGCGGATCCCCGTCAATATCAGTCGCGATTCCTGGGATTGGAGTCGCCGCATCTGCCAATGCCGAAGCTGTATTGGTTAGATGGAGATTCTGGGAACTAACGAACGGCGGCATGACGCTGACGCTGTGGACCTCCTTTCCGTCCGAGTACAGGGTATCGATGCTCTTGTAGCCCTTCGCCCCGTAGGACGCGACGAAGCTGCTATCGTACTGACCGACATGGAGGTCGTTGTAGTCCGAGAGCTTCCAATTGTTTCCGCCGAACCAGATCGCCACGGCGAAACTTGCCAGTTCCTCGCGCATGTTGACGAGGATGTTGTTACGGGCGGTCGAGAGAAACGCCGTGGAATAGAATCCCAAAGCAGAACTCCCCCAGCGGGCATAGGTGCCGCCCGTAGGTGAAAGGTAAACGGAATTGTGGTCCACCCGCACTGAATCTTGCTGCCACGCTCCGATGCCGTTCAAATCCACATTCCCTATCGCAAGTGTGCGGATGTCGTACACCATGTTGTTGTACACCCACACGTTCGCTCCCCTGTAGCTGGCAGATCCTGAAAGCAGAATGCCATCAACATACGACTGGGGCATGGTCGCACATACATTGTGAACGACGTTGTTACGGATGACGGTGTTGCGGCTGAAATACGCATTGATGCCGAGCACATAGTTATACTGGTCGGTCGAGTACGGCGGGGGGTAGCCGGCATGAATGTTCTCGACATGATTTCCATCCACAACCGTTCCGTCGTCAATTTCCACCTGGATCCCCCGAGAAATCAGACTGTCGTCTGGAGAGCCGATGTGATTCCCTCGAACGGAGCATCCTGTCGCACGGTATGAGCTCGGCCATCCGCCCACATAAATCCCTGCCCAGCCGGAGGGGACGGAAACACCCGACACGAGGCAGCTATCGGGACCACCGCCAGTGCTGTCTGAATAGACAGCGATTACGAATGACTTCCGGTTGTCCTCTGAGAGCGCCGTAAGGTTCTGAATGATCGCATGGTCGCAGTCACCAAAGAAGTCAATGGCATCGCTATAAGTAGTAGCAGGATTGTAGACGGATTGCACCTTCATTCGTGTGTTCCCTTGAAGACTCATGCCGTCGAGTGTCAAATAGCTGACATTTTCAACCCAAATGACGGATTCTCCATTACCCTTGATTGTGGCAGCAACATTGTCCGCAGGACGGATAGTGACGCGGCTGGCAGGACCTGTTCCCGAGATGGGTCCCTGAAGGGCAAACATGTTGTTGTGAGCCGGAGAAGCAACGTAGAGTGTATCGATGAGGAAAAGGGTGACTGGCCCAAGAATTCCTCCTCCGCTCAGACGGCTGAAGGCAGAATCAAGCGTGGGGAAGTAGCCGGCGGTTCCCACAGTATAGCTACCGGCCGGCAGTGGATCTGCGGCTGCGCGTTTAGTTAAAAGCGGCGCCGTAGCGGCTCTCGACCGCGCTTGCTGAATAACTCCCCCACCGGAAGCCCGGTCAGAGAACGTCTGTGAGCGAACGTCCGCCGCAGAGAACAGAAATGCGGCAAGAAGCACGACGCGAAACAGAAAGCCCTTATCTCTTGTCATGATGAACCTCGCGTGGATTGTGATAAGAGGGATCTTATGAGATCGCTTCGATGCTCTTTCAGGGCGAATGCTGATGTCTCGGCTTCGTTTTGCCGCATCGCGGTGGTCGGCGTGTCGTCGGGTACATGATGAAGCAGAGACACTCGACGGCTAACAGAGTGTTGCCTCATGCCAGCAAGAACTGAACTAATGCGCAAGGAACAGTCGAAGGATTTGAAAGAGGACATCCCACGGAAGAGGAGGGAGTGCAGATGGAGGCAAGCCGGGGCGCGCTCCAGGTCTGACGCAGGAAGAACCTCAGTTGACCGATGGCTACTTAGGCGAAGTTACACTGTCACTTCTCAATAGTCAATGTTGAAGCATTCAACACCCCTCGAAATGGGAGCGATCCTGGCAGATGTCTGGTGGCAAGCCCCAGAATCCTTAGGAGCACGACACCGGCTTGACAGTACTAAGCTCCTCGAGCCCAGCGACAGAAATAACCAGGAATTCCTCCTGAATTCGATGATTTGTCAAGTGTGCAGCGGGTTCCGGGCACTGGTTCGACTCGTGGCGCCTCTGGCGCCACGCGCGCACCATAACGAACAGGGTCGCGATATTTGCGACCCTTGTTTGTCCAAAGTGTGAACCCTGAGCGAGCGAACTTTCTGTGCGAGGGAGTCGAAGGGTTCCGGGCACGCAACGATTGCGGATTATGGATCTACAATCCCCGCCCGACCGTTCTGTGAGGAGCTTGATATGGTCGGAGCAGGCGGGCACAAGTGTAGATTGAATGAGGTAACATCCAACACGCCCTACATTCTGCGGGGCGTTGTTTTTTTTGCCGATGCATCTTTGAGACGGCTCAGTCATTTGGGATTTTTCGCTCGCAGTTGAGTCCAGCAACAGCGTGACGGAGGAAACAAGAGTGGGCCCCGTGACTGGGTTCTCTTTTTACCTTGCCTATGATTTTGCGCTTAATTAAAATGCGGCGGTAATGGCCCGACTCGGACTCCAGCTGGGGATTGAGGAGAAGAAGCCCTCCGGATCAGAAAGGCGAAGGAGGTTCTATTGTCTTGTGGGCTGGAGAACAGACGAAGAATTCTGCACATTATCACATCGTCGCGGATTCTCCACCGTGAAGGGAATTTGAAGATATACAACAGGACGACGGAATGGAGCATATTGAAGACATATCCCCACGCAAGATTGGGAACGAGTTGAAGACCCGTCGATATACACTATCGAGAAACCTGACGGCATTTAGCCAGACAAGGGCGTCCATATGTCAACGAATCGAGAAAGAAGTCTGATCATCTCATATTTATCGATGCGAAGATCAATAGGTATTCTGGGAATATCGCTGCCTTTTGTCGTCATCCTTGGAGGATTTGCACAAGGTGAACCTGCTTTACAGGGGTCAATAAGTGGTTACTATTACACAAACATGCGTGATTTTATTGTCGGAATATTGAGCGGAGTCGCTTTGTATCTCCTATCCTACAAAGGTTATGAAAAAATCGACGACATCGTTGCAAACATGAGCGGGATATTTGCACTGGGAATGATTTTCTTCCCTACTGCAATGTACTCCGGCAAAGTTGTCAAAGTCGGAATGTTTCTCATCGATGACAATATTTCCGAACCAATCCACTTGACGTTCGGTGCACTGTTTTTTCTTGCATTATCGTTCAATTCACTATTCCTCTTTACGAGACGTCACCCGGGCGTCATGGGTAAAGAAAAAAGGCGACGGAATGTGATCTATCGTCTTTGCGGAATTGTAATGATCGCTGCAATAGTATGTATAACTGTGTACACAATTCTTCTGCGGGGGAGTGCCGTTGCGGCGATAAATCCGGTGCTGATATTTGAATCTGTTGCATTATTAGCGTTCGGCATTTCGTGGTTGGTAAAAGGAAATACACTGTTCAAAGATAGAACGAATCAATCGTGATTGTATATCAGGCAGCAACGCGCTCCGAATGATCTGTCACCACTCCCCGGGGTTCCACTGCCGGCCTGTCGATCAGCCTGGCCGAAGTCTGAGGTAAAGAATGCTGTCGATTTCCAGATGAGCACACGAAAGATCCCCAGAGGGAGGTGCAGCCCGCTTGCCACGGGGGAGTTGTCGGTATCTTAAGAATCGGCAGGGGCGGGGATTCTTTGGTTACGCACTCAGGACACGCGAGCGATGGAGGGGAACTTTGGAGCGACTTCCTGTCTGAGCAGTGCCCGGAACTTCCAAGTGTAATTTTTCGTATCTTCCTGAGAAGGCCACCCGGTCCGCATCCATATGCAACGCCTCCAAGCGATGGGTACGAAAATCCAGCTTACTGCCGATGCCAAGTACCAACTTCTCAGGGAAATATCCTATAAGATTCGGGATACGCTGGACCTGAAGGTGATTCTCAATCACCTCCTCGACACGGTGCACCAGATTCTCCCCTATGACGCCGCAGGAATCTTCGTCCTGAACCGCGACATCTTCCGAACCCCTTATCACCGTGATCGCACCCTTATTGCCGGGATCGCGCAACGAGGTTTTGACCAGCGTCCGGAAGATGTGGACCCAATGCTGATGGAGGGTAAAGGCATCATCGGATCCGTGATTCAGACTGGAGAGAGCGTGGTTGCCCCAGACGTTCGTGCGGACAAGCGCTACGTTGCGGGTCGCGCCACCACCCGATCCGAAATTGCGGTTCCAATCATTCGAGACAGACGGCCGGTCGGAGCGCTCAATCTGGAGAGCGATCGGCTGAACGCGTTCGATGAAAAAGACATCGAAGTGCTGCAATTTGTTGCCGATGCGGCCTCGATATCAATCGAGAAATCGATTCTACACACGGAGATTCTGGAGAAAAGGAGAATCGACGATCAGCTGCAAATCGCAGGGGAGTTGCAGGCGCGACTCCTCCCCGCAGGGCCGCCGCAGGTAGAAGGGTACAGCATCTCAGGCCTCTGCACACCCGCGTACGAGATAGGGGGCGATTACTTTGACTATGTTCGGCTAGAGAAGGGGCGGCTTGGAGTCGTGGTGGCGGATGTATCGGGGAACGGGATCGCTGCAGCGCTGCTCATGACCTCCTTCCGTGCTCTTATCATACCCGGTGCAAGAGCGGGTGTGTCGCCCGCCGCTCTCATGGGCCAAATGAACGTCCTCTTACCCGAATTCGCTCGCAAAAGGGATTTCATCACCGCTTTCTACGGCATCCTGGACATTTCCGTAGGAACCTTTACCTATTCAAACTGCGGGCATAATCTGCCCTTCCTCGTGCGTGCCGATGGCCGGATCGAACGATTGACGCTAAGCGGTCCTTCGCTCATCATCCTTCCTGATGCGCAGTACGAGACCGGAACGGTAGTTCTTCACGAAGGTGATCTTCTCGTCCTTTACACCGACGGCGTGGTCGAAGTGTTTGACAGACATCGTCAGGAATTCGGGAACGAACGGTTGGAGGAGGTTGCACGAGGGTCCAGGGAAGGGTCGGCAGATACTGTGCTACGGGAAATCGTAGCAGCAACTCGTTTGTTTTCAGGTCCGGAGCTCTCCCATGACGATTTCACGCTGGTCGTGATCAAGCGGGAGAAGCGGTGAATGTGTGGCCCGAGGGTGAAGCGGAAGACCCAGGACAGCTGACCTGGGTCTTTTTGTTTTGTCCGTCAAACAATCGTCGTCAGCGCACGAACGCGCTAAGCCTCTCTTGTTCTATTTTGTCCCCTTCGGCAATTCGACCGGTTTCAGGTCGAACTTGCCAGCCTGTTCCATATTGACCGATAGTCATTCACCGATAATCGATATCCGGCTAACCGATAACAGCTCATCCAATTATCGGTGAACCACTATTTGTGAACCTCCCTTCGGAAGACACCCTCCCGTCTACCTAATACATATAGCCCCACCCGTTGAGCAAGGCAATGTCCAAAGGTGACGATATCCTGGATTGATTGATGAATCAACGGAGAACCGTATATTGTTGCATAGCACGGGAACAGACTTTGTGAGACGGAGGTTCTGCCGGGTCACGGACAGGAAGCAGACAACAGAACCGCCGACGCACCCGAAGGGAGTTGATCAATAGATATGACACCCATCAAATTTGCCTTTGTTCTTCTTCTTTCGACTGCCGTGGTAAGCAGCGCACATGCAAGCTGCGGTTCAGCAACGTGCCCACTGAACAATCATCATTACCTGATGGCGGGCTGGATTCACTTTATGCTTACCCACGAATACATCAATCAGGACCGGATATATGTGGGCTCGTCACCTTCGTTCGTTGGCGCTCTTCCCAACAGGCATGATGAGGTGCAAACCTTCAATCAACGAAGTGTGTTCGGCATTCAGTACGGCATTTCAGAGGCGATGGCTGTTAACGTCGAAATCCCTCTTGTCCATCGTGATCACAGCCATATTGCCGGAGGACAGACCGAGTCGTTCAACTTTAGCGGGCTTGGGGACATTATCGTTGGCGGACAGTACGCTCTCCTTTTGCCCTCAGCAGAATTCGATCCGTACCTGAGCTTCCAGATCGCTGCCAAGCTACCTTCTGGAGTGACTGATGCAACGAGCACGGAAGGTGAAGTAGCGGAGGTAACACTTCAGCCGGGCACGGGCTCTCTCGATGCAATCGTTGGCATGAATTACCGCCAGAGCCTTTTCAGTGTGCCGATACTCTCAGGAGAGTTCAGCGTCTTACCGCTCACCGCTGGAGTATCATATCAGATCAGCGGAAAAGGGACAAACGATTATCGATTCGGAAACACATTACTTGTTTATGTCGGCACACAGTACCAACTGGTGAATCAAGTCAGCGTTCTATTGCAGGTAAACGGAATGTTTCGTGATTTCGCGAGTGTTGGCTCAACCGGTGAATTTCCTCAGAACACAGGCGGCACTTGGATTTTCGTGAGTCCTGGTTTGAGCATCCAGCTGAGCGACGCTTTCTCCGCTTTTGGTTATTTTCAACTTCCCGTATATCTCAATGTTCACGGCATACAGCAGACATCAAAGTTCAATGTGCAGTTTGGCTTAACAGCGGATGTAGATTTGTTCTAATGAATGAGAATTCCGACCGTCTTCGCGCAATCCGTAAATTTGTAGCTTACCTGGTCCGCAGTCACGTCTGCATAGAACCCAGGGGACACCTCCTCCAGCGTCTCTTACCCTACCAGTTACCGGGGTCTGCCTCCTCTTCTTCGCCTTCATCTAATCCACACGATTAACGTCGGAGACGTGACGAACTCACGCATACGATTCCAGCCACCATGACCTTCCATCGAACCACAGAGTCTCCCGAGAATCGCGTAGCAGAAGATCATCGTCACTTGCGAAACGTAGTCATGTGCACACTAAGTCTGCGCAGTAGATCTTCCCGGTCCCCAGGAGTCATCAGGACGTCGATTTCCCCGATCGCACGTTCGAGCGAAAGGTAGTCGATGAGGAAGTCGTACAGCGCGTTTGCTGCAACCTGATCCGCTCGCAGTGCGGAGTTCTGCGCGTCCAGTAGATTGAGGATCGAGACGGCACCTCTCGAATAGGACTCGGTCACGAGCTCCAGTGTTCTGCGTGCCGCGTTCTGCTCGAGCGTTGCCTGCTGGATAGAGAAGTGCGATGCCTTGGCTTTCTCCATTTCCACGCGGATCCTCAGTGCAATTTTCTCTGCCGCGGCTTGTCGTGTCAGCCGGTACTGCTCAAGAACCAGCGAAGTCTTCTCCTCAGTCGCTTTTGTCGCGAACCCGTTGAACAGGTTGAGCGAGAGCTGGAGCCCCGCGCTCCAGCTGCGGTCACCGGGGAGTTTCGGGGAAAACGATCCTAGGAGCTGATAGAGAAATGCTTCCCCGGGCGTCCCAGGCGGAGGAGCAGATGTGATCGGCGGAATCTGGAATGGAGAGACGATGCTGGACTTCAAGAACCTGTCCGAATACTTCCCGAAGGCTGAAATCGTCGGGAGAAAATAGCTGAGTCGGGTTGAAGTCAGGGCACGTTCCTGTGCCTCGATTGCAGCGTCAAGCTGCCGCAGCTCCGGAGCCAGACGCGCCCCCTCGCTCGTGAGAAAGTCGCTGAGAAGGTCAAAGCTGAGGGGATCCTCGAGATATCCGCGGAGTTCCTTGCTGGAAATTAACATCGAGGAGTCGTCCAGAGATACCTCCGCAACGTTAACCAGGTACAGGAGCGGAATGTTCAGGATTTGCTTCAGTCCGTACAGCGCCTGGTTCATTTGCGATTGAACATCCATGGCGGTTTTGCGGAGATTCGCAATTTCCACCTCCCAGCGTAGGGTCTCCTCCTGTCCCGCCACCCCAGTCGTCTGCCGCACGCGGGCAAGCTCCAGGTTGGTGCGCATGAGCCTGAGATTGTCAAGGAGGATGTAGAACAGTTTCCTCGTTCGAAGGCAGTTAATGTAGAAAGTTGCCCCGTCGACGATGGTGTTAAGGCGTGTGATCTGCAGGTCCTGAGCGCGCGATTCCTGCAGCGAAGACTGGATGCTCAGGTTTGCCATTGCCGGCTCTGAGAACAGCAGCAGGCCTGCAGATAGATCCGCCGTCGCGCTCCGTTCAGGCGCCCCTCCCGCTTCAGCACGTTCCCGGTCAATCTGCAGCCCTGTGGCGCCCAGGTCAACCGTGGGGAAGAATGCAGATCTGGCAATGCGCACATTGTTTGCCTGCGCCGTCACCTCACGGATCTTTGCCTGAACATCAAGATTCTGTTCAGAAAAACGCCGGATCGCGTCCGAAAGGGTTATCAAGGTCCCACCTGGGGCCGTCGAGTCAATCTGGACAAGCTCCGCTTCCAGAAGTGTGCTCCACTTCGGCGACACCCCGACGGAATAGGCAGTATTCAGATTGATCGTGAGACGCTTGCCCGGAGTAAAGGCAACCGCCAATGATCCGGGTTCTTCTCCTTCGAGGATTCGCTGAATGTTCAACGCAAGGCGACGGACCAGACGGGGAACGATATCAGGGTTCGCCGACGCCATGATCCCCTGACGGACTTCGCTTTCACCAAGGAACGAAAAGCTCGGGAGGCGGCGCGCAATGAACCCCTCAGCCAGCTTCTTGAACTCGCCGGGGGGGAGATGCAGTGTTGGCTCCACAAAAACGGCATCGGCATCCTTCGGCAGTTTGCTAAGGACCGCATCAGCGGAAAACCCGAGGTACAGCTCCGTGATTTCCAAACCGAGCCGGCGCCCGAGCGCAGCCATTGAAATCGGCGGAGGTAGGAGGACATCGTCGTACGGCTTGCTCGAGATATTGACAAGTTTCCGGATCGGAATGATTTCGCGGAAAAGTTGGAGATCACGCACGAACGTCATCGGATAGACGAGGTAACTGAGGTTCTTGACCCCGCTTGTTCCGTTCCGCAAGGGAACATGCTGTCGCTCCACATCGATGACGATAGGAGCGATGACGGGTTTGGGAAGGGGTCCTCTTGTCGCCAGGTCTTGCGAGCTGATGAGTCCCATCCCCAGAACCATGTCGATATCCGGATCGGCAAGGAGACGGCTATCGAGAGCACGGACTCCGGCCAAGGTCCAGTCTCCGATAAGAAACGAACCCTTGGGAAATTCCACCGGGTGGTCTTTGCCAAGGACCTCCCGGATCTCGGTCTGGAGCAGGCTGTGCAGGGTATCATTCCGCTCCCAGGGGCCGTCGACAACAATCCCGATCCTCGGCGTCTTTAGCGTTTGTCCCACAGCCTGGCCGTCGAAGAACCAGGGGCACACGAGGAGGAGGCCTACAATAAAGCCTTTCATTGGGTCACCCCCTTTATTTTCTGTCGCAGTGACTGCATTCTGCGGAGGCGAAGAATTGCGAATGGGCGCCCAAAAAAAGCAGGGGCCGCGGCCCTCAATCGGTCAACCCACGTGTAGACGACTGGAACGATGATTAATGTCAGAAACATGGAACTGGTCAACCCTCCGATCAGGGCCCAAGCCAGTCCGTTCTTCCACTCCGAGCCGGCACCCCTCGCGAGGGCAATGGGAAGCATCCCAAATACCATCGACAGTGTAGTCATGAATATCGGCCGAATTCGCATCTGAACCGCTTCCCGCAGGGCTTCCCATGTCTCGACGCCCTTCTCCTTGTTATCATTGGTCCTGTCAACAAGCAGGATGGCATTCTTGGCGACGAGGCCGACCATCATGATAATGCCCAGCATGGAAAATATGCTCAGAGCGTTGCCGGTGATCGCCAGGGTGACGAGGGTCCCGATTAGTGCGAGAGGAATGGAGAAGAGTACCACAAAGGGATAGACAAACGAATCATAGAGTGCCACCATGATGAGATACACAAAAATGATGCTGGCGGTGAGCGCCATACCCAACTGGCCGAAACTGTCGCTGCGGCTCTTTTCGTCACCCACAAATTCCACCGTTGTACCCTCCACCACCTGGGTCCCGAGGTTCGATTGAAACATGCGGTTCACATTCCCCAGTGGCTTGGTGTTATCGACGTAACCCGTCACCATGATCGAAGAGATGCGGTTGTACCGCTCGAGCTTGGTCGGGCCAGAAGCAGAATAAATATCTGCGAACTGCTGGAGCTCCACCTGACGCCCCTGGGGGGTCACGAACGAAAGACGCGCAACATCCTCGGGATTCGAACGGTCGAACTTATCCAGAATAATCCTGATAGGATACTCTTTCTGTCCTTCGCGGAATTTCGACTCATCGTCCCCCGTAAGAGCCACCCGCAGAGTGGTCCCCACATCATAGACTGTGACGCCGAACGTGGCCATCTTCTGGCGATCCACTTCAACCCGGGTCTCCGGATTGCTCTGCTCATATGAAAATTTAACCTCCGTCACGGTCGGGGTTTTCCTCATCGCCGCAGCAACGCGCTGTGTCATAGCCAGGAGAGAGTCCGGATCGTTCCCCCGCACCATTACGGTGATTCCTACTCCAGCCTGTTCGCCCGTGATCGCGATCTGATCGATGTAGATCTTCACCCCCGGAATCTGGCGTACCTTCCGCTTGATCTCGTTTGTCACTTCGTCCGTGGAACGGACGCGGCGATCTCTGCTGCGAAGCGCGACGTAGATCGAAGCGATATTGCTCTCTGCGATATTTCGGGCTCCGAGCCCCACGTTCGCCATGATTTTCTGGACATCTGGGATCTCCCCGATACTCTGCTCGATCTGCGACGCGATACGACTTGTGTGATCGAGCGTCGAACCAGGAGCCACCTCCACATTGACGATGAACTCGCCTCTGTCCGACGACTTGATGAATTCCGAACCCACAAGGCCGAGAGCCGGAAGCGCCAGCGACCCCACGAAAAGGGCGACCGCAATGGCGAAGACCTTCATTCGGTTCTTCAGGCTGTAGTCCAGCATCCTCAGGACGCGCTGCACAAGCCATCGGAACCCGCCTTCGAACCCTGTCACGATCTGACCGATAATTGAACCCGGGGGCTGCTCGAGCTTTGAAAATCGCGAGGAAAGCATCGGCGTGAGCGTGAACGAAACAAACAGGCTCATGAGTGTCGAGACGACCACCACAACGGCAAATTCCCTCATGATGTCACCAACCAACCCCACGATCAGCGTCAGCGGGACAAATACCACGACATCCACCAGAGTGATCGAAAGCGCCGCAAAGCCGATTTCGCTGCGACCTTTCAGCGCCGCCTCCCGCCGCGGCTCCCCTTTTTCCAAATGATGGTGGATGTTCTCGAGCACCACGATGGAATCATCCACAAGGATCCCGATCACCAGGGAGAGGGCGAGCAGCGTCATGAGATTGAGGGAATAGTCGAGGGCCCACATCGCCAGCATGGAGGCGATGAGGGATGCCGGAATGGCGATGAGGACGATGACTGAGTTCCGCACGCTGTGGAGGAACAGAAACATCACTGCCGCAACAAGTAGCACGGCAAGGAGCAGATCCTCCTTGACCGCATCCGCAGCTTCGATCGTGAAGAGCGACGCATCGGCCACAATCTCAAAATGAAGGTTGATGCTCCGATACGTCCGCTCGAGTTCAGCGATCCCCTCCTTCACCCGCCGGCAGACTTCAACGGCGTTTGCGTCAGTCTGTTTGATGATGTTGACACCG
>Ga0153915_10001481_pt1 | contig 21518 bp, 18 predicted proteins | sample Opewatmetagenome_2_FD_107003 | JGI IMG/M metagenome (GOLD analysis project Ga0153915, IMG submission 107003) | Freshwater wetland microbial communities from Ohio, USA - Open water 3 Core 3 Depth 3 metaG | ecosystem: Environmental > Aquatic > Freshwater > Wetlands | place: USA: Ohio, Lake Erie...
AAACATAAGAAGAGAGAATAAACAGGCTAAAAGATCTGCTCTTCCGGCTATCCATCCGACGGCATTTAACTGCAGAGGAGACAGCGCAAATAACAGAATTGGGGGAAGTATTGTAACTTTAGCATAGCCAATCTGCGTTAAAAGATAATACAGGGCAATCACCGTTAAAATATGAATTATTATATTGCTTATGTGGAATGCAGATGGATTTCTGCCCGAAGCCGCTGAGTCTAATAGATATGAAAGGTTCGTTAATGGCCTGTAATAATGCCCTTTTAAATAACTGTTTCCGAACGGCTGAATTATTTTTTCCAAAGCGCTGTGAGCCGGATTATAAGAAAGGACTATTTCATCATCATCAAGCAGGACAAGTTTAAAAAATATGCTTTGGCCGTAAAGCAGCAGAATAAGAAATAAAACAGCCGGCAGTATGTACCGGCTGTTTTTCTCTATCTTTTTTGCTATTTCCTGCATATTATAAACGTATTCATATCTAAAAATATGATTTTATTTCTTAATATATTCCAGTACCTGCCCGTCTTCAATAAGTTTTTTCTTTAATTCATCATAATTAAGGTTTTGAACCGGGGTTTTCCTGTCAATCGAAAGAGAAGCAATTGTAGCCGCAGATTGTCCCAGAATCATAAATACGGGCTCCATTCTTATTGATCCGTATGCAATATGCGAACTGGATACGCAGACAGGAACAAGGAGATTTTTGCATTCTTCTTTTTTCGGTAATATTGTACCGAAATCAATCTGATACGGCTGTGAAGGATTAACTCCCACATCCCCTTCATTCTGAACGAACCCTTCTTCGGTGACATATCTTTGCACATTATGGGAGTCCATTCCATACGAACCCATACCTATAGGATGCAGAACCGGATTTCTTCCAAGGACTTCATTCTCGGTCATTACAAATACCCCTACCATTCTTCTTGCTTCCCTTACATACATCTGATAAGGCCAGTTTCCATTATCGGTAAATTCATCTTTTGCGTATCCCCATTTAACAATACTTGATCGGACCATGTCCGGAACCCTCTTATCGGTCATCATAAAATAATATAAACCCTTCTGGTAAAGTTCATGTTCTTTTTTAATTTCTTTTCTTTTTTCGTAAGAGGCATTAGGATAATCGTAGTTCATACCGATATTATCGGAACTGAAAGGCCCGTGATTGTTAACATCCGTTTTATAATTAGGTATCTTGTCAAATTTCTGGAAAGCATCGCTCCAGCCGGCGGCAAAAAGCCTTCCTAATACTTCATACTGGGTAGAATCATATCCTTCCGGTTTGGTAAAAGGGATTCTGTTCTTATCATTATTGGTGAGGCATAATCTAAAATTGTAAGCCTGAACTTTTTTATCCCCCTCAAGCCTTTTACCCGGGCTTTCAGGCGAAATACGGGGCAGGAGACCGCTGCTTTTATCCCCCGGTATTCTATAGGGATCAACTTTTACTCTGAATTGATGATCATGGTGGTCAATGCCTGTCTGAACTCCGTTCCATTGCTCGTTATATTGAGCAGCCGGTTCGCGCCCCACGGTGTAAGTTACATTTGCGGCGGCCATTAAATCCCCTTCGTATGTTGCATCAATAAATACTTTACCTTTGAATTTTTTTCCGCTCAAGGTTTTAATTGATATAATTTTCCCTTCTTTTTTTTCAACTCCCTTTTTCCTATCGAGCCACTCATCCCTTAAAACTTTAACATTATATTTTTTAATAAAATTTTCAAAAACATATTCTGCGGCATGCGGTTCAAAAATCCATAAAGTTCTTTTATCGCCGTCAACGGCGGGTTTGCCCTCTCCCCGGGTTCCGTATTCTGACTTTTTCTGCCAGTTCCATACCGTGGAATCCTGATAGTAGTTATAGATATTTTGATAAAATTCTCTTGCAAGTCCGCCGATGGCCTCTTTTTTACCGCTGTCGGTGTACCCGAGTCCTGATGAAGAAAGCCCTCCCAGATGCTTATCCGGAGAAACAAGGAGGACACTTTTTCCCATCTTTACCGCTTGTACTGCAGCCATTACGCCTGCTGAAGTTCCTCCATAAACTATTATATCAAATTCCTTTTGTCCGACATCTTGTGCAAAAATAGAAATTGATGAATACAACATCATCATCAGCATCAATTTTAATTTTCTCATTCTAAGTATTACTCCGCATTTATTTTTATAAAAATATTTCAGGACTAAAGATTGACTGCATTTGTTTTAAATATGTACCGCAAATGTAGGAAAAAAGCTTCTTTCCTGTTTTACATTTTTTGAATCGGAACCTGTTTATTTATATAAATGTTCAGTTTATCTCAACATAGGCAGATAAAAAAATGCTTAATTTTACTACGAAAAAATATTTTAAATATTGAACCATACATCATAATAGTGTGTTTTCATTTAATATAACAGGTTCTATAAATTTTTTAAGAAGTTTACTATGGATTATCAAATGCAGTCAATTAACCGGAAATTATCCCGATAATGAATTTATTGAACCTGTTTGTTAATTAACCAAGCGCATTATTATTGTAAAAATCAGAGTGAATATAATGAAAGTAAAAATATTCGTATTCTTGTTGTTTTTAGCAGGCAGCCATATTATAGGACAGGAATTTTCCATTTCGGGAATAGTATTAGATTCAAAAAGCGGATTACCGCTTCAAGACGCATCTGTTATATTGTCTGGCCAACTTTCGGTAACTGCAAATAATGAAGGGAGCTATATAATTAAAGCAATGTCTGCAGGGCGGTATAATGTTAAAGTATCGCATATCGGTTATAAATCAATTTCGGTTCCTGTTGTAATAGGGCATGGGAGTAACCGGAAGGATTTTTATCTTGAACCCTCCCCTATAGAACTTGATGAAGTTATCGTAAGCGCAGAAAAAAAAGAGAAGTATCTCCGCGATACGCCTTATTCGGAAGCGCTTGTAGGGAAAGATAAAATTGAAAATAAATCATATCAGTCTTTATCGGATGCCCTTCAACAGGAATCGGGAGTTGCGCTGCTCAGAGACGGAATCTGGGGGACAGAAGTAAGCATTAGAGGGCTTAACAGGGAAAATATTGTAACTCTTGTTGATGGGAATAGAATTTCGACATCTACAGATGTTGCCGCCCGACTCTCAATGATCAATTTAAATGATGTAGATAGAATTGAAATTATTAAAGGGGCGTCATCGTCAATTTACGGTTCCGGGGCTACAGGCGGAATTATTAATATTGTTACTAAAGCTCCTAAACAATACAGCAGTTTTTCTCTTAACGGCGATGTTTCAGCCGGGTATAATTCCGTTAATAATTTATCGGCCTTTTCGGGTTCTTTATTTACAGGCAATTCATTTCTATCTTCCAAATTTTCCGGTTCTTACAGAAAAGCCCAGAATGTACAGACTCCATCAGGCGAACTGAAAAACAGCCAGTTCGAGGACTACAGCCTTTCAGGAACCATAGATGTTTTCCCGTTTGACAATCAGACGTTAAAATTAGATTATCAATTATTTAAAGCGCTGAATATAGGTATCCCCGGTTCTTCGGTTTTCCCCGATAAAGCGGATGTAAGATACCCGGATGAAAAAAGAGAATTGATTTCAGCCGGATATGAAATAAGGAATATCTCAAATGTGCTTTATAAAATATCTTTAAAGTATTCTCATCAGTTTATTGAGCGCAATGTAGAAAATATTCCATATACTGTGCAGACAGTCGCCGCATCTGGAACTACTCCTGCAAAAAGAGTGAGCGTTCTTAAAATTACTCCCGGCGCGGAACATAACAGCAACAACATTCAGTTTCAGGGGAATTTACTTCTCGCTGAAAACAACAATCTTATTATAGGCGTTGATTACTGGGACAGGCATTATACGGGGCACAGGGAAAAATATCAGCTTATTGAAGCGCTTAATTCAGCCGGTACGGTTGTAAGCGTTACAAATAAAATAATTGAAGAAAAACCGCTTCCGGATTCTAAGTTTAAAAGCCTCGGGTTTTTTGCGCAGAATGAAACAGAATTGCTGAATGATAAACTAATTCTTTCTATCGGCGCCCGCTATGATCTAATTGAAGTTTCAGGCGATAAAACCCTCAACCCTATTTATGAGATTGTTAATGGAATTATAAATTATTCCCCTTCTACTCAAAAAGTTTTATGGAATGAAATAAATGCAAAGAATTCCTCTTACAGCGGAAACATAGGATTAAAATATGCTCTTGCTCCTTCCCTCGATGTTACTTTAAGCGCAGGGTTGTCTTTCCGCTCGCCGTCGCTTGAAGAAAGATTCCAGTATATCGATCAAAGCAGTTATGTAAGAGTCGGAAATCCCGATTTGAAGCCTGAAAAAGGAAAATCAGCTGACTTCGGGATACGCTATTATTCTTCAAATCTGAAAATTATATCTAGCATATTCATGAATTATTTCAACGATCTTGTGACAGAACTTTCCGGCACATACGAAGGAAGAAGCGCATATATTAAAACAAATATCGGAGAAGCTAGAATCTACGGTTTTGATTTCCGGGCAGATTATGCTTTCATAGATAATTTTATTTTTCATTTAACCGCGTCTTATGTCAAGGGGGACGATATTACATCGGGAGGCAATCTTCCTGAAATTGCCCCGCTCAACAGCAATATCGGCATAAAATTCCCTTTGTTTGAAAAGCTATCGGCTGATTTCTCGTCATCAATATATTTCCCGCAGAATAATGTTGCCGCAGGGGAGTTAACAACTCCCGGTTACGCTTGTTTTAATTTGTATCTTGAATCGGGTTCATTTAATTTTAATCCTGTAAATATTAAAATATCGGCAGGCTGCGAAAATATTTTCGATAAAGAATACCGTAATCATTTATCGACCACAAGAGGATATTTAACTACCGAACCGGGAAGAAATGTTTTCGTAAAATTAACTACTAACTGGTAATACACGGGATCACAATGGACTGGTTTATTCTGGCATTTATATCGGCTCTTTTTTCTGCTGTTTCTGCCGTTTCGGAAAAGAAAACATTATTCAAACTGGAAGCATTGGATTTCTCATTTCTTGTTTCGGTTGTAACGCTGGTTTTTTCAATACCATTCTTCTTTACTATTCAGTTCTCACAGATTACTTTGTTCGGCTTAGCAGTTCTTTGCATAAAGACAGTCTTAAGCGCCGGAGCGTACCTTTCGGTAATGTATTCAATGAAAAATCTGGAAATAAGCGAGGCTCTTCCTCTGCTTGCTTTATCCCCGGCGCTTGTTGCAATCGGCGGCATTCTTCTGGTAAATGATATTTTATCCGGAACACAATGGCTCGGAATATTCCTTATGGCATCGGGAGCTTATATATTGGAGCTTAAGAAAGGGGTGAAGAACCCTTTCGAGCCATTTAAAGCGTTATTCAGTTTTTCAAAGTACTCTTATGTGTTCTATGCGCTTGTACTTTTTACTATCACATCATTAATCGACAGGCTTCTTCTGAAGGGATTCAAATTTCCGCCGTACACTTTTATGGCATTTCAGCAGCTTTTTTATGCTTTAATTTTTATGTCTGCTGTCCTTATTAAAAAAGGAACAATTATAAAAGTCCCTTCCGGTTTCAATAAAAAAGTTCTCTATCTCATTTTAGCCATTTCGGTTTTTACTGTTATATACAGATATACTCAAATTGAAGCGACAAAGCTTGCCCCGGTTGCGCTTGTGCTTTCGGTAAAACGCATCTCCGTATTACTTGCTGTTATACTCGGAGGGAGACTCTTCAGCGAGGAAAATCTGATTAGAAAAATTGCTGCGGTTATTATTATTATTACAGGCGCCATAATTCTCGCATGCTGAATTGACAGTATGCATACAAACAACTGCCGGAATTATAAGCTGCTTAGCGAACCGCCCGGAATTAAATAAGACATACAAGCCGGAAAATAAAAAAAATCGCTAAAGTATTGACTTATAAAAAGACATTTCGTTAATATAAAATGTTCGATAAATATGAATAATATAAGAGCGGCAAAATGAAAAAAGCAGTTATAACACACGCTAAAAGAACCCCTATCGGCTCCTTCAACGGCTCGATATGCAGTCTGCCGGCAACTCAGCTAGGCGCAATTGCTATTAAAGCAATTCTTGATGAATCTAAAATAGATCCGCAATTAATTGATGAAGTTATAATGGGAAATGTTCTTTCAGCGGGACTCGGCCAGGCGCCTGCGCGTCAGGCGGCTTTATCGGCAGGGCTTTCAGATAGAACGGAGTGCCTTACTATAAATAAAATGTGCGGCAGCGGACTTAAATCGGTTATGCTTGCTCAACAGGCCATTCAGTGCGGCGATGCGGATATTGTAATAGCCGGTGGACAGGAGAGTATGTCAAACGCTCCGTATCTTCTTCCCGGAGCCCGGAATGGTTACAAGCTCGGACACTCTTCAGTTATCGATTCAATCCTTATAGACGGGCTTACAGACGCTTATAGTAATGTGCATATGGGTTCCTGCGCCGACGAATGCGCAAAGGACTTCAATATAACGAGAGAACAGCTCGATGAATATGCGGCGCTTTCCTACAACCGCGCGCTAAAAGCTCAAAAAGAAAACAGATTTAAAGATGAAATTACAGGCGTTAAAATAAAATCTAAAAATTCTGAAACTATAATTATCAAAGATGATGAACCGGAAAGGGTGAGTTTTGAAAAAATTCCGCTGCTTCGCCCAGCGTTTAGCAAAGATGGGGTTGTAACCGCAGCTAACGCCTCAAAAATAAACGACGGAGCCGCCGCGCTTCTCATTATGAGCGAAGAAAAGGCAAAACAGCTCGGATATGCTCCGATGGCTGAAATTACAGCTCAATGCTCTGCTGCGCGGAAACCGGTTGAATTTACAATTGCTCCGGCCGATGCAATTAATAAAGTCCTTGCTAAGGCAGGATTAAAGCATGCGGATATTGATTTGTACGAACTTAATGAAGCGTTTGCCGTAGTCAGTATTGCAGTAAGCCGTCTTATAGGCCTTTCAACTGAAAATGTTAATGTTAATGGCGGGGCTATTTCTCTGGGGCATCCTATCGGCGCAAGCGGCGCAAGAATTCTTACTACTCTGCTCCATGAAATGAAAAAAAGAAATTCAAAATACGGACTGGCGGCATTATGCATCGGCGGGGGGGAAGCTTCCGCTGTTATAGTAAAACAATACGGATAATAATTTTATTCTGATTGATACGCTGGACTTATTCTTTTTTTTCGTATTTCCGGCAAGGGATATAAATCATAGCCATTTCTTAATTAAAGAATACCATAAAAGGTAGCCGTCGCCGTTAATATGGAGCCCGTCTTCGGTTAATTCTTTTTTCAGTTTATTGCCGGTTTCTGCAAAAGAGCTGAAAAGATCAACATAGACAGCCCCTTTTTCTTCTGCCAGTTTCGCTAATCTTCTGTTGATATCAATAATCTGTTCCGTTTTATCGGAGTGTTTCGGAAATCCTTTAAACTCGTCATTAACAGGAAGCAGGCTTTCAATGTAAATTTCTGTTGCCGGAGATTGCTCTTTAATTGTCTCTATTATTTTAGTATAGTTCTCAAATATTTTATCGGCAGTTAAGCCTGTTGCAAGGTCGTTTATCCCTATCATAATGAAAATTTTGGATGGTTTCGATTCGGTTGCTTCATCCAGCCGGTAAAGGACTCCGCTTGTTATATCTCCGCTTATGCCTCGGTTTTTTACATCAATATTATTTGTCAATTCAGCCCATTCAGCTCCGTCTGTTATACTATCCCCCAGAAAAATGATTTCTCCTTTTGTATTAGGGAGAGCTTTGAAGTGTTCAACCCGGTGGTAATAGTATGCGCTATAGCCGGGCCTTTGGGGTTTATTCTGGGCATTCAGAAAAAACGGATTTATTAAGTATGCAGTAATAGCAAGTAAAAGAATAAAGTGAATTTTTAATTTAAGCATCATTACTCTCCGTATTGTTTTAGAAAACACAGTGAAAATTAAATAATCCTTGTTTTATCTAAAACATTTTATTCTGATTCTCCTGCATTATATGCCGGAATGTCTAATTGTAATTGTGTTCAATATTAGAACAACAAAAGCATTACTCATTAATTTTCGAATTGTGCTGGTCGAGCCAATTAAGCATTTCTTTAATACTGCTTGTAGCCAGTGCAATGCAGGTATCTGCCGCGCCGTAATATATATTGAGCGTATCGCCATCAGGGCCGATAGTATGCCCGCAGGGGAAAACCACATACCCTACATCGCCGCGCTGTTCATAAGGTTCTTGAGGGCCGAATATCCATTCGCTTCCCCGCTTAAGGCAGACTTCCGGTTTATTCAAATCGAATAATGCAATGCCGAGCCTGTAAATGCATCCTCCGCAGGATTGTTTAACGCCGTGATAAATTACCAGCCATCCATCAGGGGTTTCAATTGGCGGGCTTGAGAGCCCTATTTTATTCGCATCCCACCAAGCTCCTTTCCGTGCATCCATCATTAATATATGCTTACCCCAGTTTTTTAGATCAGGCGAATATGAAATCCACATATGCGCTCTGGGAGCGCTTACAGGGCGGTGAATCATTGCCCAATGTCCATTAATTTTATTCGGCAGCAGAGCCGCGTCTTTATCTTCGGGGGGCATAATAATTCCATAGCGCTCAAAACTTCTAAAATCATTTGTGAGCGCCAGAGCGACGCCTGGGCCGTCGCGGCTATAAGCCGTATAAACGACGGCATACATTTTCAATTCCGGTACAAAAGTAATGCGCGGGTCTTCAATGCCCCATAATTCTTCAGGATGTTTTATAGGATCGGGCATTAAAGTAGGCTGTGGGTCAATCTGCCAGCCGTCAATGCCGTTAACGGAACGGGCGGCGCAAAAATGGGATAATCCACGCCTGTCTTCGATGCGGCATAAAAGCAATGTCGATCCATCGGATAATAAGGTTGCCCCTGCGTTGAATACGCTGTTTACCGGATATGGCCAATCAGCGGCCGTGAGAATGGGATTTTGTTTGCTGCGGTGAAATAGTTCAATGTGCAGATTGTTCATTTTGATAATGCCTCCATTGATAAATGTGTTTGTTCGGCTATGCGGAGTTCCAATAAAGATTGAAGAAAAGCCAGCGTTGATTCTGCGCCTTGATTTTCATTCAGACGGTCGGAATGCAAACCATCCCGGCAGCCTCCTGTTGTGGGGTCGTATAGCGGGAGGTTCAAATCATTGCGTCCGAAGAACCATTCGAATGCCCGGCGGGCTTCTTTATTCCAAAATTTATCTCCTGTAGTTTTAAATGCTTCGAGGCATGCCGAAACCATAGTCTGGGCTTCGACAGGCTGTTGATCAAAGCGGGCGCGTTTACCGCCTTTTCTATAAAAACCATTAGACCCTATCGGTACAAAATGCCCCGCATCGGCGCGCTGTAAACCTGCAAGCCAGTTTAGCGATTCTAATCCGGCATTAATCATTGTCTTATTATGAATTGCTTTACCGCTTGCGATTAATGCATGCGGCAATGCGGCATTGCAATATGAAAGTTCATTTTCGTACCAAAGCCATTTCTCTGAATGATTGTCCTGATATAGCTTTAAAAGCCTTTCGGACAACTCATCTCTCACATTGCCTGCCCGGCGGTCCCCTGCAAATTTTTGATAATACTCATATATGCCGATAAGTGCAAAAGCCCATGCGCGCGGACTTGTGGTGGATAAAATTGCCGGCAAAGAGCATTCAAACAACCATGCCGCCATGCTATTTAATGAAGGCGTATTTGAATGGTTTAATACTGTTCCCAATGCCATAATCGCGCGGCCATGGCTGTCGTCAGAACCGTAGTCTTCAAGCCAATTGCGCTGGTAATCCATAAAATTCCTGAATCTTTTGGTCTTTTCATTGAAAGCAAACCCAAGAAAAGCCAAATATCGCGATGCCAATCCTAAACTATCGTTTTGGCCTATTTCGTCTATTAGTATGCTTACTAAAAGCGCGCGCGCATTGTCATCGGTCGTGTAGCCGTGAGAATAATTAGGCACTGTAAAAAGGGCGTGCTGAAGAATTCCCGTCTCATCAGTCAGGTTTTGCAAGTGGTCTAATTTGAGCGGCGGTAATTCACCCGGATATTTATCGAGGGCTTTTGCAATAAATCCCGGGGGAATATAATGGCGGCGTTCAACCCGGGCGCGTTCAAAACTTTCCATATACCGCTGCGCAACCTCAGACCAAATCATAGTTCTGCCGAATATATATGCCCGTTTGCGCATCGCATGCCTTTCGGCTTCATTGTCTAAGAGGTTAATCACCTGTTTGGCTAAACTTTCGGGGTCGCGGAATGGAACCAAAGCGCCGCGGCCGTCTGAAAGCATTTCCTGCGCATACCAGTAAGGAGTAGATATTACGGCTTTACCTGCCCCCATTGTGTAGGCAAGGGTGCCCGATGCAATCTGCGCTTCGTTATGATACGGAGTAATGTAAATGTCTGCCGCGCTGATAAATTCCACAAGTTCTTCGAGACTTACAAAACGATTGTAAAAAATAACGTTGCTTTCTACTCCCTTCTGCTGGGCGAGCCATTGAAGAGAAAGCCTGTATGTTTCCCCCTCGTGTTTGATTACATGAGGATGGGTAGCCCCGACTATAATGTACACTATGTCAGGATAATGAGAGACGATTTCAGGCATTGCGGAAATTACGGTTTCAATTCCTTTACTTGCCGAAAGCAGCCCAAAACTAAGCAAAACAATTTTACCTTCAACTCCGAATAAGTCTTTATTAAAGCTCGGATCTACGAAAGGCACATCGGGGATGCCGTGCGGGATAAGATCAATCTTTTCAGGCGATACTTTATAAATATTCTGAAGAAATTCAGAACCCCGTTCGCTCATTACAACAAGCCTGTCTGAAAGAGCGGCAACTTCTTCCAGAACCCGTCTTTGATCGGGGTCGGGGTCTTTCAGTATTGTATGCAGAGTAGTGACAATAGGCATTCTCAATCCGCGTAAAAGTGAAAGGATATGGCTGCCTGCTCTTCCGCCGAAAATTCCATACTCAAATTGCACGCAGACAAGTTCAACATTATTAATATTAAGGAAATCAGCCGCCCTGAGGTAGGATTCAATATCTTTCTCAATCAACTCGAACCTTACTCGCGGTGGGTATGCATAACCGGCTTCGGTATCGTTAACCGGTAGCGCAATAAAAGTTGTGCCTGTATAGCGCGAAGCCATCGCCTCGCTTAAATCCGTTGTAAATGTTGCAATGCCGCACTGACGCGGTGAATAGTTGCCGATAAATGCTATCCGGTTAAGAGTCGAATTATTTATATTTTGAGCCAATTGTAAAATCCTTTTTATTATTAAAATAGTTTCTGTTTAGAAAATAATTATTTTATCATTCCTGTCTGTTTTTCTGCGGAAGTATTCCTGCTAAGTCTCCGATAATATTTACAATCTGCCCGTCGGCCGGAACAATTATTTTTGCATTGTTTTCAAAAGCAGCCTGAGCCGTTTGAAGTTTCTTTAATATCTGGGAATTTCCTACGAAGTATTTATCCGCCGCTTCATTTACGAGCCTGATTGCTTCGGCTTCTCCCTCGGCGTGCAGAATCCTTGCCTGCCTTACCCCCTCTGCCTGCTTAATAGCCGAACGTTTAACGCCGTCGGCTGTTGTTTCGGCCGCAGTTGCAAAATCTATTGCCGCAATTTTTTCATTTTCGGCTTTTACAATTTTATTCATAGTATCCTGAACGTCTTTCGGAGGGTCTATTTCCTTCAATTCGGCTCTTACTATATCAATGCCCCAATGCGTAGTCTCTTTTATAAGAATATTATGAAGTTCATCATTAATTTTCCCCCGTTCGCTGTTAGCCGACTTAAGGGAGAGTGTCCCGATTATATTTCTTAACGTACTTCTCGAAAGATTGACGATCTGATAGTTTACATCATTAACGTTGTACTGAGAGTTTTTCACGTTCTCTTCATCAGCTTTTACTTTATAATATATCTGAGCGTCCACTATTGCATTGAGGTTATCATTTGTTATTATTTCCTGAGGATTTGCATTAACAAGCTGCTCTGTAATATTTACACGGTACAGCTTATCAACAAAAGGGGCAATCCAATGAAAACCGGGATTTGCGAAACGGTGATATTTTCCTAAGCGCTCAATCAATCCTCTGCGCGTAGGCCGGATAATCCTTATACCTATCAAAAAAAAGAAAATAATAATCACAGCGGCTATTTCAAGCCACATAGTTAATGATATTTGCATTTTATTACTCCCTGATTAAAATTACATTGCTTTTAAGCGCTTTCGGGGCATTAATCCTGCCGAGGCGCGGTCATTCAATCACACTGATAAGTTATGCAGCGATAATCTCTAATTCAATAAGGCAAAAGGATGAAAAAGGGACTACATCTTTCTTCGGGTTCTGCTTATTGAAGCTGATTATTTATTGACAATATGGATAATTCCCCAATCTCCGATTTCTTATCCGCCTGGCAATAGGCTATTAAAGGCTATTCGATATTTTCCTGAAGTGAAATCCATATATTGAAAATAAAATAGCCAAAGAAAAAAGTCTCGGTTTACGAAATAACGACCAGAAAAATAATTTCCAATAGTAAATTCTTTCTTTCCCGATTATGCCAAGTTTGAAAATAGATTTTAAAAGAGCAATGACGTAATTGGAATTTAAATGAAAAACTTTCTTTTTCTTCGGTTCAAAATCTTTCATAAAGCGCATAACGCGTTCATAATAGTATTTCGGAGAATATATTGTATCGAGAATAGCCTTATAACCATTTATAAGCTTATCGGCGTTCATACGGGGAATGAAATTTATAGAAAAATCGGTATTGCTGCCGGTAAAATCGTTCAGAAGTCTTCCTTCGCTGAAAAGCTTTTTCTGAAGTTTTGTCCCTCTGGGTGCATTAAGTAATCCCACCATTGCCGTTACAATTCCACTTTCCTGGATAAAGCGGGACAATCTATCGAAAATGGAGGGAGGATCGTTGTCAAACCCAACAATGAATCCCCCCTGAACTTCCAGTCCAAATTCCTGTATCTTTTTTATGCTTTCAATAAGATTCCTGTTCCTGTTTTGAGTTTTATTGCATTCAATAAGGCTTTCATCATTCGGCGATTCAATTCCTATAAACACGGCTTCGAATCCGGCTTTAACCATTTGCTCCATTAATAAGTCGTCATCGGCAAGATTAATAGATGCTTCAGTATTAAAGTAAAACGGATTTTTTTTACCTGCATTCCATTCAGAAATTGCCGGGAGAATTTCTTTTTTCAATTTCGTTTTATTGCCGATAAAATTATCATCGACGAAAAAAACTGGCCCCCGCCAGCCGGCATAATATAATGCATCCAGCTCGGCAATTACTTGCGCTCTCGACTTAGTGCGCGGTTTCCTTCCATAAAGAACTGTTATATCGCAAAAGTCGCAATCGAATGGACAGCCGCGCGAATATTGAATATTCATCGAAGTATAATTTTTCATCGATATGAGCTTCCAAAGCGGCAGCGGAGTATCTGTAATTTCCGCCCAATCTTCCGAAGTGTATTTATGTTTGGCCTTGCCTTTGCTTAAATCGCTTAAAAACTGCGGAAGTGTTATCTCTGCTTCATTTAGAATAAGGTACTCTACGTTCTCGTAGTATTCGGGGCTGCTTGTAAATAAGGGGCCTCCGGCAACTATCTTTGCATTCAGTTCCTTGCATCTTTCAATTACCCTGTTTGCCGATTCACTTTGTATTGACATGGCGCTGATAAAAACGTAATCAGCCCAAAGAATATCCTTATCATTCAGGTCATCTGCGTTCATATCTATTAATTTTAAAATCCATTCCTGCGGCAGCATTGATGCGATAGTCAATAAACCCAGAGGAGGAAAGCTTGCTTTTTTCGATACAAATTTCAATGCATGCTTAAAACTCCAAAACGTATCGGGGTATGTGGGATAAATAAGTAATATCTTCATCTGCGCCGCCGAAGTGTTATTTAAGTAATTGTGTTAATTAATTCTACTCTTATATTCATAAAATATATTTTTATCTCATTGTTCAACTATTTACAGTGGATAAACTCTGCGTAATTGTTTTAAGCGCCTGATCGGTATAGGAATAGTTTGCAATTTCCAATCGTGTGTGCAGTGCAAGTTTTTCCATAATATTATGTATATGGCTTTTAACGGTATAAGAGGATATATGAATTTTACGGCTGATTTCCTTGTTGCTCAAGCCTTCGCTCAGCAACGCCATAATCTCCTGTTCCCTTTTTGTCATACGCACGGCCTCTTTCAGATGCGGTTTGCCTTCTCTTACAGCGTGTTCAACAATCTGGGAAAAAAGAGAATCCGCCAAAAGAGGTGGAAGCACAGTCGATCCTTCTGCTACCGTCCGTATCGTAATTATAAAATCGTTTAGCGATGCATCTTTAAGTATAAAACCGCTGGCTCCGGCTTTTACATACTGAAGTATATCTGCCTGCACAGGCGCAAGGTCCATAACAATAATTTTCGCCTGAGGAAAATCGTTGTTCACTATTTCGACTACGTGCAGGCTGTTTTGGCTTCTCAGGCCTAAATCAAGAAGAACGATGGTCGGTTTTAACTGCCGGATTTTGTGAAGAGTGTTCTTTCCGTCCCCCGATGCAGCGATTATCACAATATCTTTATGAGTTTTTAGAATTGAATAAATACCATCTCTAAGAAGACGGTTATCCTCAATTAACAGAAGGCGGATCTTTTTCATGCCCCTTTCCTCATAAGATTTATTGATAGTGATTTTCGGTTTCCGGCTTATTTATAATTATCTGTTTTTCAGGCGGCGTACAGGGCGGCCGCTTTAAAAAATTAAAAAGCTGAAACTGCTCTAAATAATTGCAAGAGATGAATCCGTTAAAGGGGAATGAACTTCAATTTAGCAGTTTCAGTGTTTTTCTTTTCTCTCTTGGCCGCTTTCTTTTCTTTCATTGTCTTAGCAGGCTGTTTCTTAGAATTTTTCTTGCTGTTTTGATTTTTGCTCATAATATCATCCCTTAATCTGAATTAATAATATTTGGTTACTAAAATATCCGCATCATTTCTTTTTAATTCGTAACATTTACTGAACATAATATGCAGTAAAAATCCATTGTACAATAAGGCAAAGGGATGAAAAATGGACTACATCTTCTTGCTGGAATGCTGTGGGGAATTTATTCTTCTATTAATGAAGCAGTGTCTAATGCGGATTTGTAGGAGTTGGAAAGATGGGCATGCCTTGCAATCTGAACACGCGTATTAAGAGTAAGTTTTTCAAGAATGTTGTGTACATGGCTCTTTACAGTGTATGTTGAAAGGTGAAGTTTTTGGGCAATTTCTTTATTCGTGAATCCGTCGGCAATTAATGCAACTACCTGCATTTCCCGTTTTGTTAGTCTGACAGATTCAGCAATTGCGGAAGGCTTTGATCCATTAATTGCATGTTCTACAATTTGAGAAAAAAGGGAACCGGTTAAATGGGCAGGCAGAATTTTTGCGCCCTCATAAACCGACCGGATGGTTTTATAAAAATCGGCAATATTTGCATCTTTGAGAATAAATCCTGCAACGCCTGCCTGTACAAATTCAAATACATCAGCCTGAAGCGGGACAAGGTCCATAACTATTATTTTAGTTGCCGGGAAATGCTGTCTGACCGATTTTACAATCTGCAAACTATTCTGGCTTCGCAGACCCAGATCGAGAAGCAATATATCCGGTTTAAATTTGCTTATTATCTGCGCTATGTTGTCTCCATTTCCAACTGTGGCTGAAACATGCATATCAGGCTGTTTTTTAAGCATCGAAGCTATTCCTTCTCTCAGAAGCCGGTTATCTTCAATAAGCAATATCTGAATTTTTTTCAATCAATTCCCCGATTTATTTTTGCAGATATAATGTACAAAATACGCTCAAATGCAAGTATTAATTTCAAATAGACGGATGGTATATTATACAGGTATCTTTCAAATACAATTTAATAAATATGGGAGAATTTGACAAGAATCAATTAAAGACAAAGCCCTTTTATGCAAGGCAAATAGGCGGTTTAGTTTTAGATATTCAGAATATTGAAGACCGGGTTTATTCAAATTCAATTGAAAAAAAACTATTTTAGAAAGGCATCTTAAAAAAATTAATAGGCATGGATAAACCTGAATCTTATTGCGAATACTGCAAACGGCTGGAGAGAACGAATTTAAGCCGCATTTATCACGACACAGCTTATGGCTTCCCAATCGATAACGACGACGAATTATTTGAAAGACTTGTTCTTGAAATTAACCAGGCGGGTTTAAGCTGGACGACCATACTAAGCAAACAGGAAAATTTCCGGAAGGCATATCATAAATTTAGCATTAAAAGAGTCGCTTTGTATAATGACAAAGAGAAAGAACGGCTTCTAAACGACGCGGGAATCATACGCAACAGGCTTAAAATTGAAGCTGCCGTTTATAATGCGAATATAGTTCTGAAATTACAGAAAGAATATGGTTCATTTAAGGAATGGCTTGACCGTCACCATCCTAAAACAAAAGAGGAATGGACAAAACTATTTAAAAAGACATTCAAATTTACAGGCGGTGAAATTGTAAATGAATTTCTTATGAGTACAGGCTATCTTCCCGGGGCGCATAAAGAAGGGTGCCCTGTTTATAATAAAATAATGAAGCTTAAACCTGCTTTTATGAAATAACATCGAACTGGAAGGTCAATAATGATAATTAAGAAAGAGACAAACAGCGGGATATATAATAAAAATAACGCCAGCGGCTTTATAATTCATAAAAAAAATAACTGCGAATATGTAAGACTATATCTCGCGCCCGGCTCCGAAATTGAAAAACATGCCCTTCCGTTTCCGGTAACGTTTTATGTAATTAAAGGTTCGCCCGATGCAGTTGTTGAAGAAAAGGAGTACAATACTTCGGAAGAGGATCTTCTTGAAATTGAAAACGGAGTTCAGCGCGGATGGAAAAATAATTCCGCCTCTCCGGCTGAAATACTTGTAATAAAACATCTATAGAATAAATTTTTAAACCGGCAAGCCATTAAGCAGGCCTTTATATTCAAACGGAGTTTAAATGAATTTTTCTGTTATATTCGATATGGACGGCGTTATTGTCGATAGCAACCCCTATCATAAAATTGCATGGAAACTGTTTTGCGAGCAGCATGGAATTAACGCCACGGATGAAGACCTTGAAATTAAAGTTTTCGGAAGGATAGGGGATGAAGGGGTTTCAAATCTTTTAAATTATATACCGGATAAAGAAACAATCGGCGCATATGTGAATGAAATTGACCGGAATTTCAGGGATGTTTATGCTCCTTTCATAAAGCCGATTGCCGGGCTGGAAAATCTGCTTGAATTGCTGAATAAAAATAATATTAAATGCGCTGTGGCTACTTCGGCCCCCTCTCTTAATGTTGATATGATACTTGATAAAACGGGGCTAAGGAAATATTTTGTAACAGTAGTTGATAAAAACAGCGTGACTAAAGGTAAACCGGACCCGGAAATATATCTGAAAGCGGCATCCCTCTTAAGCGTTTCTCCTGATGAATGCATTGTTATTGAGGACTCTGTATCGGGGGTTACTGCGGCTTTGAATGCCGGAATGAAAGTTATCGGTATTACAACCACTCATAAAGCTGAGGAACTGAAGAATACGAACTATGTTATAAACAGTTTTTCTGAGCTTGATGTGGATAAATTGCAAATGATATTTTTGCGCTAATATATTATCAGAATTGCAGTTTAATTGTGTTTAAAGGAATTTACAAACCGGGAGCCAAATACGCGCCAATTCATATTTTTCTACAAAATTCAGAGAGGATTAACGCTGAAGCCTTTTTAATAGGTGATATTATTGTGATGCGCAAAATGGAATTGGAGTATTTTTTCACCTACTGTTGAATAATTATATATAAATTACGATTATTATATAATGATAATGCAAATAAATTATGGCAGGAGAGTATATGTCCGGTAAAAAGAAGAACGAGGCCAAAAACGCCGATACCGGTGGACACAAAAAAGCGGATAAAAAGATGAAAGAAAAACTATACAAAAAAGAACTCGGCAGGCTCGGCATTGAACTTGTAAACTTACAGGAATGGATAAAGAAAAAAGGATTGAAAGTAGTTGTTATTTTTGAGGGAAGGGATGCTGCAGGCAAAGGGGGCGTAATAAAGACTATTACGCAGTTTACCAATCCGCGTATTTGCAGGGTTGTAGCCTTGGGAACGCCGACCGAAAAAGAAAAAACCCAGTGGTATTTCCAAAGATATGCCGCGCATCTTCCATCGGCGGGGGAAATGGCGCTGTTCGATAGAAGCTGGTATAACCGCGCGGGGGTTGAAAAAGTTATGGGATTCTGCACTGATGAAGAATATAAAGAATTTTTAAGAAGCTGCCCTGAATTTGAAAGAATGCTGATCCGTTCGGGAATAATTCTTATTAAGTACTGGTTCTCAGTAAGCGATGAAGTGCAGGAAAAAAGATTTCAGGATAGAATCAATGATCCTGCAAAACAGTGGAAATTAAGTCCGATGGATGTTGAATCAAGAACAAAATGGGTGGAATATTCAAAAGCGAAAGATGAAATGTTCTCTTATACCGATATTAAACAAGCTCCGTGGTTTGTTGTTAATGCCGATGACAAAAAACGGGCAAGGCTTAATACTATTTTTCACCTTCTTCAACAGATACCCTACGAAAAAGCAAAGAAAACTAAAATTATTCTTCCTCCCCGGCAGGACGATTCGGGGTATATGCGTCCTCCGATTACAGACCAGACATTTGTTCCGGAAATATATTAATCCTGCTGTTATTCAATATCCGGTTGAACATCTATGATGATGGGAACTAATTATCGTTTAAAAGAGATTAATCCATAAAGGAATAATCATTATAAAATGGAAAATGATCACATTCAGAGGTCTTTTTGTTAAAATCCATAAAAAAAATATTTTTATTAAGCATAGGGTTCATTTCTCTCGGACTCGGTATAATAGGCATAGTAACGCCGGCGCTTCCGACAACTCCCTTTTTGCTCCTTACATCATTTTGTTTTATTAGAAGTTCAGAAAGGCTATATAACTGGCTTATTCATCATAAAATATTCGGCGCATATATTTATAATTACATCAAATACAGGGCAGTTACTAAAAAAACAAAAATTTCTGCAATTGTTTTCCTTTGGTTTTCCCTTTCAGTTTCCATTATGTTGGTTGATAAACTCCTTGTACGAATTATTTTGATTTTAATCGGGTGTGTTGTTTCTGTGCATATTCTGCTTTTGAACACTCTTACTAAGAAGCAGAAAGAAAACTGTATGAAAGAATTAATGAATGACAGTAAAAAGAAAGTATAACTCTTTTATTTTAATTTTGTAGTGATTAATTGCCCATTCTTATTTAATTTTCAATCCTGATTTTTCTTTAACCGGTAATAATATTGGAAATTAAAATATATAAACCTTCCCCTTTGCTTGAGGGGTTTATAAAATATTATTGGACTCTCGAAAACGGAAATTCGGATTATTCTCAACTGGTATATCCGACCGGGGAAATCCAGATGCTTTTTCATTTCGGCAGGCCTTTTAAAGAAACAGGCAAAGACCAAGAACCGTTTATACAGCCAGAATATTTTATATGCGGGCAGAAAACCTCTTTTTTTGAATCTACTGCATTCAACGGGGCGTCTCTTATTGCGGTAGTTTTCCAATCTTACTCTCCTGCGGTAATTATTCCTTTCAGTCTTTGCGAGATTACAAATAAAATTATTGAAATAGAAGATTTATTTCCCGACTGGCGCCGGGAAAAAGAAAAATGTATAAACGCTAAAGCTATTAGTGAAAAAATCAGGGTAATAGAGGAATATTTAATAAAGAAAATACATCCTTGCAGCTCGCAGAATTACGAACTGATTAAATTCTGTATTGAAGACATTAAAAAATACAATGGAAAAATGACGATTGACTCGATTGTGAAAAAGTACAATCTTTCTGGCAGAACACTTGAAAGAATGTTTAATAAGTACGTAGGTTTAAATCCTAAGAAATATTGCGATATTATTAAAGCAGAAAATGCAATAAGGTTATTTAAAACAGACCTCTCCGCCGCTCAAATCTGTTATCAGGCCGGATATTATGATCAATCTCATTTTACCAAAACGATAAAGGAATATACCGGCTGTACTCCCTCTCAATTAAAACAATTTATTTAAGAAACTGTCGCTTTTTTACAATACTTCGGCAAATATTCCCCTTAATTTTAACTCTCATAAAAAGAGAGGAAAAAATGGATAGAATAATGCGGCAGAAGGCAGAGGATTATTTAACCGAACTCTGTGTAAAAATTAAAGACCGTTCAGTAGGAAGCGGCGGAAATATTGAAGCAACTCTTTTCTTTGAGAAAACAGTCGCTGAACTCGGGTGGGACACCGAGAAAACCGAATTAAATGCCGTTGATTGGGAAAATGGAGGCTGTGAACTTATTGCCGACGGGAGCAGGTTCGAAACATTTGTAGGGCCATATTCAAACGGATGTAATGTGGATGCTATTCTTGAAACTGCAGCGGATATTGAAGAACTTGAAAAAGTTAATGCCGAAGGGAAAATTCTTCTTCTATATGGAGAAATTGCAAAAGAACAGTTAATGCCAAAAAGCTTTGTTTTTTATAATCCGCCTGAGCATCAAAAAATAATATCACTTCTTGAACAAAAAGGAATTAAAGCAATTATCTCAGCAACAGGAAGGAATGCGGCTCTTGCAGGGGGAGTTTATCCTTTCCCTTTAATTGAAGACGGCGATTTTGATATCCCATCGGTTTATATGACAGAAGAAGAAGGGGAAAAACTGCTGAAATACAAGGGAAATGTAATAACCCTTAATTCATATTCTCAGCGTATTAAGAGCCGCTGTTATAATGTAACTGCACGAAAAGGGAAAAATAATAGCGAAAGAATTGTAATTACAGCGCATATCGATGCTAAAAAAGGTTCTCCCGGAGCTATCGATAACGCTACAGGAGTTGTTATCCTGATGCTTCTTGCCGAAAAATTGAAAAATTATCATGGTAAATATTCTATCGAACTTATTCCTTTTAACGGAGAGGATTATTATGCCGTTCCGGGGCAAATGGAATTTTTAGAGAAGAATAAAAATAAATTCGGCGATATTCTCCTTAACATTAATATTGACGGCGCCGGGTACAAAATCGGTGAATCAGCCTTTTCATTTTATGGAGTGCCGGATGAAATGAAACAAAGGATTATGGGCCTAATTAATTCGGGCGCAGGAATTTTGGAAGGCGCTCAATGGCCGCAGGGAGACCACAGCATGTTTGTTCAGCAAAACAGGCCTGCTATTGCAGTCACTTCCAAATGGTTCTCTGATAATGTCAATTGCCAGACAATTACGCATACTCCGAAAGATAACTTTAATATTGTCGATTGCCGAAGGCTAACTGAATTATCATTCACAATATCCGAGATAGTA
>Ga0153915_10001482_pt1 | contig 21516 bp, 18 predicted proteins | sample Opewatmetagenome_2_FD_107003 | JGI IMG/M metagenome (GOLD analysis project Ga0153915, IMG submission 107003) | Freshwater wetland microbial communities from Ohio, USA - Open water 3 Core 3 Depth 3 metaG | ecosystem: Environmental > Aquatic > Freshwater > Wetlands | place: USA: Ohio, Lake Erie...
GCCTGCCGCGTGAGCACCGGCAATGCGTCGAAGAGCTGCTGCTCGGTGTCTGCGTTGGTGAACGGATCGAAACGCGTGCGCTTCACCATCGCGGTGCTGATGAAGGTGAGCCACGCCTCGTAGAGATCGACGAGGCCGCCGTTCTCCGACACCACGGCACGACGACGACGCGCCTGGCCGCCAGCGTCTACCGAAGTGGCCGCGGCATGATGCAGGCCTAGCTCCAACACCAGAGCGGTGCGACCGGTTTTCAATGCGGAGACGGTGACGGCGGCGGCATCGACAAAGCCATCCACGGACTGACCGAGACCTTGCACGATGCCGAGCACGTTGCCGAGACCGTTCGTGTCCACGCGCGCGGGCACCGCAACCCAGATGCGTTCATCGGCGCGCGGTGGATTCTGCGCAAGCAGCTTCGCCAACTCGGCCGACACGAGCTCGGCGGCGCGCACCGGCGCGTCCGCCTGGCCCATCACCGCGCCGAGATGCGTCGATGAGGTCGCCCTCGGTTGCCGACGCAGCGCGTGCCACGCGTTCGCGCCCGCCGGTTCGGCTCCGCTGCCGTCGTAGATGGCGCTGGGCGCGCTCGCCAGCACCACGCCATCGCGCGCCAGGCTAACGCTACGGTCGTTCAATTCGAGGGCAAGCGGTTTCACGGCAGCAGGCGCCTCAGATGTCCACCGGGAACGTGATGTTGTTGTCGGCGGACTCTTTCGGGTCCGGCACGATCGTCGGATCGTCCGGAATGCTCGCGGACTCTTCCGGCTTCGATGCGGCCGGCGTGTTCTGCGCGGCCGCGCGGAACGTCACGAACGTGGCGGCCGTGCAGCAGAGGGCGAGGAAGATGAGGGCCCACAGGGATGGCCAGGCGCTTTTCATGGGGAATTCCTCTGAACGACGTGCTCGATGCTCCGGGAGACTCGATGCTCTATTCCGCGTAACGGGCCACCCGAAAGCCGATGGTCTGGCTCGGCTCATCCGCCGAGTCCCGCCAGGCGTAGCGCAATTCGGCGACGGCCGCGGATTTCCAGTTCGCTCCGCGCACCACGTGCTGCGCCGCCTGATCGGGGCCGAGGGGGTCCGTCACCGCGGCGGAATCAACGAACGAAAGATAGTAGTCGTTGACCCACTCCGACACGTTACCGCCCATATCGTGCAAGCCGAGCGGCGTCGGCTGGAATTTTCCGACTGGCGCGACGACAGGATAGTCGTCGCGATAGCCGTCGAGATCCGCTTCGAGCTGGCCCTGGGTTTCCGCGCCCGCGATGTTTCCGGTGTGCGCCACCACGGGCAACGTATCGCCCCATGGAAAGCGACGCGTCTGTCCCGGGCCCGCATAACGCGCGGCGTATTCCCACTCGGCTTCAGTCGGCAGGCGGTAGCCGATGGTGACGGGTCTCTTCAGCACGAATTTGCCCCCGCCCTGCTCGTACGCGGGCGGCAAACCTTCGCGCTCGGAGAGCCAGTTGCAGTATTCGGCCGCATCGTTCCAGCTCACCTGCACGACCGGCTGCAGATCCAGATCGAAGGATTTCTTGTCGATGTAGCCGGACGCGTGCTCGGGCTTGAATTTGCGGAAGTCGGCGTTCGTCACTTCCGTGACGCCGATGTAGTACGGCCGCTTCATCGTGACCATGCGCAGGCCTTCGTTCGGCCGGCGTCCCTGTTCGCGGCGTTCGCTGCCCATCTTGAATACACCCGGGGGCACGAGCCGCAGCGCGAAGCCCGCCGCTTTCGGCGTGAGGGTGGGCGCGGATTCCTGCAGGGCGACGCCGCGATCAGACGAAATGAGGTGATAGTCGACCGAGCGTTCGAGACCGAGCGCGGGCGTCACGGTGCCGGTGAAGGTGATGAAGCCGTCCTTGCGCACTTCGATGAGATGCTCGATTGCACTCAGCTCAAGCGACTGCGGCGTGCGGCCGCGCGACTTGCCGTCGACGATCAGCTCGGCGTCGGCCGGCTCGCCCTGAACACTCACGCGTGCCAGCACAGCGTTGAGTTTTGCATCGAGCGTGAGCTTGCGGCCCGGGTCTGCGAACACCGACTTCGTCCAGTTGGTGTAGCCCGGAAGCGTCGCCACGACGTCGTGCGCGATACCGGCCGGCAAATCCACGGTGAGCGGCGTGCGTCCGCGGTACGTTCCGGCGACGGTGATCTCCGCGCCGGTCGGGCTCGACCGCAGTGTCAGCTGCGCGTCCGGCTGACCGAGTGTGACGGGGCCGATCGCAAGCGTTTCGCCGGCTTTGACGACCACGCTGCTTTCCCACGTCTTGAGATTCGGCGCGCTGATCTGCACGCGGCGCACGCCCGATTCGGCTTCGATGCTGGCCGGTGCGGCTCCGCCTTCTTTTCCATCCACGCTGACGTTCGCGCCGGCGGGAATCGCAGTGACCTTGATCGTGCCCCATGACGGTTGCAGTGTGGCTCTCAGATCCTCCCGTTTGCCGCCGCCGGCCACGTCGAGATTCGCAACGAAGTCGAGGTAGCGCGGCGCGCGCAGCGTGACGGTGCGCCGGCCGGGCGCCACTTCGATTTCGCCGGGCGCGGTGCCTGAATCCACGCCATCGATGCTCACCGTGACGGCAACGCCGTTCGTGTCGATGCGCAACTTGCCGGGCAGCTGCGTAAGGCGCAGTCGTACGGTTGGCGCGCCATTGGCGTCGATGACGGCGTTTGTTTGCGCGGGGTAGTAACCCTCGCGCTCGGCACGGACGACGTGGCGTCCGCTCAGCACGTGAAGAAAGTTGCCGCTGCGAAAGGCCAGCAGCGTTCCGGGCGTGCTGACGCGCGCATCGGCCGGCATTACATCGATCTCAAGCGGCTGAAGAAGCGACACGAGTGTAGTGGCGATCAACAGCACAGCGACCACCGCCGCGATGACGACGACCCATTTTCGAGGCAGCGGCTTGCGCGGTGTACGTGCGGCGCGCGAAGCGGAACGGTCTGCCGTGAGTGTTGCGGCGGCGGCGCCACCGACCCTGGACGGCGTGGCGCGAATCTCCACATCCTCATCGCCGGATTCGACATCCACCGCGGTGACGGTGACGACCGGCGCAATAGTGGCATTGCCGACAAGGTGCTGTACGTCGAGCCGCAGGCGCGTACGTGAATCGTCAGTGACTACGATCTGCGCCTCGCCGACGGCAAGAACGTCGTCCCGATGCAGCTCACGCGGACGTGTCAGCGGGCGTCCATCGAGCCGCACCGTGTCGCTGCCGGCAGGCACGGCAAACCAGTCTGCCTCCCGCCGCTCGATAGTGAGAACGGTGCCGGCCAGCGCGCCGGGCACGACGACGTCTGAGCCCTCGCCGCCGACTGTGAGCGTCGCGCCCAGGCTGCGCTCGCCTATGGGCTCGCGCACACGGATCTGCGCGTAAGCGCCCGGCTTACTCAACGCAACGTCATTCATGTCACGGCCTGCGGCCGGGACTTACGGTCGTCGCTACGCGAAGCCCGTACGAATAGCGGCGCAAAGCGCCGACGGAAAAGCCGCCCGACGGCCTGCGGCCGGGACTTACGCGCAATGAAGTTGCCGTTCATAGGCGTTGTTCGACCCCGGGCGGCTCAAATCGGTTCGACGCAGCTCACGCTGATCGTCTGGACGTCACGCCCTGGCGCGATCGTGACATCCCTACGGACGTCGCGGAATCCCGGACGCGTGCCGACCACCGTGTATTTGCCCGGTTTCAGCTCGATCTCGCGCCGGCTGAAGGCGCCGAAGGTACCGACCCGCTGGATCTGCACTTCCGTGGCGTTGTCCGACACCAGCTCGAGCCGCACCGGCACGTCGAACTGCGGCAGCAGGATCTGCAGCCGAGCGATCTGGGATCGCAGTACCGGCCCGGTAGGCTGCATCTCAGACGCACGCCGCAAAAGCTCGTCCGCCTCCGAGCGCACGCCCGGTGTCGCCAACCGCTCCGGGCGGTCGATCAGCCCCTGTAGCGCACTTGCGAGCTCCGCGCGCTCGCTTGCGCGAGCGCGGCCCTGCTGCGCGAACAGCAGTGACGGATCGATTTTCAGCGCCCCGTCGTATTCCTTGAAGGCATCGGCCCAGCGCTCTTCGGCTTCAAGATCCGCGCCCCGCTGACGCGTGGAGGCGAAGCCACGCGCGCTCAGAGCTGCGCCCACACGCTGCAATCCTGCGGCGGCCTCCGCCCCGCCGGGGCGGATGGCACGCGCATTCTCGAACGCAACGCGCGCGTCATCCAGGCGCCCCGCGCCGAGCGCAGCGAAGCCCGAACCGACGGCCTTTGCATAGGTGCCTTCGCCGAACGACGCATGCGCGCGATCGAGACCGGCTCGAGCTTTCACGTTGTTCGGATCGAGCGAGAGCGCCTGGCTGTAATCCTGAACTGCGCGCGCGAAGTCCTGCGCGGCTTCCGCGTTCTCACCATCCGCAATCAGCGGCAGCACGCCGCCCAGGTTGCGTACCCGCTGCAGCCCATCCGAAGCACGCCGGTTCCGGGAATCGATGCGGCGCGCGGCGTCGTACGCCTGCTTTGCGATCTCACCCTGGCCGGCGGCGAGCGCGCGGTCGCCGATGTCGAGCTGCGAAGCGAGTGTCTGGGCGGCCCTGGATTCGACTTTGCCGAGCAGGCGCAGGGCCTCGTTCAATCGCTCCTGCGCAATGCGCGGACTGCCTGCGTCGCTCGCGCCGACGGCCTCTGCCGCACGGGTTTTTGCGGCCGCATAGTCGGGCCCACCCCAGACGCCCGCGCCCCGCGATTCGAGCGCGCTCAGACGCTGATTGAAACTGGCGCGCACTTGCGCGAGCGATTCGGGCGTCGCAGCCGCCGCGGGAGTTGCCGCCGAACCGGAAGCCGAATTCCGCGCGACAGCATCCCGTGCCGACGCGGCGGACTGAGCTGCAATGGGCGCGCTCGCACCGCGTGAATCCGAGGCCAACGAACTGTCGGCGCGCGAGCCCGGAGCCTTCGCGATCTGAGTGGCCGCGGACTCGGCTTTTGCCACCGCGCGAGTGACGGATTCCGGCAGCTTGGGTCCGGAAGCCTTGTCGTCTGCATAACGCGGAAGAACCACGAACACCGCGACGAGCGCGGCCACGAGGGTCACGAGCATCACCCACGGCCAGCTCTTGCGCCGCGGGGAGTCCGGTGGACGCTGATTCCGGGCCGGCACGGCGCGCAGTCGGAGGTCGTCCCAATGCGAAGCGGTACCCTGCGGCTGGGCGGCGGCCGGAGCAACCTCCCGCAGGGCAGCGGCTGCATCGGCGATGCGCTCCGCCTCGACCCTCGAGCCGACGGGGCCCGCGTGGAACGTTCGCGCGGCGGGATGCGGCGCCTCTACCGATGCAGGCGCCGCACCAGCAGGCGCTGCGGACCGGGCATCCACATCGGCTGGAGCGACATCGACCTGGCCCGCTTGAATCGACCTAAATTGACTCTCCGACGCGGAAATTGACGCCCTCAGACGCTCAGATTGTTTCTCTATTGCGGCAGTTACGGCCACAGGGCCTTCTGGAGGCTTTGGAATTGACGGCCTGGAACCCTCGATTCGCGTTCCGTGAGCGCTGGCGGGCTCTTCCGGTGGAGGCGTCCGCGCGGGCGGCGTCCCTTTCCCAGGAGCGGCGGTCACCTGCGCATCCGTCGGCGTGGGCGCCGGAACCGCGGCCAGGACGGAACGGCGTGGCGCGTCGGCGGCAGTGGGAACGCCGGCCTCACGCTTCAGTGCCGGCGCGGGAGCCTCGTCGCCGAGCTTCTCGAATTCGAACGTGAGCGTGTCGTTGAGCGTGGAATCGAGCTCGTCGATGACGTCGCGCATCGAGCGCGGACGCATCACGGGGCGCTTGCGCAACATGCGCATGACGGTGGCGGCGAGCTGTGGCGGTACGGCCTGCGACGGCTTGATCTCCGGCACCGGCTCTTCGATCGCTCGCCGCACTTCGAAGCGCGGGTAGTAGGGCGGATAGCCGGACAGCAACTCGTACGCGAGCGCGCCCAGGCCGTAGATGTCGTCCGCCACGGAGGGTGGATCGCCGCGCAGCTGCTCCGGGCTCGCGGTGAAGGGCGAAAGTCCGGGGCGCGTCAGGTTCTCGTAGGATTCGCCGGGCTGGCCGGCACTGCCAAAATCTGCAAGCTTGACGCGACCGCGCGCATCGAAAAGCACGTTTCCGGGCTTCAGATCGCGATGGATGACGCCGTGCTCGTGAGCGTATTCCAGAGTTTGTGCGACATAGATGAGCACCGGAACGATGTCGAGATAACTCGCGCCCCGCAGACGCCGCAAGTCGCCACCCGGCGCGAGCTCCATCGGCAACGCCGCGAAGTCGCCCTCGCGATACGGCGGCTGCACTTTGAGGATGCCCGGATGTTCGAGCCGGCTGACGATAGCGTGCTCGCGCACGAGACCGGCCCAGGCGGCCTCGTTGCGCGCGAGCTCCGGCGTCAGGATCTTGAGCGCAACCTGGCCGCCCGTGACCTCATCCCGCGCTCGCCAAACCTCCGCCTGTCCACCCGCGCCGAGTTTCTCGAGCAGGGTGTAGCGTTTCGACGAGATTCGCCCATGCAATGCGTCGACAGCCTCGTTCATAGCCTCACGGTGTGTTCGGAGCGGGTTGCTCTACGGCGACCTTCACCGCCGCCGCCGGACTTGTCGGCGGGGTGGTGCTCGCAGGCTTGGCAGCAGTCGCAGGACTCGTGCCTGAGACCGCGGCGGAACCGCCTGCGGCTTCATTTTGCACCGGCGCCATGGTCGACGTGGTGGAAATTCCGCCCGTCTCTTCAACGTAGAGCTGGTGGAGCAGCTCCCGCCACTCGCGGTATTGCTCATCGGCCGTGCCGGTGAGGCGCAGCGTGCGCCCTTCGACGTCCACCACCTGCGGCTGAACCTCACTCTGGAAGGTCTCGGACATTTCCTTCAGCGCCTGGGCGTGAACCTTGGCATCTGAGTATTTCTTGAGGCCCGAGAGCACGGCCGCTGTGCCGCCGATGGCGCCCGCCGTGCGCGCCGCGCTCTCGATGCGGCGGCAGTTGTAGTCCGTGGAAGCGCACTGGCCCGGCACGAACACGCTGGCCAGCACTGCGGCGGCGCCGAGGAAGGTACGCGTGCGCGCCTGATTGCGTGCGCGGGTCTCTTTCTCGATTTCGTCGAAGCTCGAGCGGCGCCAGCTGCCGTACGAGTCGCGCATCTGGTCGGAGAAATTCGCGTAGTAGCCGTTCACGGTGTCGACCACGCCGGCATCGCGCTCGCGGATTTTCTCGATGCGCGAGGCGAACGGATCGTTCTGCGCAGGCAGGCGCGCCACCGTCATCATTCCTTTGTCGTTCTTCGCGAGGAAGCCTTCCATGGCCTGCGGCGCAAGATCCTTCGCGAAACGGAGCTCGGTGACGCGGCGAATCTCGCGGCGGCTGTCGGCCAGCAGCGCCTCGCGCGCGGCAACCATGTCGTTTGCGATCTGCGAGTAGACGTTCTGGAACGGATCGCGCGCCTTGAGCGATGCGTCCGTCTTGTACGAGCCGGTGTCCGCCTGGCTCTCGTAGCGTTTCTTGTTGATCCACGTGCGGCCCGTGGAATCGACCACCGTGACTTCGAGGGCGAGCTTCGCGCCCGTGGACTGCAGAATTTTGCCGGACACACTCACGTCCACGAACTCGACGTTCGCGGGGACCACGCGCACTGCGCCCCACTGGCCGGACGATTCGAGCGTGGCACGCAGTGTCGCGGGGATGAAGCGCGCTTCAGCCTTGCGGATGTCGGGATAGATGCGCTGCTTGGCGAGCGCGTCCGGATCCTTCGCAAGCTCCGGGGAAATGTTGACGTCGAACTCGTGCACGGCGACGTCCAGCAGCTCGTCTTCGGGGATCTGCGTACTGGCCTGCACGGGGTTGATCTTGGCCATGGGCTTGGTCTCGTTGACCATGCACCCGCTCAACTGACACACCAGTGCCACGGTGACCCAGGCCGATAATGTTCGCCGTAACATGTCGCTCACCTTTGTCCTGCTCCGACCGGCGCGTGCCGCGCGCCTTCCGTCCCTCACTTACCCGCGTTTTTCTTGTATTCGACGTATTCCTTCCAGAGCTTCTCCTTCAGCTCCGGATCGGTCTCCTGCTCGGCGGCCTTGCGCAGGCGCCGCGCCACGATATCGTCGTCACTGCCATCCGGAATCTCGGTGGCGGCCGCACCGCTGCCGGTGGCGCCGCCACTGGCCGCGTTGCCGTCCGCCTTCTTCTGCTTGTCGGACTTCAGATCGCCCGGGCGACTGTCCTTGCCCGCTTTGCCGTCCGCGCCGCGCGGGCCTTCGGTTTCCGCCGTGCCGCCGGAGGCGAGATCGCCGTCTTTCTTCGACTCGGTCTCGGTCTGCGCCGTACCCGTGCCGCCAGCAGCGGCGTTGCGCGCGTCGCGCTCCTGCGACGTGCGCTCCTGTTCCTTGCGGATTTCCTTGTCGAGCGTGCCCAGCGAGTCGTCGAGCTTGCGATCGATGGCGGCGCGGCGCTCGTCCGGTGTCTGGGCGTGACCCGCGTCCGCGGTGCCCGCGGCTCGGCCGGCACCGGCAGTGCTACCGGATTGCGGAGTGGCGCTGCCTGCAGAGCCGACGCCGCCCGCCTTCGCGCCTTCTGACTGAGTACCCGAAGACGGCAACGCCGGTTCAGATGAGCCCGACGATGACGACGGCATCGACGACGACGACGGCGATGACGCAGGGCTAGGCAATGATGCGGGCGAACCCGAAGACGGCGCGCCCGGCAGCGAAGCCGACGAGCCGGATGACGACGGCATCGACGACGACGATGAGCCCGGCGACGGTGCGCCCGCGGAGCCGCTCGAGCTGCCGGAGCTGCTCGACGAGGGACTCGGTGCAGACGGCGAGCCCCCGCTGGATTCGTTCTTGCAGCCTGCCATCAGCATGACGCCTGCGAGCGCAGCCACCAGCGACAACGGCGCGAGCGTGCCGGTGTGCAGCCCGGCGATTATCGAATGTCCGTGACGCTGCTTCATTGAGCGGTGCCCTTCGCGTCACTGGCCGGCGCGCCGGACGGCGCATCGCCTTCCGTGAAGAACGTGCGCAGCTGCTGCGCAAGCCGATTGCACGCGGCACTCTGCACGCGCGCGATGAAAGGTAACGGCACGACGGCGCCGATGATGGCTGACGTTCCAGTCACGTTCGTACCGACGCTACCCGCGGACTTCGCCTGCTTGAGATCCCACACCGTGGCTTCGTAAGCGGATTCCTTTTCCCACCAGCCAAAGCCGATGCAACCGGCCGCGCCGGGCGCGGCACCGCACGCAAGACTGCCGCCGCCGTCCGTCTTCTGTGTGCTGCCATCGAGCCACACGACATAACGCACACCGGTCCCGGCAACTTTTTCACTGACTCCGGGACGCGTGAGTAATGCCGCTACGGCCTCAGGCTTCGACGGCGCGGTGCCGGGCTCGAACCACGGAAACATCTTGTCGACGAACTCGTTGTTTCCGGCCACAGCGATGTTGGCCTTGCCACCCTTCAGCTCGTTGCTGACGCAATCCATGAAGTCGTCTTCCGCGCCCGCGCCTTCCACTTGCGGTTTCGCGAGGATGACTACCCCTTCGCCCTTCGAGATGTGCGACGGCATTTCGCGCGACTCTTCCACACGCGATTGCATGCAGCCCGCCAGCACAACCGCAAGGGGCGCGGCAACGCAGAGGATGACGGCAGAACGAGACCCGGCGTGGAAGGCATTCATGTTGAGGTCCCTGTGAGAAGGTGCGCGAGAGCCGTGATCACGAGGTCGTGCGTTGAGTATGCCACCGCCGCACGTCGGGTTAAGACCGCATGTTGCATATCCGGTTCCCGAGATCGGGAACTACGCAACCCGATGGTCTTACAGCTCGAGCTGAAGTTGCGGCGAGGGCGGCGCCCCTGCGGTGCCGGCGCCCGGACGGGGCTTCGAAAACAGCGTGGTATCGAGCGGCCGCGCGCGGGCGGACTCTAGTCCGAGGCGGCGTGCGGCGATCTTGAAGCGCGCGCGGACGAGCTCAGCATACGGGCCGGTGCCCCGCATGCGCGTGCCGAAGTTCGGATCGTTGTCACGCCCGCCGCGCGCGTCGCGCACCAACGACATGACGTGCTGGGCGCGCTGCGGATAATGCTGCGCCAGCCACTCGCGGAACAGATCCTTCACCTCGTACGGCAGGCGCAACAGCACGTAGGACGCCATGCTGGCGCCGGCCTGCGCCGCCGCTTCGAGAATGCTTTCGGTTTCGTGATCCGTAATCGCCGGGACGATTGGGGCCACCAGCACGCCCACTGGAACGCCGGCATCCGCCAGCGTGCGCACGGTCTTCAGCCGCGCCTGCGGCGATGCGGCCCTCGGCTCGAGCGTGCGCTTGGTTTCCGGATCGAGCGTGGTGAGGCTCACCACGACGCTGGCCAGGCGATCGCGCGCCATGGCGGCGAGCAGGTCGATGTCCCGCGCCACCAGGACACCCTTGGTCACGATCGCGACCGGGTGCCGGCACGCCGCGAGCACCGAGAGGATCGAACGCGTCACTTCGAGCTTGCGCTCGACGGGCTGATAGGGATCGGTGTTCGCGCCCAGCATGATCGGCTTGCACACGTACGAGGGCTTCGCCAGCTCCGCTTCCAGAACCCGGCCGGCGTCCGCCTTGTAGAACAGCTTCGTCTCGAAATCGAGGCCCGCGGAAAGCCCGACGTAGGCGTGGCTCGGCCGCGCGTAGCAGTAGATGCATCCGTGTTCGCAACCCCGGTACGGATTGATGGAGTAGTCGAAGCCGATGTCCGGTGAGTCGTTGGTGGTGATGACGCCCTTCGCGCGATCCGGTTGCAGGCTCGTCGCCACGCTGTCCGGCGCTTCCTCTCGGTACCACCCGTCGTCCACGGCTTCCAGACCGGTACGGTCGAAGCGGCCCTGTGGATTCGAGAGCGCGCCCCGTCCCTTGAGTGTGTTTCGTCCGATGATTGCGCGAGTCACGGGCGTGACTGTACGCCCATACAGTTAGTCGGTAAAGCCGTCGCCATGCCTGGGAAAGCGGTCCATGCGGCGCAGCTCCGGGAACAGATTCATGTACGCCACGACGACGAGCAGCGTCGCGATTCCGCCCACCACCACTGACGGCACGAGCCCCAACCAGCGCGCGGTGACCCCGGATTCAAATTCACCCAGCTCGTTCGAAGCGCCAATGAACATCGAGCTGACGGCGCTGACGCGGCCGCGAATCGCATCCGGCGTCTCGAGTTGCACGAGCAAGTGGCGCACGAACACGCTCACCATGTCGCCCATGCCGATGAGGAACAGCGCGCCCAGCGAAATCCAGAACACCGTCGAGAGGCCGAACACGATGGTAGACGCGCCGAACAGCGCAACGCCCGCGAACATCCAGCGCCCGACATGCCGCTGGATCGGCGAGAACGCGAGCACCGCGGCCATCAGCGCGGCGCCGACGCCCGGCGCGGAACGCAGCATGCCGTAGCCGGCAGGGCCAACGTGCAGCACATCGCTCGCATAGATCGGCATCATCGCGACTGCGCCGCCAAACAGCACGGCGAACAGGTCGAGCGAAATTGCGCCGAGCACCACGCGGCGGCGAATCACGAAGCGCAGCCCTTCGAGCACGTCGCCGAGCTTGAACGCGCCGGCCTTCGCACCCGCGCGCACCGGCTTGATGGTGGCGACGAGAATGACGACCGTCGTCAGCAGCCCGAGTACCGTGCCATACGCCGCCTGCGGCCCCCACACCAGGAGCATCCCTCCGATGGCGGGCCCGACAATGACGCCGACCTGAAAGAGCGTGGAGTTCACGGCCACCGCGCTGGGAAACACGTCGCGCGGCACGAGATTCGGCGTCATCGCCTGCCCCGTCGGCATCCAGAATGCGCGACCGCAGCCGAACAGCGTCATGGCGACGAACACCGGCCACACCGCTTTGACGCCCGCCAACGTGAACCACAGCAGCAGTCCGCTGCACATCGCCTCCACCGCATACGCGCCGATGAGCACGAGGCGACGATCTGAGCGATCCGCAATCTGCCCGGCCGGCAAGACGAGCAACACGAACGGCAGAAACTGAACGAGCCCGACGAACGCGAGCGCGAGTGGATCGTGCGTGAGCTGATACACCTGCCAACCGACGGCCGCCCCGAGAATCTGCCAGGACAACGTCGCGCAGAAACGCGCCGCGGCGTACACGGCGAAGTCACGATGCCGGAGTGCCGCGAGCGGCGTCATGCCCGATGAAGGCGCAGGCGCTGCCGCCGCGGTCGAGCGGACCGAACAGTGGAAAGACCGACCATGGATGCGACGAGCTTACCAGCCCACGGGCGCGATACCCATCCTGGGCGCGCGTCTTCCAAGGCGAATCAAAGTGTTTCATCATCGCCGCGTTGCTCGGGGCGAGGTCGATGACAACTACAATGATGAAGCGCTCTTTCATTCCCTCTGGCGTGCTCACCTGTTTCTGCCTGACCGCACTTCTTGCGGGCTGCGTTCCGCCGCCACCGCGCGCAATTCCCGCGCCCGGCCCGAGCGCCGCGGACCGCACGTTCGAGACGCTGTCACGACGTTACTTCGATGAAGTGGTTCCGCTTTCGCCGGTCGGCGCCACTGCGCTGGGCGACCATCGGTTCGACGACAAGCTGGACGATGTGAGCGCGACAGGCCGCAATCAGGCGCTGCTGGTCAAGCGCGAGCTGTTGAGCGCGCTGCAGGCGCTCAATCATGCGGAACTCTCGCGCGCATATCAGGTGGATTCCCTGCTGCTCGAGAACACGCTCGAATACGACATCTGGCGCCTCGAAGAGCTGCAGGACTGGCAGTGGGATGCACTCACATACGCCGGCCTAGCAGGCGACAGCGTCTACTCGCTGCTCGCACGTGATTTCGCGCCGCTGCCCGATCGGCTGCGCAACGTGCGCGCGCGTCTGGTGGAGCTGCCGCGTTTTCTCGCGCAGGTTCGCGAAGCGCTCAAACCAGCGCGCGTGCCGAAGATTTTCGCGGAGACCGCGGCGAAGCAGAACAGCGGTGTGCTTGCGCTGATTGACGAGCTGGTCGTGCCGGCACTCGGTGTGCTGCCGCCGGACGAGCAGACGCAGCTCAGGGCCACGATCGAAAAAGCCCGCAAAGCTGTCTCGCAACATCAGATCTGGCTGGACAAGCGGCTCGTGCCCGAAGCGCAGGGCGATTTCCGACTCGGCGCCACGCTCTACGATCGCAAACTGCGCTTTGCGCTCAATTCGTCGCTCTCGCGGCAGGAGATCCGGATGCGCGCCGAGCAAGAGCTCGCGCGCACGCGCGCGGAAATGTACGAGATTGCGCGCGGTGTACTGCGCGGACGGCCGGGCGCACCACCACTACCGGATGCACCAGATGCGGACACGCAGCAGAACGCGATCGCCGCCGCCCTGGACCTGACCTATTCCGATCACCCCGCGCGCGGCGAAGTGTTCGACGTGGCGCGCAAGACCTACAACGAGGCGCTGAGCTTCGTGCGCGCCCGCGATTTCGTCACGGTGTACGACGATCCGCTCGACATCATTCCGATGCCTGAATTCAAGCGCGGCGTCGCGCTTGCGTACTGCGACGCGCCGGGGCCGCTCGACAAAGGGCTCAAGACACTGTTCGTCGTGTCCCCGATTCCGCAGGACTGGACGCAGACCCAGGTCGACTCCTTCCTGCGCGAGTACAACACGCGCTCCATTCACAACCTGACGATTCACGAGGCCATGCCAGGCCACTACCTGCAGCTCACCCACTCCAATCGTTATCAGTCGCTGCTGCGTGCCGCATTGCTCTCCAACACGTTCGTCGAGGGCTGGGCGGTTTATGGCGAGCGACTCATGGCGGAGCAGGGGTACCTGAACGGCGATCCGCTGATGCACCTGATGCAACTGAAGTGGTATCTGCGCTCCATTGCGAATGCGCTGCTCGATGTGGGCGTGCACGTCGATGGCATGTCGCGCGAAGACGCGATGCGGCTCATGACACGCGACACGTTTCAGCAGGAACGCGAAGCGGCCGGCAAGTGGGTCCGCGTGCAGCTCAGTTCCGCGCAATTGCCGACTTACTTCGTGGGTGTGCAGGAGCATCTCGCGCTACGCGAAGAAGCGCGCAAGCGATGGGGCAAGCGCTTCACCCTGAAGCACTATCACGACACGGTTCTGTCTTACGGCTCGCCGCCGGTGCGATACGTGCGTGAGCTGATGTTCGATCTGCCGATCGGGCAGTAGAACGCGCTACTTCTTCTGCGAATCCGACGCCGTGCGAATTTCCCCGGCGACGCACGCGGGTGCCTGCACGATGTACGCAACTGCATCGCAGGCATCGACGAGCCGCATGCTGCGGTCCTCGCTTGGCAGCCCGGTGCGCTCGAGGAGCGCGCGCACGTCTGCGCCCTGCAACCGCTGGCCGCGCTCGAGCAATAGCGCAACCACACCGCTGACCATGGCGGCCGAGATGGACGCGCCCGAAACGTAGTCGTAGCGGCCGCCCGGCGCGAGCGTGAGGACTTCACGGCCGGGCGCCGAGAGCAACGGCCGCATCGCTGCCTGCGCATTCGGTGCGAGCTGCACCGTGCCCGACTGCGCAACGCGAGTCCTGTCGTCCGCGTCCGCGACGGCGATGACGCCCGCGACGCTCAGCGGAAAGCCCGCGTCCGCATCCGCGCGCTGCGCCGATGCACCGATGACGAGAATGCCCTGATCCAGCGCGCGTGCGACGAGTCGCGCGAGCAGCGGATCGCTGGGCCCGGTGAGACTGAGGTTGATCACTCGCGCACGCCGCTCAATGGCGAAGGCCAGCGCCTCGGCCAGCGTGAGCGTGCTGCACACCGCGGCGGACTCCGGCCGTTCCTGCCAGCACGCTTTGAGCGCCATCACCTCCGCGCCCGGCGCCACGCCGACGATACCGACGCCGTTGTTCGACAGCGCCGCGATGACGCCGGCAACCGCGGTGCCATGTCGATCGCGGCGGAACTGCTCCGCGTCGCCGTCAACGAAATTGCGCGCGACACGTACGCGGCCCGCGAGCTCGGGGTGCGCGGTGTCCACCCCCGTATCTATGACGGCTAGCGTGACGCCACGCCCCTGCGACCAGCGTTGCGCTTCGGGCACGTGGATCTCTTCCACGCCTTTCTGCAACGCGAAGTACGGATCGTTGTATTCGGAATTGCGCGAGCTCGTGACGAAAGTGTTCATCGGCTGAGCAGACTCGATGCGCGAATCTCTGCGCAGCCGCTCGAGCAGTGCGTCGCGTGCTTGCCGGTCGTGAGCGGCGAAGACGACGCAATGCACGCTGAGCAGATCGATGCGCCAGCCCGCCACCCAGTCGATGGGGTAATCACGCTCGAGCGCGGCGATTATGCGGCGTGCGTACGCTGAGCCCTGGTAAGTGGCCGGGAACGAATACGCGCGAGCCGTCGAGCCCGGCGCCGCGCGCAAGGCGGTGCTCGAGTCCCGGATGGTGACAACAATCTGTCGTTCTCTGTTGGCACCTGCTTCGATGACTCCGGCGGCAACGGCGGGCGCGGTCGGTCTCGCGCCGCGGGCCGCAACCGGATCGGCGAGCGACTGGCCCGCGCATCCCGCGATCAGCGTCACCAGAAGAATGAGTATGTGGCGCGGCATGCGGCGCTCACCGCCTCGAAGGCTGGCCCAGCGCCACGGGCTCCACCAGCAGCACGTGCGACTGGCGGCGCAGCCAGCTCACTTTGTCATCCACGCCACGAGCGCTTTGATCCGCAGCGTTCAGGACGAACGTATACACGTTGTCCGGGCTCGGGCCGGCGAGAATGCGTCCCGAGACTCGACCGGCCAGCTCACGCGCGGCAGCTTCGTCCATCACCGAATCAAATGCGATGCGCAGTAACGGGCCGTTCGCGGCCAGCGTGGGATCCGGTGTCGCGAGCGTGTGGAATCTCGGCGCCTCTTCGATCTGCCGATGCCGAACGAGTGCTACCGCCAGCACTGCGATCGCCGCCGCCTGAACGGCAACGGCGGCACCCAGCACCGCGCCCCAGTTCCAACGGCGCGCGCGTCCGGCAGCACGCGAGTTGCGCGGCGAGTCGGCAGCGCGCGCAGACACGTGGGTGGCGCCGGCCCTCCGATGATCCGGCGTCATCGAACTGCCGTGCGTCACTCCGCCAGACCCGTTTGCGCGATCGGGGCGTTGCGACTGCGGCGGAATCGATTCCGCATCGATTCGCTCCGCGAGTCTCTGCCAGCCGGAATGAGGAGACTGTTCGACATTGCCGCGCGGCGCGCGAATGGTCTCGACGATGCGCCGCTCGAGCGCGAGCGAAGCGCGACACGCGTCGCACACCTCTGTGTGCGCATCCACGAGACTGCGATCTTCAACACTGAGCGTTCCATTCGCATGCCACGGCAGCAGCTCGGCCACGCTCTCGCATGGGTCTGCGCGGGGCGGATTCGGGATCGACGAGCTCATGCGCCGCGCTCCGTTGCCGTCGCCTTGCGTGGCGCTGCGAGCGTAAGCAACGACTCCCGCATCCGCTCGCGCCCGTAGAACATGCGGGTCTTGACCGTGCCGAGCGGACATTGCGCCACTTCGGCGATTTCCTCGCACGAAAGCCCGAGGAAGTAGGCGAGCTCGATCACCATGCGATGCTCGGGTGACAGCGTCGCAAGGGCGGCGTCGATCCACTCGTGGGTTTCCGCGCCCTGCGAGAGCAGGTCGAGCATGGTGCCCTCGGGCGCGGTGACGGACGCGAGCAGCCCGTCCTGCGCGGTGCGCGTGCGAACACGCTCCAGCGTCTTCAGCGCCCTGCGGTAGGCAATGCCGAGAATCCAGGTCGAGACGCGCGAGGCACCGCGAAAATCCGCCGCGTGCTGCCAGACCACCATCATGGTGTCGTTGATGATTTCTTCGGCGAGCGGCCGTTCACGCGTCAGGCGCGTCAGGAAGCGATGCAGGCGCCTGTGGTAGTGCGTGTAGAGCCGGCGGAACGCCTCCCGGTCACCCGCGACGACGCGCTCAAGCAGCGCCAGGTCGTCCACCGGGAGGGCGGGCACGGTCTCGGGATTGAATTCGGGGTAAGTCATGATGTTCGAGACGTATGTTCCGCTGCGTGGCCCGCAGGTTCATTTCAGGCGCAAAGCGACGGTTGCGACCACGCGATCGCCGGCGTACTCGGTGCCGAAGAGGTCGAGTGCGGTGTGGCTGGTGCCGATGTAGGTGAGCGCGACGCTCATCCGGTTTAACGTGGTTTCTGCGCCGCCGCTCCAGTACCAGTAGCTGGCGCCGTAGGCGTCCTGTAGATCCCGGCGGCCGGCGCCGGCGTTCAGGGAGAGCCAGCGCGTGGCCGGAAAGTGCGCCGCCGCCTCGTAGATGAGCATCGTGCGACCGTGCGCAAGGCCCGCTCTCGAGTACCCCGAGTAGTCCGGCGAAAAGCCGACGGCGAATTCGAGCACGTCGCGGAAAGACGCGGCGGCGCGCAACTCGGTGTAGTCGTACGCCACGCGTTCGAGGCTGGGACGAAAGATGTAGCGCGTGAGATCCGAGCGAACCGACCAGTCGCGGCCGAGCACCCAGCGCTTGCCGAGATAAGGGTCGAGCTCGAGCCGCGGACCGTGACCGGGATTCAGGTCGATGGACGACAGCCACGTGCCCGCCGTCCAGCCGGAATCGCCGGTCCACCCGAGCTGCGCCTGCGCGATGGGCTTACCCTGGGAGCGCGTCACGCCGTAAACGACATAATCCGAGCTCACCGCGAGATCGAGATTGATGCGCGTGGAATCGAACAGGCGGGTATCGAATGCCGCCGCAACGGGCGACGCGCAGACGCAAATGCACGCGAGCACGCAGCATGCCGTAATCACCGAGCGTTCGTGCCGCTGCCCGCCGTAAACCATTTCGCCACCGCCCCGATGCCGCGTCGTTTCGGCCGAGGTTACGCCGGCGCGGCGAGCGGTGCCAACGTTCGCTGAAACGCGGCGCTCGCGCCCTGCGCCGCACGGCGCATTGTCAGCGTGTCTTGTTGCGGTTGCGCCTGATCGAATTCACGAGCGTCGTGCTCCGCTCCTTGACCTTGTGCAGCCAGTGCCGTGCCCACGCAAACTCCAGGCCGAGAATGCCGAGACCCACGGGAATGACGATGAACGCGGGCCCCGGCAGCACGATCATCGCGATTCCCACCGCGAGAACGGTGAATCCCACGATCGTGATGGCAATGCGCCGCGCCCACTTGTAAGTGATGACCAGAGGGTGCCCGTCGTGAAGCATCGGCGAGTGAGGAGTTGCTCCGGTGAGGGTGAGAGACTGCGATTCTACACACCGGCGGACGCAAGCCTCGTGCCGGCGCGGAAATATCATCGGCCCCTGCATCAGGAAGAAATACGCATGAAAAAATTTTCGGGAGGTTGTCTGTGCGGCGCATTGCGTTATGAATGCAGTGAGCCGGTGTCGCCCGCGGCCGTGTGCCATTGCGAAACCTGCAGGCGCGCAGCAGGTGCACACGCGGTCGCATGGGCAACGGTGCGCCTGAGTGATTTCCGTTTCACACAGGGCGCGCCGGCCGAGTTCAGTTCCACGCCGCGGGTCGTGCGCACGTTCTGCGCCACGTGCGGCACGTCGACGACGTACTGGACGCGCGAAGCGCCCGACCTCATCGACATCACCCTCGCTTCACTCGATGACGCCGGAGCCATCGTGCCCACGGACCACATCTGGATGGGCGATGCGGTGGCGTGGGATCGCCCCAACGACGGGCTGCCTCAATTTCGTACCAGCCGCTCCGCGGGCGAACGCTTCACGAGCTGATGCCCCGCGAGCGCGCGGTCGTGGATGCGAGACAGCAGGAGCACACAAGTGATCGCACCGATGAGTGCGAGGAACATGTCCCACTGCGTGTCCCACACGTCGCCCTGCGTACCAAGGAACGCAATGGCGCCGTCGCCGGCGATGAGCGCCGTCCACCATTCGATGAACTCGTAGCACGCGCTGATCGCAAGGCAGATCGAGACCACAATGAACGAGAGCCACGCGCCCGGCACGAGCGGCGTTCGGCGCAGCAGGACCTCGCGCGCGATGAGCGCCGGTACGAAGCCCTGCGCGAAGTGTCCCAGGCGATCGTAGTGATTGCGGGACAGATCGAATGCGTGCTGCACCCAGAAGCCGAGCGGCACGTCCGCGTACGTGTAGTGGCCGCCCACCGAGAGAATGACGGCATGTATGGTGATCAGCGCGTATGCGAGTGGCGTCAGCGGAAAACGCCTGCGCGTTACGGCCAGTAAGGGCAACGCAATGAGCACTGGTGCAACTTCGAGCCACCACGTTGCGTGGTCCTTCGGTGTAATTCCCGTAATGACGAGCACGGCAAGCGAAACGGCGACAAACAACCAGAACGTCATCGCGCACCCGCAAATTCGACGATGTGACGCGCGATCGCTTCAGGATCTTCGAGATGCATCATGTGTCCGACGCCGGGCAGGTGGACGATGCGCAGGTCGCGAAACATCGAGTGGAAATACTCGTCGGTTCCGTCCACACCGATGCGCGGCCGAATTTCCGACAGCTCAGCGAGGAACAGCAGCATCGGCGCTTCGAATCGCCGCCAGCACGCTTCGGCTTCTTCGCGCCGGTAGAGCACCGGGTTCGCGTTGCGATGGCGTGGATCGAACGCCAGCGACACGCCCGTGCCATCCGGCCGAGTCCATGCACGCGCCAGGAACATGGCGCGCTCCCTCGTCATGCGCGGATTGCGGGCCACCAGAAAGTCGGCCAGCGCGGCGGCGGACGAGTAGCGCCGCGAGCGCGGCAGCGATTTCACATCATCCAGCCATTCTATGAAACGGTCCGGCGCCTCATCCGGCACCGTACGACGCAAGCCGATGCCTTCGAGATTTGCAAGCCACGCAATGCGCTTCGGGCGCATGCCGCCATACATCGTGGCGACATTGCCGCCCATGCTGTGCGCGACGAGACGCGCCGGTGCGGCGGGGCACACAACGTCCAGCAGCGCTTCGAGATCCGCAAAATAGTCGGCGAACCAGTAGCCGTCGGCGGGCCACGCCGACCCGCCGAAGCCGCGCCAGTCGAGCCCGACGAAAGACCACTCCCGCGGCAGGCAATCGACCAGGAACTGCCAGGTCGCGCTCGAATCCATCCAGCCGTGCAGCAGCACGATGGGATTCTCGGTGCGCGGCCCCCACCAGGCGAGCTGGTGGCGCACGCCGCGCAGCGTGAGCGATTCGTACTGCGGCGCACGCCGCGCGATCTCAGTCATGAGGATGTTGTCGCGTGGCCATGACAATTGCATACCACGCGCCGGCGGCCGCATGATGCGCGTCAGCCATGAACACTTCCGACTCGCCGTCCGGCGTCCCACAGGCCCTGACGCCGGAAGACCGCACCTGGGGCATGCTCGCGCACTTCGCAGCGCTCGCGTTTCTCATTCTGCCGCCCATCGGCGGCATCATCGGCCCGCTCGTGGTGTGGCTCGCGAAGCGCGAACACTCCGCGTTCACGGCCGAGGCCGGCAAGGAAGCGCTCAACTTCAACATCACTGTCGTTCTGGGCTACGCCGTGTGCGCGATTTTCGCGGCCATCTTCATCGGCTTCCTGCTGGCCCTGGCGCTGTGGCTGTACTGGCTTGTGATGACGCTCGTGGCCGGCATCAAGGCGAGCGAAGGCGTGCACTACCGGTATCCGATCGCCCTGCGCATCGTGAAGTAGCGGCGCCCGCGCCGTCACTCACGCGCCCAGGAAGATCTTGTACGCCGCATTCGCGGTCTCATCCGTGTAGGCGTAGTGCAGATCGCGAAGATGCTCCACGAAATCCGCGCGCTCCGCGGGCGGTACCTGGATGCCAGCCACCACGCGCCCGTAGTCCGAACCGTGATTGCGATAGTGGAACAGGCTGATGTTCCAGCGCGTGCCGACGGCCTGCAGGAACTTCAACAGCGCGCCCGGCCGTTCGGGAAACTCGAACCGGTAGAGCACCTCGTTCTCGATGCCGCGTGCCGGGCCGCCCACCATGTAGCGCACGTGCAGCTTCGCCATTTCGTTGTCGGTCATGTCGCTGACGCGGAAGCCGGCGGCGCGCAGCGTAGCGATGACTGAATCCCGCTCCGCACGGCCCTGTGACAATGAGAAGCCGACGAAGATCTGCGCGGGGTGGCCGAACTCGAACCGATAGTTGAACTCGGTGATGTTGCGCTTGCCCAGCACTTCGCAGAAGTGCAGAAAGCTGCCCGGCTCCTCGGGAATCTCCACCGCGAGCAGCGCTTCGCGTTCGCCGCCCAGGTCGGCGCGTTCGGCCACGTGCCGCAGCCGGTCGAAGTTCATGTTCGCGCCGCTGTTGATGGCGACCAGGCGCTTGCCGGTCCAGCGCTCGCGCTCCACCCACTTCTTGATGCCCGCGACCGCGAGCGCACCGGCCGGCTCGACGATCGAGCGGGTGTCCTCGAACACGTCCTGGATGGCGGCGCAGATCTCGTCCGTATCGACGAGCAGAATCTCATCGACGTATTCGCGACAGAGATTGAAGTTCTCCTCGCCCACCCGCTTCACCGCCACGCCATCCGCGAAGATGCCGACGCGGTCGAGC
>Ga0153915_10001483_pt1 | contig 21512 bp, 16 predicted proteins | sample Opewatmetagenome_2_FD_107003 | JGI IMG/M metagenome (GOLD analysis project Ga0153915, IMG submission 107003) | Freshwater wetland microbial communities from Ohio, USA - Open water 3 Core 3 Depth 3 metaG | ecosystem: Environmental > Aquatic > Freshwater > Wetlands | place: USA: Ohio, Lake Erie...
GGCAAACGCTGCCAACGGGACAAGCGGGACAGCTACAGGGACAACAAGCTGGTCTGTATCAGGGATTACGCTTGCATCTGGGACGAATACCATTACGGTAACCGCGTCCGACAGTGCAGGGAATGCAACTACTGCGACCTTGACAGTGACGTATTCTGCAACAAAATCAGCTGTTGCAGCCGTGGATACAACTGCCCCTGCTGTCACTATTAAATCGCCTACAAGCAGATCCAGTTATTCTACAAGATATTCATCCTATATTAAAGTGGCAGGGACCTCCTCTGATAATATTGGAGTTACACAGGTGATATGGGCAAATGCTGCCAATGGGACCAGCGGCACTGCCTCAGGGACTACAAGCTGGTCGGTATCCAGCATTACGTTGAAAATAGGAACAAACGTCATAACTGTAACTGCATACGATGCGGCAGGCAACAGTTCCACAGACACCCTTACGGTAACACGCAGGCGTTAATATAACTCCTTGAAATCAATGGAGTCCCGCGTCATGACGCGGGACTCCATTGATATGCATATCAATTTTTCTTCGATCATCCATCCTTTATAAATTATTGACTATAGTTTACAAATTCTGTTAGAAAGAACGCATATATAACTGATTCCCGGGCTCATCGGGCAATAATCTTAAGGAGACAGTCTTTTTTGGAAATAACTACTATTAAAGGATTTAAAGATATACTTCCCCATGAAACGGCGCTCTGGCAATGGGTGGAGGCTGAGGCACGAAAGGTTTTTAACAGCTTTGGCTTTAAAGAGATAAGGACCCCTGTCCTGGAAAAAACAGAACTCTTCAGCCGCAGCATAGGACAGGACACTGATATTGTTTCAAAGGAGATGTATACCCTCAGGGACAGCAAGGGCGATGGCATGACCATGAGGCCTGAGGCCACAGCTTCGGTTGTAAGGGCGTATATACAGAACAAGCTCTATCAGGAGAATCCTGTTCAAAAGCTTTATTACATAGGTCCCATGTTCAGGCATGAAAGGCCCCAGAAGGGGAGGTTCCGGCAGTTTCATCAGATAGGCGCGGAGCTGTTTGGAGATCCAGGCCCGGTCAGCGATGCTGATATAATTATTATGGCTATGCACCTTTTTAACAGGCTGGGGATTAATGATGTCTCCCTCCATATCAATTCACTGGGATGCCCTGATTGCAGGAATGTATTCAGGGATAAACTAAAGACATATCTGGCTGAAAGGTCCGGCCCCCTCTGTGAGGACTGCCACAGAAGGGCGGAGGTAAATCCCCTCAGGGTCTTTGACTGTAAGGTTGAATCATGCAGGTCGATCGTCTCGGAGGCCCCCTCCATACTGGATTCCATATGCGAGAACTGCAGCAGTCATTTTTCGCTGCTTAGGGAATATCTTGATAAATCAGGCATTGGATATATAGTTAATCATAAACTTGTCCGGGGCCTTGACTACTATTCAGGGACGACATTCGAGATACAAACGGACAGGCTTGGAGCGCAGAACGCTGTTGCAGGTGGCGGGAGATATAACGGCCTCATAAGCCAGCTGGAAGGACCGGATCACCCAGGGATAGGGTTTGCCCTTGGCGTTGAAAGGCTTGTCGCCCTTCTGGAGGATTCCGTTAAAAAGGATTATGAAAAGCCGGAGATCTTTATTGCCGGACTTGGTGATGCAGTTGAAAAGAATGCCTTTGCTTGGGTGACAGAACTCAGGAGATCGGGCATAATGGCAGAGATGGAATACGGCTCAAAGGGGCTTAAGGCCCAGATGAAAAGGGCTGACCGTCTTGGCGCAAAAAAGGTCCTCATTGTCGGAGATGATGAGCTTGCCTCCGGCAGGGGGATACTGCGGGACATGGCCACAAAGACGCAGCAGGAGATAACCCTGGACGATTTGGTAAAAGGGATTAAAAAAATTATAGGATAATAAGGCGTGCGGTGTGCGGTACACGGTTCAAGGTGTAAGGATTCAAACCGTAAACCCTATTCCTTATCCCTTACACCATAACTTGATCTCAGATACCGTGAACGTCACACGTCCTATTTATAAAATTATTTTAAAGGAAGATAATATAGCATGAACATCGATACATTAGAAAACTGGAAAAGGACCCATGACTGTGGAAGTCTCAGGGCAGGTGACGCCGGCACGGAGGTCCTTCTGATGGGGTGGGTAAACGGCAGACGGGATCTTGGGAGCCTCATATTTATTGATCTCCGCGACAGGGGAGGGATTACGCAGATAGTCTTTGACCCAAAGGTCGATGAGAACAGCCACGAACGGGCGCATATCCTGAGAAATGAGTGGGTCATTGCGGTCAAGGGCAGGGTGTCTCCTCGGTTAAAGGGCCAGGAAAATCCCAATATCCCAACAGGGGATATAGAGTTGCTTGTCACTGAGCTGAAAATACTGAACAGGACAGAGGTCCCGCCGTTCCAGATCGACGGGGGTGTTGATGCATCAGAGACGCTGAGATTGAAGTATCGCTACCTGGAATTACGCAGACCCAAGATATTCGAAAACTTCAGAAAACGTCACCAGATTGTCTCCATTATCAGGGATTGTCTTAACAGAAACGGCTTCATGGAGGTGGAAACCCCTTTTCTCACAAAAAGCACTCCTGAAGGGGCAAGGGATTACCTGGTGCCGAGCAGGGTAAACAAAGGCAACTTTTACGCATTGCCTCAATCTCCACAGCTCTTCAAGCAGATCCTGATGATCGCAGGGTTTGACAGGTATTATCAGGTTGCACGATGTTTCAGGGATGAAGACCTTCGCGCGGACCGCCAGCCGGAATTCACACAGATTGACCTGGAGATGTCCTTTACAGGAGAGGATGGCGTCATGGCGGTATTTGAAGAGATGATGAGGGATCTTTTCAAGACCATCATGGGAATGGATATACCCTCACCTATTCCAAGGATGGAATATGCCGAGGCAATGGAACGCTTCGGGAGCGACAGGCCTGATACCCGCTTCGGCATGGAGCTGAAAGATATCTCAGAAATAGCATCAGGCTCTGGATTTAATGTATTTAAATCCGCAGTAGATAATGGCGGGTGTGTAAAGGCAATCAAGGTGGATAATGTGGCTGCTGATTTTTCACGCAAGACACTCGATGAACTCTCCAAATTTGTTTCGGACCTGGGGGCTAAGGGTCTGGCATGGATCAAGGTCCTGGATAATGAGTGGCAGTCACCTATAGCAAAATTCTTTAATCCGGAAGAGAGGGCCGCTGTCAATCAGAAAATGGACGCCCATAACAACGACCTCCTGCTTGTAGTCGCAGACAGGGCCAAGGTAGTAAACCAGTCACTTGGGATGCTCAGGCTTGAGGTGGCAAAGAGGCTAGGGATGATCAAGAAAGATGACTATTGCTTCCTCTGGGTGACAAAATTTCCCCTGTTGGAATATGACGAAAAGGAAGGCAGGCTGCAGGCTATGCATCACTCCTTTACTGCCCCGTTAGTCGAAGACATGCATTTACTTGAGGGCTCACCGGAAAAGGTCAGGTCAAGGGCCTATGACCTTGTCCTGAACGGCGTTGAGATAGGCGGAGGAAGCGTCAGGATACATGACATGTCCATGCAGGATGAGATGTTCAGGATACTGGGCATAACAAGGGAGGATGCGGACAGAAAATTCGGATTCTTTCTGGAGGCATTGAAATACGGTGCCCCGCCCCATGCGGGCATGGCTATAGGCCTGGATCGGCTTACGGCCATTATGGTGGGAGCGGATTCCATAAGAGAGGTTATAGCATTCCCAAAGACATCAAGCGCCTCATGCCTGATGAGCGATGCCCCCTCCATGGTTGAGGAATCACAGTTGAAGGAATTGGGGATCGGGTTGTTGAAATAATAAGGATAATAAAAAAGGCCCTTGTCTTTTGTTGTTCAGAGACAAGGGCCTTTTTTTATTGATATATAATGACTATTTCTCTACCTTAAGGGTAAGGAACAGGGATGAACCCCCGCTTTTTATCTTGAAGAGGATCTTGTCACCTGCATTATAGCCTTTTATCTTTCTGTTGAGCTGATTGACATCGGTAATCTTTTCCCTGTCAACCTCAACTATCACCATGCCTGCCTGAAGCCCTGCCTTATAGGCCGGGGAATTATTTTGCACCTGGAGGATCATTACGCCGGATTTTTCAGTCACGTTATACTGTTTAGCCCTCTCAGCCGTAATTTCGCCGGCTGTAAAGCCAAGCTGATTAGTCTGATTTTCATTTTTATTTCCTCTGCCAGTGGATTGGGATGTCGTAGCCTCCTCTTCAGTATCCTGGAGTTCCGCCACTTTTAAATCAAAGACCTTTTTCTCCCCTTTTCTCAGGATATCAACCTTGACATTTTTACCCACGGATGTAGATGAGACAATCAATCGGAGTTCGGCTGAATCACTTACCTCCTTGCCGTCGAAGGCTACGATAACATCTTCCTGCTTGATTCCAGCCTTATCAGCAGGTCCCTCTTCCAGGACATCGCTTACAAGTGCGCCCTTGGTATCCTTGAGCCCCATTGAATCCTTAAGATCGGAGGTGATATTTTGTATTGTAACACCCATGTATCCCCTTACCACCTTGCCCTTTTTTAATTGGGGTAAAAGATTTTTTGCCATGTTGCTGGGTATGGCGAAACCGATTCCCACACTGCCGCCTGTCTGGGAAAGGATATTTGAGTTGATCCCTATCACCTCTCCGTCGATATTCATGAGCGGGCCGCCGCTGTTCCCCTGATTGATAGCCGCATCTGTCTGTATATAATCTTCATAAGAAGCGGTTCCCAGGGACCTTCTGTATTTAGCGCTTACTATGCCGGCGGTTACCGTATTGTCCAGTCCAAAGGGGTTGCCGATGGCCAGTACCCAATCCCCAACTTCCATCTTGTCCGAATCCCCGAGTGTAAGCGGGACAAGGTCCCTGGCCCCATCTATCTTAATAAGGGCGAGGTCAGTCTTGGAATCCAGGCCTATCACCTTGGCGTCATATTCCTTTTTGTCGGCAAGTGTGACCGTTATCTTGTCAGCCCCTTCAACAACATGATTATTGGTAAGGATATATCCTTCCTTGTCGATTATGAAACCTGTTCCCAGTCCCTGTTGAGTATAATTCTCGGGCACCTGATCGCCATAAAAACGATTAAAAAATTCATTAAATGGGTCATTCTCCCCGAAAGGCGAATTTTGTCCATTGGGTGAGGAATACTGGTTTGTTATCTTTGTCGTTTTTTCCACAGCTACATGGACAACTGCCGGGTTGGCCTTTTTTACCAGTTCGGAAAATGAACCGGGGATCATGGCGGCTGCAAGGCATTGATCAGTGCCATGAAATAGGGCCGGGCCTATAACGAAAACCGATAGGAAGGTAAAAACCGCGATAACTGATTTAAGCATAAACACCTGCTTATTTCTTTTTAGAATGGATCTTAAATTCATATTGTCCTCCTTATTTTTAATATCCAGACACCTTGCCTGATGTCATGGCGTTTTCTTATTAGAGTAACGTTCAATTAGACAAATCATATCATGAAAGGTTCCTGAAATTATTTTATTATCGAATATATCAATAATTAATTGATATAATACTAATTTCCCAAGGCTATCAGCTTTCGTCTTACCATGTCAAATGCATGGAGCGCGGTAACATTTCTTATCCTGTTCCTTGTTCCCCATAATCTTAGCTCCTTGCACTCTGCCTCATCCTTGTGGGACAGGCCAATAAACACCAGCCCTACCGGCTTTTCCTGCGTGCCCCCATCCGGGCCTGCAATGCCGGTCACGGCAAGGCCTAGATCAGTCCCTGATATCTTTTTAATACCTGCCGCCATCTCGATCGCCGTCTCCCTGCTGACGGCCCCGAACCTGTCGAGGGTCTCCTGCATGACATTCAAATTTTCCATCTTCGATTGATTGCTGTATGAAATAATTCCGCGATTGAATATCCTGGAGATGCCTGGCAGCTCTGTCAGTCTGGATGAGATAAGCCCTCCGGTGCATGATTCTGCAATCGCTATAGTAGTCCCTTTATTTAGAAGCATCTCCCCAACCACCTCACTCAGGCCTTTGTTTTCAGAGCTGTAGACCTTGACACCCAGTCTCCTTCTTATCTCTGCTTCAATAGGTGCGATAATGTCCTCAGGTTGCTTATCCTTAGGGCATCTTGCGGTTATCCTGAGGGCGATCTCACCTTCCTTTACATAGGTGGCTATTGTAGGATTCGACTGGTTTTCGATCAGGTCCTTGATCATGTCTTCCATTGCCGATTCACCTATGCCGAAGATCCCCAAGAATCGTGAGACGATCCGTGAACCAGACCGCTCTTCCAGGTAAGGGATAACCGTTTCCTCAAACATAGCCTTCATCTCAGGAGGAGGACCAGGAAGCATTACTACAATCCGGTCTTTCTCTTCTATTATGCAACCGGGGGCAGTGCCGTGATTGTTCCTGATGATGATAGCACCCTCGGGCAGATAGGCCTGTTTGATGCTGTTTTCAGTCATAGGCCTTTTAAATCTTTCAAAAAAGGCCTTCAACCTTTCAAAGCTCTCTTGGTCACGGACAAGTCTGCGATTCAATACCTCTGCTACGGTCTCCTTGGTGAGGTCATCCCTGGTTGGACCAAGGCCGCCCGTCATGATTATTAGCCCTGAACGGGAAAGTGCTTTGCTCAGTTCGTTCCTGAGCCTTTCGCGGTTATCGCCCACCACGCTATGATAATAGACCCCAATCCCTACATCCGGGAGCCTTGAGGATATATATTGGGCGTTTGTGTTTGCAATCTGGCCCATCAGGAGTTCCGTCCCAACCGCGAGTATCTCTGCTTTTATGGCCATTTTTATTTACCTGCCCTTGCCTTTACCAGTTCGGATACAATACTCAATGCAATTTCTTCCGGGGTCTCCGCCCCTATGTCAATCCCTATTGGAGAATGCACGCGATCAAAATCGTTGTCTGCGAACCCACCCTTTGCAAGGTTGTTATATATGGTCGATATCTTGCGCCTGCTCCCTATCATGCCTATATATCCAGCCTCAGTTCGCAATGCCTGCCCCAAAATCATTTCATCACAGGAGTGACTGCGGGTTGTTATTACGATAAAGGAAGATCTATCAATTGGGAACTTCTTTATGACATCATCATACGGGTAATTAAATACATTTTCTGCATCAGGGAAATTATGAGGATTGGAGAATTCAGGCCGATCATCTATAACCACTATCTTAAAGCCAACCCGTTTTGCAAGTGGGACTACCTGTGATGAGATATGTCCTGCGCCGAAGAGATACAGCACAGGACTTGAGGTTATGGGCTCGATGAATATATTAAAGGTATCTCCTTCCTTTCTATTGCATGTAATGATCTCCGGTCTTCGTGCGTCAATGAGAGAGGGCATTTTATCCGTGATGCCCTTTCCTGTATCCCCCATATTCGGCAATAACCCTGTAATTTCACCATCGGATTTAAATAACGCCTTTGGGACGTACCCGAGTTGCCACAGATCCGCATCGATAACGGTCGCAAGGGCTCCTGCTCCTCCCCGTTTATTGATGTCTGTTATCTGTTTGTACATGTGGAGACAGATGTCATTGTCAGGGTGCACAGGTTCCAGAAAAACTTCAACATCGCCGCCGCATGATATCGCAGGACTATTTGTAATAGCCAGTGGAAGAGACGAAGAGATCACCTTCGAGGCTGCCTCCATAACAGCCTTTTCAAGGTCTCCCCCCCCTATTGAGCCGGCCAAGGCGCCATCTTCCGTGATAAGCAGTTTGGCGCCCACGCTCCTTGGCGAGTGCCCCTTCTGCCTTATAATCGTGGCAAGGACAGATGACCGGTTTGTTTTTAAAGAATCAAGGATAATTGAATAGAGATCTTTCATAATTAATCGAATCGGATGTCGGACAATGCATGAATTAAAGTAAAAGTGTTGTATGTTGCTAATATGGCTCTACTGCCTGGAATGCAGGGGATAAAGGACAACAATAATAAAATCAAACCCTGCTCACCAATTGATAGATAAGGTTTGTTGTCATGGATATATTTGTAGCAGTGTTAAAAATAAAATTTTTAAACGTCTGAGTAAGGTTGTCATATTCCGTTTGGAGCGCCCTGATGTCAAGCCTCTCTGCATGAATTGGATTTGATGTCATGACTGACGCCGACCTCGGTTCGTGGCCAAAATCCATAAACGGGATCTTGCCGAAGACATCTTCTTTTTCCAGGGATACCAGGGGAAATTCCCCTTTCGGGCCTTTGCCGATTATCTCGGCTGTCCCGCTTTCTATGATATAAAGATCCGTCTCAGAATGGAATTTGTCCTGAAGGTTTCTATTCTTTATTGAACCGTTGTTATAATTATTATTCGCATATATCTGGACTGCCTTCTCGTTTAAGATCCTTAACCTTTTATCAAGGCTGAGTAAAAGTTTTCTGAAATCCTCAGAAAGCAATGAATATTCGTGATAAAGCGGTTCTGCGTCCAGTATGCATAATCTGACATTTCCTTCAGCGGTAACTGTGGCATTACGTTCATATTCTCCAAATAAAAGTGCCCTGATCGTTCCTATGAAGCATCCCTCGCCAAGCCTGGCAAGCGTAAGCGGTCCCCGTTGGGTCTCCTTTGTTACCCTTACTGTGCCTTCATAGACAACCCATAGCCACTTACCATATCTCCCTTCCTTTACAATAGGCGCCCCGTCTTCATAATACTCTTCCCTTATGACATAAAGGTAATCCACCAAAGGCCCTTTAATGGCATGAAGAAAATCCTTTTCACCACCTTTTTTTGGGGTGTCCCTCTTTTGAACAACCGTTGGACCGATCTTTTTAATTTCACCGTCGTCCAGCATCCTGAGCGCATCAAGGACAACCTCCATCCTGCTGTGCTTTATGACCTGATCGATCTGTGACAATGGTTCCTCGTAAAATTCATAATTGCCATCAGTCCATCCGAACAGATTATAAACCGCATTTAATCCTTTCAGATCGCCGCAGGATGCATTTATCGGATTGCCGTTTAGGAAATAAATAACACCCATATATTCAGAATACTGGCTGCGTAAGTTAAGTATGCCGGTGCAATTATTCCCTCCAAGCAATTGGAAGACATCAGCAAGAGATACAAAACGCAGGCTCCCGGAGAATACTATGTTATCTGCCATTACAATCAATTACCGTTATGATAATTCCTGATGTATTTTTTTGAGTGTTAGCGAAAGGCATTTTTTCAAGGTATCTGCCACGCCGACCCCCTTTAAGGCGCTTGCCTCCAGGGTAGGGCATTTAAGTTTGCCATTAAGCTCTTTTTCCATAAGGTCAACGGGCATGACAGGGATGCCCTGGTCGATTAAATCCCTTTTATTGAATTGTATAACCAGTGGCATCTTGAAGATGCTGAGATTCTGTTCTTTAAGGTTGTCCTGAAGGTTTTTTAAAGACAACATATTTGCTTTTCTGCGAATCTCAAGAGAGTCCGCAACAAAGACAATCCCGTCAACATTTTTAAGGACCATTTTCCTCGTAGAGTTATATTTGGTTTGTCCCGGTACGGTATATAATTGAACCTTTACGTCATAACCTTTGACTTTTCCAAGTCCTATAGGGAGGAAATCGAAAAATAAGGTCCTGTCTCCCTTTGTGTTTATAGAGACCATCTCACTCGTAACATATTTTTTCCCTGCTTTATGAATAAATTCCAGATTGGTTGTCTTCCCCCCTCTTCCCGGGCCGTAATATACTATTTTGCATTCAATTACTTTTTCTTTTGCGTTTATAGAGGACATATGGCAATCCCTTGCTTTTGACTTAATTAATAATATTTTTCAACTCATATGGAATTTATTTCTTTTCTTCGGATATTCCGACCAGGAGTTCCTCTTTCTCAGGATATATGACTAGGCCTTTTCAATTGTCAGATCAAATGCATAATCTCCTTTTCTGGGGCCGCTGGGTATTAATTTTTTATCCGAGACAATGCCTTTAGCTTGGAATATCGATAAGGAAGAATAGCATTGTATTGCCGGTATCTTGACCCCTGCAGAAAGAAAATCCAGCAGCTCTCTTTTGTCGGCCTTCACGATAAAGCTTAGTATATTACCAGTTTGAAACGTAATATCAAGTTCAACATCGATTTCCTTGCGAAGATTATTTTTTAATTTGATGCCGATGGATGATATCTCGAGGACAGGTTCAGTTATAGTATCTTTTTTAGGCGTTTCGGGCAACGCTGCCTGCGGTTCAGGTAGATCAAGTTGAATCCCTTCTTTCTTGAATATTTTAATCATGAATTCCTTTAAAGATATTAATTCCTTTCTTGTAAGACTTGAGCCGGTTATCCATTTTTTGTATTGGTCAACAGATCTTTCAGGGGAGATAAAAAAGAACTGACACTTGAGCATGTTTTCAGCCGCCATTACCGGCATAATCCTGCTGTCTATCAACCTTTGAAATTCCGTGAATGCCTTTTCATATTGTCCGAATTTTGCCAGTGCGACAGCCCCTTCAACAGCAGCTACATCTTTATTTTTTGAGAAAGAGAATAGATTGCTTATGAGGGCCTGTACATCTTCAGTTAATTCCGGGGTGTCTGACGCCTTTTCTATCTCATCAAGGGTGTCATCAACGGATTTGATTCTTTTATGCAGAGAATTTATTAAAGATTCCTGTTTTTGTAATTTTTCATTTTTCTGCACCAGATTGAGGGCCTCGGAGTATTTATATCTTGCCTGTTCCAAGAGCCCCTGGCTACGGTAGAAATCAGCTTCCTTGACCAATGATTTTATCCGATCTGTTTCACTCATATCTTTGCCTCTGTTAAAATTCATTGTAAGAACGCTTCCTGGATGACATAAAAGCACCATCAGGTGAGCATTATAAAAAAATATATTGATTTATTCAAAGGATTAATTGACACGGTCATTTCTTTTTGAATTGGTAAGGCCCCCGCCTTAATAATAACTCCTTTCCGTTTATGTTCTATAAATGAAGCGCCCCGCCGCTGCGGCGGGGCGCAATAGGTAGCCCGCTGAGAGGGTAGGCGTTAAATCTGTTTCAGCAGGCAGCGGGGCGGATCATTCATAATACCTGATTTAGTCTTTTGACATCTTCAGTTATTCATCAGAAAATCGGTGATACCTGCCTGTGCACCTTCGTCAGCTTTAGGGTATTTAATTTCCGGCTTCTGTAAAGCTGAAAATGGTCTAGGCGATAAGATCAGAATGGTAGGTCTTGCCTATCTTATCAGAAAAATCCCCATTCCCTATCAAGCTGGATGTATCATCAAATCCATAAACAAGTTTGGTAGTCATGAATAAATTGGTGCACATATTAAAGATCAGATTTCTAAAGGTGCATGAGAGGTTATTATATTCTTCCATAATTCCTTCTCTATCAAGTTTAACGGCATCAAAATTTTTCGAAACCATAACAGAAGCTGATCTGGGTTCATGACCAAAATCCATGAAGGGAATATTGCCGAAGATGTCATTCTTATCCAGGGAGATTAAGTGCGTATCCCCTTTTTGTCTCTGGCCTATTATATCGGCCTTTCCTTCTTTTATTAAAAAAAGATCATCCTGCGATTGAAACTTGTTTGAATATATCCTGTCATCTTTGGGAAATGCCTTAAGTGTATTATCCAGGTATTTTTGAACGGCCATTTCATTGATCATCCTTAATCTGTGGTCAAGGCTCAGCAGGATAGTCCTGAAATCCATGGATAACGAGGCGTATTCATGAAAAAGCGGTTCAGCATCCAGCAGGCATAAACGGACATCTCCTTCAGCGGTTACGGTGGCATTGCGTTCATATTCGCCGTACAGGAGCGCCCTTATTGTGCCGATGAAACACCCCTCTCCAAGCCTTGCCAGCACCAGATTTCCGCTTGATGTCTTTTTGCTTACCTTTACATTCCCTTCATAAATGGTCCACATCCATTTCCCATGCTTGCCCTCTTTAACAATCTTTGATCTGTCCTTGTAGTGTTCCTCTCTGATGACATAAAGGTAGTCTACAAGAGGTCCTTTTGTAACGGGCAGACAAAATTTGTTTTCTTCTTCGCAATATTCTTCTGTTTTTTCTTCCTGTAGGAAAGAAGGGGGCCCCACCTTGGGTATCTCACCGTCGTCAAGCATGCGAAGGGCATCAAGGACGATCTCCATCCTGTTCTGTCTGATTAAATGATCCATGTAAGGAAGATCTTCTTCATAAAATTCATATTCTCCCTCAGTCCATCCAAAAAGCATGTATATTGCCTTAACTCCTGACAGGTTGCCGTAGCTCGCATTTATGGGATTGCCTTTTTCAAAATGGATCATGCCTGTCTGGGGGGCGTAATGACTTCTAAGGGTGAGTGTGCCGGTGCAAGTATTCCCACCTATTATCTGGAAAATGTCTGCAAGGCTCACAAAGGATAAAGATCCTGAAAGCACAGAATTCTCAGACATGTTAAAAATACCTCCATATAAATAATTTTCATTCAAACAATAAATCGGCTATTTTCTCTTTTTTTATAAATTTATTTATAAGTGAAATAATCTCAAATTTTTAAGTATGTTACCTTTCTTAAAGTGAGAATCATGTTATAAATTACTGAATCGGCATCGGTCCCTGTGTTGTTATTTTTATACAGATAAGCATCGGGGCCTTTTATTTAAGAACTGGGTATACATTATTATACTTATAGTTGCGATCTGCCAGAAATATTTTATGAAATCATATCAAATGCTGATATCTTTTGTTTGATTTACTAATAAGCAAGATAAATGCCAAAAGAGGAATTGTCGAATATTGCAGGTATTACAAGGTGATACGGGCAGATGGTTTTTAAGTAAAGAGTTAGTTCATGTATTTAAATTTTCTATTTGTATAATTTATTATACCGCATATGTGCTGGAGAATGATGTGATAAATTAACCAGTTATCGGTATCTGATCCTCAGGATATCTCTGGATGGGCCTATGCATCCTTGCCTCCGCTACGGCTTTGATTGCGATCGATGATCTTTCCAAGCCACAACCAGGTAATCCACCCCAGAAGTATCATTGCAAGGGTGAATGCCCCATAGGCAATAGGCCAGCTTATACCTTTTGTCATGACACTGTATTCAGACATACCCCCGATGCTGGCAATAAGGTTAAGGGGGAGAAAGACCACGTTGATAACGGTAAGATTTTTCAACAACAGGTTCATATTGTTGTTAATGATGGTGCCACGTGCATCCATAAGCCCTGACAGAACCGTTGAATAGATACTTGCCTGTTTGCTTGCCTGTTGATTCTCTATGATTACATCATCAAGAAAATTTATCTGATCGGATGTCAGATTATGTTTGTCCGGGGTGCTTCGGATCTTTGATAATACTGTAAGGTTTGATTCCAGTGCATTGTAATAATAGACCAGACTTTCGCCCAGTGCGAACATCTGAAGCAGGTATCTGTTTTCCATTGAGGCCACAAGTTTTGCCTGCAATTGCTGGGATATCATCTTTATAGCCTTCAGGTGATCCTGGTAATGATGGATGGTTTGCAAGAGGACCTGAAGCACACAATCCCAGATATAGTCGATTTTTTTAAAAGCCCGTCCCGTCATCGCAAGCTCTCCGCGGGGGACAATGAGCGCGACCCTGTTCTGTCTTAAGGCTATACCGAGGGAAGAGACTTCGAACTGGACCGCATCGCCGATAGAGACGTTATCAGGCCTTTTCCAGATCATGAATATCCGGTCCTGGGTAATCTCAACACGGGGCACTTCATCAGGGTCAAAGACAGCGTCCAAATCGGTTTTGTCCAGATCAAACGAGTGTAATAGGTCATCTTTTTCGGCATCCGAAGGCTTCAAATATACAAGCACGGAAGCTGAATTTATGTCGCACTCAACCAATTGTCTGGATTCAATATTATAGGATGTTATCATAGCTATCCTCCATATTCATTTATCCGCTACATGATGACCTCAATCATGTAGCGGAGATAAGGGCAATATTTTAAGAAGCCCGATAAAACTCTATGCCTGAACCAGCGTTGTAACCCTGCGTCTGGTCCTTTCCTTAAGCGAGCACTCCCTTAGTGTATCGGCCAGATCTTCCAGGCCGGGGATGCCAAATATTATCACCGTAGGAAAATTTGGATCAGAAGATCGCAGGTGGAGCATGCACTGGCCCGCAAGTCTCATGCCGAGAGACTTGTGTATGTCAAAGTGATCTGTTCGAAAGAGCTCAACATTCTCTTTGAGCTTGGATAACAGGCCCCTTTCGATACGGACTCGTTGGGTTGTGATCTGGTACCTGACGGAAATGCTTTTAAGCCAGTAGGCAATGTAGGCAATTCCAATGGTCAGTATAACCAGAAGCCATTGCCAGATGCTATAAATCACCACAGGATGACCGGCAAACAATTCTTTTTCAGCCTCCTCATCACGGGCGTTTGTGAAGGCTGCCAGATTGGTGTTGCAGAATCTGCATTTAATCGCTACAGCCTTAATGGTCTCGCCGCAAACAGGGCATGCTTTTGTATCGTCGTTCATATCGGTTACCTTACCTCTTTCTCCCTTTTGCATCAAGCGGTTGCATGAAAAATTTCCTGGATGAAACTGTTTTTTTGTAATCCCGGTAAAGGCATCCATTTACAATTATCCTATACGTTTAGTAATTTGACATGTCAATTGTATTAAGCTGTCCGGTACACTTTATTTCATGCTTTCACCTTTATTCACTTCATGATAATAAGATTCAATCGACTTTTTCAATCCAGTATCTTAAGGCGGGATAATGTTTAGAGGCATACTTATTTTAATCTGCTCCTTGATTCATATATATGTATTCTGGCGCGTATACGCTATCCGCTTTGTGAAAAGATATGTCGCCTTTAAATATCTGCTTCTTGCCGGGCTTATCCTGTGGGCGACACTGTTTTCCGGGCTTTTCTTCGGCCATGACAGGACAGGCGCACTCGCCTCAACCCTTGAGTTGTTCGCCATGACATGGATGGCGGTCCTTTTTCTGGTATTCGTCTCTGTGCTGGCCGCAGATATCCTTACAGGTTTTGGCTTCTTTTCCCCAAGACTGGCGACTTCTGTCAGGGGATATGCCGTCCTTTTGGGGATACTGCTATCGATAGCGGCCTTCATCCAGGGGCACAGGCCTCCGGTAGTGGATAATTATGAAATAACTATTCCCGGGCTTCCTGAGGCATTGGACAGGACAATGATTGTTGGTTTATCTGATCTCCATATCGGTTCACAGCTTGGCGACCAATGGCTTGCCTCGCGCGTTTTACAGGTTAACAAACTGAAACCCGACATAGTTATCCTGTTGGGAGACGTTGTTGAAGGACACAGCAATGAAAAGAATGATCTCTTTTCTAAAACCCTTTCCCGCCTCTCTGCGCCACTCGGTGTGTGGGCAGTCCTTGGCAATCATGAAAATTTCGGAAGTGGGGCTGAGGAAAACGGTTCTGTATTCGGGAAGGCCGGCATATCTCTTCTAAGGGACGGATGGAAGGAGATAAGTCCTGGATTAATCCTTGCAGGTGTCGATTCCGTACGCCGTCCCATGGGCGGAGCCGAGGCCACCGGTGACTTAATTGCTCCCGCCCTGGCAGGCAGGCCTGAAGGCGCCACCATCCTTTTATCCCATGTCCCTGTGGGCGCTGAAGAGGCGGCAAAGGCCGGTGTGGATCTGATGCTGTCAGGTCATACCCATGGCGGTCAGATATGGCCTTTCAGTTATATTGTCCGGCTATCTTATCCGCTCCTGTCCGGTAAATACAATATTAATGGGATGCCTGTAATAGTCTCCAGGGGCGCCGGCACATGGGGACCGCGCATGAGGCTGTGGAGGCCGGGAGAGATCCTCAGTGTCACATTAAGGGTAAAAGGGGATTGAACGGGTACAGACTTCTTGCTTAAGGGGAGGTTTTATACTCCTTGACGAATATCTGCTTATAGGTTACCGTTTAAGACACTTCAAGCAGCATTCATCAATTTTGTTTATCTATTTCTTTTGCAGGGACATTATGAAATCCATCGAAATACGCGGGATATCAAAAGACTCGCAGATAATGATAGGCGAGCGGATCAAGAATCTTGATATGTATCTCTCCGGCAAAAAACCGGTTATTATTACAGATCACAATGTATATCGTCATTATGGTAATATTTTCACAACGGATAAGGTTATCCGTATCGGGACTGGAGAAGGGATAAAGACCCTTGACACGGTAAGGGATATTATCGGTAAACTTATAGGGATGGAGATTGACCGCACGGCATTTATTGTCGGGGTAGGGGGCGGCATCGTGTGCGATATCACAGGCTTCATTGCCTCCATCTATGAAAGGGGCCTGAGATTCGGATTTGTATCCACCACCCTTTTATCACAGGTCGATGCGAGCGTCGGTGGGAAGAACGGGGTCAACTTTGAAGGATACAAGAACATGGTGGGTGTCTTCAATCAGCCGGAATTCGTGATATGCGATCCTGATCTTTTAAAGACCCTTCCTGAAAAGGAACTACTGAACGGATGCGCCGAGATCGTAAAGCACGCCGCCATAGCAGACCCTGAACTCTTCAATTATCTTGAGGAAAATTTCCGGGGCATCCTGGGTCTGGATAACGAGGTTATTGAAAAGGTAGTTTATGACTCGGTTGTTATCAAGTCCCGGATTGTCAACAAGGATGAAAGAGAGACGGGAGAGAGGAGAAAGCTTAATTTCGGCCATACGTTAGGGCATGCCCTTGAAAAGGTCACAGGCATCAGTCACGGTGAGGCGGTCAGCATAGGGATGGCGGCTGCGGCCATGGCATCCGATAAGATGGGGCTTCTAAAAAGGCAGGACAGGATCAGGCTTGAGACCCTCCTTAAAAACCTGGGGCTCCCCATATCCATGCAGGCTGATAATGAGAAGATTATTGATGCAATGGGCAAGGATAAAAAGAGGGAGAAGGAGAAGATACACCTTATACTGCTGGAAGGGATAGGAAACGCAGTCGTCAGGGAGATTGCGATCCAGGATCTGCATGGGCTTATCACAGGCTGATCCAGGGCGTTAAAAGTCTGTTGGCGTTACGGTCGGTTCAAATCTTCTTCCTGTTGCAGAACACCGCCCCTGTTGAGCATACAAAGTTTGCCGTCTGTCCTTTTGCGGTCCAGTCGAGGTCAAAATTGAAACATCTCTTTATAAGGGCCGAGATGCTTACTCCCAGTGATTCCAGGCTGTAAATCCTGTTATCGGGATTCAGGCACATCTTGTATCCCTTTTCAATCGCGCATGTATCACATGATGGGCACGGTCCGGCCCCGGCGATCAGATAACCCTTCTCCCTGTATCTCAGAAGTTCCTCAAGGAGGATGCCCTCCGCCTTTTTGCAGGACTCCCAGTATATGTTTTCCTGAATCACCTGGTTGAAGTATTCCTGAGGCATCCTTATTGATATTACCTTGGCATTTTTCTGGGAGCCTGCGTATTCCTGAAACCCGGGGCTGTAAGGGGGGCAGCCAAGGTTCTTTCCATATTTTTCACATGCCTTGCAGGCCGTCTTATTACTGTCTGAATATTCAAAGGCAGATGCCGGCACTATGATTTCATACTGCTCAAAGTACAGGGGGTTTCCTGATTCATCCCTCCATTCCTTGACCTCAACATGGTACTTTTTGTCCGTATGGCCGACACATATATTCAAGGAGTCTTTATCCATAAGTTTGTTGCATACAGGGCACCTTGCCTTTTTTTCGTCCGACCAAATCTCAACATCACCTTTACATACGGGGCATTTAAATATCTCAGGAAATATGCTTACCGATGCCTGAAGCCCTGGACACTGGACAAAATCGGCCATTCAATTCACCTCCGATATTTAATTTTGTTGGCCTCATTTTTATTTTGTTTACATAATATGTCAAGAATTATATCCTTTATTCAGCTTTATGTAGAGGTTACAGTTAACGCATAAAGGACTCCAATTTAATGCCATCACACATTGCAACTAAAATAACCTATTTCAACAGCATCCCCGTTATTCCGGAAAAGAAATCCATTATGTCGCGCCTGGGGCACAGCAGGCCTTCCAACGTGCTGGGCCTTAAGGACGCGGCACTTATCGATGAGACAATAGGTCTTGGTCTGGCCCTGTGCCGGAATCAGGGCGCTGCCGGCAGGTTTGGCATTAAGAGTCAGACTGTCGGATCGGTAGTCTTGAACGATGGGGTATCCCTGGAAAGCCGGCAGCTTGCAAAGATGTTGCAAAAAAGCGATGGGATTATTCTGATGGCAGGGAGTGCCGGGCCTGAGATTACATCAAGGATAACAAGTGAGATGGAGAATGGAAACTCCGCTGCAGCGGTCATACTGGACGCCGTTGCCTCTGTATCAGCTGACATGATACTTGACTGGATCATGGATCTCTTTAATAAGATGCTTCAGAAAGAAGGGAGGCGGCTGACACGGCATAGATACAGCCCCGGGTTCGGCGACCTGGCCCTGGACAATCAGGCCGTTATCTTCCGGCTCCTGGACCTTGAAAGGCTGCACCTGAGTTTGAGTGACTCTATGATGCTCTCCCCGGAAAAATCAGTCCTGGCCATCGCCGGGACGGAAAGGATAAAAGCCGAATGAACAGGAAAACCTTTAATGCATTGCTCATGGGGCATCTGCTGATACTGGACGGGGCCACAGGCACAACCCTGCAAAAGAACGGGATGCCTTCCGGCGTATCGCCTGAAAAATGGGCTATTGATAACCCTGATGTCCTTGTGTCACTTCAAGAGGCCTATTTTAAGGCCGGCTCACACGCAGTCTTATCTTTTACCTTCGGAGGGAACCGCCCTAAGCTGGATGAGTACGGCCTGGGAGGTGACACAAGGGAGATCAACAGGCGCCTGGCGCAGATATCCCGCAGGGCCGCCGGGAAGGAGGGACTGGTTGCCGGGGATATCTCTTCAACCGGGAGGTTTATTGCGCCCTTTGGCGATATGCCCTTTGAAACAGCGGTCACGTGTTATAAAGAACAGGTTGCAGGCCTCCTGGAAGGGGGTGTGGACTTCTTTGTAATTGAGACCATGATAGACATGCAGGAGACAAGGGCCGCAATCCTGGCCGTTAAGGGGACCTGCGACCTCCCCGTGTGTGTGAGCATGACCTTTAATCAGGACGGACGGACCTTGACAGGGACAGACCCAGTGACCGCCCTGATCACCCTCCAGGCCATGGGTGCGGATGCTGTAGGCTGCAACTGTTCCACAGGGCCGCAGGACATGCTGGAGATTATCCGAGCCATGAAGACCTATGCAAAGGTCCCCCTGCTTGCAAAACCAAACGCGGGGCTCCCGAAACTGATTGGGGAGAAGACCGTCTTTGACATGGGGCCGGAGGAATTCGGGCAATACGGCCCCCTTCTTGCCGGGGCAGGCGTATCCCTGATAGGCGGCTGCTGCGGGACTGACCCATCTTATATCAAAGAGCTTCAGTCTAATCTAAAAGGCATCAGACCTGCACCAATTATGAATCCCTCCTTTTCAGCGCTAACATCGATCAGGAAGACAGTAGAGATCGGGCCTCAATTCCCTGTTGCTGTCATTGGCGAGAGGATAAATCCCACAGGTAAAAAGGCCCTCCAGGATGAGCTCAGGGAAGGAAAGACCACGGAGGTCCGCCGTTTGGCTGTTGAGCAGGCTTCCAGAGGTGCGGCCATCCTGGATGTAAATGTCGGCATGCCGGGGATTGACGAGAAACACATGATGACGGAACTGGTTGGGCTTCTTGCAACCTGTGTTGAGGCCCCCTTATGCATTGATTCGTCCGACACTGAGGTGCTTGAGGCCGCCTTGAGGGTCTACCCGGGAAGGGCCTTGATAAATTCCATCTCCGGTGAAAGTGTAAAACTGGAGAGACTGCTGCCCATTGCCGCCAGGTACGGGGCCATGTTCATACTCCTGCCCCTGGATGACAAGGGCATCCCGAAGACAGCCCAGGAAAGGAAAGGGCTGGTGGAAACAATATATGCCAGGGCATGTGAATATGGATTCACCAGGTCAGACATTATAGTTGATGGGCTTGTAATGACCGTGTCGGCGGACCAGGGGGCGGCAAAGGAGACCCTGGAGCTTATAGGGTGGTGCAGCAGGGAGTTTCCTGTCAACACTATTATCGGGTTGTCGAATGTCTCCTTCGGTCTTCCGGAACGGAGCCACATAAACAACGCATTCCTGGCAATGGCAATGGCAGAGGGGCTGACCGCAGTTATCGCAAACCCCTCAAGTGAAGGCCTTGGCCCCATCAAAATGGCCGCCGATGTCCTGACAGGAAAGGATGAGAACAGCCGGAGGTATATCGCCGCTCATTCAGCCTGGATAAAGCCAAAGGATATGGTTGCGGGGCGTACCGTTGAAAAGGAGGACATACTTGACTGCCTTTTCAATACAATAGTGGAAGGAGACCGTGATATAATAACCTCCCTGCTGCAGAAGGCCCTGGCTGAAGGACATAGACCGGATGACCTTGTCAACAGGCATCTTATACCTGCCGTTATAAAGGTAGGTGAGCTCTATGAGCAGAAAAGATACTTTCTGCCGCAATTGATGCAGAGTGCCGATGCCATGAAAAAGGCTGTCGAGTTTCTGGAGCCGCTCATGGAGGAAGGAGTGGCAGAGGCATCAAATAAGGCGCAGGTTGTCCTTGCCACTGTAAAGGGCGACATACACGATATAGGCAAGAACATCGTTGCCCTCATGCTCAGGAATTACGGATTCATCGTCCATGACCTAGGCAAGGATGTGGAGGCGAGGCTGATCGTGGATAAGGCCAGGGAGACAGGGGCGGAGATAATCGGCCTGTCGGCCCTTATGACGACAACCATGGTGCAGATGAAGAACGTGATCGATCTGGCCAAGGCGGAGGGGCTTAAATGCAGGTTCATGATAGGAGGGGCGGTTGTGAATCAGGCCTATGCCGATGAGATAGGGGCGGACGCCTATGCCGCCGACGCCCATATGGCCGTCAAGATGGCCATGAAATTGATCTCAACATGACGCATAATGATGGTAGTAAGTTCCTGGGGGAGTATAAATATTGTCTTTGGAAATATAAGTCTCCAAGGTTCAGCTATAGAAATATATCTGTATATTCTCCGTCCCCTATTTGTTATATAAATTGACGCTATTGCTTCTCAAATACTGCCTCCCCTTCAATTAATCCCGGAATCTTGAGCGCGTAACGGATTATTTTGCCGTCTTGAGAGACAAGTAAATTAACTAAGCCGGTCTGTTTCCCATTTAGCATTCGTGTGGCAAGCCATTCATTTGGACTAATTAATGTCTCCACTTCCATAACTCCTTCAGTACCACCTTGACGAAATGTAGCTATGCCTCCCTGTCGCGGCCAGACTATCACTTCATTAATAACTGACTGGTCAGGCAAGATTATTTTCGACGTCACTTCGCACTGATCGCCTTCAATCTCTCGGAAAACGTCAGTCCATCCCAATGGAGCAGCCCCAATAAATTTTGATTTGTCGAGGTTAAGCTTCCA
>Ga0153915_10001484_pt1 | contig 21500 bp, 20 predicted proteins | sample Opewatmetagenome_2_FD_107003 | JGI IMG/M metagenome (GOLD analysis project Ga0153915, IMG submission 107003) | Freshwater wetland microbial communities from Ohio, USA - Open water 3 Core 3 Depth 3 metaG | ecosystem: Environmental > Aquatic > Freshwater > Wetlands | place: USA: Ohio, Lake Erie...
CCGCGTATTTTTATTTCCTCAGCGAGCTTGGTGAGGTCCATCCCTGCCGCTTCCTTCTGCATCTCGTCAACAACGAAAGGCGCCACCAACTCCGGCGATGCAAAAGAGGACATTAGAGGGACTACCTGGAATAGAATGATTTCAGCACCATAGGTCTTGGCGAGTTCCACGGCGTGCTCCAAGGCCTTTTTTGCCAATTCAGAACCGTCCAGCGGAACCAAAATCTTTTTATACATACCTTTCCCTTTCCTCAGGATTTTTCGAAAATGATTTATGTCAATTCTGTTTTAACATGGCAATAGAAGAGAGGATATTGATCGTAATAAATGGATATAGGACCATGTAATGGATTTTGGCAAGAATGGCAAGTATGGGAGCTATTCGGTTCATGAAGCTCCCTTTATTCAGACCGCACCCGAAAACCCAGTCCGCAGGGTAGGGTCTCCAGGTTCGATCTGAATAGATCAAAAAAAATTACATATTAAATTTTCTTCTTGACAATATTTTTTATACTTAGTATAAACCGACACCTAAGAGGCTTGAGTCCAACCATCGTAGAAATTCTTTAATGTAGACAAGACCGAACAAGGATGTCTATTTTGAGGGTCACAATCTGCTATTTGGGCTTCAAAAACTGATGATGTTAAGTGGTTTCAACTTGGGCGGTATACGTAGTCGATTTATAATTAATTAAAAATGATGAGAAATCGCCTGATGGTTGGGTAACTACTTAAAATCCCTCCATGGTCCCCAGCTGTCGGTTCAAGGAGGACGATGAAGCGTGACGAAGCAGAAGCGAGGATAATCAAAAGAATTTCAACAAATGAGCTTGAAAGAAGATGGAAGGCGGTACGTCTCGCCATGGCCGAAAAGAAGATTGACTTTCTGTTGATCCAGAACAACACGGACTTTTTTGGCGGGTACGTAAAATGGTTCACTGATATGCCTGCGGTACACCAGTATCCAGTATCCGTCATTTTTCCCCGAACCGATGAAATGACTACCGTATGGCACGGGGCCGGGGCCCCGGCAGAACCCACGCCGCCATCGTGGGTTCTGCGAGGCGTCAAAAAACGAATCAGCATCCCCCTTTTGCCGCAACTTGACTACACCTGTCACTGGGATGCGGAAAAGGTGGTCGAGGAACTGGCACCTTTTGGGAAATGCCGGATCGGCTTAGTGAACATGGGCTCCATGTCGGCATCATTTTATAAATACGTCACAGAGAACCTCACTGCCGCAGAGTTTGAGAATGCAACCGATTGGGTAGACGGTATCAAGGCGATTAAAAGCGACGAAGAATTCCAGCTTATCAGGGAAACTTGTGAAATCCAAGATGCCGTCTTCGAATATATCTTGCCCAGAATCCAACCCGGCAGAAGGGATTTCGAAATATTCGGGGAAGTAAAGGCCAAATGTATGGCAATGGGAAGCACGCAACAATTGGTGATCGGAGGATCCTTTCCCTACCGCACGAGGGGCCGCCTGTTCGATAGTTTCTTGGGCGGCAGAATAATCGAGGAGGGTGATCAATTTAATTTGCTCATTGAATCGAACGGCCCGAGCGGTTTTTATGGGCATATCTTTCGTGTGGTCTGCCTCGGTAAAGTTTCCCCGGAACTGCAGGAGCAGTTCGAAGTTGCCCAGGAGGCTCAAAGGCTCATTTTGAGGCTTCTCAAGCCAGAGGCAGATCCAATTGCCCTTTGGAATGCGAACAATGACTTTTTAAGCGGCAAGGGTTTTGAGAAGGAAGGACGACTGTTCGCTCATGGACAGGGTTACGATTTGGTCGAACGGCCCTCGCTTAATCCCGGTGAAATGATGAAAATAAAGGCTAATATGAACATAGCTGTTCATCCCTGTGCGATATCTCAGAAGGCCTATGTCCAGGTATGTGAAAATTATCTGGTGCCCAGAAGCGGTCTGCCCGAATGTTTGCACAAGACACCTCAGAAGATTTTTGTAAATTGATGGCATATGCGGTTGCAGGATTCCTCCTGGCAATGGAGTTGTACGGGAAGTGATAGACTTGACATGGAGGATCCTCCAAACCCTGAACGGTTTCTTGGCATTCGAAAAAGGACGTTGGACCCTAATAGCGAATGGCCGGTTAATTGAAAAGAACTCTTTGAAGGAGAGGTTATGAAGGTCGCTATCATGGGAGCTGGGGGAGTTGGAGGTTATTATGGAGGGTTGCTCGCTCACTCTGGGGAAGACGTTACGTTCATTGCGCGTGGCCCGCATTTGAAGGCGATTCGGGAAAAAGGGCTGCAGGTTAAGAGCGTACACGGTGACTTTCTTGTTTCAGGCGCCCGAGCGACTGACAATCCTGGAGACGTCGGTCCAGTAGATCTGGTTCTTTTCACGACAAAGACTTATCAAACGGACGACGCAGCACAGACGATCAAGCCGTTGGTTGCTTCGAATACGGCAATTCTTCCGCTTCAGAACGGGGTAGATGCTGCTGATCGTATCGGGGGGTGGTAGACAGGGAACACCTGTTAAGCGGTGTACCTTGGCTTTCCGCTGCGGTCGAAGCACCGGGTGTTATCGGCCAGTACAGCCTATTCCGCCGAATCATTTTGGGTGAATTTGATGGACACAAGACGCCGCGCGTTCAGGCGATCCATCAGATTCTCAAACAGACCGGTGCTACAGTAGAGGTAGTTGAAAACATTTCCGAAATCCTTTGGACAAAATTTGTCTTCATCGCATCAATAAGTGCAATAGGTACGTTGACGAGAGTCATGATTGGTGATTACCGATCTGTGCAAGAAACGCACGCAGTACTGGGAGATGCGATTGGGGAGATAGCTGCGGTGGCCCGCGCCAAGGGCGTGACACTCGCACCTGATATTGTTGCAAGGACTTTGTCATCCATCGACGAGAGCCCACCGAACCTCAAGCCGTCAATGCAGCGCGATGTTGAAGCTGGGCGAATATGCGAGTTGGAATCGATGGTCGGCATCATTGTCCGATTAGGCATGGAGTTGGGCGTGTCCACACCTGTAATGAGGCTCGCTTATGCGATTCTGAAACCGGGGCAATTGAAGGCAAAGGGAATGGGTGTTGGCTAATTTAAGGAGATGGGGTTGACCCTTTCAGTTCACCCGACCGGCAGACGATTTACTGATCCCTTGCTTGAGCTGGCTTCCACGGATATGTTAAGGAGCAGGCGTTAGACATATACTTTTCATTGTAGATTTTAAGTTTAATCATTTCGACATCTGGGGTCTATCTTCCGGCTCAACGGTGTGTAATCTTTAACACATAAAAAGGGGTGCCAATGTCTCTTCGGAAATCAAGTGGTGTACTTGTCATCGATACGATACTCAAGTTGGTTGTGAGGAGATTAGATGTTATTCCTGACGTTAAATTGGACCATTTAGTAAACTATGATGGAAAGCAAGGGCGGCAGGATGGTCCAAAGAAGCTTGATGATACGTCCAGAAAATTAGGTTCTCTTGGAATACACTTATGCGTTAAAAAAGGGACTGCCGATGATAAGACCTTTCATGACGTTACCCGAAATCAAAAGTGCGGCCAGGAGTATCTTATCGCCTAGGTTATGGGGATTTGCCGAGGGCGGTGCAGAAACTGAAACGACTCTGCGTCGCAATCATAGAGCCTTACAGCGTTTGGCTATCCGGCAACGTGTTCTTGTCGATGTGCGCCACGTCGATCTCAATACAACATTTCTAGGGATCCAACTCCCCATGCCAGTGGCCGTAGCTCCGATTGGACTCTTAGCGCTATTTCATCCTGAAGGTGACCTGGAGATGGCAAGGGGGGTCGATCTCAGCGGTAACCTATGCGTAGTCAGCGGTGTGACAGGTTGGCCGGTAGAAGTCGTGGCCAAGGAAACCAGGAGTCCTCTTCTGTTCCAGTTGTATCATTTCGGGGACCGTTCCTGGGTTAAGGAACTGTTAGAGAGAGTGGAGGCGTCAGGTTACCGAGCGGTATGTCTTACCGTTGATGTACCAGTGTATGGGCGACGTGAGCGCGACCTGGGACGACGCTTCAATGTCCGTTCCGCCTACAAGAATACGCCGAATCCTCCACCCCCGGATGATACTTATCCAGCGAGGCTAACTTGGGATGACGTGGCCTGGTTACGGAGTATTCTTTCCATTCCTCTGGGCCTCAAAGGGATTCTTACTGCAGAAGATGCCAGGTTGGCGGTTGAGTCAGGAGTGCAGATTGTTTGGGTATCCAATCATGGCGGCCGGCAACTGGATCACACGCAGGCCACCATCGATGTCCTGCCGGAGGTAGTGGATGCCGTAGCTGGGCGGGCCGAGATTGTGATTGACGGTGGGTTTGGTCGGGGCACTGACGTGATTAAGGGACTTGCCCTTGGGGCAAAAGTAGTTACGATCGGCCGGACCGCTTTGTGGGGGTTGATAGCGGATGGGGCTGCGGGGGTTAATCGGATCCTGGAGTTACTGAGGGAAGAAATGGCTGTTGCCGTGGCCCTTAGTGGCCAGACGAATGTACGTAAGCTCACGCCAGATTTGATCTGCCGGGTTGATACCTGAACAGATCAGGGGTAAAAGGAAAATCTCCCGATTCTCCCTCTTCAGATCGTCAACTTTATGCTGTCCAGTTTCCCATCATGCTTTTGGGTCCTGATCAATCTTACCGGGAAATATCTTTTTGTATGCTTACCCCAAGAAGACCGCCGCGACCATGCCAACAGAGATTAGAGCAACCCCTGTGGACCATGTAGGCCAGTAGATGATGAGCATAAGCAATCCAATGGCAATAAAATAGATCCAATTATGATAAAAAAACACATAACGTGGTTCGTTCAAGGAAGATGGATTAAGTGGTGAATTGATCCTCGCCAATTCAATATCAGTACGGGTTGCACAGATCAATCAAAAATTCTTATAACACTTACTTTTTGAACACTATCAGGTGGTTGAACGAGGGTCAGGATTTTGAAAGTCACGACTTAGAGAAGGAAGAGGTGAAAAAGTGGGTTGCAGTTTCCATGTACAAAGGCTCATCCTACACTTTCATTTCTAGTTTGATCATTACTGGCCGAAATCAGTATTCAGTTGAATATATGAATACCAAATTGCAGCTTTTTTAGTTGCCGAAAACAGTGAATAGATAACAGAAATCGAAATGCCTCGATATCGTAATTCACAGTCAATAAGAAAACAATTTCGCCTTAAAACGGGTGCTACCAAAGAAGAGATCATAGAGACAATTAGAGTTGTCCAATAAATCAGTGGGGTGGGGGTGTTAACACAGCTGTGGATGCCTTTAGGGAAATATTTTGACCTCCATCGAGTCGCGTTTCTCAAGTTGAACCCATGAATATCTTCGCCAGATCGACGGCTGCTCCCGCATCTGGTCCATAACCATCAGCTCCAATCTCGACCGCAAAACGCTCATTTACTGGCGCACCGCCCACCATGATTTTAACCCCACGCCCTAAATTCGGCTTTATTCAAAGCCTCAATAACGTTTCTCATCTCGGGCATGGTTGTTGTCAACAGAGCCGATAACCCCAAGATATTCGGCTTTTGTTCGGCGACCTGATTTACAAACTGCTCCCCTGAAACATTGATGCCAAGATCGATTACATCAAACCCAACACCACTGAGCATTACCGCCACGAGATTCTTACCAATATCGTGAACATCATCCTTAACAGTTCCTAAAAGGATTTTGCCCTTCATCCTTCTGTCGAAATCAGATAGATAAGGTGCAAGCACATTTAATCTCTTATTCATCGTTCTCGCCGAAAGCAGAACCAGATCAGGGAATTTACATCACGATTAAAAAGTAGTGATGATTTTTGTTGACAACCAAGATTGTCCTGGCTATAAAGCTTATCATGTATTAATTCGTGGCTGCAGACTTTCTGGATAATAATAAGGTGTTTCAGATTGAGATAAGTGGGGGAACTTTAGATGGATCTCCAAATTAAAGAGACCTTATCTTCTCTTCGTTCAAGGCATATAAATGGAATTTTTGCCGAAAATCGTGAAGAGGCGAGTCAAAAAACTTTGAGCTTGATTCCTAAGGATGCCGTCGTTGGATTTGGAGACTCGACTTCCATGCAACAGCTCGGTTTACCGCAGGCCATAATGGAAAGAAGATGGAAAGTTTTGAATCCATTTGCACCCAAGGAACCCCATATCGACCCGAAAGAGTATTGGAGCTCGATAGACACCATTGCCAAGGAAGCCTCTATCTGTGACGTCTTTTTGACCGGGACAAATGCCATTACGCAAGATGGCAAGCTTGTTAACGTCGATGGTAACGGAAATAGGATAGCAGGGATGTTTTGGGGCCACCCCACTTCGATTATCGTCATTGGAAGGAATAAAATTGTAAAGAATTTGGACGAAGCGTTTCACCGGATCAGAAATATCATTGCTCCAAATCATTTACGAATCAGGACAGCCGAGCTGGGTGGAAGAAAGAGAGAAACACCCTGTGTGGTAACGGGTGAATGCAATGACTGCAGGGCAATCGATAGAGGATGTAATATTTTTTCAATCATTGAAGGTAAGCCCTTCAGTACAGATATAACTGTTGTTATTGTGGGCCAAGATCTTGGATTGGGATGGGACCCCTTATGGCCCAAAGATCGCATAGAACAGATTCTGGAAAACTATAAGAAGTTTGTTTGGATTCCACCTCCCATCGTTTAAAAGGACTCCTCAAGCATCCTTCAACTTCAATAAGTCCTCAGTGGAACAGAAAAACCGAAAGAGATGGGTGATGATTGTGGGGTCGAATACTAAGAGAACGTACACCAAGAATTCTGGGCGGAGCGAAACGGCCTCGATTGAATGTCTGAGCCCGAAAACCTTGGTATGCAAAAATTCACATTATGACAAAAATCACATTATGAGTAGATTTACAGACAGAATCTCTGGATGACTTTAAGATTATCAGCGGAAGATATAAAATCCAGCGTCTATCGGAGGGCAGGACGATGAAATGGGGTATGGTAGTTGACCTGTCAAAGTGTGTAAGGTGTTACGGTTGCGTGGTAGCGTGCAGAATCGAGCATTTTTGGTCTATTAGCCATGACTGGCTGCGATTGATGGCCGTTGAACCCGATAGGAACGGCACCTCACCTGTTGTCTCAACCTATCCGGTCCGATGTAATCAGTGCCAAGAGGCGCCCTGTGTCAAAGTCTGTCCGACGGGCGCAACGTATAAACGTGAGGACGGGATCGTGGCCGTAGACCAAGACAAATGCGTCGGGTGTCGATATTGCGTGGTCGTCTGTCCCTATCAAAATAGAGTCTTTCTTACCAAGAATAAGGACAAAGGGTTTTTTTCCGGTAAAGGCCTAACCGGATTTGAGAGGGCCGGCAAAAGACTTTATCCTCACCAGTACGGCACAACGGGGAAATGCAATTCCTGCATGGAAAGAATCGATGCCGGGCAAGCCAAAGGCCTGAAACCGGGAGTTGATCGCGAAGCGACGCCTGCGTGTGTCAATACCTGCCAGGCCAGGGCGTTAACGTTCGGAGACCTGGACTGTTTCGAGAGCCAGGTCTCAAAGCTGATTAGAGAGAGAGGAGGGCTCCAGCTTCATCCCGAATATGTCAGTAATCCATCCGTTTACTATGTGGACAGGCAAAGAATCGGGATGTTCGAATTTCGGACCGAAGCGGAAGCCGATGGCGAAAGGCCCCTTTCGGAAAGGACGTAAAAATATCATGGAAGCTCATGAGTGGATGGTCCGGTCTACGTACCAGACAGAGTGGATAACGCAGCGGGGAATATTTCTCTGGCTTGCCATGTATACAGGTGGGCTTGGGGGAGGTTTTTACCTGGTCTCTCTCTATTTCAACAGTTTTATCGGCATGCTTATTAGCCTATTGATCGTGGCAGGACTGAAAGGTGGTTTTCACTTCGCTTATCTTGGTAAACCCTTGAGGTTCTGGCGTATCCTATTCAGGCCGAAAACCTCATGGCTTACGAGAGGTTTTATCTTTGTTGTCCTCTTTGTTGGGTTTGCTGCCATTCAGCTCATACTCTCTCACTGGTTGCCGGGAACCGCCTGGGAGATCTTGCTCAAAATTTTGGCTGGGCTGATGGCGATAGGAATCATCGTTTATACCGGATTTGTGCTGAATACCGTTAAGGCTGTTTCACTCTGGAATTCTCCTCTTCTGCCTTTACTGTTTGCCATGTGCGGTCTCCTGGGCGGTTTTGGCCTGAGCACGGTGATCGCATTATACGGAGGCCATGTGGACCTCCAAGCGGCGGAGACAGGTAGCAGTTGGTTGCTTGTAATTAATTCTCTTCTCATCGCTGTCTACCTGTGGAGGACAGTTCAAAAGGATGAGACGGGGAAAAAATCAGTAATGGATCAGATGAGAGGGAGGGTCGCACCTGCTTTCTGGATCGGGGTGATCGGGTTAGGTATTGTTGCGCCCCTAGCCGTAACCCTCTTCAGTTTTTTATCCGGCGAAGTGATTCCGGCAGTGTTAATTGCAGGCGTGATCTGTGAAATGATCGGTGGGCTTTCGGTAAGATATTGCCTCCTGAAGGTGGGGATTTATAAACCCCTTTTTCCAAGGCCAAGTTACCTGAAGCCATAACAGAAATTCCAAGAGTTCGCGAAAGGTCAAAAAGGTGAGCATACGAGATGGAGAAGAAAGGTTCTGCCGAAGTAAAAGAGAAAAGAGTGGTCAAGACAACCTGCAAGAGTTGCCACGGAGGTTGCGGTGTACTTGTGACTGTTGAGGATGGCGCTATTACCCATATTGAAGGAAACCCTGAGACTCCCACTCGGGGAACGATGTGCGCGAAGGGGCTATCAAGCATACAGCATGTGGGTCATCCCGACCGGCTGAAATACCCTTTAAGGCGAGCCGGCGCTCGCGGCGAAGGGAAGTGGAAGAGAATAGGCTGGGCAGAAGCGCTCGATGTCATTGCTCAGAAAATAAAGGAATCTATTGATAAACACGGACCCCAATCCATCGCCATATCCCAGGGTACGGGCAGAGGCTATAACAGGTACACTAGCCGGCTGGCGAGGTCCATCGGAACAGGCAATCGTATTTCACCCGGCTATATCTGCCACGGCCCAAGATATGTTTTATATGGAGAGGTGGTGGGTCAAGGCAGGTTGTACTGTGACTACCATGGGTGGGGGGGAGAATACCCCAAGACACAAATATCCTGGGGAAAACAGCTGGAAATAAGCAGCGCCGATGGCGAGATGGCAGTATGGTTTCAAGACTCTCTCAACCATGTAAAGAATCTGATCTCAGTTGATCCCAGGGCAACAACCTTCACTTCAAGGTCAACCCTGTGGCTGCAAATCAGGCCGGGAACGGATGCTGCCTTAGCACTGGGAATGATGAATGTCATCATCAACGAAGAGCTGCATGACAAGGAATTTGTTGAAAATTGGACCTACGGATTCGATCAGCTCAAAAAACGTGTACAGGAATATCCGCCGGGACGGGTTGCTCAAATTACGTGGCTTAATAAAGAAGACATTATTAAAGCAGCGAGAATGTTTGCGCAGGATACCCCCGGATGCATTCAGCTGGGCAGTTCGCTCGAACGACAGGCCAATTGCGGTCAGACGGTTAGGGCTGTCATTTGTCTGCTTGGCATCACCGGTAACATAGAGAGACCGGGTAGCATGATCAGTTGGGCACTACCGGAGACCGGACTCATTGAAGATTTTTTCCTTGAAGTCCCGCTCACCGAAGAGACGCAGAAGAATATCGTGGGAAGTGATAAGTACAAGCTTGGTGCAGCCCGTAACGCCCATGCCGACACCGTCATCAAGCAGTTACTGGCCGGCAACTCCGTTGTAAAAGTCTGGTTCAGCGTGGGGGGACAGCAAATTCTTCATTTAGCGAATACAAAAGAGGTAGTGCCTGCCCTCATGAATGTCGAATTCTTGGCCCATTGCGACCAGTTCATGGGCCCTATGGCAGAAATTGCCGATATTGTGCTGCCATCGGCGCACTGGCTAGAAATAGATGACATTTACAACATGCACCCCCGGTTCATGATAGAGGCACATAATAAGGTGGTGGAACCGCCGGGAGAGGCTTGGCCGGATGCCAAGATATTCAATGAGCTTGGTAAGCGAGTTGCCCCACAATACTGGTTTGAAGATGTTGAAAAGATGCTAGACTATACACTACGAAAGGGGAACCTAACCTGGAAGGAGTTCAGTAAAAGGGGTTTCGTGGCAAGGATGGGTAAAGATCAGATCTACTACAAATACAAGACGGATTACTGGCGGAAGGGTGGTGGTTTCCCAACACCCACCGGCAAGGTGGAACTCTACTCAACCAAACTGGAGAAGCTTGGTTACGACCCGCTGCCTTTTTTTAAAGAGCCGGGTGAAAGCCCCTACTCGACACCTGAACTAGCCAAAGAATACCCACTGATCCTAACAACCGGTTACCGTCAACCCTTCTACTTTCTCTCTCAATACAGGAACATTCCCTGGTTGAGGGGACTTCAGCAATATCCCATAGCTCAGATTAATCCGGAGACAGCAAAGAACTTGGGGATTGAAGATGGAGACTGGATGTGGATTGAGTCTCCGAGAGGCAGGATAAAGCAGAAAGCAAGGCTCTATCCCGGAATTGACCCACGGGTAGTCATGGCCACAGCGAACTGTTATTATCCTGAACAGCCGGGTCCATATCATGGATTGTTTAAGTCCAACCCCAATGTCTTGACATCAAACGATCATTACGATCCTATGTTCGGTTCTCCGGACCTTACCTGTTTACTTTGTAAAGTATACAAAGCGAAGAGTGAAGATGAGGAGTAGCTGATCCCTTCCGTTCTAAGTTCCTGCAAAGAGCTGGATGCCCCCGAGGCGAATGGCCTATCCAAATAGAAGCAGGCTGGTTATACCCCTCCAGCTTGCAAGTGTTTTATCGTAAATCAGGGCACCCGGTAACATTTAATTTGAGGCAATTCGGTCTTTTGTTTTCGCTTGACAATCGAGAAGGAGGTCATTAGAATTCTCAATCGGCTCCGAATAAGAGACCAAAAGGAATCATTGCTATTCAATCATTTTCTTATTAACTGTCTAGGAATTGACGGGCAAACGTAAAGCTCCGGTCTCCTGGGCAAGGTGGGGCGCGCCGCACTTACCAGCCAGCATGACCTAAATACTTTATCACGGAGGCATATGCCTGAGCTTGCTCGAAACTCAGAATATGCAATTCTGCGAAATGTTGACTGCTTCGCTTAGAAACGATCCCGAAGAGAACTACTGTTATACGGTATAGTTGCTGATAGAATAAAATCAATTAAAGGAGATTTGAAATGAGGGTAGCACTCATTGGAGCCACGGGGTTTGTAGGCTCACGGATGCTGTCCGAGGCATTGAATCGCGGGCACGAGGTGACCGCTATCGTACGGAACCCGGAAAAATTACCCCAACATCCTCGACTCAAGGCTGCAAGATGTGACGTGTTTGATGAAGAAGCCGTCGCAGTGATCGTTGCGAGGCATGATGCCGTGATCAGTGCTTTCAACCCGAGTCGGGTAAGTCGCGATGATAACACACCTCAAATCGGAGGGATACGGTCTCTCATCGCCGGGATGAAGAAAGCCAGAGTAAAACGATTATTGGTTGTGGGCGGAGCCGGAAGTCTGGAGATCGCTCCGGGGCTCCAGCTGGTGGATACTCCGGATTTCCCCCCGCATTGGAAAGCGGGTGCCCTGGCGACCCGCGAAGTGCTCAATATCCTGCGAAGTGAGCAAGAGCTGGAGTGGTGCTTTCTGAGTCCTTCAGCGGTTCTGGAGCCTGGTCAACGTACCGGCCATTTTCGGCTGGGGACTGACCAGTTACTCAAAGATAGTGCGGGTCAAAGTAGGATTTCTTTAGAGGATTATGCGGTGGCGATGATTGATGAGTTGGAGAATCCGAGGCACATCCGCCGACGTTTTACAGTCGGTTACTAATTTTTTTAATATTGACAAATTGGGTGCCTCTGGTATAGTTGGTTCAAACTTTTTTATAAAATTTTCTTTAGGAGGTGTCAAATGAAAACTAAGAAATTACTGATGGTATTGGGTTGTGTCTCCTTTATATTCATAGCGGGAATGGTGCCATTTAAGTTGGTTTACGCTCAGCAGACCGAAATTAACTGGTCATCATTCGTGCCCAAAGAGTACCCTTCGGTCGACGTCGTTGTGCGAGGGTTTATGAATAGAGCCACTCAGCAGGCCAAGGGTGAGCTTGCTTTTAAATATCGCGGCGGACCGGAGACAATAGCTGCCTTTGACCAAGGCAAGGCAGTGCAAAAGGGAATAGTCGATTTGAGCCTAGTTCCTATAGGCTTTTATGAACCATTGGCACCTGGAATTGGTGCGGCTATGCTTACCCAGATTTCACTCGATGAGGAGCGGAAACCCGGGGGTGCGTATGATTACCTGAATGAACTCCATAAGAAGGGCGGCCTATTCTACCTTGGCAGGGGACTCCCATTGGACGAGTTTTTCACGCTCAATCTTAATAAACGGCTTGAAAAACCCCAAGACTTTGTTGGGACGAGGATAGGTACTCTTACAGCCACTCATGCCTGCACAAGGGCATGGGGCGCTACTGCGGTTAGCTTGTCAATGCCGGAAGTCTATTCCGCCATGGAACGAAAATTAGTTGATGGCATATCCTGTTTACCACTATGGGATGTTGTTACTATGGGTGTCTCTGAGGTAACCAAATATTCTGTTGACCATGGATACTATTTCAATACTGTTGCGGTGATCATGAACCTCGACAAGTGGAAGAGAATTCCTGAGCATCTTCAAAATATAATAATGAAATGCATGATTCTTTCTGAAAAAGACACTCAAGCCTGGGCAATTGAAGACAAGAAAAAGGCAAGGGAGAAGATGGTAAAGGCAGGGGTGAAGTTTTACAAATTGTCTCCAGAAGTTGACAAGTGGTTTATTGAAACTGCCTATAATGCCGCATGGGAAAATCAACAAAAGAGATTTCCAGATGTTACCCCAAAATTAAAGGAACTGTTGTTAAAGAAGTAACCCATGCAGGAAGTTGTTTATCGGATTACCCAGTTTGAGTTTATTAATTCATACCAAAACTCAAAACTTCTTATAGTCATCGATAAACAACCATAAAAATCCACAGAATAGTGGTGGAGTAAAGATGCCGTCCACGTGCAACATTTTAGTTATGGGCCATACCCTTTATTTAGTTTTTGGGAACACATGACTGATAGAGACCTGAGCAACCATGAAAACAATAAGGATAGTTACGAATATTTTTAACCGCACCATTGACTTTATGTTTATTTTGGCTGGGATTCTCCTCATTTTTTCCATGCTAAGCATAAGCGTTGGAGTTGCGTCACGGTACTTATTCGGTTACCCAATAGCCTGGGTGATAGAAATTAGCGAGTATTCTTTAGTTTATATCACCTTTCTTGTAGCTGCCTGGGTGTTGAAAATGGAGGGACATGTAAAAATGGACTTAGTGTTCAATCGGTTAAGTCCAAAAACTCAGTCCATGCTTAATATTATCACCTCTGGTATTAGTGCAATCGTTTGCTTCATCCTTTTTTATTATGGAGTAAGGGTTACTTGGGACCTTTACCAAACCCGTTATTTCACACCCACGATATTGGAACTCCCTAAATTTATCTTCGTTGCCATTATCTTCATAGGGAGCCTATTCCTCTTTCTACAGTTCCTGAATAAGGCCTTTAAATATTTATCGATCTGGAGAGCATTAAGAGGCCAAGGAAAACGGCCTTGAAGAGATAATAGGCCTAAACTACAAGGCGAATAGAGATGGAATGGTGGTTAATACTTCTGATCATATTTGGTACTCTGGTTATTCTGATGGCAGTGGGAATGCATATTGCCTTCTGCTTCATGCTGATTAATGTAGTAGGGGTATATCTGCTTTTTAACGGCGCAGCAGGCCTGGAGCAACTTATCCTCAGCCTCTACAGCTCCCTGGCCACATTTATCCTGGAACCGATCCCCCTGTTTATATTTATGGGAGAATTGTTGTTCGTATCGGGGATGGGCACGGATGTGATAGATGCTGTGAGTAAATGGATGGGGCGTCTGCCCGGGAGGTTAGCTTTGCTTGCGGTCGCTTCCGGAACTTTGCTTGGTGCCGTAAGCGGCGTTAGCGTAGCCAGTGTTGCTATTCTTGGGTCATCACTGGTGCCCGAAATGGAAAAACGCGGTTACAAGAGAGCCATGAGTATAGGACCCATCTTGGGCAGTGGTGGACTAGATGTTTTGATTCCTCCCAGTGCCCTAGCTGTCTTTTTAGCTGCTATCGCCGAAATATCTATTGGCAAGTATTTGATTGCTATTATTGTTCCTGGGCTGTTGTTGGCTGGCATTTATGCTGCCTATATTATCATCAGGTGCTCGCTCCAACCTTCCCTCGCCCCTGCCTACGAAGTGCCCCCTACACCTCTATCTCAGAGGCTCGTGACTTCGGTGCGCGTTCTGCTGCCCGTAGGGTTCATCGTCTTTCTGGTCATCGGAGTCATCATCTTAGGGATTGCTACGCCCTCTGAGGCAGCAGCTACAGGCTGTCTTGGCGTCCTCATTATGGCCTTTTTCCAGAAACGCCTGAATATGGAGGTATTAAAGAAATCCGTTAAGGGTACCCTTATGACTACGGGCATGATATTTTTGATCATAGCTGGAGCGAGGGCTTTTAGCCAAATTCTGTCTTTTACCGGATCTTCCCAGGGGATGTCTCAATTTGCCATTGGCCTCAAAGTAGATCCAATGCTTATCGTGGTCGCCATGCAGGTTGTCTTCCTGATACTGGGGTGCTTCATAACCCCAGACGCCATAATAATGTTAACTATACCCATATTCATGCCCATTATTCGTGCTTTTGGTTTTGATGGCGTGTGGTTCGGAACGTTAGCCCTGATCAATCTGGAGATGGGGCTGATAACGCCGCCCTTTGGCCTAAGCCTGTTCGTGATGAAAGGCGTAGCCCCACCCGATACCACAATGAGTGATATTATTCGGGCGAGTCTGCCCTTTGTCTTCCTCCAGTTCATAGCACTTGGACTCATTACGGCTTTTCCGTCAATAGCGCTGTGGCTTCCAGGGCTAATGCAGTAACTTCAAACTCAGATTTGGACTCGGCGAGATATTAAAACCAAAGGAGATAATTTTTCAGAGTGTGGGATGCAGTGCTTTCTGTTCAGAGCAACAGTGAGGCTAGTTACCTTACGGTAAAGCAGTATGAATAGACCGGCTAGTGTATCAAGATATTCGAACATAGGAAAGGATGAAGGTCAGTTCCAGCCAACCATGTAGAATTATGGGGCTTGACAACTTCTCATGATGAGCTCGGAATTTATCACACACCTCCTTTATCTATGCACTTTTAGAGATGCATAATATTATGCGTCCAATAAAGACCAAGACGGAGGGTATGAGAAATGGCCAGTGAAATACAAACCGACGTGCTCGTTGTTGGCGGAGGCGCATCCGGGGCCAGAGCCGCGCTTGAGGCGCATCAGTCAGGAGCTAAAGTAACACTGGCAGTGAAGGGGGAACTGGGAGTGATCGGAGTGAGAGGAGCTGGTGCCACAGGATCAGGCGCACCAAGATACTTGCATCTGTTTAATAGCATGGTGAAACATTCTTCGATCACAGAGGAAGTAGAAAGCTACTATCAGCGCGCTATACGGGCCGGGTTGGGAATAGCAAATAGAGGCCTGACAAGAATCCTCGTTGATGGTGCGAGTGAAGCGAAGCAAGCATTAGATCAATGGGGGTTAGTTCTCGGTTCTGACAATCCGGATAATCCGCACGGGATTGAGAGTATCATTACGCCTATGCCCGGGCTTGCAAATGTCATTAGGGCGAACAAAGAGATCGATGTCCTCCAACATACGATGGTCACGGATGTGCTTATTGAAGACAATATCTGCAGAGGAGCAATGGCGGTTAATGAGGAGACCGGTGAGATCTTCGCACTGAAAGCTGGAGCAATAGTATTAGCTACTGGAGGCTGTGCCCAGTTATTTAGACTCAGCTTTCACCCTACATGTATCACAGGAGATGGATATGCCATGGGCTATGAAGCTGGCGCTGAATTAATGAATATGGAATTTGAACAAATGTTTATAGCTACGGCATATCCTGGAGTTACAATAGCGCCATATCCAATTTGGGGATTACATCCCAGAGTACTCAATGCTAAAGGGCAAGAGTTTATTCAAAACTATCTTCCACAGGGGGTAACAGTCAGTGAATGCATGGGGAAAAAAATGACGCATGGGCCCTTTAGCACGAGAGATGTATCAAAATATATTGATATAGCAATGGTCAAGGAGACAAAGGCTGGACGTGCTAACGAACACAATGCCTTCTATCTGGAGGTCCCGGCCAAAGTCAGAACGAACCCGGGGATGTTATTCCCAGAGTTTGAGGACTGGTACGCATACCGAGGCGTCGATTTTAGCAAAGATTATGTCGAGATAAATGTTGCTCATCAATGTTCCAATGGGGGATTCAAAATTGATGAGAACGGTCAAACAACGATACCAGGTCTCTATGCCATCGGGGAATCAGCAACAGGGGCCTACGGAGCCGATAGGCTGGGTGGAGCGATGATGACATCGTGCCAGGTATTCGGTGCAAGGGCAGGCAGACACGCTGCCTTATCCGCAAAGGCAAGGGGGCCATCATCTGTCGATAAGCATCTTGTAGAGGACAAGTTTGAGGCCATTGCCCGCCTCAAGGGGCGCAAGGGCGACCAGAAGCATTCCGGAGTAAGAAAGGTTCTGCAGAAGAGAGCCTGGGAGGACCTGCTGGTGGTCAGGTCTAAGGAAAGCCTGAATCAAATTCTTCAAGAGATCGAGCGGATAAGAGGTGACGTTTGTCCTCATCTTTCAATTGAGAATGGACGTGATTTAGTCGCTGCACTCGAGCTCAAGAACTTGATGCTTGTTGGAGAGATCATCGCCCATGCGGCCCTGAAGCGGACGGAGTCCAGAGGAAGCCATTACCGTGAAGATTTCCCGGAGCGAGATGATTCCGACTGGACGAAGGCCATTACGATCAGGAAGGTCGATGGGAAGATGCAGTTGGATACCCTAAAGGTCGATGAGAGATGGAAGGCCGACGAAGCAGAATTAGGATGGTGGGGATAGGATAAGGGAATTTTACATGGTGAATTCAAAAGCCTGCGAGGAACTCGACGCCAAGGTCATAAAGACAGGTCTTTGCACACTCTGTGGAGCTTGTGTGGAAAATTGCCCTTACTTGGCAGCTTATGAAGGGAGAGTGCTACTAAAGGACATCTGCGATTTACCCCAAGGGCGGTGCCGGGCTTCCTGTCCTAGGATTTCACTTGATTTGGATGAGCTGAGTGAAGTCGTTTTTTGGGTGTCATACCCTGAAGGCGGATTGGGGACTGCGCGATATGTGGTGATGGCTCGAAAAACGGATTCCAAAATTAGAGCGAGAGCACAGGACGCCGGCGCAGTTACAGCACTGATGAAGTTTGCAATGGAAGAAGGATTTATCGACTCTGCGATCCCGACCAGCTTTGAGGACAAATCGTGGCCAAGGGGGATCGTAGCCTCTAACGACGAGCAGATCCTGAAATGCTTCGGATCAAGTTATTTAGCCGCTCGCTTTGTCTCTTGATATAACGAAATCCTTATTACCATTTCCAAGGTGATTTGGTTCTAAAATTTTCTTGCATATGATTCCGAATAATGCCTCCGTTCTTCTGAAAAGCAAAAGGCGAAGCATAACTGCTAATCTTTTCGTCCACTAGAATGTTACTACTGCGCTGATATAACCCCTTACACGTACCCGATCAAAAGTATCCTGAGCAAAACCCTTGAATCGATCGAGGGATAGCCCGAGGGGCTATACATATGTTTGAATTATTTTAAAAGAAACCAAGATCGATGTGCTTGTTAATCAACCGTAGAAGGTGATTCTGTGGAACTATTTGCTCAGTCGGAACATAGTAGAGCATGCGTTCACTTCGTGGGTTTTCCCTAACAATGGTTCCTTCTTCATTCTTAAAAAAAATGCTTGACAAGTAAAATGATTCTTGCTAAGTTTGACGATGAGAAATGCTGTTCGGCATGGTAGAACAGTTGAAATCCGAAAAAATGATCCAATCGGTTTATAGGGCGTTGAGTTTACTCTCTCTCTTTGACCGGAGCCATCCTCGTTTAGGAGTGACTGAGATCGGTCGGATGATGAACCTTCCGAAGGGAACGGTGCACGGTTTTCTCCACACGTTATCAGAGATGAGGTATCTGCAGCAGGATTCCACAACCCGTAAATACCATCTGGGATTGAAAATCTATGAACTGGGAGCCATCCTGGCCGATAGCTTAGAGATCAATCAGAAAGCTTTAGGTCCCGCCCGCCAACTGGCTTATCGTACACGTCTCACGTCTCGAATTGGCGTCTGGGATGGAGACTCCGCTCTTCTTACTTTAATTATTGATCCTCGATACCATTACTCATTTGTTCAACAGATTGGACCCCGTATTCCTGCATACTGTTCTGCGGTGGGTAAAAGTCTCCTCGCCTTTCTCGAACAGCAGGCATTAAGTAGCTACCTTGACCAAACCGAACTTGTTTCTCATACCCCCAACACGATCACTCAAAAGAAGAAGCTGTTGCGGGAGTTAGAGGAAGTACGTCGAAAAGGGTATGCAAAAGATCGGGAGGAATCTACACTGGGTTTAGTGTGTGTTGCGGCACCGATCTTTGGACGAGATGGAAGGCTGGAGGCCGGCATTAGTCTTTCTGGAGATCCTGATCGCGTCTTTGGGAAACAAATGAAAGAGGTGGTAGGTTTGCTAGTCAAAACTGCCAGGGAAATTTCCCGATCCATGGGTTATTTCTCTGAGTCTTTAGAGTTAAAAGCTTCTAGGGAACAAGAACGTAAAAAGTACGTAGGGAAGTAATAGTGAAACAAGAGGGCGGGGAAGGGAACAATAAAATGTTATCGATGCGCGCGGAGAGCTCATAAAATTAGCAAATATTGCAGCTAGTTCTGTGGATCATTTTAGCTAATATTTAATGATAGGAAAAGGAAAGGAGGAATAGGAAAATGGTTCTAAACTCTACGAAATACGATGTGGTGGTAGTTGGGGGTGGTAACGCGGCATTAATTGCTGCACTTGCGGCTCATAATGAAGGCGCTAAAGTGGTTGTGCTTGAGTGGGCGCCTCAAGAGCTAAGGGGTGGCAACACTTATTTTACAAGTGGAGGGTTCAGGGTTGCTTATGGAAGTTCGAAGGACGTGATCGCAAAAGTCATACCGGATTTGACTAAGACTGAGATGGACTCCTGCGTCATCCCCCCCTATACAATTGACAACTATTATAATACGGTTATGCGTTTATGCAAAGGCAGATCCAATCCGGAGTTATTGGAGTTGATTGTGAGGGAATCATTACCCACTGTTTTGTGGATGAAAGAGCAGGGAATCACGTGGGAATTGCTTATGGCATTTGCTCAAAAAAGAGATGGGAAGATACTATTCCCAGCAAATGGAATGGTATTTCAGACTAAGGGGGCAGGTGCTGGACTTTCGGATAAACTATTTGATATCGTTCAACAGCGGGACATAGAACTTTTGTACAGAACGAAAGCAACGAGTCTACTCGTAGATGGGACCGGAAGAGTGTATGGGGTGGGCATCCGTTCTGCCGGTGAATATCGGGAGGTCAAAGCCAAAGCCGTTGTTCTTGGATGCGGCGGGTTTGAATCCAGCCCCGAAATGCGAGTCAAATACCTTGGCAAGGATTGGGATATTGTGAAAGTGAGGGGAACACGTTTCAACACGGGTGACATGTTGAATGCAGCGTTGGATATAGGGGCTGCTCCAACCGGCCACTTCTCCGCATGTCACAATACCTTCGTTGATGCCAACGCACCACAGCCTTCCATTAGGAAAGACGCCGAAAACACTCGCCGAGTATATCATCCGTTATGTGTTTTGGTAAATAACCAAGGGAAAAGGTTCGTAGATGAGGGAGAAGACTATTCTCCATATACATATGCTAGAGCTGGCCTGTGGGCTCTATCCCAGCCTGAAGCCATCGCATACCAACTCTTTGACGCTAAGACCAAGGACCTACTGGAAGGTTTTTATTCAATTCCACAAGCTTCTCGAGTGGAGTCAAACTCCATCAAAGAGTTGGAGGAGGAACTGGGGCTTCCACCGAATTCTCTTGTCGAGACGGTCGATAGATACAACAAAGCTGTTCTGGAAGACGTTCCATTCAACCCTATTGTGTTGGACGGGAAGAAAAGCACTATGGACCCTGTGAAATCCAATTGGGCTCAAAAGCTAGATAGTCCTCCCTACTTAGCCTATCCTGTCACTTGTGGCATTACCTTTACCTTTGGTGGGTTAAAAATAAACCTAAAGGGACAGGTATTGGAGCCTTCTGGAGAGGTTATACCTGGGCTCTATGCCTGCGGGGAAATAGTGGGTGGCATTTTCTATTACAACTATCCTGGGGCCGGAGGATTAACAAACGGCGCGGTTTTGGGTAAAGTTGCCGGCGCTTACGCTGCAAGTGGAGAGTGATGATGCTGAAAATAATAGTATGCATTAAAGCTGTACCAGAGTATGTTGATAGGGTTTCAGTCCTGCAAGGGCAGAACAAAGTGAAATACGAAACGACTGGGCTGTATATGAATGAATCTGACGAATATGCTGTAGAGCAGGCGGTAGCGCTTAAGAAGCAACACGGGGGAGAAATCACATTAATTACCATGGGACCGTTGGCATCTCAAGATTCTCTGTATAAGGGACTGGCTCAAGGAGCCGATAAGGCAATAAGAATCGACGCAGATATTCTTGATCCAAACGGTATCAGTGAGGTGTTGGCCGCAGCACTGAAGGGCATGGAGTATGATCTCATCCTAACCGGAGTCGAGTCCAGAGATAATATGGCATCCCAAGTTGGAATATCCGTGGCTGTGAAGCTTGGAATACCTTTTGCCTATGCAGTTACCCAGGTATCGCAAGGAGATGGTCAGAAGTTTGTCAGAATTGTTAGGGAATTGGGGGGAGGGATAGGACAAGTTATGGAGATTTTCGTCCCCGCTTTGCTGTGCATACAATCCGGTGCGGTATCTCGAACATACACTTCATCTCAGAAAATTTTCAAAGCTCGCTCAAGACCGATAGAATCGATTTCTCTGGACGATTTGGGGCTTTGCATAGAAGAAGGGATGAAGCTCGTCGATATTTTTCTGCCCAAAGAAAAACATAAAGTGGAATTTATCCATGGACAACCTGTTGAGGTCGCCACAAAACTTATCCAAAAAATGGGGAAGGAATCATAACATGTCGGAAAGGGATATTCTTGTATTACCAGAAATCAGGAAAGGCGAATTGGATAGTACAGCTTTTGGGTTACTCGCTAAAGGCAGGGAGTTAGCAGATAAGCTGGGGGTAAGACTTGTTGCCCTCTTAGTCGGATCCAGATTGGATGGTTTCATTCAATCTCTGA
>Ga0153915_10001485_pt1 | contig 21498 bp, 23 predicted proteins | sample Opewatmetagenome_2_FD_107003 | JGI IMG/M metagenome (GOLD analysis project Ga0153915, IMG submission 107003) | Freshwater wetland microbial communities from Ohio, USA - Open water 3 Core 3 Depth 3 metaG | ecosystem: Environmental > Aquatic > Freshwater > Wetlands | place: USA: Ohio, Lake Erie...
GATTCCGCCATCGCCCTCGAACACGTGCACGAGAGCGGTTTCATGCACCTGGACTTCAAGCCAGAGAACGTGCTCCTGACCCGGAATGCCAGCGTGCGGTTGGTGGACTTCGACATCGCCCAGCCCAAGCCGGACCAGCCCAGGAAGATGTCCGACAATCCCGGCACGCCGGCCTACATGGCGCCCGAGCAAATCCGCCGGCAGCCGATCGACCACCGGGTGGACATCTTCGCGGCGGGCATCATCCTCTACGAGCTGCTCACCCGCCAGAAGCCCTTCCCCAAGGCCACCGACGTCGAGTCGCTCGTCCAGTCGCGAAAGGCCAGGGTGTTGCCGCCCACCGTCGTGGACGAGCGTCTACCCCGGGACATCGACGCCATCGTGGCCCGGGCGATGGCCTATGACCCGGAGAAGCGCTACCCCGACGCGCGGGCCTTCGCCGATGCGCTCGTGGACGTCCTCTTCCCGACGCCCCACAGCGCCGTCCAGGACCTGCTCGGCCAGCAGATGCACCAGGTCTACGCCGACCGCATCGCCAAGCAGCGGGCGGCCAGGGCCCACGACGCGCTGGTGATGAAGGTGCTGTCGCACGTGGCCGACCAGCAGCAGGCCCAGTACGAGCGCTTCACCGACACCCGCCCCGCCGCCACCCCGGCGCCGTTCCCCCGGCCGGAGGACCTCTCGTTGAGCGACTCCGGGCGGGTCACGGCGGTGCGGACCCGGACGCGCACGGTGCGGGTCGGCATGTCGCCCTGGCGGGCCTTCTTCCTCGGGCTCCTCGCGGCCGCCCTCGCCACGGGCGGCCTCGTCGCCGGGGAGATCTACGTGCGCAAGGGCATCATCGTCGTCAGCTCGACGCCGCAGGGCGCCGAGGTGCTCCTCGACGGCAAGCCCGCCGCGCCGGCGACGCCCGCGGTGCTCGATGACGTCGACGTCTCCCTCCCGCACACCGTCGTGATCCGGGCGCCGGGACGGCGGCCCGTGACGGTGGAGGTGGCGCCGAGGATCGGCCAGCTGGTGCGGCGCGTCCACGGCGACCTCGCGTCGGTGGTCGGGTCGGTCACCGTGGAGAGCGATCCGCCGGGCGCCGACGTGCGCCTCGACGGGCGCCCGGTGGGCTCCACGCCCATGACCGTGAACGGCGTCCGCATGGACGAGCGCCACCGCATCGATCTCAGCCTGCCCGGCCACGAGTTCGACCAGTTCGTGGTGCTGCCCGAGAAGGATGGGGTGCGCTTCGTCCGGAAGCTCGCCGTCCTCGGGGCGGCGCGGCCGAAGGGCGGCGGCCGGAGGGAGTGACCTCGTGGCGTCGCCGCTCCAGATCGTCGTCGAGGACGACACCGGCCGTCGCCAGGTGGTCCCGTTCGCCCAGGAGGAGATCGACGTGGGGCGGGCCGCCTCGGGCAACGGACTGTGCCTGCCGGAACGCAACGTCTCTCGCCGGCATGCCCGCTTCGTCCGCGCGAACGGCGCCGTCTTCGTCGAGGACCTCGACAGCAAGAACGGCACGCTGGTGAACGGGGAGCGGCTCACCGGGCGGCGTCGCATCCGCGAGGGCGATCTCGTCCAGATCGGGGACTACGATCTGGCGGTCGAGGGCTCCGAGGATCGGGCGCGGGACCACGACACCGGGCCGACCCAGGACCTGCCGGCGGTGCAGGCGTCCCCGGCGCCGCCGCCGCTGCCCGCCCCGGCCCGGGCCGAGCCGGCGCCGCCGCCGCTTCCGGGCGCGATCTCGCCCGCTCCGGCACCCATCCTGCCCGCCTTCGCGCCCGAGCAGACGGTCGCCGCCGTGCCGCTGCCCTCTCCCGCCCCGCCACCGCCCGCGATCGCGGTCGCGACGGCCGCGCCGTGGCGGCGCGCCGGCTTCTACGCAGCGGTGGGCGCGGTCTCGACGCTGCTCGGCTGGATCGCCGGCAGCGTCCTGCGGCTCGTCCGCGGCGGGTAGCGCCCTACTCGCCGCGGAACCGCGGCGGACGCCTCTCCCGGAAGGCGACCCGCCCCTCGCGCAGGTCGGCGCTGTCGAACGCGGCCGTCCGCAACTGCGCGATCTCCTCCCGCTCCGCCTCGGTGAGGCCGCGCTCGTGCGAGGCCTCGAGCAGGCGGAGGATGCGCTTCATCCCCTGGACGGCCAGCGGGGCGTTGGCGGCGATCTCCTCCGCCAGGGCCAGCACCTCGGCCTCGGCCCGCTCGGCCGGGACGACGCGGGACACGAGTCCCATCGCGAGCGCGGCCTCGGCCTCGACCGGCCGACCGGTGAAGAACATCTCTCGGGTGTGTGCCGCCCCCATGAGCGAGATGAAGCGCCGCAGGCCGGCCGCGGCGTAGACGACGCCCAGCTTCGCGGGAGGCATTCCGAGCGCGATCCCGGCGCTCGCCACGCGCAGGTCGCAGGTGGCGGCGAGCTCGCATCCGGCCCCGAAGGCCGCGCCGTTGACGAAGGCGACCGTGGGGCACGGCACCGCCTCGACGGCCTCCATCGCCCGCTCCACGGCCAGATCCGGCCGGTCGCCGCCCTGGCCCTCGTCCATGGCCCCGAGGTCGAATCCGGAGGAGAAGGCCTGGTCGCCGGCGCCGCGCAGGACGAGGCAGCGCACCCGGTCGCGCGCCGCCGCCGCGCACGCCAGCTCCAGCTCGCTCAGCGACGCGAAGTCGAGCGCGTTCCGCTTCTGGGGGTTGTCGATGACGAGGATGCGGACGCTTCCGCGATCCTCCGTCCGGATCGTCGCCAAGGACCTCACTCGACGACCACCAGCGAGTCCCCCTCGCTGACCGACTGGCCCACCTGGCAGCAGATCTCCTTCACCCGACCCCCCGCCTCCGCCTCGACCGGCATCTCCATCTTCATGGGCTCGAGGATGACCACGGCCTCGCCGGGCGCGACCGTGTCGCCCGGTCCTTCTCGATCCGCGTGACGGTACCCGTGATGTGGGCCGCGAGCTTGGGCATGGCAGAAGCTAACCCGGCCCGAGGAGCGGCGGCAACCGCACTGGTCCTCGCCCACGAAAAAGGGTCCGCATGGTTGCGGACCCTCTCTTCGTTCGGGACTCGCGTTGCGGTCCCGGGACCGGCATGAGGCCGGTCAGCGTTCAAGATCATCGTGCACGGTCTTGCGCCCTTCTTCAAGGCCTTCCGTGCGACCCACCCCGACGAGGTCCACCGTGTTGGGGGGCCACGCCCCCATCGAGGCGGACTGCCGCGGCGCACGGGTACCGGCCGCGAGGAGCGTCCTCACCGTGGCCACGATGTCCTGGTACTTGACCGGCTTCTGCAGGAAGAAGTCCGCCCCGAGCCGGGCGACGCGCTCCCGCTCCTCGGCGCCTCCGGAGCTGATGACCACGATGGGTAGCCTGTGGAGGCGGGGCTCGGCGCGGACCTTCTCCACGAGCGCGAAACCGCTCATCACCGGCATGTAGACGTCGGTGATGACGAGGTCCACCGGAGGCATGGCGAGAAGCCGCGCGAAGGCCTCGTTCCCGTCCGACGCCACCTCCACCGCGATGCCGGCGAGGCCGTCCGAGGTGGAGAGCCGCCGCAGCGCCGAGGTGTACATGGCGGCGACGAGCGAGTTGTCCTCGACGAGCAGCACGCGGTAGGCCGGGTGGTGCGTCTCCGCCGCCACCGCGGCCGCGCGGGTCAGCTCCTCCAGCTTGCGCCGGTCGTCCGCCCGATCGGGAGGGATCCAGACCGCGACGCCCGCGGGCTGGTCCGGCGTTCCCTCCCTCAGGCGCAGGATCTCCGCCTCGATCGCTGCGGGCTCGAGCAGCTCGGGGAACGAGACGAGCAGCGTCACGCGGTCGCCCACCTCGAAGGCGCGCTCGGTGCGGATGAACAGGCCGCCGGCGGACAGGTTCTCGGTGTAGTCGCGGACGGCGCTCGCGGAGCCGGGGTAGTCCACGGCGAGGATGAGCGGGAACCGGGGATGGGCGCGCTTATCGTGGTTGGGCATGGCTACCCGCGACCGTCGGCCTCGCCTTCCCGGGGGGTGCGGACGGACTGCGCCGCCCTCTCGGAGCTCGTAAAATACATTATGCTCCTCCACGCAGGACCTTCCTACGCAACTCGCGGACCATGATGGAGGGACTCGGGCCGCCCCGCACCTTCCCCTACCACTCGACGTGAATCCTCCGGATCCCGCTATGCCGGGGGTGTGGGCGCCGCGACCACCGGCGCAACGTATCTACTCATTGTGAAATCGGATGGCTCGGATCCGGGCCGCAGGCCCGAAATCGAACCGGCCGGCGCGGATGCCGGTCGTGTCACACGATCGCGGGATGAGGGCGTTCCCGATCGCCCGCGACTCCGGCCCGCGCGTCGCGAGCGGAGCCTGAGCAAGACCCGCGCCCGCGGCCGCCCTCGACGCGACACCCCCTCCCCTTTGGAGTAGTCTTCTCACCCCATGGCGCGGCGCCAGCGCTACCAGCGCGTCCTCCTCCCCGGAGAGAAGGAGGGGAGGCGGGGCTTCTTGAAGAAGGGCCTCCTGGGCGCCGCGCTCCTGGCGGTGGGCGGGGGCACGTGGCTCGTGACTCGCCGGACGCGCCCCGCTCCGGAGCTCGGAGGGCCGTTCCGCGTCCTCGGCCCGGAGGAGGCGACGGTGGTGCTCGCCATCGCGAACCGCCTCGTGCCCGAGCGCGTCGGCTTCCCGCGGCCCCTCGAGGTGGGCGTGCCCGCCAGGGTGGACGCCATGGTGGCCATGGCCCACCCCGCCACGCAGAAGGAGGTGCGCCAGCTCCTCCGCCTCTTCGAGAACGCGCTCACCGGCTTCCTCCTCGGCGGCCAGTTCCGGCCCTTCACCGCCTCATCGGCCTGGGAGCAGGACGACCGGCTGCGCGGCTGGTCCCGCAGCCGCATCACCCTGCGGCGCTCCGGCTTCCGCGCGCTGAAGAAGCTCGTTTACGCGGCCTATTACGGCTCGCCCGCGACCTGGGCGGCCATCGGCTATCCGGGCCCGCCGCCGGTGCCGCCGCCGGTGGTCCAGGAGCCGCCGGCGCCCGGGTCCGAGGAGGAGGACGCGAATGCGGCGGCAGCGCGGCCGCCGACGCGCCCGGCGCCTCGACCGATCGAGCGGGCGGTGCAGCCTCGCCCGATCGAGCGGGCTGGGCCGACTCGCCCGATCGAGCCGGCGGCGACGCCTCGCCCCGCGGAGCCGGCGCCCCAGCCCGGGCCATCGGTGCCCCCGGAGCCTCTTCCCGTCGAGCCCGCGCCGGCGGAGAGCGCGGGCATGCCGCTGCCCGCGGAGGGGACCCTTCCGTGAGCCCGGAGCCCCGGAGCGCGGGACGCATCGTGGCGGGCGCCGACCTGCGCCGCGACGTCGAGGAGCGGCCGGACGTCTGCGTGGTGGGATCAGGCGCGGGCGGCGCGGTGGCGGCGGCGCGGCTCGCCGAGAAGGGGCTGCGCGTCGTGGTGCTCGAGGAGGGAGCGCGTTTCGGCCGCGAGGACTTCAAGATGGACGAGGCCACCGCCTACCCGGCGCTCTACCAGGAGAAGGGGCAGCGGGCGACGGCCGACCAGGCCATCTCGATCCTGCAGGGGCGGGCGGTGGGCGGGACCACGGTGGTGAACTGGACCGTGAGCCACCGGCTCCCGGAGCGCGTGCTCGCCCACTGGAAGAAGGCCCACGGCGTGGAGGGACTCGACGCCGCGGCGCTCGCCCCGCACTACGCCGCCGTCGAGGAGCGGCTCCACATCCACGAGACGGCGCTCGCGGACGTGAACCCCAACAACCGCGTGCTGTGGGACGGCGCGGGGAAACTCGGCCTGTCCCGGGAGCTCCTGCGCCGCAACGTGCGGGGGTGCCAGAACCTGGGGTACTGCGCCATGGGGTGCCCCATCGACGCCCGCACCTCGATGGACCTCACCTACGTCCCCGACGCCGTGCGAGCGGGCGCACGCGTCTACTCGAGCGTGCGCGCCGTCCGCGTCGAGCGGTCGGGCAAGCGGGTGGCCACCGTCCACGCCGTGGCCCTCGACCCCCGGCTGGATCGCCCCGGCGGCCGCAAGGTGGTGGTGCGGCCCAAGGTCCTCGTCCTCTCCGGCGGAGCCATCAACACGCCCGAGCTGCTCCTCCGCAGCGGCCTCGACCCCAGCGGGCGCGTCGGGACGCGCACCTTCCTCCACCCGGTGGTGGCGAGCCTCGCCCTCTTCCCCGGGCGGATCGAGGGATACCGCGGCGCGCCGCTGTCGGTCGCCTCCCACGCCTTCGCGGACCGGGGACCCGGCAAGGTCGGCTTCTTCCTCGAGGCGGCGCCCACCCATCCCATGCTGGCCTCGACCGCGCTCCCCGGGTTCGGCGCCGATCACGAGGAGCTGATGTCGCGCCTGCCGAACGTGAACGGGCTCCTGGCCCTCGCCATCGACGGGTTCCTCCCGGCCGAGGAGGGCGGCACGGTGTCCCTGCGGGGCGACGGCCGGCTGCGGGTGGACTACCCCATCCGGCCCGAGGTCTGGGAGGCGCTGCGCGAGGGAGCCAAGGCCCTCGCCCGCGTCCAGCTCGCCGCCGGTGCCGAGGCGGTCTACTCGCTCCACGCGGACCCGGTTGTGATGCGGAGCGAGGCGGACGTCGGGAGGCTCGACCGCGCCCCGTGGGTTCCGGCCAGCGTCCCGCTCTTCAGCGCCCACGCCATGGGCGGTTGCGCCATGGGGAAGGACCCGGCACGGAGCGTCGTCGACTCCACGCTCCGCGTGCACGGCATGGAGAACCTGTTCGTCGTGGACGGTTCGGTCTTCCCCACCAGCCTCGGGGTGAACCCCCAGGAGACCATCTTCGCCCTCGCCCGCTGGGCGGCGGACCCCGTCGCGGCGGCGATCGGCTAGCACGGGAGGCCTGCCATGGATCGGATCACCGGCCGCGTCGCGCTCGTCACCGGGGGCGGCCGCGGCATCGGCCGCGCCATCGCGCTCGCACTGGCCCGGGCCGGCGCCGACGTGGCGGTGGCCGCCCGCACCGTGCCCGAGATCGAGGAGGTGGCCGCCGAGATCGTCGAGCTGGGGCGCCGAGCCCACTTCTTCCCGCTCGACATGAACCACCGCCCGTCGATCGCCCGGGCCCCGGCCGAGGTGGAGCAGGCCCTCGGTCCGGTGGAGATCCTCGTGAACAACGCCGGCATGGACGCCTCGGCCCCCGTCCACCGCACCGACGACGCGCTGTGGGACGGCGTCCTGGCGGTGAACCTGACCGCGCCGTTCCTCCTCACCCGCGCCTGCCTCGGCTCGATGTACGGCCGCGGGTGGGGGCGCGTCATCAACGTCGCCTCGGTGGCGGGGAAGACCGGCACCCCTTACCGCAGCGCCTACTCGGCCTCCAAGCACGGGCTCGTCGGCTTCACTCGCTGCCTCGCGCTCGAGGGCGTGAAGAAGGGGCTCACCGCCAACGCCATCTGCCCGGGCTGGACCGACACCCAGATGATGGACGAGGCGGTAGAACGCGCGGTGAAGGCCACCGGGCGCACGGCCGAGGAGGTGCTGGCGGCGATCCTCCGCTCGAGCCCGCGCGGGAAGCCGGTCCTACCCGAGGAGGTGGCCGAGGTAGCGGTGCTCCTCGTCCGGAACCCCGCCATCACCGGCCAGTCCATCCAGGTGGACGGCGGCGAGCTCATGGGCTGACCCGGGGGAGGAGCGCGACCGCCCTCGGCGCGACGGCGACTCTCCCAGGGCGATGTGCGCGCTTGACTCACCCCGCCCCTTCGGGTTCGGATGGCTTCCTTCCTCGAAGGGGACCCCGACTGCCATGGATACCAAGTACCTGCTCAGCGAGAATCAGATCCCGACCCACTGGTACAACGTCGTCCCGGACCTGCCCGGACCGCTGGCCCCGGGGCTCCACCCCGGCACGCTGAAGCCGCTGACGCCGCCGGACCTCCTGCCGCTGTTCCCGCCGGGGCTCCTCGAGCAGGAGATGTCGCAGGAGCGGTGGATCAAGATCCCCGACGAGGTCCGCGAGATCTACCGCCTCTGGCGCCCGAGCCCGCTCTTCCGGGCGCGGCGCCTCGAGGCCGCCCTGAAGACCCCGGCCAAGATCTACTACAAGTACGAGGGCGTCTCGCCGGCCGGCTCCCACAAGCCCAACACCGCCGTGCCGCAGGCCTACTACAACAAGCTCTCCGGCACGAAGCGCATCGCCACCGAGACCGGCGCCGGGCAGTGGGGCTCCGCCATGGCCCTCGCCTGCCAGATGTTCGGCCTCGAGTGCACCGTCTACATGGTGAAGGTCTCCTTCACCCAGAAACCCTACCGCAAGAGCATGATGCAGCTCTGGGGCGCGAAGGTGCTCGCCTCCCCCTCCAGCCAGACCAACGCCGGCCGCCAGATCCTGGCCCGGGACCCCGACAACCAGGGCTCGCTCGGCATCGCCATCTCCGAGGCCGTGGAGGATGCCGCCACCCACGACGACACCCACTACGCCCTCGGCAGCGTGCTCAACCACGTCTGCCTGCACCAGACGGTGGTCGGCCAGGAGGCGAGGGAGCAGCTCAAGCTCGCCGGCGACTACCCGGACGTCGTCATCGGCTGCCACGGCGGCGGCTCCAACTTCGCTGGCATCGCCTTCCCCTTCGTCGCCGACAAGGCAGCCGGCAAGAAGGTGCGGATCCTGGCCGTCGAGCCCACCTCCTGCCCCACGCTCACCAAGGGCGTCTACGCCTTCGACTACGGCGACACCGCCAAGATGGCGCCGGTCGTGAAGATGTACACGCTGGGCCACGACTTCATGCCGCCAGGCATCCATGCCGGCGGCTTGCGCTATCACGGCGCCTCTCCGCTCGTGTCGCTGCTTGTGAACGCGAAGGTCGTCGAGGCCAGGGCGGTCCGCCAGCTCGCCTGCTTCGAGGCGGCGGTGCAGTTCGCCCGCACCGAGGCCATCATCCCCGCCCCCGAGTCGTCGCACGCCATCCGGGCCGCCATCGACGAGGCGCTCCAGGCGAAGCAGGAGGGCAAGGAGCGGGTCATCCTCTTCAACCTCTCCGGCCACGGCCACGTGGACATGGCCGCCTACGACGCCTACTTCGCGGGCCAGCTCGAGGACTTCGAGTACCCGGCCGACAAGGTGAAGGAGTCCCTGCGGCACCTGCCGAAGGTGGCCATCTAGCCGGGCGCGCGAAGAGGGATCCGCATGAAGCGCCTCGCCACGCTCGCCCTGGCCCTGGCCCTCGCCCCCGAGCTCGCGGCGGGCGAGGACGTGGTTCGCCTCGGCAACCTCAAGTTCGCCCACTACGGCGCCGTCTCCTACATGAAGGAGCACTGCGGGAGGTTCGGGCTCAAGGTGGAGGAGATCGTCTTCCCCAAGGGCATCGACATCTTCCCGGCCATCGTGCGCGGCGAGGTGGACCTCGCCGCCAGCGCCGCCGACGCCGCCATCGCCAACCGCGCCGGCGGAGGGCAGGTGTACGTGGTGGCCGGCTTCGCCCGGGGCGGCGCGCGGCTGGTGGCGCGCTCCGACCTGCGCCTCGAGTCCGTCGCCGACCTCAAGGGGCGCAAGGTGGGCGTCGCCCGCGGCGGCGCGCAGGAGCTGCTCCTCCTCGCCGAGCTGACCAAGGCGGGCCTCACCTGGTCCGACAAGCCGGGCAAGGACGTGCTCGTCGTCTACCTCGCGTTCGCCGACCTGAACCAGGCGCTGCTCCAGAAGCAGATCGACGCCATGTGCCAGTCGGAGCCGCAGTCGTCCCAGGCCATCAACAAGGGGTACGCCAAGGAGATGCTGAAGCCGTACGACACGCCGCTCGGCGAGCCGGTGCGCGTCCTGGTGATGACGGAGAAGCTCTACCGGGAGAGGCCAGAGGTGGCCCAGCGGGTCCTCGACTGCTTCGTGGACGCCACCCGCTACTTCATCCAGAACCCGGCCGTCGCCGAGAAGTACGTGCGCGAGCAGATGTTCAGGGGACAGATCTCGAGCGACGACTACCGGGACGCCATGTCCAACGCCGCCTTCACCTACGACGTCACCGCCGACCACGTCCAGGTCACGACCGACCTCATGGTGAGGTACGGCGTCGGCAAGATGGCGAGCCCTCCGGTGGCGAAGGACTGGGTGAAGCTCGACCTGCTCGAGAAGGCCAAGGCCAGGCTGGGCGTGAAGTAGGGGCCGTGGCGGGGGCCCTGCGCATCGCGCGGTCGCTCGTCGTCCCGGCGATCGCCGTCGCGGCCTGGGAGGGCATCTGCCGGGCGGGACTCGTCTCGCCGCTCCTGCTCCCGGCCCCCTCGCAGGTGCTCGTCCGCTGGTTCGCCTATCTCGCGCCGCTCGAGCCGTACGACCCGGCGAGGGGCGGTTTCCTCCCCTGGCTCCTCTCCGGCGAGCTGCCGTACGACGCGCTCACCTCGCTCATGCGGGTCGCCGGGGGCTTCGCCATCGGGGCGGGGCTCGCCCTCCCGCTCGGCCTCGTCATGGGCGCGAGGCCGGCGGTGTACCAGCTCATGAACCCCATCCTGCAGCTCCTCCGCCCCATCCCGCCCATCGCCTTCATCCCGCTCGCCATCCTCTGGTTCGGGCTCGGCAACCCGCCCGCCTTCTTCCTCATCTCGCTCGGCGCCTTCTTCCCGGTGCTCATGAACACCATCGCCGGGGTGCGGGGCGTGGACGCCATCTACCTGCGCGCGGCGCGCAACCTGGGGGCGGACGAGTGGACGCTCTTCCGCCGGGTGATGATCCCAGCCGCCATGCCCTACATCCTCACCGGAATGCGGGTCGGCGTCGGAGTCGCCTTCATCGTGGTGATCGTGGCCGAGATGATCGCGGTGAACGCCGGGCTCGGCTACCGCATCCTCGAGGCGCGCGAGTACTTCTGGTCGGACAAGATCATCGCCGGGATGATCACCATCGGCCTGTGCGGCCTGGGCATCGACTTCTTCATGAACCGGCTCAACGGCTGGCTCCTGCGCTGGCACCGGGGGATCGAGAGCTGATGGAGCCCGCCCTCCGGATCCGCGGCGTCCGCAAGGTGTTCGCCGCCGGCGGCACGGAGGTCACGGCCCTCGACGGCTTCGACCTCGACGTCGCCCAGGGCGAGCTCGTGTGCCTGCTCGGCCCGTCGGGCTGCGGCAAGTCGACGCTCCTCAACACCGTCGCCGGCTTCTCGCCGCCCACCTCCGGGACCGTCCTCGCGAGCGGCCGCCCGGTGACCGCGCCCGGCCCGGACCGGGGGATGGTGTTCCAGGAGTACGCGCTCTTCCCGTGGCTCACGGTGGAGCGGAACGTGGCCTTCGGGCTGGAGATGCGGGGCGAGCCGCGCGGGCGCATCCGCGAGACGGTGGATGCGCTCCTCTCCAAGCTCTCGCTCCACGACTTCCGGGACCGCTTCCCCAAGGACCTCTCCGGCGGCATGCGCCAGCGGGTCGCCATCGCCAGGGTGCTCGCCATCGACCCGCCCATGCTCCTCATGGACGAGCCCTTCGGTGCCCTCGACGCCCTCACGCGGCGCAACCTGCAGGACGAGCTCCTGCGCATCTGGGCGGAGCTTTCGAAGACCATCGTCTTCGTGACCCACGGCATCGAGGAGTCGCTCTACCTGGCCGACCGGGTGGTGGTGATGACCTACCGGCCCGGCACCGTGAAGCGGATCGTCCCGGTGACCCTGCCGCGCCCGCGCGACCCCGCGTCGCCGGAGTTCAACGCGCTGAAGAAGCAGGTGACGGAGCTGGTGATGGAGGAGCAGCGCCGCCACGACGTGGACGAGATGGGCGTCGTGCGGCGCGGGTGACGAGGTCCAGCCCCCGTCAGGCGGACTGGCGGGCGAGCGTGCGCGGCGGGGTGCGCCGCTTCCCCGGCCGGACCGCCGGAGTGACGGGCACCGCGGTGTGCTTCGGGACCTCGGCGAGCAGCTCGTCGAAGCGCTCGAGGCCGACACCGCCCCATGGCGGAGCGCCCCGGCACCAGAGGCTCGCGCCGTCCGGGCCCTGGAAGAGGAGCTGGCGGTGGTGCCGGTCGAGGACCACGCCCCGCAGCTCCTCCCATCGCAGGACCTCCACCACGCGGCCGTCGCCGCGGATGCGGCGGACGGCATCCGCGTCGAGCCGGATCCGGCCGAGGCTACCGGCCTCCTCCCGCTTCGCGGCGAGGAGCATGCCTGCCGGGAGGGCGCCGAGGAGAGGCAGGAGCGCCGCGAAGCGCCACAGCGACGGCAGCACCAGCGCACCCGCCGCGGCGGCGAGCGCGCAGGCCGCGAGCGCGGTGACGGGACCGCGGAGGTGCAGCCGGTAGCGAAAGCCCATTCCGTCTCCCCGGAGAGGTGCGGCTTCCACCCATAGCGCGGCCCGGGCCGGCATCAAGTTCCTGGCCGCCCCGCCCGCCGCCCCTTCCTTCGGGGGGCCGGGCCTTGACGTTCGCGCTCCGTGTTGCGAGGAGTACCGGGATGCACACCGCTCGCCGGACCCACGGGTTCACCGAGTCGGTGATCCGCGGGATGACGCGCCTCGCGGTCGAGCACGGCGCCATCAACTTGGCGCAGGGGTTCCCCGACTGGCCGGCCCCCGAGATCCTGAAGGAGGCCGCCGTCCGCGCCGTCCGCGAGGACGTGAACCAGTACGCCATCACCTGGGGGGCGAAGCGGCTCCGCGACCAGATCGCCCGGAAGTACGCCGCCCGCGGCCTCGCCGTGGACCCGGAAACCATGGTGACCGTGACCTGCGGCGCCACCGAGGCGATGGCGGCGACGCTCCTCGCCCTCGTGGACCCCGGCGACGAGGTGGTGATCCTCGAGCCCTTCTACGAGAACTATGGCCCGGACGCCATCCTCTGCGGCGCGACGCCGGTCTTCGTCCCGTTCGGCCCGGGCGAGCCGCTCGACCTCGACCGGGTGGCGGCGGCGTTCTCGGAGCGGACGCGGGCCATCATCGTCAACACGCCCAACAACCCCACCGGCCGGGTGCTGTCGCGCGAGGAGATGTCGGGCATCGCCGCCCTGTGTCGGACATGGGGGGCCTGGGCGGTCACCGACGAGATCTACGAGCACATCGTCTACGACGGACGGCACCTGGCGCTCGCGGCGCTGGAGGGCATGGCCGAGCGCACCATCACCATCTCCGGCGCCTCCAAGACCTTCTCCATCACCGGCTGGCGCATCGGGACCATCGTGGCGCCGGCCCACGCGACCGCGGCCATCCGGAAGGTGCACGACTTCCTCACCGTGGGCGCGCCGGCGCCGCTCCAGGATGCGGTGGCCACGGCCATGGAGACGCTGCCGGGATCCTTCTACGCGGAGCTGGCGGCCGGGTACCGGCGCCGGCGCGACCTCCTCTGCGGCGCGCTCGCTCGCGCGGGCTTCCGGCTGCGGCCGCCCGAGGGGGCCTACTACGTCCTCTGCGACTACGCGGCGCTCTCCGACCTGCCCGACGCCGAGTTCGCGCGCCGGCTCGTGATCGAGCACGGCGTCGCGTCCGTGCCGGGCTCGAGCTTCTACCGGCGCCCCGACGCCTCGCGGCGCCTCGTCCGCTTCGCCTTCTGCAAGACCGACGACGTCCTCGCCGAGGCGGCGCGCCGGCTCGAGCGTCTCGGCCGCTGAGGTCTCCATGGCCACCGACCCGACCCGCGACTTTCTCGCCCTCCCCTGGCGCCGCGCCGTCCTCCTCGACCTGCGGGTGGAGCACCGCGGCGCGGGGTACGTGCAGACGGTGAGCCTGTCGCTGGTCTGGCCGGGCGGGCGGCGCGGCATCGTCAGCTTCCCCGAGCCCTACGCCCTCGACGCCCGGCTCACCTTCGGCATCATCGTTCCGGACACCGTCCACAAGGCCACGGTCGCGGTGCGCTCCGCCGCGCTCGACCGCATCCGGCGCGTCTGGACGCGGCTCGGCGCGCCGCCCGACGGCCTGCGCTGCTTCGCGCTGGAGATGGCCTCGACCGGCTCGCTCAAGGTCTACGCGAGCGAGTGGTCGTCCCGCGCGGCCGCGGCGCACTGAATCAGGGCGCCCGCGCCGCGAATCAGAGGTTCACCATCTTCATGCGCGCCTCGTCGTACCGCTCGCCGGCTGCGGCCCCCCTGGGCGCGACCTCGTCGAGGCGGGAGAGGTCCGCGGCGGAGAGCACCACGGCCGCCGCCCGCGCGTTCTCCTCCAGGAATGCCCGGCGCTTCGTTCCCGGGATCGCCACGACGTCCTTCCCACGGGAGAGCACCCAGGCGAGCGCGAGCTGCGAGGGCTCGACGCCCTTCGCCCGCGCCAGGTCCCGGACCCGATCCACGAGCTGGAGGTTCCTCGCGAAGTTCTCGCCCTGGAAGCGCGGTGAGTTGCGCCGCCAGTCCCCCTCGGGGAGGTCGTCCGGCTTCCGGAAGCGGCCGGTGAGGAAGCCGCGACCGAGCGGGCTGTAGGCCACGAAGCCGATCCCGAGCGAGCGGACCACGGGCAGGATCTCCTCCTCCGGGTCGCGGCTCCAGAGCGAGTACTCGGTCTGCAAGGCGGAGATGGGGTGGACGGCATGGGCGCGGCGGATGGTGGCGGGTCCGGCCTCGGAGAGACCGAGGAAGCGCACCTTGCCCTGCCGCACCAGCTCGGCCATGGCGCCCACCGTGTCCTCGATGGGGACCTTGGGATCGACCCGGTGCTGGTAGTAGAGGTCGATGCGGGAGACGCCGAGGCGCCGGAGCGAGGCGTCGCAGGCCTTGCGGACGTACTCCGGCCTGCCGTTCACGCCGAGGGCTCTCCCGTCGGCGGCCCGCTCGTTCCCGAACTTGGTGGCGAGCACGACGCGGTCGCGCCGGTCGCGGATGGCCCGGCCCACCAGCTCCTCGTTCTTGAACGGACCGTACATGTCGGCGGTGTCGATGAACGTGACGCCGAGCTCGATGGCCCGGTGGATGGTGGCGATGCTCTCCTCCTCGTCGGCGGGGCCGTAGAACTCGCTCATCCCCATGCACCCGAGCCCCAGCGCGGAGACGGCGAGCCCCTGGGTCCCCAGCTTCCTCTGCTCCATGTCCTTGCCTCCTCGTTCGTTCCCCGCATTATGTAAGGCCCGTGCCTCCGCGCCGCCCCGCCATCCTCTTCGACCTCGACGGCACCCTCGTGGACACCGTCCCGTTCATCCTGGCGTCTGCCCGCCACGCCTTCGAGGGCTACGGGACACGGCCCACAGACGCGGAGTGGATCGCAGGCGTCGGCACGCCGCTCAGGGTCCAGCTCGGCCAGTTCGCCCGGCGCCCGGAGGACGTCGAGCCGCTTCTCGACCGCTACCGTGCCTACTGGCTGGCCCACCACGACGAGAGGACCCGCTGCTTTCCCGGCGCGCTGGAGCTCGTCCGGGGCCTCGCCGCCGTCGGCCACCCCATCGGCGTCGTCACGGCCAAGACCGAGACCGGTGCCTTCCGCACGCTCCGCCACACCGGGCTCCTTCCGTTCGTCGGGGCCGTCGTCGGCGCCGACTCCTGTGCACGTCCCAAGCCCGATCCCGAGCCGGTGCGCCTCGCGCTCTCGCGGCTCGGGCGGGAGCCGTCGGAAGCCGTCTTCGTCGGCGACTCGCCCCACGACATCGCGGCCGGGAACGGCGCCGGCGCGACCACCGTGGCCGCGCTCTGGGGCGCATGCAGCCGCGAGGCGCTCGCCACCGCGCGCCCGCACCACTTCGCGGCGGCGCTCGCCGAGCTGCCGGCCCTCATCGGCCGGCTCGGGTAGCTTGCCGCGGCGGCGCCCGCCCGGACGGCTTGACCCTCCCGGTCCCAGGGGCGACGATCCGCCCGGAGCGAAGGGAGGACGCATGCGCGCATCGTGGGTGGCGGCCGCGGTTGCCTGGGCGCTCGGCGCGGCCGCGGCGGAGCCCGAGGCGGCCGACGCCGGTGCGGCGGTCGAGGCCGCGGCGGTCTCGGCCGCCGAGGCCTGGCTCGCGCTCCTCGACGCCGGGAAGTACGAGGAGAGCTGGGACGCGGCGGCGCCGCTCTTCAAGATCAACGTCGCGAAGGACCAGTGGACCCTCGCGGTGCTCGGCGCCCGGGGACCGCTCGGGAAGCCGAAGGAGCGAAAGCGCTCGGCGAGCACCCGGGCCGAGAGCCTGCCCGGCGCGCCGGACGGCGCCTACGTGGTCGTCGAGTTCAAGAGCGCCTTCGTCCTCAAGGCGTCGGCGGTGGAGCGGGTGACGATGATGCGGACCACCGCCGGGGAGTGGCGGGCGGCCGGCTACTTCATCCGCTGACCTGCCGGCGGCTCCACGAACAGGTCGGGGAAGAGCTCGTTCCCCGGAACGGCGGCGTACCTCGCCAGGTCGGTGACTCCCTCCGCCGCCAGCACCTCGTCGTCGATGAAGAAGTTACCGGTGCACTTCCTGCTCTCGCGCACGAGGATGAGGCGGGCCGCGTCGGCGACGATCTCCGGCGTGCGCGCGTGCTGGGCGAGCGCGTCGCCCCCGAGGACGTTGAGCGCCGAGGTGGCGATGACCGTCCGCGGCCAGAGCGCGTTCACCGCGATGCCCTGGTCCCGCAGCTCCTCCGCCATCCCGAGCACGCACATGCTCATCCCGTACTTGGCCATCGTGTAGGCGACGTGCGGCGCGAACCACTTCGACCGCATGTCGAGCGGCGGCGAGAGGTTCAGGATGTGGGGGTTCCTGGACCTGGCGAGGTGGGGGATGGCCGCCTGGGAGCACAGGAAGGTCCCGCGTGCGTTCACGCCGTGCATGAGGTCCCAGCGCTTCGCCGGCGTGTCCACCGTCCCGGCGAGGAAGATGGCCGAGGCGTTGTTCACGAGGACGTCGAGGCCGCCGAACCTCTCCACCGCCGCCTGCATCGCCGTCTGGATCTGCGCGTCATCGCGGATGTCGAGGTAGAGCGGCAGCGCCTTGCCACCCGCCTTCTCGACCTCCTCCGCCGCCGAGTAGATCGTCCCCGGCAGCTTCGGGTGGGGCACCTTGCTCTTCGCGGCGATGACCACGTTGGCGCCGTCGCGCGCGGCGGCGATGGCGATGGCCTTGCCGATGCCGCGGCTCGAGCCGGTGACGAAGACGGTCTTTCCCTGGAGCGTCGCCATGGGGTCGGCCTCGGATTCGGGGTCCGGCCGCAGCATCCTCGCCAGCCCTCATGAGCGCAAGCCCTCTCTCGCGTGCGCGCCGCCCTCCCGCCGATCCACATCCAATGGTGTCTCCACCCCCGCCCCACCCCCAGGAGATGCGCCCGATCACTGCTCGCCCGGACAGGTGCAAGTTCTCGTCTCCACTGGGCGTTCTTGACTTCCGCCGCGGATCTCCGTAGATCGGGACCAGTCAGTGGGAAAAAGTGTCACGTAGCGGATCTTCGTGGCATCATCGGGTCGCCCGTGTTCTTCGGAACCTTCAACCACGCCATCGACGCGAAGGGGCGGACGAGCCTCCCGGCCCGCTTCCGCGAGACGCTCGCGGCCGCGGGCGAGGCGAAGCTGGTCCTCACCCAGTACCCCCACTGGCGGGCCGTCCAGGCGTTGCCGCACTCGGTCTGGAAGGAGCTGGAGAAGAAGGTCCTCGAGGCGTCGCCGCTCGACGCGCGAGCCCAGAAGAACATCCTCCGCTTCTATTCCACCGCCCACGAGGTGGACCTCGACGTCCACGGCCGCGTGCTCGTGCCGCCGGCGCTGCGCGCGTACGCCGCCCTCTCGAAGGACGTGGTCTGGGTCGGGATGGGCCGCACCATCCACCTCTTCGACAAGGCCGGCTACGAGGAGCAGATGGGCCGCGACCTGCCCGAGGGCGAGGTCGTCGACTTCTTCAAGTGAGGTGCGCCATGCACGTCGCCCTCCATCAGAACGGTCTCACGCTGGTCCGATGCTACGGCGAGCTCTCCCTCGAGGAGCTGGCCCGCGTCGCCGCCGCCGCCGCGCGCGCCCGCGCCGAGGGGCGCATGGCGGTGGTGGATCTGGGCCGCGTGACGCACCTGCACTTCGCCGGCGCGCGGCTGCTCGCGGACGTCCCCGGGCTGCGCGCCGCCGGGGCGAGCCGCTACGTGAGGGACCTGCTCCGCGCCGGCGCCGGCGCGGTGGATCTCTACCGCGACGTCGGGGAGGCCTGCGGGGCAGCGTGACCGGGTTCGCCCATGAGACCGTCCTGTCAGACGAGGTGGTCGAGATCCTGCGCCCCGGTCCGGGGAAGCTGCTCCTCGACGGCACGCTCGGCGGGGGCGGCCACTCCGAGCGCTTCCTCGAGCAGGGGGCGCGGGTGATCGGCGTGGACCGCGACCCGCGGGCGCTCGCCGCGGCCTCGGCCCGGCTCGCCCGCTACGGCGAGGCCTTCAGCGCCGTGCGTGCCGACTTCCGCGACGCGCCGGAGGTGCTCGCGTCCCTGGGCCTTTCCGGCGTGGACGGCGCTCTCGTGGACCTCGGCGTCTCCTCGCCGCAGTTCGACGACGCGGAGCGCGGCTTCTCCTTCTCCCGCCCCGGCCCGCTCGACATGCGCATGGGGCCGGAGGGCGAGACGCTGGCGGACCTGCTCGCCCGCGTGGACGAGCGCGAGCTTGCCCGCATCCTGAGGGAGTACGGGGAGGAGCCCTTCGCGCGCCCCATCGCCCGGGCCGTGAAGCGCGCCGTCGAGAAAGAGGGGGCCCGCGCCCTCGACACGGCGCGGCTCGCCGGGATCGTGGCCTCCGCCATCCCGCGCAAGGCCTGGCCGCGGCGCATCCACCCCGCCACCCGGACCTTCCAGGCGCTGCGCATCGCCGTGAACGACGAGCTGGGCGCGCTCGCCGCCTGGCTCGCCGGCCTGCCCCGCATCCTCGCCGCGGGCGGCCGCGCCGCCGCCATCAGCTTCCACTCCCTCGAGGACCGGATGGTCAAGCGGGCCTTCCGCGCGCTCGCCACGGCCTGCACCTGCCCGCCGGACCTGCCGATCTGCGCCTGCGGCGCCCGGGCCGGCTTCACCGTCGTGACGAGGCGGGCGGTCACCCCCTCCGGCGCGGAGGTGGCGAGGAACCCCCGGGCCCGGAGCGCGAAGCTCCGCGCGGTGGAGAAGGTCCGGTGAAGGCCCGAGCCCGCACGCCGGCGCGGGGTGGCGGGGCCCTCCGGGTCCTGGGCGCCGCCTCGCTCGCCGCGATGCTCGGGGCGGTGGGCGTCTTCCACGTGTGGTCGCGGACGAGGGTCATCGACGCGGGCTACGAGCTCGCCCGCCTGGAAACGGAGCACCGCCGGCTCGCCTCCGAGCGCGACCGGCTGCGGATCGAGGTGGCGACGCTGCGCGCGCCGGGCCGCCTGGAGCAGTTCGCGCGCGCACGTCTGGGAATGGCTCCGCCGGCGCCGGGTGCGGTGGTGGCGGGTGTGGGCGGCGGGATGGGGTTGGTGGCGGGCGTGGGCGGCGGGGTAAACCGCCGCGCCGGCCCGGCGGAGCCAGTCGTCCTGGCACGATCGGCGGCGGGGCGCGGGCGCGGGGCGCCGTAGTGTTCCGACGCAGGCATGGTGACGTGACGAGAGCGCCGAGACCGAAGCGAGGCGGGCGCCCGAGGAGGGAGCAGCGCAGGCGTAGCAGCGCTACGTCGAGCAGCGCACCGACGAGGCCGCCCGCCGCAGCGAGAGGATCGGCGCTCGCAGTAGGCATCATGTCTGGGCCGGAGCACTAGCATGCGGACGGGGATCGACCCCCGCTCGGCGCGCTGGATCGCCGTCCGCATCGGCATCGTGGCGCTCCTGCTCGCCGCCGCCTTCGCGGTGGTGGCCGGCCGCGCCGTCCAGCTTCAAGTCGTCGAGCGGGACCGTCTCGGCGGCCTGGCGCGCGACCAGTACGTGCGGGAGCTGGAGCTGAAGCCGCGGCGCGGCGCCATCACCGACCGCAACGGCGTGACGCTCGCCGCCGACGCCGAGGCCGACTCGGTCTTCGTGGACCCGCAGGAGATGGAGGCGCACGGCCGGCCCGGGCCGTCGCTCGCGAAGCTCGCCCGCGCCCTCTCCCTCGACCTCCGCGCCCTGGAGCGGAGGGCGGCGCGCGGCGTCCGCTTCGCCTGGGCGAAGCGCCGCGTCTCCCCGGCCGAGGCCGAGACGGTGCGCGCCCTCGCCCTGCCCGGCGTCGGGTTCGCGAAGGAGACGAGGCGGTACTACCCGCGCCGCGAGCTCGCCGGCCAGGTCCTCGGCTTCGTCGGCGACGACGACTCCGGCCTCGAGGGGGTGGAGCTCGCCTGGGACGACGCGCTGCAGGGCGAGCCCATGCGCGTGCCCTCGCTGCGCGACGCGCGCGGCCTCCGCCTCCTCGGCGAGGCCCCCGCCCCCGAGCACGCCATGGAGGGGGCGCGGGTGGAGCTGACCATCGACCAGAACCTCCAGCTCGTCGCCGAGCGAGCGCTCGCCCAGGCGGTGGCGCAGGCCAAGGCCGCCTCGGGCATGGCGGTGGCGCTCGACCCATCCACCGGCGAGGTGCTGGCCCTCGCCAACGTGCCGACCTTCAACCCCAACGCCTCGCGCCGGGGCGACGAGATGCGCAACCGGGCCGTGCTCGACACCTTCGAGCCCGGCTCCACCATGAAGGTCTTCGCGGTGGCGGGCGCGCTGGAGGCGGGGGCGCTCCGGCCGCTCGACGCCATCTTCTGCGAGAACGGGAGCTGGCCCGTCGGCGACCACGTCATCCACGACCACAAGGCGCTGGGCTGGGTCGGCCCTTCCCGGATCCTGGCCGTGTCCTCCAACATCGGCGCCGCCAAGATCGGCCAGAAGCTCGGCCGCGAGAGGCTCCAGCGCGCCTTCCTCGCCTTCGGCTTCGGCGAGAAGTCCGGCACCGGCGTCTCCGGCGAGCCGCGCGGTGCCGTCCCCTACCCCCGGGCCGAGGTGGCCGTCGCCACCATGAGCTTCGGGCAGGGATTCACCGCCACCGCGCTGCAGATCACCCAGGCCATGGCCGCGATCGCCAACGGCGGCCTGCTCGTGAAGCCGTGGCTGGTGCGGCGGGTGGTGGACCCGGCGAGCGGCCGGGTCCTGTCCGAGGCCGCCCCCACCCCGGTGCGGCGCGCCGTCTCGCGCGAGGTCGCCCAGACCGTGGCCAGGTGGCTGGAGGGCGTGGTGACCGACCCCGAGGGCACGGGCAAGCGCGCGCGCCTGCAGGGCTGGCGCGTCGCCGGAAAGACCGGAACCGCCCAGAAGGCCGACGCCGTGTCCGGCGGCTACTCGGCCGACAAGCACTTCAGCTCCTTCGTCGGCTTCGCGCCGGCGCAGGCGCCGCGCGTCGTCATCGGCGTCTTCGTGGACGAGCCCAAGGGGGAGATCTACGGCGGCGAGGTGGCCGCCCCGGTGTTCCGGGAGATCGCCGAGCACGCCATGAAGGCCATGGCCGTGCCGCCGAGCGAGCCGGTCGCCGCGGCCCCGGCCGCGGCGCGCGAGGAGACGGCACCGCTCCGCTACGAGCCCTCGCCGCCCCCGCTGGAGGTGGCCCCGCGCCGCCTCGCCCGCGCGGCGAGCGGCGTCGCCGTGCCCACGCTCGAGGGCCTGCCCGCCCGCGCGGCGCTGCGGGCCCTCGAGTCGGTGGACCTCGTCGGCGACGTGGCCGGCAGCGGCCGGGTGACGGCGCAGTCGCCGCGCCCGGGCGAGGTGGTCGAGCGGGGCGCGCGGGTGCGCCTCACGCTGGCGCCGCCGGGGTAGGCGCCTGCGGATCGCGAGCGC
>Ga0153915_10001486_pt1 | contig 21498 bp, 14 predicted proteins | sample Opewatmetagenome_2_FD_107003 | JGI IMG/M metagenome (GOLD analysis project Ga0153915, IMG submission 107003) | Freshwater wetland microbial communities from Ohio, USA - Open water 3 Core 3 Depth 3 metaG | ecosystem: Environmental > Aquatic > Freshwater > Wetlands | place: USA: Ohio, Lake Erie...
GGAAGCTCCACTCCGTCCAGCGCCGCGGTGACGGAGTCGTTGACCGGCGCCGTCACGTGGTTCAACACGGCATACACGCTTCCCGATGAAGGACCCTGCGCGGCGCCCGAGCGCCGGGCCGTGAGGCGGGTGGGCCGGCCGTACACGGCCGGCGCCGAGGTGAGACCGGTCAGGGTCGTGGCGTAGCGGCCGGCCGCGGTCCCGGTCCCGCCCACCTCCGCATCAGCTGCGGCATACAGCAACAGGAAGCCCGGGTACTGCCGCGCCCGCGGGAATTCCACGGTGGTTCCGGACGCGCGTGCCCGGGAGGGGCCCGGCTGGCGGCGCGGGTCCAATCCCGGCGGCAGGTACTCCGCCGCCAGGTTCAGCCAGTAGAGCACCCGCTTGACCCGCTCGATCGCCACCGTCCCGAACAGGGCGGGCGAGAGATCGGGAGTCTCCAGCGAGGGCAGGTTCACCAGGCCCCGCGCGTAGGCGTAGTCGGCCTGGCGCGCGGCGGAGAGGGTGCCCACCGTGGAGCGCAACGAGTCCCCGCCCGCCTTGAGCTGCGCTTCGAAGGCCTTGATGTGGTCGGTCGCCTGCCCCAGGCGGGACACGCTGGAGCGGGAGGTGCTCACCAGGTCCCGGGTCCCGGCTACCCCCAGGGCCCGCGGGGCGGCCGCCTTGAGGCGGGCGACCAGGGCCCGTGCCGAGTCAATCTGGGGCTGGGGATCGAGCCCCAGAAGCTCCGACTGCCAGGCCCGCTTGAGGGAATCGGATTGTTGCGACAGGCCCCTGGCCTGTCGGATGGTGCGCAGGCTGTCCGGGTTGAGGCGCGAAACGTCCACCACCCCGCCCAGCCCCGCGAGGTTGAGCGGCGGAATGCGGATGCGGTCGGCCCAGTCGGAGATGGCGCGCGCCACCCGGCCGGTGGTGGCGCTTTTCCTGGTGACGGCACCGGAGGAGCGCCGCGGCGTGCCGAAGCGCACGCCCCGGACCGCCATGGTGTCGATCACGATCTTCTTTTCCAGCAGCGGCAGCAGCCGGACCTGGGCCACCATCTCGTCGGCCTGGACCAGGTTGGTCATGGGCTGCTCGGGGTCGGTCACTTCCAGGCCCCGCACCCGGACCGCGCCCCGGAGCAGCGACGTCCGCACCGAGCCCACATCCACCCGCGCTCCCACCATTTCGGTGCCGGTGTATTCGATCGCCCACTCGATGGTCCAATCGAGCAGCAGCCACCAGAAGAGCGCGATCAGCAGGATCGCGACCCCCAGGGGGAGAACGGCCTTCCAGCGGATCACGCGCATAGGCTAAGGCTGGAACAGCCGGTAGACGTTGTACAGCTTGGACGCGGTGATGGCCTGGAAGACGCGGCTCTCCTTGAGCCGCGCGTACACCCGGGTCCGGTACCGGTCCACGCCCCAGCGCGCCAGGAAGTAGATGGGAATCGCCAGCACCGCCCAGGCCACCAGGCTCCCCAGCACGACGGTGTTGTTGAAGTTGGTGAGCGGGACCACCGGCGTGTTGGCGAGGCGGGTCCACAACGGGGTGAGCGCCGGGGTGTCCAGCAGCAGGGCGCGGCCCAACGCATCGAACGCCGGGTCCAACGCGAAGCCCACCGGGATCGCCAGAGCGCAGCCCAGCATCGCGCCCGGGAAGGACACGTTGAACACCATGATGATGCCCAGCATGACCAGGTTATGGAGATTGAGCAGCGGCGTGAGCCCCAGCACGGCGCCCAGGGCCATCCCCGCCGCGACCTGACGCGGCGTCCCCTCGGAGTTGAGGGTCGCCACCAGTTGCTGGAGCAGCTTGAGCAGCATCAGCATACCACAATACTCCGCCGGGGGCGGGCGAGTGTCCAGCGAGCGATTGTGAAGCTGGGCGTTTGCCGCCGGCCCAGGCGCTCCGTATTATGGGGCCCGTTCCCCAGGTCCCGGCGCCCTCCCGCGCCGCCCCTCTCACGGAGGTCTGCATGAAAGGTGTTGTGACCCTGTCCCTGGTCGTCGGAATCGCCGCGTGTCAGCAGGCGGCGCCCCCGGCGCAACAGCAGGCCCAGGCCGGCCCCCCCAAGGGATCGCCGGAGTGGAAGATCGCCAACGCCATGAACGCCGCGCCGGCAGCCGTCGGCCAGGGCGCCGCCATCATGGAGATGGGCGCCGACATGAAGCTGGTGCAGCTGCGGGCCGGCACCAACGGATGGACCTGTCTCCCCGACAATCCCCAAACCCCGGGAAACGATCCGATGTGCGTGGACAAGAACTTCATCGGGTGGGTGTCGGGGTGGCTGGGACACACGAAGCCGGTGATCACCACGGCAGGGTTCGCCTACATGCTCCTGGGTGGAACCGACGCGAGCAACACCGATCCTTTCAAGATGAAGCCTGATTCCGGACAGAGCTGGGTGGACACCGGACCCCACGTCATGATGGTGGTCCCCGATCCGGCCGCGTTGAAGGGCTTGTCCACGGACTACCGGTCCGGCGGGCCCTACATCATGTGGCAGAACACGCCCTACGCCCACGTGATGATGCCGATCAAGTAACGGGTGAGCGGTGCGCTGTGAGCGGTGCGGCGCCGGCAGCTCACAGCGCGCCAGCTCACAGCGCACCACGTCCCGCGTATCGCCGGTGTAAATTGCCCCGGTGCACCCACTCGACCCGATTCTCCGTCCCGCGTCCATCGCCGTCATCGGCGCGTCGCGACAGCCCAATACCATCGGCTGGCTGATCCTGGACAACCTGCTGCGTCACGGCTTCCAGGGCCCGGTCTATCCGGTGAACCCCAGGGCCACGGCCATTCATTCCATCCCAGCGCATGCCTCGGTCAAGGCGATCGGCAAGCCGGTTGACCTGGCCGTCATCGCCGTCCCCAAGGAGCAGGTGGCGAAGGTCGCGCTGGAGTGCGTGCAAGCGGGGGTGAGGGGACTGGTGGTGATCTCGGCGGGCTTCCGGGAGGTGGGTGGGGCCGGCATCGAGCGGGAACGGGAGCTGATGGAGGTGGTGCGCGGCAGCGGCGTCCGCCTGGTGGGGCCCAACTGCATGGGGGTGATCAACACCGATCCCGAGGTGGGGCTCAACGCCACGTTCGCCCCGGCCATGCCGCCTTCGGGCCCGGTGGCGTTCATGAGCCAGTCGGGCGCCATGGGCCTCTCCGTGCTGGACTACGCCGAGAGCCTCAACATCGGGATCTCGATGTTCGTCTCGGCGGGCAACAAGGCCGACGTGAGCGGCAACGACCTGCTGACCTACTGGCGGGACGACCCGCACACCAAGGTCATCCTGCTCTACCTGGAGAACTTCGGCAATCCGGGCCGTTTCGTGGAGCTGGCGCGGGAGATCACGCCCACCAAGCCGATTTGCGTGGTGAAGTCGGGCCGCACGGGGGCGGGCATCCGGGCCGCGGCGTCGCACACCGGGGCCCTGGCCGGGACCGAGCTGGCGACCGACGCGATCATCGCCCAGGCGGGGGCGCTCCGCGCCCAGACGGTCGAGGAGATGTTCGACTACGCCATGGCCTTCGCCAACCAGCCGCTGCCGGCCGGCAACCGGGTGGCCATCGTGACCAACGCGGGTGGACCGGGGATCATCCTGGCCGATGCCTGCGAGGCCAGCGGCCTGGCGGTGACGCCGTTGAGCCCGGAGACCCAGCAGCGGTTGCGCACCCAGCTGCCGGACGAGGCCAGCGTGGCCAATCCGGTGGACATGATCGCCAGCGCCACGGCTGAGAGCTACGAGTTCGCCCTGGATTGCGTCTTCCGCGACGATCACGTGGACGCCGCGATCGCGGCGTTCGTGCCGCCGCTGGGCATCCAGGCCCAGACCATCGCCGAAGCCATCGTGCGGGTGAACCGGCGTCACGCCCAGAAGACCCTGCTGGCGGTGATCATGGGCCGGCAGGGCCTGCCGGCGGGCATGGCCGAGCTGCAGAAGGCGGACGTTCCCGCCTACATCTTCCCCGAGTCCGCGGCGCACGCGCTGGGCGCCATGTGGCGCCAGCGGCAGCTCCGCGACCGGCCGTTGGGCAAGGTGCCGCGCTTCACCACGGACGACGCCGCGGTGGAGAAGATCCTGGACGCCACCCTGGCCCAGGGTCGCGCCAAGCTGAGCGAGCCGGACGCCCTGCGCCTGCTGGAGGCCTACGGGATTCCGGTGGCACGCTGGCGCTTCGTCTCGCACGACGGGCAACAGAGTCTCGCCACGGCGGCGGCCGAAGCCGCGGCCAAGGTGGGATTCCCGGTGGCGCTCAAGATCGTGAGCCCGCAGGTGATCCATAAGACCGACGTGGGGGGCGTGGCGCTCAACCTGGCAACGGAAACCGACGTCCGGCGCGCGGTGCGCAACATGGTGAAAGGCGTGGAGTCGGACAAGCCGTCCAGGGCAGCCCCGGCGTCCAAGGATCCCACCATCGAGGGCGTGCTGGTCCAGCGCATGGCGCCGGCCGGACGGGAAACGATCGTGGGGCTCACCCGCATGCCGCGGGTGGGACCGCTGGTGATGTTCGGACTGGGCGGGGTCTATGTGGAGGTGCTGCGCGACGTGGTGCTCCGCTTGAGCCCGCTGCACGACACCGACGCCCGCGAGATGATCCGCGAGGTCAAGAGCTACCGGCTGCTGGAAGGCGTGCGGGGCGAGGCGCCGCGCGACCTGGACGCCCTGGCCGACGTGCTGTTGCGCGTCTCCCAGCTGGCGCACCGGCATCCCCGGATCGCGGAGCTGGATATCAATCCGCTCCTCGCCCTGGAGAAGGGGGCGATCGCGGTAGACGCGCGGGTGCAAGTCGGGGATACCACCGCGTAAGAGGTAAGCGGTGAGGGGTCCCTCTTACCTCTTACCTCTTACCTCTTACCTCTTACCTCTTACCTCTTACCTCTTACCTCTTACCTCTTACCCCTCACCCCTTACGCATCACGCCCGCGGCATTCAACGTTGGCAGCATGAATGTGTTTCTCACCGGCGCCACCGGTTTCGTCGGCCGCTATCTGGTCCCTGCCCTGCTCCAGCGCGGCGACTGCTGCACCGTCGTTTCGCGGCGCGCAACCAATCCCTGGAACGATTCCCGGGTCACCATGGTGCCGGGCGACCCGACGCAACCGGGTCCCTGGCAGCGTGCCATGGCGGGGTCCGACGCCGTCATCAATCTGGCCGGCGAGCGGCTGGTCCATCCCCTCCGGCGCTGGACCGGCGCTCGCAAGGCCCTGCTGGCATCGAGCCGGGTGGACACCACTCAGCAGGTGGTCGCCGCCATCCGGGCCGCGCAGCCTCGGCCCGCCGTGCTGGTAAACGGGTCGGCCGTGGGGTACTACGGCGCCCGAGGGGACAACATCCTGGATGAAACCGCCGTCCCCGGGGACGATTTCCTGGCCCAGCTGGTGCTGGCCTGGGAGCGCGCGGCCCTGGAGGGGCGGGATACCACCCGGGTCGTGGTGATGCGTACCGCCCTGATCCTGGCGCGGGACGCCCCCGGGCTGACACCGTTCTTGCCGCTGTTTCGGCTGGGGGTGGGGGGAAGCTGGGGGAACGGGAGGGGGTGGTGGTCGTGGATTCACGTGGCGGACGTGGTGGGGCTCTACTTGCTGGCGTTGGATGGGCCGCTCGCGGGCGCCGTGAACGTCTCCGCGCCCAATCCCGTCACGGTGGACCAGTTCGCCTTCGCGCTGGGCAAGGCACTCCGGCGGCCGGTCCTGTTCCGGATGCCGGCGATCGGCCTGCGTCTGGCGATGGGAGAGGCGGCGGACGCGCTACTGCACCTCCAGCGGGTGATCCCCGCGCGGGCGCTCGCGGCCGGTTACCGGTTCCGGTTCCCCGCGCTGGGGGAGGCGCTGGAGGAATGCCTGTGAGCTAAGAGGCTTGCCCGCCCTCCAGCATGGTCCACACCGAGTTGCGGCGGTCGTCCATGCTGCGACGCTCGGAGAGCCGGCGATCGGCGGCGGTGCGGCGATCCAGGCCGCTGCGACGGTCCGCGGCCACAGCGGCCAACTGCACCCGCCGCTGCTCCACGCGACGCTCGACGGCTGCGCGCCGGTCGGAGCCAAGCCGGCGACCCGCGAACTTCCGGCGCTCGCGGTTGAACTGCTCGAATCCAAAACTCTGGTAGTCCATCAGGAGCTTCTTTCAGCCTGACCGGGGTTGGAAGGGACGCCAGGACGCCCACTAACTTAGGCCGGTGGGCGGCTCCGGCAACCCCTGGGGCGCACGAGGGGATAGGTAGGCCTTCACGATGGCACGGGCGGTGACGGGGGTCACGAGACCGTAGCAGACGGCCGGGGGGCGGTAAGGGACGGAGAGACGGGAGGAGGAGAGCCGGCGGTGGGGATTGAACCCACGACCCCCGGTTTACGAAACCGGTGCTCTGCCGCTGAGCTACGCCGGCGCGGCGACGTGTGAGGGGTGATGCCCTGGCCCGGATTCGAACCGGGATGCCTTGCGGCGCTGCCCCCTCAAGACAGTGTGTCTACCAATTCCACCACCAGGGCGGAGCCGTGTGAGACGGCGAGCGCAACTTACCCGGGGCCTGAGGGGGGGTCAAGCGAGGTCCCCGGCCTCTAGTGGCGTGACTCGAGCGCCTCCGCGACCTCACGGTACCATCGCTGGAGGACGAAAAACGCCTGCTTCCGGATCCCCCGGTCTGAGATCAGCCCCTTGCGGTTCCAGAAGTCCTGGATCCCCGGCAACGGTCGGCGGGGCGAGCGGAAGTCGGTGAGGATCCACGGGGTGGCGCCGCGAAGGAAGGGAATCCGCTTGAGCATCGCCACCTGGTGCCGGTACACACTCGCCTGGTATTCCTCGCTGAAGCGGGTCTCCGCGTCCGCGTGGTATCCCTGCAGCGCGTCGGCGCCGAACTCGGAGACGAGGAGCGGCTTCTGGTAGGCGCTCTCCCACCGCACGGAGTCGGCAAGCTGAGGCAGGCCGACGTACCACCCCAGGTACTCGTTGACGGCGAGGACGTCGAGGTCCCGTCCAATGGGATCGTCAATGGCCAGCACCCCCTCCGGCCGGTAATGGAGCTCGAGGGCGGCGGTGAGCAGCCGGGTCGGGTCCAGCTCCCGGGCGTCATGCGTGAGGGATCTCAGGAAGGCCAGTCGGGGCTCCGACAGCGGTGTCTCGTTGGCCATGGACCAGAGGATCACCGACGCGCGGTTCTTGTCCCGCGTGATCATCTCGCGCAGCTGGCGCCGGGCGTTGGTCAGGGTGGCATCGTTCTCCCACTGGATCGTCCAATAGACCGGGATTTCGGCCCAGACCAGCACGCCGAGCTGGTCGGCCATGCGCACCATGTCCTCGTTGTGCGGATAGTGCGCCAGCCGGACGAAGTTGCCGTTCAATTCCTTCACCCATTGGAGCAGGGTGCGCGCGTCCTCCGGTCCGTTGGCGCGGCCCTCGCGCTTGGGCGCCTGCTCGTGCACGCTGACGCCGCGTAGAAACACCGGCTCGCCGTTGAGCAGGATCTCGGTCCCGCGGGTGGCGATGGTGCGGAAGCCGATCCGGTCCCTGACCCGGTCGCCGGCGGCCGCGACCTCCACGTCGTACAGCTTCGGGTTGGCGGGCGACCAGAGGACGAGCTTGGCGGCGAGGTCGACGGTCGCTCGTCCGCCGGCATCGGTGGAGACGGTGGTCGTGACACCGGCCTCCGGGATGCGCACCGTCACCTGGGTACCGGCAGCGCCGGGTCCGTCGAGCTGAACCCAGCCGGCGATGCGCCCGGTCGAGCCCGGGGCGAGCTGGAGGAAGTAGTCACGCACGAAGGTCGCCGGCAGCTCGATCAGCGTCACGTCGCGGGTGAGCCCGCCGTAGTTCCACCAGTCGGTGTTGACGGTCGGAACGGCGTCGGGCCGTCGCTGGTTGTCCACCTTGACCACCAGGGAGTTGCCCTGGGCCTTGACCTGCCCGGTGATCTCGAAGTTGAACGGGGTGAAGCCGCCCTCGTGGGTGCCGAGCTGGGTCCCGTTCAGGTAGACACGGGCATCGTAGTTGGCGCCACCGAAGTGGACGAACAGCCGAGCGCCGGGCCGGAGCGGGTAGTCGAAGACCCTCCGATACCATACGGTGCCTTCGTAGAAGAACAGCCGCTGGTCCTGCGAGTTCCAGTCGCCCGGCACCAGGAGCCGAGGCGAGTGGTCGAAGTCGTACTCGACCAGATCACTCTTGTCGCGCGGGGTTCTCGCCTGGAAGAACCCGTCCTCCCGGGGCTGGTGCCGGTAGTCGTAGTAGCCGGCCTCATACGGATCAATGATGCTCTGCCAGGAGCCGTTGAGGGTGGTGGTGCTCCGCCCGGCCACGTTGGTGATCAGCGCGGTCTCCTGGGCACGGCCGGTGCCCGTCACGGCGTGAGCCAGGCAGAGGACGAGCGGCAGGGCCATGCGGCGCATTGGTGCGGTCCTCCTCTCCCTGATCACTCATACGATCCGGCCACCCGGGGCGCAAGGATGCGCTGGAAGGGACAGACTCTTGGGTGCTACATTACACGCTGCTCTCCATGGGGCAGGCCGTGAACGTCCTGGTGGTGGAAGACGATCCTGACGCCCGGGCCGGGATGGTCAAGGCGCTCCTGGCCGCCGGCTGCACGGTCACTGAGGCGGAAGACGGGCTGGAGGCGTTGCAGCTGGTGGCGGGTCACCCCTTCGACGCCATCGTCTGCGATCTGCGGCTGCCCTACTTGCCGGGGGGCGGCTTCTACGACACGCTGCTCAAGCGAAACCCGGACCTGGCCCGCCGGGTCATCTTCGTGAGCGCCATCGCCAACGATCCCGCCGTCCGCCGGTACCTGGACGGCACCGGACGGCCCTACCTGCAGAAACCCTACGAAGTGAACGAGCTGCTCGAGACGGTGAAACGGGTGGCGGCGTAGCCTTATCCGGCTCCAACCGCGCTGGTCCCCGCCGTCCCCGGGGCGTAGTAGGGATTTTTCCCCGACCCGTGATCGGTGATGTCCTTGATGGCGCGAATGGCCGGTACCGCCTGCCGCAGGGCGGTCTCGATCCCCTGCCGCAGCGTCACCGTCGCCATCCCGCAGCCCTGGCAGCCTCCCATCAGGCGCACCACCACGGTGGCGTCCTGGACGTCCACCAGCTCCACCTTCCCGCCGTGGCGCGCGACCATGGGGTTGATGTCTTCGCGGAAGATCTGGTCTACGGCGTCGTAGATGCGGTCGTCGTCGTGCACGGTGTTTGATGCCATACGTCAATATATGTGTGCGCTGTGCGCTGTGCGCGGTGAGCCGGGGCCTCAGAGACCAACCCAGCTCACAGCGTACGGCTCACAGCGCACCGCCCACCACGCGCCATCGTTACGGAATCACCGGCGCCGCCACCGCGCTCTCCCGTTTGGGCTTGGAGACGTCAATCGGTGGCAGGTTGGCGTTCTTGAGCAGCGCGTTCAGCTGCGCCACGTCGCTGGAGATCACGCCCTCCACCGCATCCACCTGCTTTTGCACCAGCGAATCCAGATACTGGTACGCCTGGTAGGACTGCGCCGTGGGCTGGGCGTCCGCGCTCTGCACCACCCCCATCAGCGCCGCCAGCTTGTTGTTGAGCATGATGGGGAAGTTAAGCGGGTCCTGGCTGCTCTGGTTCTTCACCTGGTAGATCTCCTGCTCCGGCGCGCTCAGCTTGGTCTTCACCGTCCCGCCCAGCGTGGTGATCCCCGCGTCGGAGGTCTTCTTCAGCCGGTCGTCCACCTGGGACTTGATGTTGCGGATCCGGATCACGGCCTCGTTCGCGTCGCTCACCCGGTCGCGGATCTTCATGGTGAAGTCGAATTGCTCCTTGAGTTGGGCCACCGTGACACCCTGGAGCCGCGGGTCCAGCTTGACCTCGAAGTCCTGCGTCTGGGTGGCGCCGCCGGCCGTGAGCCGCACCTGGTACCGCCCGGGGACCGCCACCGGCCCGAAATTGCCGGCCGCCCAGAAGATGCGACCCTGGAAGTCGGTATAGCCCGGGTAGCGCAGATTCCACAGGAATGACTGAGCGCCCGCCTTGACCGCCGGCCGTCGCGGCGGCCCACCGCCAAAGAAGAACTCCTCCTCGGAGGGGGGTCTGACCCGGGCCGTGTCCGCCCTGCCGGAGCCGGTGAAGCGCTGGATCAGGTTCCCCGAGCCGTCCAGGAACTCCAGGGTCAGCGAGTCCACGTCGGACTTGAGGTTGTAGAACACCTGGACCCCGGGGTCTACCCCGCGGATGGGGTCCGCCGGATCGAAGAGATGCACCGCCTCCTGGGCCACCTGCGGATTCAGCTGCCGCAGCGGCCCGATGTTGTACATGATCCAGAAGGCGCGGCCATGGGTGGCGATGACCAGGTCGTTCTCCGCCACCTGCAGGTCCGCCACCTGCACGTCCGGCAGGTTCTGCGACAGCTTCTGCCAGGTGTCGCCGTCGTTCCAGGAGACGTAGACCGTGTGCTCGGAGCCGGCGTACAAGAGGCCCGGGCGGGTGGGATCCTCCCGGATGGAGCGGACGAAGTCCTCGTCCCCGATCCCATTCACGATCTTGGTCCAGGTGGTCCCGTAGTCCGTGGTCCGCCACAGGTAAGGGTGCCGGTCGTTGTCCACCAGGTAGCGGATGCCCGCCACGTAGGCCTTGCCCGGCGTAGTGGGCGAGGCCTCGATGGTGTTGATGCGGATGAAGGGCGGCGCATCCTTGGGCGTGATGTTCTGCCAGGTTTTCCCGCCGTCGCGGGTCACGTTGACCAGCCCGTCATCCGAGCCGGCCCACAGCACGTTGGCGTCCTGATACGACGGCGCCAGCGCAAACACTTCGGCGTAGGTCTCGACCCCGGTCTGATCTTTGGTGATGGGGCCGCCCGAGGCGCCGATGGTGGTGGGATCGTGCCGGGTGAGATCCGGACTGATCCGCTCCCAGCTCTGCCCCCCGTTGGAGGACTTGAAGACGTGCTGGCTGCTCACGTACAGCACGTTGGGATCCTGATGGGAGTACACGACGGGGTAGGTCCACTGGAACCGCTCGCGCATGTCGTCCGAATTGTGGCCCATCGGATTCTCGGGCCACACGTTGACCTCCTGCTGCTGCCCGGTCTTGTAGTCGAACTTGGTGAGCAGGCCGCCGTAGGATCCCGCGAAGTAGATGTTGGGATCGGCCGAGCTGTTGGCGATGTAGCCGCTCTCGCCGCCTCCCACCTCGTAGAAGAAATGCCCCGAGCCGAAGCCCTGCTCGCCCAGGTGGCCCCAGCCCTTGTGCTCCACGCACACGGTGCTGTTGTCCTGCTGCGCACCGCACACCAGGTACGGCTGATGGTGGTCGAGGAGCACCCGGTAGAATTGGGCCGTGGGGAAATCCTGCTCGGTCCAGGTCTCGCCGCCGTTGATGGAGACGTTGGCGCCGCCATCGTTGGCGTTGATCATCCGGTTGGGGTCATTGGGCGCGATCCACAGGTCGTGATTGTCGCCGTGCGGCGGCCGCAGGGGCTGATAGGTCTTGCCGCCGTCGCGCGAGCGATAAAGGCCGGTATTGAGGACGTACATGACGTCCGGCGTCTTGGGGTCGGTGTAGATACGCGTATAGTAGAACGCGCGCTGCCGCAGCCGGCGCTCCTCGTTCACCTTGGACCAGGTGGCGCCGGCGTCGTCCGAGCGGAACACCCCCCCGGAGTCGTGCTCGATGACGGCATAGACCCGCCAGGGGGCCGCGGGGGAAATGGCGACGCCGATCTTCCCAAAGACGCCGGTCTGAGGCAGGCCGGGATTCCGGGAGATCTCCTTCCAGGTCTCGCCAAAGTCGGTGCTCTTGAAGAGCCCGCTCCCGGGGCCGCCGGACGACATGCCCCACGACTTGCGCCAGGCCTCCCAGAGTGAGGCGTACATCACCGCGGGGTTGCCGGGATCCACATTGAGGTCAATGGCGCCGCTCTGCGGGTCGCGGTAGAGCACCTTCTTCCAGGTCTCGCCGCCGTTGCTGGACTTGTAGACCCCGCGATCCGGGCTGGGCGCAGAATGGACACCGAAGGCCGCCACCCAGACGGTGTTGCAGTCGGTGGGGTGGATCCGGATCTTGGCGATGGACTGGGTCTCCTTGAGGCCCATGTTCTTCCAGGTCTTGCCCCCGTCCACGGATTTGTAGACGCCGTCACCCTGCATGACGTTGCCGCGCAGCTCGGTCTCGCCGGTGCCGAGGTAGACCACGTCCGGATTGGCTTCACAGACCGCCACCGCGCCGATCGAGGAGCTGGTGAGCTGCCCGTCGGTGACCGGATGCCAGTTCTGCCCACCGTCGGTGGTCTTCCACAGCCCGCCGCCGGTGGCGCCGAAGTAGTACTCGTTGGGGCGCCGGCTGCTGCCGGCCACCGCCGTGGAACGGCCGCCGCGGTCGGGACCGATGTTGGTCCACTTGAGCGCCCCATAGAGCCTGGGATCGAACTGCGGCGCGACCGCCGGGGGAGGTGCGGCGGGAGCGGCAGCGGTGGCAGGTGCCGGGCGCCGGCCGCGCTGCTGCGCGGTCGCGCCGGCAGACATCAGAGTGAGCGAGACCGAAACGACCGCCGCGACGCGAACCAGCCGCGGCATGACCGACGAGCCATGCATGGCCAGCAACCTCCGTGAGAATTTCAGGGATCTGAGGGAGCGGCGAGAATGTACCGCGCCGCCCCCGGGACGGCGAGGGCGAGTGGGTCCACTCGCCCTCGCCCACCGCCTGGCGCGGACCACGCCCGCTGCTAGTTTCACGCGGACCTCACCTCGCAGGAACCCCTGATGCGTACCGTCACGCTCTGTGCGTTCGCCCTCCTTGCGCTTTCGAACCCCGTCGCGGCACAGGTCACCCCCCAGCTGCTGGATGGCCTGGAGCCTCGCAACATCGGCCCCACCGGCATGAGTGGCCGGGTGGGGGCGATCGACGCGGTGGACGCCAACCCCGACATCCTCTACGTGGGCGCCGCCACCGGTGGGCTGTGGAAGTCGGTGGACGGCGGCGTGACCTGGAAGCCCCTCACCGATTCCCTGCCCGCCGCGTCCATCGGCGCCATCGCCGTCTACCAGCCCAACCCCGACGTGGTCTGGATCGGCACCGGCGAGCGGAACCGCCGTAACTCGGCGGGCGTGGGCACCGGGGTGTACCGCTCGCTGGACGGCGGCAAGACCTGGGCGCTGATGGGGCTCGCCAATACCGGCGCCATTGACGCCATCCTGCTGGACCCCCGCAATCCGGACGTGGCGTACGTGGGGGCGCTGGGCAACACCTGGATGGACAGCGAGGACCGGGGCGTCTACCAGACCACGGACGGTGGGAAAACCTGGCGCAAGGTGCTGTACGTCAATCCCCGCACCGGCGCCGGGGACCTGGTGATGGATCCCTCCAACCCCAATCACCTCATCGCGGGAATGTGGGAGCACCGCCGCTGGCCCTGGTTCTTCAAGTCCGGTGGGCCGGGCAGCGGCATCTACACCAGCTACGACGGCGGCGAAACCTGGAAGAAGCTCTCCTCCAAAGAGGGGCTGCCCGAGGGCGAGCTGGGCCGCGCCGGATTCGACTTCGCGCGCGGGAAGCCGGACGTGGTCTACGCGCTGCTGGAGGCCAGGAAGAGCGTGGTGCTCCGGTCGGACGACGGCGGCGACTCGTGGACCACGGTCAACAAGACCGACAACATCGACGGCCGTCCCTTCTACTACGGCCAGATCCGGGTGGACCCCACCAACGAGAACCACGTGTGGATCGTGGAAAGCCCGGTCAAAGTGAGCGAGGACGGGGGCAAGACCTTCAAGGTGCTGCTGGGGTTCGACAAGGTGCACGTGGACCATCACGCCTTCTGGGTGAGCCCCAACGGCAAGGTGATCGCCGACGGCAACGATGGCGGCGTGTACCTCTCGCGGGACGGCGGGGGCACCTGGCGGTTCGTGGACAACCTGCCCTTCTCCCAGTTCTACCACGTCGCGGTGGACATGGATACGCCTTACCACGTGTATGGCGGGCTCCAGGACAACGGCTCCTTCGTGGGCCCGGCCGTCACCTGGCACAACGGCGGCATCCGGAGCTACGACTGGAACGAGGTGGCTTTCGGCGACGGGATGGCGACGTTCCCCGATCTCACGCATCCGCGCTATGGCTACACCACCACCCAGAACGGCGACATCCTGCGGTTCGACCGGACGACGGGCGAGGAGAAGGTGATCAAGCCCGCGCCGCCCGACACCGGCACGGACCTGCGCTTCAACTGGAACCCCGGTCTCACCTTCGACCCGCTGGAGGGCTCCATCTATCTGGGCAGCCAGTTCGTGCACAAGAGCACGGACATGGGCAATACCTGGACCATCATCAGCCCGGACCTCACCACCAACGACTCCACCAAGCAGCACTACAAGGAATCCGGCGGGCTCACCTATGACGTGTCCGGCGCTGAGTTTTTCACCACCATCCTCCAGATTGCGCCCAGCCCGCTGAAGCAGGGCGTGATCTGGGTGGGTACCGACGACGGCAACGTCCAGCTCACCAGAGACGGCGGGAAGACCTGGACCAACGTGGGCCGCGCCATCAAGGGCGTGCCCGCCGGAACCTGGGTTCCCCACATCGAGGCGTCCCGCTTTGACAGCGCCTCGGCCTTCGTGGTGTTCGACGATCACCGTCGCGGCAACAATCAGCCCTACTTGTTCAAGACCACCGATTTCGGGCGGACCTGGACCAGCCTGGTGACGCCGGACGTCCAGTATTTCCTGCACACCATGGTGCAGGACCCGGTGAATCCCAGCCTCCTTTATCTGGGATCGGAGTTCGGGCTCTATCTCTCGCTCAACGGCGGCCAGAGCTGGACCCTGTGGCATGCGGTGCCCCGGGTTCCGGTCCAGGGGTTGATCGTGCATCCGCGGGACGGCGACCTGGTGATCGGCACCCACGGACGAGGCGCATGGATCCTGGACGACGTGGGGCCGCTCCGCGCTTTGGCCGCCGATCCTTCCATCGCCAGCCGGTCGCTCCACCTGTTCCCTATTCCGCCCGCGGTGCAGTACCGCGAGTCGCCGGTGCCGGGCAGCCGCTTCACCGGCGATGCCATCTTCCAGGGGAAGAACCGGCCCTATGGTGCACTCCTGACGTACTACATCGGCGGGAAGACGGGAGGGCGGGAGGGCGGGAGCGCGACCACTGCCTCTTCTGACTCTTCTGCCTCTTCTGCCGCCGACACCACAGTCAGGATAGAGGTCTTAGCCGGTGATACGGTCATCCGCACCTTCAAGGGCCCGGCCAAGAGCGGGATCAACCGCACCGCGTGGAATCTCACCCGCAACGGGTTCCGCTACCCCCGCGACCCGGAGCAACCCGCCCAGGACGAGCCGCCCTCCGGCCCGGACGCGCTGCCCGGGACCTACACCGTCCGCGTGACCTGGCAGGGCAGCTCGGCCACCGGCACCGTGGCTGTGGCGCCGGACCCCCGTTTCAACGTTAGCGAAGCCGATCGCCGGGCCAACCTCGCCGCTACCATCCGCGGTGGCCAGCGCCAGGAAGTGGCGACCGAGGCGGTGAACCGCCTGCGGGAGACCAAGCAGGCGATTGACCGGGTGAACCAGCAGCTGGCCGCCCAGAACGACAGCATGTCCAAGTCCCTCCGCGCGGCGGGCGATAGCCTGAAGAAGAAGCTCACCGAGGTGGAGGAGCTGTTCCTGGGACCGCAGGACACGCAGGGGTTTCTGGACAACTCCACCGCGGTGCTTTCGCGGATCGGCTACGCGCTGTACGCCTTGGGCTCCTCCTGGGAAGCGCCGACCGCAGCGGCCCTGGCCCAGCTCCAGCAGGGCGAGCAGGCCCTGCAGGCCGCGTTGCCGCGGTACAACCGCCTCATGAGCGAAGACGTGGCGGCCTATCGCCGGCGCCTGGCAGCGGCCAAGGTCGACCTGGTTCCCACCGCGGAGCCGCTGACGCCGGACTGGAGGCACCCCCGGTGAAGATCCTCTCCCTCGTCATCCCGGCCACGGTGCTGGCGACCGCGCCGGTATTGGCGCAGGATACGCACCCGCCACGCTTCGAGGTGTACGAGGCCAGCATTCCGCAGCTCCAAGCAGCCATGGCCCAGGGCGTGGTGACCGCCGTCCAGCTGGTGGACGCCTATCTGGCCCGGATCGCCGCCTACGATCAGCAAGGACCCGCGCTCAACAGCATGATCCGCCTCAACCCCGCGGCCCGGGAGGAAGCGGCCGCGCTGGACGCGGAGCGGAAGGCCAAGGGGCCCCGCGGTCCGCTCCACGGCATCCCGGTGATCCTCAAGGACAACTACGACACCGCCGACCTGCCAACCACCGGCGGCTCCATCGCGCTGGCGAGCACCATTCCACCCGAGGACGCCTTCGTAGTGAAGCGGCTGCGGGCCGCGGGCGCCGTCATCCTGGGGAAGAGCAACATGCACGAGCTGGCGGCCGGCATCACCACCATCAGCTCGCTGGGCGGGCAGACCCGCAACGCCTACGACCCCAGGCGCTGCCCCGGCGGCTCCAGCGGCGGCACCGGCGCCGCCATCGCCGCCAGCTTCGCCGCGGTGGGCTGGGGGACCGACACCTGCGGATCCATCCGCATCCCGGCGGCGTTCGGGAGCCTGTTCGGACTGAGGCCCACGCACGGGCTGGCCAGCCGCAGCGGGATCATCCCGCTCTCCCACACCCAGGACGTGCCCGGCCCCCTGGCCCGCACCGTGACCGATCTCGCCATCGCGCTGGACGTCACCGTGGGGCCCGATCCGGCCGACTCCACCACGGCGGTGCTGGCCGGGCGCCTCCTGCCCCGCTTCCAGGACTCGCTCCAGGCGGGCGCCCTGAGCGGCGCACGCCTGGGCGTGCTGCGGAACTACTTCGACGACACCGACGACGACGTGGCCCGCGTGCTGCGGGCATCGCTGACCCTGCTCAAGGCGGGCGGCGCGGAGCTGGTGGACGTGAAGATCCCCGACTTCGACAGCTTGCTGGCCGGCACCCGGGCCATTGATTTGGAGACCAAGTTCGACCTGATGGACTATTTCGCTGCGGTGCCGGCGGCGCCGGTGCGCTCCCTGAGCGACATCCTGGCGCGGGGCCTGTATCACGCGGCGCTGGAATCCCGCTGGCGCCGGATCGACACCGTTTCCAGCCGGGAGAGCGAGGCGCACCGGGCGGTCCTGGCCAAGCAGTCGGTGCTGCGGGCCGCCATGGTGCGGGTGCTGGACAGCCTCAAGCTCGACGCGCTGGTCTATCCCACCATGCAGCGCAAGCCCGCACTGATTGGCGAGCCGCAGCCCGGGTCCACCTGCCAGCTCAGCGCCGGATCGGGATTGCCCGCGCTCACTGCGCCAGCGGGGTTCACCGCGGACGGGCTGCCGGTGGGCCTGGAAATGCTGGGACGGCCGTTCGCCGATTGGCGTCTGGTGCGGCTGGCCTACGGGCTGGAGCAGGCGGGCCCGCGCCGGCGGCCGCCCGTGAGCACGCCGCCACTGGTGAACGGGCACCCGCCCGCGCCCCGCTCCTTCACGGCGATCGCCAGCGCTCCCACCCCAAGCGGCGCTCGCGCCGAGGCGCGTCTCACCCTCGACGCCCCACGCCTGGAGCTCCGGTACCAGGTCCGGACCAGTGGTGTGCCCGTCGAGCGGATCATGGCGGTGGCCTTGCAGCGCGTGGACAGCGCGGGTCCGGGACCGGTGGTCTATCGCCTCGCGGGCCCCGGTGCCGCGGCCGCCTCGGGCACGCTCCAGCTGGACGGCGGGGAGCTGGCGGCCCTCGAGGCCGGGCGCTACCGGGTGACCCTGTTCACCGCCGATCACCCGGCGGGGGCGGCGAGCGGCCCCATCGGGACGTTCCGCTGAACCCGGGCCGCGGGGCTGAAACGTCCGGCCCCGCGGGGACATCTAACGAGGACCCATCGCCCGGTGACCGGGCAATCCACCGGCGGGGGGGCGGGGAGTACACCTTCACCTTCATCGGCCTCCGGGCGTTTGCCGGCCGGAGCGACACGCCGCGCTACCTCTCCCAGAACCCGGATACCCAGACCGAGGTTCGCGATGGACAGGTGCGGATCATCCCCGATTCGACCGCGGCTGCCGCGGGGCCCGCCGCGCAGGGTCTTTCGAGGCCTGAGCCTCGGCCTGGACGGCACCGTGGAGCGGCTCAAGGACACCAACTTCACCTACTTCACGTACTTCAGCATCAGCTACCGGTTCGGGTCCAGGTTCGCCAACGTGGTCAACTCCCGGATGCCCAACATCGGCTCGAACGAGTTCTGACGCCGGGCCTCACCGCCCCTTCACGGAATCTTGCAGGCAGCCGGGGGATAATCGCAGGACATGTTGCCCCCCCTTTTCGCCGTTCTGGCGCTGGCGGGCGCAGGCCCCTGGTCGGCGCCTCAGGAGCCGCCTGCGGCGGCGCCCCAATCGGTGCCGCTGGTCCGCGCCGCGGCGCGCCAGGGGCCCATCGCCGTGGACGGGCGCCTCACGGAAGACGCCTGGCGCGCCGCCCTGCCGGCGGCGCTCCCGGTGCAGCGTGAGCCTCTGGAAGGCGCTCCGGCCCTGGAGCCCACCGAGGTCCGGGTGCTCTTCGACGAGGGCGCGCTGTACGTCGCCGCCCGTCTGCACGAAGCCGATCCCGCCTCGATCTCGGCCCAGCTGGTCCGCCGCGACGAATGGGGCCAGTACGACTACTTCGAGGTGGCGCTCGACCCCGACGCCGACCGGCGCACCGGCTACCGCTTCCGGGTGAGCGCCGCGGGGGTCCAGGGAGACGAATACCTCTTCAACGACACCGAACAAGATCCGGATTGGGACGCGGTGTGGCAGTCCGCAGTAAGCCGCGACGCCGGGGGATGGAACGCCGAGATCCGTATCCCGCTCTCGCAGCTTCGCTATGCCGCCGCCGACACGGCGCAGTCCTGGGGCGTGAACTTCGCGCGCTGGCGGGTGTCGGCGAATGAACTCACCGAGTTCGCGCTGCAATCCCGCCTGCGGCACGGCCAGGTGAGCCTGTTCGGGCAGCTCCAGGGGCTCAGGCTTCCCGCCGCGGCGCGGCGCATTGAGGCGCGGCCCTATGCGGTTGCCAGCGCGCGGTTGGCGCCCTCGTTGCCGGGAGACCCGTTCTTCGACGGCGGGGAGCTGACGCAGCGGGCCGGGACCGACCTCCGTTACGGACTGGGCAGCGCCTTCAGCCTGGACGCCACCATCACGCCCGATTTCGGGCAGGTGGAGGTGGACCCGGCGGTCATCAACCTCACCGCCTTCGAGACCTTCTTCCCGGAAAAGCGCCCCTTCTTCGTGGAGGATGCCCGGATCTTCGACTTCGCCCTCGGGGAAGAGGAGGACATGCTCTTCTACAGCCGCCGCATCGGGCGCGAGCCGCAAGGCCGTACCCCGGACGGCGCGCTGTACCAGCGGATCCCCACGTCCACCTCCATCCTGGGCGCCGCCAAGCTCACCGGCCGGACTTCCTCCGGGCTCTCGGTGGGCGGCCTGGCGGCGGTGACCCGCCGCGAGACCGGCCGGGCGCTGATGGAGGGCGACCCCACGGTGGTCCGCTTCACCGCCGAGCCGCTGACGGCGTACGGCGTGGGCCGGGCCACTCAGGACTTCCGCGACGGGGCGACCCAGATCGGCGGCATCGCCACTGCGCTGCGCCGCGACCTCCCCGCCGGCGGCTCCCTGGATTTCCTCACCACCGACGCGTTCAGCGGGGGCATGGACTTCGAGCATAGCTGGGGAGGAGAGCGCTCCCGCGACTGGGCGGTGCTGGGCTTCGCCGCAGGGAGCCTGGTACGCGGCGCGCCCCAGGCCATGCTGCGCATCCAGCGAGCCAGCAACCACTACTTCCAGCGGCCAGACGCCACCCGGCTCAGCGTGGATTCCGCGGCGGAGGCGCTGTCGGGGGTCAACTGGCGGCTGCAGCTGCAGCGCCGGAGCGCGCGGCACTGGACCGGCGGCATCTGGCTGGGCGAGGTGACCCCGGGGTTCGAGGTGAACGACCTGGGGTTCTCCACCGCCGGCGAGCGGCTCGACGCCGGGGCCGAGCTCCAGTATCAGGAGATCACCCCCGGCCCCGTGTTCCGCAGCTACAACGTCTTCCTGGTCACGTTCCACTCCTTCCGCCACGAGGCGCTGGATCATCCCTGGTCCTGGTCGTCCTGGAGCCGGGCGCACAAGGAGGGGGGCTTCCACCTCAACGCCGAGGTGCAGTTCACCAACCTGTGGGAAGCGGACGTGGAAATGGAGTACACCCCCTCGTTCCTGAGCGACGTCGCGACCCGCGGCGGCCCGCTCATGCGGGAGCCCGCATCGCGGCAGGCAGAGATCCGGCTCAGCACCGACCGCCGCCGCTGGCTCTCGCTGGAGCCCTCGCTGAGCTACGAAGACCGGACCCAGGGGGGCTATCGGTGGGAGGCTGGGCTGGAGCTCAACATCCGGCCTTCGCCCGGCGTGAACCTGGAGCTGGCGCCCCAGTGGATGCGGGAGCTGAACGCGGCCCAGTACGTCGCCTCCGCCCCCGACCCGAGGTTTGGTCCCACCTTCGGGCGCCGCTATCTGTTCGGCGACTTGCGGCGCCAGGAGCTGGCGATGGAAACCCGGGTCAACGTCACGCTGAGCCCCAAGCTCACCTTCCAGCTTTACGCGCAGCCCTTGCTGGCGGCAGGCGACTACCTCACCTACAAGCAGTTGGCCGCCGCGGAGTCGTTTGACTTCCAGGTGTTCGCCGAGGGGACCGCCCGCCAGGAGCCGGACGGGTGGACCTGCCTCTACGGGCAGACCTGCAAGGACCCTTCCGGCGTCCGCTACCTGGATTTCAACCGCGACGGCGTTCCGGACTTCTCCTTCCCTGACCGGAACTTCAACACCCGCTCGCTCAAGGTGAACGCGGTGCTGCGCTGGGAGTACCGGCCCGGCTCCACGCTGTTCCTGGTGTGGCAGCAGGGCCGTGAAGGCGAGGCCGGCATCGGCACGCCGGACCTGGGCCGGGACCTGCGCGCCCTCTGGGACGCGCCCGCCGAGAACGTGTTCATCGTGAAACTGAGCCACTGGCTGGGCCTGTGACGCGTTGACGTTTAGGCCGCCCAGCCGCAGCTTGGTATCCATCCCCAACCAGGGCAGACCATGAAACGCTCCCGCTTCCTGCTGGCGGCGGCGCTGTTGCCGGTGCTCGCCGCGCCCGCGCCGGCGCAGGTCCAGTCGGCTCCCGAGAAGGCCGTGATGGCCGTCGTCGCCAGGCTGTTCGACGGCATGCGGGCGGGCGACAGCGCCATGGCCCGGTCGGCGTTCGACGCCATGGCCCAGTTGGTCAGCGTCTCTCCACCCGATTCCTCCGGGCTCCACCATGTCAGCGTGTCGCCGGTCGACGGGTTCCTGGCGGCGATCGGGACGCCACACCCGGACGTGTGGGATGAGCGGATCTTCGACACCGATGTTCGGGTGGACGGCGGGCTGGCGTCGGTCTGGACCAAGTACGCGTTTTACCGTGGCGAAACCCTCAACCACTGCGGGGTGGACGTTATCGAGCTCGCGTTGCGGCCTGAAGGCTGGAAGATCATCCACGTCGCGGACACGCGCCGGACCGCAAACTGCTGGAAGGCGCCGCGCTAGGGCCCGCTCC
>Ga0153915_10001487_pt1 | contig 21496 bp, 43 predicted proteins | sample Opewatmetagenome_2_FD_107003 | JGI IMG/M metagenome (GOLD analysis project Ga0153915, IMG submission 107003) | Freshwater wetland microbial communities from Ohio, USA - Open water 3 Core 3 Depth 3 metaG | ecosystem: Environmental > Aquatic > Freshwater > Wetlands | place: USA: Ohio, Lake Erie...
CTGGTCTTTCTACACCCCACCTCTCCCAGAATTTGGCGATTTCTTTTGGTAGTAAAGCTATTTTTTTTAATGTTTCCTTTTTGATACTATCCTGTTTCGCTAAAAGATATTTCTTACCATTTTAAGATCGGTAAGTTGAAAATAAAAAAGCCAAACTGCGCTAACAGTTTGGCTTTTGGTTTCCGTTTGGCACAGCGGCAAAAACCACTGGGATAACGGGTCGTAACTACATCTAAATTATGACTTTTATCCCATGTAAAGTCAAATTCTGTGCCCTCACAAAAGAACGAGGGACATATTATGCTTTTGTGTGTATACCCAAAAGCTGTGCATGTTTGCTCATATATTCGTCGTCGTTTTGGGCGAATTGAGCGTGTTTGTGAACATTGTCGCAGTTATCCATGTAGGTAGAAGTCAAAAGTCCATGACAGCAATGTTGTGGGCTTTTTAAAATTATAATAAAAGATCTCTTGGTACGTCAAGTATAACAACGCGATTATTTAAGTCAAAAGTTTGATATCGTCTTTTTTCAAACTATTTTTATTTAAATTTTTATTGAAAAAATTGTTCCGACTTGCATCGACAATTGCAAATTTGATCGGGTCCGGCTCCTAGAGAATCATCCTTAGGAAACATCATTAAATCTTCACCAACTTGAAATGGATCATCAATTCCTACTACTTGGCTATCGGCTTCGACATGGTCCAAACGCGTATGATCGTCAAGAACTGCAACCCACATTTTTCCAGTTTTCATATCATTAATATTTTTACCATCAAATACAGCATTCATTGCGCTTAGCGTATCATATTCTAAATTTTTTCCGTTTTCCACTGCTGTTTCTGTTTCGGTTGTTGATATATTTACTGATCTACCACCAAATATTTGTCCTAAATGATCGCTAGCTAACTTTGCAATGTTTTCATTAGTTGCATCAATATCCATTTTCGCTGCTCTTACATAAGCTTCTTTTGTAACATAATCAAAATTATCCCGCGTCGTATCTGTTATTGAATGACTATACATATGCGCGCGATTAGCTGCATAACCACGGATATTAGCATCAAGCTTTCTTTGTATGCCGGCTGCGTTGGTATCAGGCTCTCCCAAATTGTCTCTTATATGCGTAGAAAACTTGCTTGCTACAGTTATGTGCTGATCGTTTAATAAACTTTCTAACTCCTTCTGAAACTCATCTAATGAAGGAGCTGAGCCATGCTTGGCATAATGATCTTTAAATTCTTTTTGAATATCCGAAAAATAATCTTTTATTTGCTTGGTAAAAGGAGTTTCCAATTTCAATCCAGTAGCATAATCGTTCATGGCTTGCTTGTATAAATTTTTTAATTGAGTTTCAGATAAAGCAATAGTTGTAGCTGTAGCAGCAACTTCTTCAGGTCGATTTTCTTTTGCTATATCTGCTTCGTTATCGTTATTATTATCTGCCATAATGTTTTTGTTCTAATATACTTTTCTAACTTTAGAAGGATAGTTTTCTTCTGCTAAATCATTAATATCTTCATCACTAAAACGCTGTGATCCGTCTTTATTAACTTGACGCTTCAATCTTTCAATAAACTTTTCTTTACTCGCTTTTGTTCTATCGCCATCAATATCATTTTCATTTGGTTTTACATCTTCTGTTGAAGGTTCTTTTGGGTTCATGCTTTCAGTTATATTAGTTTGCTGTGTTGTTGTAACTGGTTTAGCAACCGAGGGTTTAACCGTGTCCAAACTATCTTCTGTGGTAAATTCGTCTTCTGGGTCTGTAGCTATCGGTAACGCCCCCATTGTTCCATAAATATATTGACCACCTTCAATCGGCTTATATTCATTTAATTTACGCATTTCATTAATGGTATAAATAGCCGTATTTTTCATTAAATTTGTTTGTTCATTACGTTCCGGCTCTAATTGCGGTATGTCTTTTGGATTAAACGTAATTATATAGCGATGGTTTTGATTATCATATCTAGGCATTAAAAAATTAGTTAACTCTTGGTCTATTCTTTTACGCATCGGAATAACAGCATTTTTATAAAAAGCATATTGAGAACTTTCGTAATTAGAAAAAGTCATACTTTCTGAATTAATTAATGGCAATGGTATTTTTAATGCTTTGTAAATTGCTTCTGCTGTAAATTTTGCTGTAGCACTATAGTCCATATCGCGCGTTGTTTTCATAATATCTTCAAAATTCATGTTATTATCTAATAATACATTTCTTCCTGCATTATTGGAGCCTGACATTGCATTATTTAATTGAGCTTCTATCTGTTGCCTCATTTTATCAGTTAATATTCCATTGTATTTCCATAATCCACTAAGTTTTGAGGCTCTTTGCAATACTGATAAATTAAATTTCGCACTCTCAACATATTGACGCATTTCATAAAATATAGCATTCAAAGGAGATAAACCATAAGCCATATTTGAACTAACTAAAGGATTAAATGTTCTAATGTGATAAAGTTCATTAAAGTCGTTAGCATAATATCTAAATCTTTCACGGCCGTAATTTTCAACTATCATTCGATTATATGTATCAGCAATACCTAATAATCTTGTTGTAAATGTTTGTGCATAGCCGTCAATACCTGTAATAATCGTAGTGGTAACGGATGGCATAACTCTGATCGTTTGTGGCGGTCTTTCTACGAAACCTAATCCAGTAATATAAACGTTTCCAGTTCCATCAAACCATTGCACTATTGCCTCCATGAATTCGCCAAAAGTTTGATCAGCATTTGGGTAGGAAAGTAATTCAAGAACAGGATGATCATCGACAAAATCACCTGTTTCAGTATCTAATACTTTTGGCAAAATAGATGCTACTGCTTTTGCGTGCATATCAAGTGCAGTAGCCACCGGTGCGCATTCGATCATGTATAAAACTGATTCATTGGCGTAAAGAATCGGTTTATCGCCAGAAGGAAAAATTGATAAACCAAGTTGATCGTTTACAAATGCATCTTTTGTTTCTATGCCATTATTTCTATTAAAACCAAATGCTTTTATTACTTTTGAAGTCCATGTAGTATCATTTGATTTTTTTCTATTGTTAGCCATAATTTTTTAAAAAAATGAAATTGGGTTAGGTGATATAGAACTCAAGTATCGTAGGGCTTGCGTTACAGTATCGACAATATCGTCATGTTTACCTTTTGGGAAAGATGACATTTCTTGTATAAAATCATACATCAAATTATGATTTTCAGGCAAATATACTCTACCAGTGTTTATAATATCACTAATCATATGAACTCTCACGGTTTTATCACCTTCAGGTTTACATGGATGCATTGGAATTAAATGTCCCAATTCTTGTATAAGTGGAATACCAGAAGCTGCATCTTCTACTAAAACAAACATAGCTTCATATTTATCAAAAATACTTTTTATAATAGTTTTAAATACTGGATATTTAACTTTATCACGCCACATGTCTCTAAGATAATAATTAGTTCCAATGACGCCCCAGATTGTGCAAACACTATAATCATTTGCCTCTTTCTCCTTCCAAGCTCCATCTACCGACATTATTGTATAATCAAATTCTTTTACAATTTCTTGATTATAATAATTAAATTTACTAATATCTATCAAATTTCCGTCGTTTAAAACTGGGCTTTGTTGATAAAGAGCCTGAAACATTGAAGGTTCATTTTTCTTAAGCTCAAGCAATTCTTCTAAAGAATGTAATTCAGGGCAAAGTGGTTCACCAATTTCACGCCCTAGCGGGTCATTTTCCTCAGCTAACGCCGGCAAGCAAATAACTTCCCACTTTCCGCCATCTTCTATGCGCCCATCGCGTTCTAATAAACGCCCAGATAAATCATCACAATGCCAACGGGTTTGAATTATTATGTGAGAAGTGTTTTTTTGTTGGCGTGTGCAAATATCATAAACATAAGCGTTATATGTACTATCTCTCACCGCAATACTAAAAGCATCTCGATATCCTTTTACAGGATCATCAATAAATATTTTATCTGCTGGTGTTCCTGTAATTCCTGATTGCATACCAAAAGCTTTTAAAAATCCTCGCGCGCTTGTTTCCCAATTATAAGCTCTTTGTTTTCCCGAAAAGTTCTTAAAGTTTGTATCTTCTAATATTCTATGTATTCCACTTGAAAAATCACCAGCAAAATCTTTACCGTATGCTCCTACGATAATTCTTTCGCTAGGATTTCTTTGATATAAATAAGCAGGAAATCCCTTCGTTACGGATGAAGATTTTAAATGCTGAGGTGGAAGCCAATACATTTGATATCTTTTTTCACCATTTGCAATAGGTTGCAATCTGTTAGTCATATATTTTACGTGTTTAAAATCCCACGTATAATATGGAATTGCTCTCGGCAACCATTCCTGAAAACTACCCAGCGACTTCCTTTTCCTCTCCCTCAATTCCAGTATCGCTGCTGCTTGTCTCATCTCCGTTGGGATTTGATATATTGGCTTCTCCGCGTACAATTCTTTCCAATTGTTCATCTGATAATTGCTCTAATGTTAAATTTGATATATTGCCGCTATGTTCAATATTTATTTGTTCTGAATAACCGCGTTTTTTGCATTTGGTTTTAAGCATAAATATTGTCATAGGAGTATTTTTTTCTTGAACCTGTTGATACGCGCTAGACTCTATAAAATCCATTAGTAATTCGTTTACATATTGATATGCTTTTTCAAATTCTTCTGATTTGTTTCGCCATTGGTGAATTGCTTGAGGTGTTATATTATATGCTTTGCAGGCTTTCGAAAGTACGCCCATGTACTTGTAATAATAAAATAAGAATCTAATTTGATCATCTGACAATGATGTATTGTTAGTTTTAAATTCAGAAATAAATTTTTTTATTTCCTTTTCTTTTTCTGGGTCTATTTTTGTTAACATATTGAAACATATGCCATAATTAACCCAAAATGTCAATATTAAATACTATATTTTAATACTTTTTTGTTAAAAACATCATATTTTTATTCGAATTAACAACTTAAATTATATTTACTTTATTTTAAATAATATAACAAATAGTATTGCGAAATGTAATAAATATGTTATTATATATATAAGTTGATGTTAATTTAAATAAATGGAGAAATGAAATGGAAAACACAATAGCACACAAAATATTACAACAATTAGGCGGTTACAAATTCATAGCAATGACTGGAGCAAAAAAATTTGTAAGCGATGCAAACTCAGTAAGATTTCAATTACCAAAAGTATTATTTGACAAAATAATAAAAATCACATTAAACGCAAATGATTTATACGATATTGAATTTGCAAAAATTGAAAAACTTCAATACAAGATTTTTAATATTGTTACAAATATTAGTTGTGACAAATTAATGTCAACGATAGAACAACAAACAAAGTTAAGATTTCATCTTTAATTAAAACGGAGAAAACAAAATGAAAAAATATAATTATTTAGCAATAATAGACAAAACACAACAGAGTTTTGAAATAGAAGTTGAAAATGGTAATGGACTTTCATTTAAAATAGACAAGAAAAATAATATACATATTTATAGTTATATTTTCAATTATTTACCATTAAAAAAAATAATATACATAATTAACAATTGGGACAAAATTTTCTTTAATAAAGAAGCTTACAAAGAGTTTTTAAAAAATTAAATTAAGAGGAGAAAACAAAATGGAAAATACTATTAGAAATATTGGAGTACAAAAAGATTGCAATAAACGCATAAAAAATTATTTAGCAAATAACGGCATTATAGCAACTCCGCAATTGATAAAAAATGGCAGTATGCGCAACACCATAAGGATTTATCAAAAAAACAAAGAATTTACAGATGGCTGTCAATTATCATTTTGGAACAAAGAATTGGTTGATAAATTTACCGCTTTAGGATTTATGAATTTTGACAAAAAACCGTTAACTATTTTCAGCGGCGATGGCGGAAGATTTCATATTTTCGCAACGCATTCTAAAATAAACGAAATATTATCAGAGGAATAAAAAATGAATAATTTAATCAAAAAAATTAAAATTATTGAATACAAATTAAGAATGTTTTTAGATAGACTTTTTTATTAATAATTTATTTCCTATAGATAATATTCTAATCTTTATCGTTAATACAATAATCTATTATGATATTTGACATTTCTTCTTTTGAATGCTTTTTAAGCCATTCTTTTACCATATCAACATTATCTTTATGAAATTGAAAAGTAATGCTTTCCTCATTTGATTCTTCGTTTATAAAATTATTAACTCCAACCCCCATGTTTGATATATCAACATCAAAATTTTTAAGTTCATAATCTTCAAAACCAACATCATATAACATGTCATTATCAAAAAATTCAAGTAATGATTCTGTATTCCATTCTCCAGCAATATTTTTATTTAAACGTAGATTTAGTTTTTGAAATTGTTTTTCAGTTAGTTTTTTATCTGGCAAATAGCAATCAACTTCATCAATGTTTAATTCTTCTAATATTTTTTTCCTACCATGACCGCCACATATTGTATAATCAGAATTTATTACTAAAGGTTCTGCCAACCCAAACTCTTTAATTGAATCTTTCAGTTGTTTCAAGCCTTTTTCAGTTAAATTTCTAGGGTTTTTTTCCCATTCAATAAGATTTGATACTTTTATTTTTTCTAAGTGCCATTTCATAATTTATAATTGACTATCCCCTGTTCCAGTTAAAAGCCAATCATAAAATTCTTTATGGTTAAAAATATAATAATACATTGCTTTTAAATTATCAAAATTATTTTCCATTTTCTCTGCATACACATGGGCTTGCCAGTAACTAACTCCCTCTTTCATCTTTTTAGATTCGGCTATTTCATGGATTATAGTATGTACTTTTAAGGTAAAATCAGAAGTTTTATTTAATAAGATTTCATTTGGAGCAATCTGGCGATCAAAACCTAACGCCTGTGCAGCCTCATAATTAAAACCGTCATAACCTTCGAGGTAATCGTCTGAAACTTGGCGTATTGTGTATTCTTGAAAATTCATATTAATTATTCACTTTTTCTATAAAAAACAAATCATCAAAATTGCATCCCGGTAAAGCATTTATAATTTTTTCCCTTAATTTTGGCGAAGGATGTTTTGTTCCTTCCATTAATTGCGACATATAACCGCTGCTAATTTCTAATTTATGGGCAAACGAATTTTGAGATTTATTTGATCTTATAAATATTTCATTAAATTTTTCAGTATTCAAAAATACTTTAAACTTCATTAATCACCAAAATTTAATTTGATTGTATCGTTTTTTATTTCTCCTAACTCATCTTCATATTCATTCAACGCACCGACATCTTCGCCAATTGCCGTTAACTTCGCGATAATCTCAATGAGTTTGGCTTCTGAATCCAATTGCTCGTCAATAAACCAAGATAAAAAGTTATGCGTAGCAAAATCTCCGGCGGCCATGGCAAGTTTCATAATGTTGTTTATGGAAGCGGTTACAAATTGTTCAAGCTCTAAAGCTGCTTTAAATGCGTTTAGAGGCGAAAATTGTTCTAGGCTAGACAACTCAGGGGGTGGCACCATTTCAACGCCAGGAAGGCTGTTAAGTTTGAGAATATACGTACCAAACTTGCAAGCATGGTTTCGTTCGTCATCAGATTGTTTTTTAAACCAATCGGCAAATCCATTAAAAAACTTACTTTCACACAAATTAGCCAATTGTAGATAACAATTAGAAGCATATAGCTCATAATTGTATTGTTTATTTAAAGCCGTGATGATACTTGTATCCATAAATCCTCGCGCAGAAAGGCATAAAGTCAATTTTTAAATTATAACACAATGAATTTTAGGCGACAATATCATTTAATTTAAACCCGTCGAAATCAACATATATATCAAATCATAAAAATACACTTATCGTGATTTGAAGCCAATCGATGTGGGCAAAACATATCAAATCCCACATATTTTTAATAATGACTTGATTTAATAAAAGTATCGGTTATCAGAAAATGCCGAACAACTAATTTTACAATTGGCACATTGTCTTTTCCGAGGTTTTAAAAATCGAAACTTTGGGATCAAAATTTTTCTTTTATATATTTTCTTTTTATGTTTGTAAGTAATCATTGTTAAGTAATCATTGTAATAGAATCTAACTTAAAAATGTTAAGTTACAGTAACTCACAAATGTTAATCTACTGTAACTTAACAATGTTAATCTACTGTAACTTAAGGTTGTTAAGTTCCCGTAAGTAGTTAACATATTGATTTAATTGATAAAGGCCTCTCATGGGAACTTAAGGTTGTTAAGTTACAGTAACTTAAGGTTGTTAAGTTCCCACGAAGATGTGATGCATTATTTCAATTTATAATTTATTTTTTAAAATGTCATACGTTGTTACGTAACAAATTGAAAAATAAATAAATTTATTGGGAAAATACAATTGCGGGAGATTACATTTATTCATCTCCGTAACTTAACTTATGAATGTTATATACATTATGTATTTTAAATATATGCAACTTATTGATATATATAAAATTAATTGATTTATAAGAAAATTAAATGAATTTTTACGAAAAAGTTACAGTACATAACCTAAGAAAAAATAGGGGGTTATATACTGAGACATTAAGTGCAAAATATTAATAAAAATTGGATATTAAAACATGGGGAATCATTTCGTTGAAGCCAACAAAATGATTAATATTTTTATAAACTTATTAAACAATTTGGATAAAAATTATATGTCAATATTTCCGCTAGCATAAAAAGTGGCGCTGCTAGCATAGTCGTTTTTTGTAATTAATAAAATTCACCTGCAAGGTGAAAATGTCATTTTCAATACAGACGTGAGTTTTTTTGGGGGTGATATTGGGGTGATAATTAACACGGTTATTGCGTTAATGATCAAACAATTTATATTAAAAAATGCTTCTCTCTGAAAATGACAGGCAAGTAATAGAGTGTTGCACTATTTCAAGCATATTGTTAAGTGTACTGTATTTTTTATCACAAATTGTTCAAGTATATATAAAATGATAATAATAATTAGACATTAAAACAGGTGGAACGGTTAGGTGGGTTATCGAAAAACAGGTGGGTAGGTTTTTAATTTATTTCCTTCTTGCATAAAAATAAAATCATGATAATATGATTATGTGTTTTTTATTTTTATTGTCTTTTCTCTTTACGCATTGTTCGTTGTTCTAAAAGAGCCGCCCTAAGCAAGCGGCTTTTTTTATTGTTATTATATAATGTGGGGATTAGGTGAAAATATAAGAAATATTTTCTGGCTGATATAGTTGCGCAACTAATTAATGAGCAAATTAATTAAATGTTGGCAAAGATGCGTTGCTGATAAACAACTGAAAGATGTTCGATTCATCTCCCTGCGCCATCAAAAAACCTTAAAATTAAGTTTAATTAATTCGATATCAATAATTTTCAATTGTGATTTAAGATATTCAAAATATCTGTAACGCAATAAATTAACATCTCGGATTTGTGTGATTTTATTTCTTGAATTTCTGCCTTTCCTGATTATTCCTTTTCGATAAACCATTTTAACATCCATGTGCATCAAACGCGCTACAAAGCGCAAGGATAAATTATATTTGTTTAGCAACGCTGTCCATATATCTGTTAAATCGTATTCTTTAATGTGCGAATGCGTATATTCTGATTGAATTTCTTGCACCATTTCCCATAAAAATATTTTATGTCCTGATAAAAAATTATACAAAATAACTTTTGAAGCATAAGTTTTTTTATGTTGATTATCTTTTTTTAATAGATTACAAATAGCGGTCATGCTAAAATTTAAAACATTGGCTACGTAAGTCTTAGAAAGCTTATGGTTTCTTATAAAATCTTCGAATACTATGCTGTAAATAGACTTTTCCCGACAATAGTTAGCCATATATTAGAATAATAGTATTTAATTAATAAAAAAAATTGAAAATTTTATTATTAAAATCAATCATTTTTACAAAATCCGAACTTTCAGCGCATTAATGGTCAAAATATTTTATATATTAATAAAAATATATTAATAATCAATAGTTTATAATCGCAAAAAATTAGAAACAAAATCTGCAACTTTATAACATCTTCCTGCTATCAAGAAAACGATAAAAACTATGAAAATAATGTTATATATCCATATTTTTGTAATCAAATAAAAACATAACTATTTGATAAATAAACAATAAATCATCAACTCAGTTAAGTGTAGTTAATTTAGGTTGCGTGGATAAAAAACTTGTTATATAATACATTTTATATTACAAAACATCAAATAAATGTTATGAATAAGAAAACATCTACAAAAGATGAATTAATTGAAAATTATAATTTTGCTACAAAATATTTAAACAATGTAGAAACTATAAAAAAATTATTTACGGAAAATAATTTAAATGTTGAAATTGAACAAGGATTTGTAGTGCCAAACATTTATATAAAAATTTGTTTATTAGATTTCCCTTATTCAAAAGGAAGAACACCAGAACAAACATACGATTTATTTTTTGATTGCATTAAAAAACTTAGAGAAAGTATTGAATTTATTTGCACAATAAAAATTGAAATATAATTAAAAATTAGAAAAATATGGGAACTGACATACACGCTTTTGTAGAAATAAAAGATGATTATAGTGAAAATTGGAATGGAATTGATTTAGGTTTTTTTTTAAATAGATGGTATGACATGTTTTATGCCATGGCTGGAGTTAGAGCTGAAAAAGGTCAGCCTGTAATATTATCAAAAGGACTTCCTTCAAATATTTCAATTAAAGCTAATAAAAAATTTGTCGAAATGAAGGAAGATGCGCATACCCCTTCTTGGCTTACTCTAAAAGAATATATCAAAGCACTTGCATTAGCTGATAAACTTTCATCTAAAGAAAATTACAAAACTCCTGATTGTTATCATGCAATTGTTGATATCATGAATGCTTTTACTATTTTGAAATTTAAAGTTAGGCTGGTTTTTTGGTTTGATTGTTAATTATAAATAAACTTAGAGAAAATAAATATGAGTCGTTCATCGCCATTAAATAAATTTAAACTCAATAGTGAAATCTATGCTGTATCTACATCAAGAATTGAAGTTAATATTATCGATGAAATTATTTTTAATAAAATAGGAATAACTTAATAAAGATTCTTTTTGTAATTATTTCTCTAACGCATATCATGCTTATTTGTTTTGGAAAAAACTTAGGGAAAAAAATAGCAAAACAAATTGGGTAGAAATAGAAAAAAAATAAATATGAATGATTTTATTGAAGATATTACATTAGATTTAAGCATAAAACACAATAAACTTATTGAAAAGTTATTAATTGATTCGGTTAAATTAACTATTCCTCCAATCAAAGGAGAAATAACACAAAGAAAATTAAAACTTAGAAAAATTAATATTTGCGAACAATCACAAGTAATTCATGATAATAAACTTGGTAAAATAGTTTGGATTGAACAGGAAGGACAACGGATAAGCCCCCATTTATTTATAACTTTTGATTTAAAGATAAAGTAAATATGACAACACATGAAATTCAAATTATTTTAAATAGCATAGCTATAATGTGTTTAGCAATAGCTATTTTTTATGTTAATTTACAAATAAAAAATTTATTTAAATTACAATCTCTTATTCAAAGAAGAAATTTAGATTTGATAGAAAGAGTTCAAGAACTGGAAAATAAAACATGAAAGTAGAAGAATTAATAGAAAAATTACAACAATTTGATGGAAAATTAGAAGTACTTATTGCCGGTTGTGATTGTTTCGGTGAGGCTGAAGATGCTATTTTTTATTCAAAAGGAACTTTTAACGAGTACAGTTGCAGTTATGATAAAAGCAAGAAAGGGGAACCCATAATAATGATTACAAGAAAAGATTCAAGTGTTGGTAAAAAACAAGAAACCTATGAAAATAACTATTGAATTAAATCTTGAAAATAAAGACGATGCTGTTAAGTACAAACGTATTAATTGTACATCAGAATTAGTCTATATTATTGATACTATCGTTTGCGATTTAAAAGCAGTAATTGAAAATAGAAGTAAAGAATTAGATAAAAATGCAGTTATCGAGAAATCCTCGGTAACTGCCCAAGGATGTGAATTGTCGCAAAAATCCACTATTAAAGATCTTCATGATTATGTTCTTTTTCATGATTACGTTCTTAAATTGCTTCAAGAGAACAAAATAACGTTAGAAGAACTTTATTGAGAACATTCATAATGAAAATATTTCCAAAAACCATCATATGGTTTAGTTGTAATTTTTTTTATTTTTCCGGCTATTGTGCTGGTCTGGTAGAACATGGGATTTTAGATATTTTATTTCTTCAAATGCGATCCAGAAACAAATAATTATAAATACTGTCCTCATTGTGGACAACAAATAAAGGTAATTAAAAATGACAATTAAAAACAGAGAATTTCAAGTACATAAATTAAATGAACAAGGCATACAAAGATGCGAACAAATAGCAAAACTATTTGATGAATTTTTAATTCAATTAGATTCTATACTGCATGAAGCTCCATTTCATGATCCGAGGCTAAATGCAATAGTAAGAACAAAATTAGAAGAGGCATGTTTTTTCGCTAAAAAAGCTATAGCGACAAGTGAAATTAATCAAATAAATGAGGAAACAAAATGACACACATACAAAAAATATCTAATATTTTAATGAAAGAATTAGGCGCTAAAGATGCCAAAATAATGCAATCTTGGATTACTAAATTATTAGAAGTAAACAATAAACCTTCTGCCAATACTTATGAATTACGCATTATATTTAAAACAAAAAAACCTATAGAAACACAAACAAATGTTGAAAATATTCCTAGAAAAATAGAAGTTAAAAGAGATAATCAGAGTAATAAAAGGAAATTAATTGTTAATGATGTTAAAAAATCAATTAAAAATCAATTAAAAATAAAATAAAAAAGAAATAATGATTCCTAAATTCATAAAACAATATAAAGAAAAACTTCACGTGTATTACCTAAACGGAGTACATGCTCCAATAGAAGCCTTTATAGAAAGTTATGAAATAACAGAAACATTCGAATGTTATAAAATAAAATATAATATAAAATTTCATTATGCAAATGAAGAAATAACTAGAAATACTAATAATCTTGTTGATGTATCTGATTTATACGAAACTGAAAATGAAGCAAATATCGCATTACATAACAATAAAAAATATAAATGTAGTTGGTGTAAATTGTTAATTAACAAAGATTTTGATGAGGAAGATGATTTCAACTGTGCTTTATGTATTCATTATCAATGTACCGCAAGAAATATAAGAGAAGAATTTAAAAGTGGTACTTTTTGTGAATTAGATAAAAATGGAAACATGCGACCATCAAAAATAATTCATCGCATTGGAGAAACTATTTATTACGAAGTTGGCAAGAGAAAAAATTCTTTAATTACTGTTACCACAAATAATAAATGCTTTATTCATAAAACAATCAATTTGAGAACAGACAAATGATGCCTGAATTTTTGAAACAATTTAGAGATAAAACTCCGATTTATTTTATTGATAAAGAGGATAATAATGAAATAAGACAAGGAATTATAGAGAATTATGAAATAAGTAATTTTTATAGTTCAATAACATTTTCTTGCATAGAGATTTATTACGTTAAGTTCCCCATTATTATTGGCGGGATATATATTACTTGTCGAACGAGACAATTATCAGTTGATGAAATTTATGCGACTAAAAAAGAAGCATATATAGCTCTTTCAAAAACATGTGAATATAAGAAAGATATTTGCATTATGTTAGAATTGAAAGATTTTAAAGAATGCGGAGAAGGTAATACTTTTTGCAAATATTGTACTTACTATAAAAAACATAAAAACATGAATGATAATGAAAAAAATTTAACTTCAAAATTTAAAATTGATGATGATGTTTATTACCGTGAAATATCAACTCTTATTTTTAAAATAACAAAAGTTAAATTAACCAAAAAAGGACATGTATATGAATGCAAAAATATTTCAGAAAAAGGAATTATTGCAATTGAAAATGTAATCGAAAATTGTTTGGAGAAAGTTTGACGATGTTTATCAATTTAATAAAAAACTTATACATTAAGTATTTTTTCAATAAAAAGTTGCTGACTTATTATTTGTAGATAGAGAAATCTCAACAAAAAATTTTGATAGGTATAAAAAAATCATGGGTCATGGCGTTATATTGACTATAGAAAATTTGACAGATGTTATCGAGTTTTTTAAAGTTGCGCCATTCAGGATTAACGAAGATATTGGTAATAAAAATATATCAATTTATTTTGATAATGTTAATACACTATCTTTTAGAAAAAGAAGAATATACAAGTGTATTAATTATATAAGAAAAGATATAACAAACAATCTCGTTGACATTAGAATTTATATTAACAATTATTTAAAATATCTTTTTTAAGCTATGGTCGGCAAATACAAAGTTTTAAAATACATAAAATCAAAGCAAGACAAACTTTCTTATGTGCATGTTGTTACTGTTGAAAAAGATCCTGATTTTAATGAACTTATATCAAGATATGATTGGTATGTTGAATGTATGTTTAAATCAGGAATAAAAATGACGACTAAGTGTTTTAACGAAAAAGATGTGCAATGGTTTTTTAAAAATGCTGGCGTTACTCAAAACATGGTTATATAAATATGTGTAAAATGAATATACAATTAGTACCTAGAGAAAATTTAGAAAAAATGGTTGTATTGCAAATAGAATTTATAGAAATAAAAGAGAAATTTTTTATCGAATTTATTAACCAATTAGAAGTATTAATGTTAGATCCCGATCTTGATTTGGACTTTATTAAACAAAAATTGTTGATAATTTCCAAAAGTTTTTTTAAGAGATATATAGAAATGGAACGCAAACATATGGCTGAATTAGAATTTTTTGCCTATGATAATCGCCATATATCAAAAACATGATTTTACCCGAAAAAATTATTTGAAAATCCAAGGTTGCATACAAATAAAGGTTACTATAAAAAATGAAACTAATACAAAGACTCAAATGCTTTTTAAAAAGACATAAGTATATATTTCCAACGCTAACTTTCTATGAAAATTTATCTTTTACTAAGATAGTTATATCAATGGATCCAGCTGTAGAAACTTGTGCAACCTGTGGAAAAATAAAAAATGAAACTAATAAGCTTTGACATCGAAACATGGGATTTAAAGGAAGGTTACGCGTTGCAACCATGCCGCATTAAGACTAAGGTTTGTTATTAAAACTTTTGGAGCAGAAAATATGACACTCATTTTATTTTTAAGTATAAGTTTTTTATATTACACAATGGTTGTTATTTTATGCCATTATAAAATAAAAATGTTAAAAGGACGTATCGTTGATTTAGAAACTCTTATAAAGGAGCACGAAAAAAATTTTAGTGTGTTAGGTGCATTATATAGATCTGTAACATATAAAGTAGATAATTTGGAGAAGAAAATATGAGAGTGGATTTTACTGAAACTGAAATTGAGGTATTTAAATTAGCAGTAATATATGAAATGAAAGAAGTGAAAGAAGTGAAAGCGGATAACGACGGTATTCCCTATTTTATAAACATACTGTCAAAAATAGAAAATGCTTTGGAGAAGAAAAAATGAGTGATTCTATTATGAGTATTATTTTTTTAGGCATTGCAGTATTCGCACTTTCTATTTCTTTATATTTTACTTCAAGAAGATTAGATTTATTGAGCCGTAGAATATTTGATTTAGAATTAGAAGTTGATCTTCACTTACTTAAACGGGATAACGGTTTATTATGATTGAATGGATTATTTTTTTAGTTTTTATTTTTATAGTAATAATTAACGAAATTCTTTTTAGATATAAAATTAAAAACGTATTTAAATACTTTATTACAAAAAATAGATAAAATTGTAGATAATGAAGTTAATAGAACAAATTAAACAACTAGTTAGACGAGATATTTAAAGCAATAATACGCTTTAAATGTGCTTACTACACGCTTCTTTTTGGGATTAAAAAATGAATAGAAGAGAAATAATGAAAAAAGTAAACATTGAATTAACTAAAGAAGAAATAACATTTATATGCGATATACTGCATTTGAGTTTAAAATCATGGGAAAAAATTTGTGATCCACATACACAAGCTTGTTATAAAATGGCCGAACAAATATTTCATATACTACATAAACAATTAATAGAATTGGAGAAGAAAAATGAAACACTTAGCGATTAAAGTAACAAATAAGTATGAAAGCGAAGCAGTGCAAAAAGCGTTGTTTGATATGGGGTTTCGTATTGGTTCTGTAGAATTTGATAACAATGAACCTGAAAAGATAAATGTATTTGAACCATTTTTACCGAATATAAATGAAACTCAACCGGACCGAATAGTCACTGCGATAGATACTAAAGCAAATACTATTTTTTATTTATATAAAAGTATGAGAAGTTGGCAAGATTTAATTGTAGTCTCATCCTCCGATTTCTTCTCAACTTACGCTGGACACATTGAACGGTTTCCTGATTATGTTAGTGAAGGACCAGCGCCTAAGTTTAAGATTGGAGATAAATTATTTTTTGTTACTAAATCTAAAATTATTATAGTTGAAATAACAGAAATAGAATCGTCGAGAATGGCTGCTCAAACAAACAAAGATGAACAGGCAATAAGATATACTTTTTATCACAAACATATTGACTCTTATAATGGCATGTTTTTTTCAATCATAGAGTTAGCGGTTAAGCGTTTTCTGGAGCTTAACAAATGAATAAATTAGAAGAAATATTAAGTGCAATTGGTATATTATTTTTGGCTATTATTTTCTTTATAATTAAAGCAGTAATTTTAATTTATCTGTGGAAATGGTTTATAGTCCCGATTATGTCATTCAAAGAATTATCAATAATGAATTCTATAGGTATTATGATTATTATTGATTTTTTCTATAATAGAATTGAAAAAAAACCTACTATGAATGATATTTTTCAATCATTTTATGGGAAGTTAATTATTTTTGGAATGGGATATTTAGTTCATATAATCGGGACTTAATAAATGAGCATTGAATTTAACAATTACAAACAAGAAGGGAGAATAACTTGCGATGAATGTGATTATTCCGAAGAATATTTAGCAGATGATTTTTACGAATTTATAGACCAAGCCAAATCTGATGGCTGGAAAATTAAAAATATAGATGGAGAATGGGAACATTTTTGCGAGGATTGTCAATGAACATATTGTTATTAACTCTATTGCCGATAGCTCTTGTAATCGTAATTTTTATAATTATAAGTTTATTATGGGGATTAATGAAATTACATGCGGAAATAATGTATAAAATTCTTGATATAATAGATATTCCTGAACCTTTTGACGGAATATTATTTGCTACCATGACAACTACTACATTAGTTTTTATTATAGCAATAATACTTTATTATTGTGGATGTCTTTAAGAAAGAAATATGAATAATAATCAAGAACTATTAAATCAATTAAAAATTGCGGCTCAACGGTGTGGATTTCTTGATATAGATATTTCTTGTTTACTGAATGAATCTAAATATTGGATAAGTCAGGTTTTCAGCGGAAAAATAAACCCAAGAAAAAACATGATTAAAACAATTGAATTATTAATAAATTTTTTAAATAGTTTAGCAAAAAGAAATTACGTATTTAAAAAATCCATGTATGAATCGACTTTTGAGAGTTCAAAAAGGAGGAAATTATTTGCTCTTCAAATAAAAGATGAGTTTATCAAATATGTTAATTACTTGGAAAAACGAGATAATGAACGAGCAAAAGAGCAATGATGTTATTAATAATTTAGGCTTTCAAGAAAACGGAGGCTTTATTTATAATAAAAACGGCGATGGATTTATGCAAGATGCGGAACCAGTTCATTTAAATATAGCCTCTGAGATAAATGAACAGATAAAAGATTTCCAAGCCAAAGGAAATTTAAGTAAATGGATGCAGATAATAAATAAATACGGCAATATTGAACAATCGTTTCCTTATCTTTTTATTTTATTGTGTTTCGTTGGTGCGCCTTTATTGCGTTATATTAATGAGAAAAATGTTGTTTTAACAATCAATAATAATTTGATTGCAAAAATAGGGATGAGTATTTGGCATAACGTAACCAATAATGTAGAAATACAGCCCTTAAAGCCCACAGAGGCGATTAAAAACATGCCTTTGTATTTGCATTGCTCGAATAAAATAAAGCAACAGAAGCTAATACAGTTAATGTTTAACTATGATTCGCAATTATTATTTATAGATAAAACGTTAATCAATCAAGATTTGATGCTTAATTTAACAAAGGCGAGACGCAATAAGATATTGAATATTGAATTACCCAAATTAGATAACGCTAACCAGATAAAGATAGAAAAAATATTAAAAGAAAACTATGGAGTATTAGCCGCTAAATTAGCTTTTGCGTTCATGAAGCGCAATAGCAAAGTAAAAATATGGTTAAATAAATATTGTGCGCAAATTAAAACACAAATAAAAAGAAAACATCACAATTGGGCATTATGTGGCGCCATAGCGTTTACTGCGGCAGAAATAATTAATCAATTAAAACTATTTAACATTGATTTAAAATGTCTTTATGATTGGTTTATTTCGATATTGCAACATCAGGAGATGTTATTAAAAACTAGACCTAAAATAAAAAAAGTTTTTAAAAATATAAATGAATTAGCTACAACTTTACGCTTATGGATGGGGGAAGAAAGAATAATGACAACAAGAAGACATAAATCAGCTAAAGAAGCATACGCCAAAATAATGAGGGAACGTGAACATAAACTTTATATGTATGTTAAACCAGAGGCTTTACAATTATTTTTAAAACAATATTACGATATCCCATTCAATGTTATCGTAAAAAAATTAAAATTGAATAATAAGGCGCAAAAGGGAATTAACGGGCGAAATCATCTATGTTATAGGTTTTTGATTTAATATTATTAAATAATAACAAATTACTTAGCAAAACATAAATGTTATGTTATGATATATTTTTATTTAATTATTATAAATAAATAATGAACGATACAAAAATAGGAATATTAAGTTTAATAATGGCTTTGATATTTTTTCTGTGCTGGATATCGTCTTGCACAAATAAACAATTGAGTGAAAAAATATTAAATGAACAAGGTTATACAAAAATAAAAATGAAAGGATATTCATTGTTTAGTTGCAGTAGGGACGACTGGTCGCATACAAAATTTGAAGCTATCGCAAATAATCATAAAGTTAATGGAGTTGTTTGTTGCGATGTTATGAAAAACTGTACCATAAGGTTTAAATAATATGTTAAAAAAAATATTCTCACTATTAAAGAAAAAAACAAGCGAAAAAAGTTGTTTGAATTGTAAATTCTTTTCAAGAACTCATGATAATCAATGTGATTTGGATTTTTTTGATTGCTTAAAAAATATAAAACCAACAGAAAAGACATTAAAACTAATAAAACCGTATCAATTAGATAATATAAAGCCAGAAGCATTTCGCGAAGGTTTTTTTTCTCAAGAATATTTTTGTAAATATTTTAAATTAAATAAATGAAAAAACTAACTCTTAAAGATTTTCAAATAAGTGAATTCATGGGATTGCAATTTTATTTATATGATGATGGCACATATGAAGTTATGTTAGAACCATGTTTTAATGGTTTTGATATTGCTATTTACAATAAAAACAAAGACTTGGTAATTCCTGAAAAAATATGTTTAGGCAAATATATCAAACGAAAAAAAGGTTGCAATTCAATAAAAAACTGGCAACAAATGAATAAATTACAATTAGCAATTGAAATAGCTAATGAAACTTATCATGAATTCAAAAGAATGCATGGCGGATAATTTAACATTTATAATTAACGAATTAAAAAAAACAAATATAAATTGCAAGGATAAAGAATTTAAACGTTGTTTTTTGAATTTACTTAATGAATATTTACCCAATATTTCTGAAAGAGAAAAATGTGTACTTTATTTAAGAGTAATGATGAAAATGGGTTATTCAATAAGTAATATAAATATATAAATTAAGAAAACACATGAAAAATAACACAATTATAGAAAATATATCACAAAAAAATTATCTTGAATTAGCTTTAAAAATATCATTAGAAACACATGCTGATAAAAAAGATTTAGGTGGTAATCCATATATATTACACCCCTTGAGAATAATGAATAAATTTGAAGATGAAGAACATCAAATTGTAGCATTACTACATGATGTAATAGAAGATGGAAATGTAACTATTGAATATTTAATAAACAAAGGATTTAATCAAAATATAATTGACGCAATTAAATGCTTAACTAGAGGAGCGGAAATATACGATATTTATATTAAAAAAATAGCTCACAATAATAAAATAGCAAGAGATGTGAAAATAGAGGATTTGAAAGATAATCTAAATTCTGCAAGATTAAATGAAGTTACAGAAATAGATAGAAAAAGAATTAATAAATATATACGTTCATTAAAAATACTTTCTGAAAAAAACACATGACATTATTAGAAATATTACTTTTCATTGGCGCGGTTATCGTAATTAGTAAATACGCATTACCGTATTTTAAACGTTTTTATAAATTTTTTATCAACACTTTTTTCGGAGAATAATATGCAAGAAAACAATAAACAAAAAGAGCAAGGAATTATAACTATAACCGCAGTAATAATGTTTTAAATAACATAGATTCTCATGCTTTTTACGGAGAACGTATTGAATGCGATATGTATGTACAATATCTGAATTTAACAGAAGAAAACGAAATTAAACTCATTTGGCGTTCAGAAGAAATAACTCTTGAAGAATTGCAGTATATAAATGAAATGAGAATTTATTCTCTAAATAATCATACCAAATATTATGAAAGATTAATATCAGAAGATAAAAAATTTCAAGAATGGATTAAACAAGAATGTAAAAGAGTGCCGCAAACAATTCAATGAAAATATTAAACTTTAATAAAAAAGTAATCGCTAAATCTTGGTGCGAAAATATCGAAGAAAGCGCATTAGAACAATTGGAAAATTTATGTTCTTTGCCTTTCGTATTTAAATATATAGCAATTATGCCCGATTGTCACGCTGGTTACGGAGTACCTATCGGAAGTGTTTTAGCCACTAAAGATGTAGTAATTCCAAATGCAGTTGGTGTCGATATTTCGTGTGGAATTTGCGCAACTAAAACAAATATAAAATTATCTGGCTTATCTACAGAAACTTTAAAAAAAATAATGGATATTGTTAGGGAAAAAATACCTGTTGGAATGAATCGTCATAAAGAAAAACAAGCTGAAAATTTAATGCCAAATTTGCCATATGGAAATGACCATGCTATTCATAAAATAGCATGTCCTATTATAGCAAATGAATATAATAATGCATTACAATCATTAGGAAGCTTAGGTTCAGGAAA
>Ga0153915_10001488_pt1 | contig 21476 bp, 21 predicted proteins | sample Opewatmetagenome_2_FD_107003 | JGI IMG/M metagenome (GOLD analysis project Ga0153915, IMG submission 107003) | Freshwater wetland microbial communities from Ohio, USA - Open water 3 Core 3 Depth 3 metaG | ecosystem: Environmental > Aquatic > Freshwater > Wetlands | place: USA: Ohio, Lake Erie...
GCGTGTAGTAGTAGTAGCTGTCCATCTTTACGGGGACAGTGGAGTCCGTAAGCACCGCCTTCTCGACGAGTTCTGCATAGAGTTTCTCTTGGAGCGGCTTGAGGTGCCTCGTGACGACATCCGTGTACTGGTTCTCCGACTCGATGTACTTCGCGACCTCTGGGTCGTCCCGTTCGCGCATCCAGAAGTAATCGTCTATCCGCTTGTCCCCGTGCTGGACAAGCTCCTTGGGGATCTTCTTGGCCGAGGGCGGCTTGACGACCCGTTCTCTCGCCATCGGTGCCTTGATGACGGCTCAGTAGTTATAATCACCGATTCCGCCCAGTCCGGGTTTCTGCACGCTGCATGGCCACTCACAGAATGCGCCGAATCATCATCAGGGCCGGCCGGGTAACTATTGATATTGGATAGTCCTTTCTCGGTCGGAACTCTTTCAGGTGGTCGCGTGGACACGGTTACGGAAAGGCGCTCGGCGCTGCTCATAGCAATGATGAGCTCGTTCCTGACACCGTTCCTGGCAAGCTCGATCGTGATAGCAATCCCCACCGTTGCGGACGAGTACTCCGAATCGCTCGTGCTCGCCAGCTGGATCGCGACTTCGTACCTTCTCGCGGCCGCGGCGTTTCTAGTCCCGTTCGGCAGGATTGCGGACATCCATGGCCGGAAGCGTCTCTTCCTTGACGGGATGTGGGTGTTTCTCGCAGGGACCCTGCTCTGCACCATCGCCCCGTCTGTGATGACTCTGATCATCTTCAGGGTGGTCCAGGGCGTCGGTGGAGCGATGATATTCGGCACCTCCATCGCAATCGTGACCTCAGTGTACCCGCCCGAGGAGAGGGGCAAGGCCATCGGCCTGACCACGATGCTCGTGTATGTCGGCCTCTCGGTGGGTCCTGTCGTCGGAGGGGCTCTTACGGAATTCATCTCCTGGCGGGCGATATTCGCCGTGACGCTCCCGCTGATCGGGACCATTCTCCTCGTCGGTTCCCGCTGGCTCGTCGGTGAGTGGGCGGGCGCGAAGGGCGAGAAGTTCGACCTGCAAGGGTCGGTGGTATACGGGTTCTCGCTGACGGGCATCGTGCTCGGACTCACGACCCTGCCGGAGGTGGCGGGCGCATTGGCCGTCGCACTTGGGCTGGTCGGGATTGTCTGGTTCATCTTGATCGAGCGGCGGACAGAGAGCCCTGTGCTGAACACGAGGCTGTTCAGCCGGAACCGTGCATTCGCATTCTCGAACTTGGCAGCTCTCGTCAATTACAGCGCCACATTCGCGGTGTCCTTCATGATGAGCCTCTACCTCCAGGTCGAGAAGAATCTCACTCCTGACGAGGCGGGGATCATCCTCGTCGCCCAGCCGATCGTGATGGCTGTGTTCTCGCCGATTGCGGGAAGGCTCTCGGACTATGTCGAACCGCAGATGATAGCTTCGATCGGCATGGCCATCACCGCAACCGGACTCGTCTTGCTCGCGCTCCTGACGGTCAACTCACCGATCATTGTCATAGTGCTGTCGCTCGCCTTCCTCGGATTCGGGTTCGCGCTCTTCTCGTCGCCGAACACAAACGCCATCATGACATCCGTCGAAAAGAGACACTACGGCATCGCCTCCGCAACCGTCGGGACCATGAGGCTCATAGGCCAGGTGCTTAGCATCGGAATCGCGACGCTGTTCATCTCCGTGTACGTGGGGAACATCGTGGCCACGCCCGAGCAGGCGCCGCTCTTCCACGAAGCGTTCAGGAGCTCCTTCATCGCGTTCGCGGTCATGTGCTATGCAGGCGTGTTCGCGTCACTTGCCAGAGGGAAGGTGCACGATTCGAGATAGCGGTCTGACGAATTCCTCGGATTCGACGCGCGGGTTGCCGACCGACGGAGACACGGGATACATCTCCATGAGTCCCGCAGGGTACGGCATGAAGATCCTCTTTAGGTCGATCGCGTCCAGCGGCCCCGGACTCAACCATTGCGCCTCGTCTTCCCGTCGGAGGATGACAGGCATTCGGTTGTGGGCCTTTGATATCAGAGCGTTAGGGGAGGTCGTGACTACGGTGAACGAGAGCAGGATTGTGCCATCCGGACTCCTCCACCTGTCATACAGTCCGGCGAACGCGAAGAACGCATCGTCCTTCAGGTGACAGTAGTACGGGGTCTTGCGCCCTTTCTGCTTCATCCACTCGTAGAAGCCGGTCGCAGGTACGAGGCATCTCCGCTTCTTGATTGAGGACCTGAACGCCGGGCTCGTCGTGATGGTCTCCCCTCGCGCGTTGATCAACCTGCTGCCAATCTTCTGATCCTTGGCCCAGAAAGGCACGAGACCCCACCTCATCACGACCAGCCTGTTGGGGCTCTCGGAGACTATCACTGGCACCTGTTGGGCGGGGGCGATGTTGTATCTAGGTTGCAGCTCCACCTCGGGATCGTGAAGCATGAACCTAGCGAAGAACCCGGGTATGTGTGCGATCGCGAACCTGCCGCACATGTTTGGTCACTTCTTCTCGTCCTCGGGTTTCTCGGGCTCGAACTCTAGCGCTACCGAGTTGATGCAGTATCTCTTGCCCGTGGGCCGGGGGCCGTCGTCGAAGACATGGCCAAGATGGCTGCCGCACTTCGAGCAGAGCACCTCTGTCCGCTCCGTGAGCAGGCTCGTGTCCAGCTTGAACTCCACGGTGTCTCCGCTCATCGGGGCGGAGAAGCTGGGCCATCCGCATCCGGCATCGAACTTCGTGTCCGACTCGAAGAGTTCCGCGCCGCACCCAGCACACCTGTAGATGCCCTTCTTGAAGTTGTCCACATACTCCCCTGTGAAGGGTCGCTCCGTGTCTTTCTTCCTCAGCACCCTGTACTGCTCGGGGGTGAGCGTCTTCCTCCATTCCTCGTCAGACTTGGTGACCTTCTCTTCAGCCATGTCGTTTCGCAATGCAACAGGAGAAGGCCTCATGATAATCGTTTCCCCGATTGGAGGCCGCGTGCGCGAGGTCACACGATCAGGCGGCGTCTCATCAGGTTGACTGAGATGATGAAGAAGACGGCGGTCACGACGACGATCCATAGCAGGCTGAGCAGAAGGTCGGGCGTGAGGTGCCCGAAGGTCATTGCGCGCGAAATCTTCACGACATGCACGAGCGGCACGACGGCAGTGGCGAACATCTGGGCGCCGACAGGGAGCAGCGAGAGCGGGAAGAAGGTCCCGCTGACGAGGAACATGGGCGTCACGAAGAGCGAGGTCGGATAGTTCAGCGAATCTATGCGGGGGGTCACCGCAGTGAAGCACATGGCAAGGGATCCGAAGAGGAGCCCTCCGATGAAGCTGAACGGAATGATCAGCAGCGAGAGGGGATATGACGCCAACCCGAACACCGATATGACTGCGAGCATTATCCCGGCGGATATCGTGCTCCTCGTGGCGCCCCATAGTATCTCGCCAGTGATGACCTCGTCCACGTTCAGGGGGGTCGATATGATCGCGTCGAACGTGCGCTGGTAGTACATCCTGACGAACGATGCGTAGGTGCACTCGAATAAGCTCGCGGTCATGATCGTGATGCCTATGAGCGCGGGCGCGATGTACTCCGCGTACGGCACGCCCTCGATCTCGTTAACGAAGAACCCGAGGCCGAAACCGAGCGCTACCAGGTATAGGACCGGCTCGATGATAGGCGGGATGAAGTTGACCCTGTAGGTCTTCATGAAGACGTCATAGTTGCGCCTCCAGACGCCCCACGTCCTCCTGCTGATAACAGGTATCCGAAACATCTCGCGCGCCTTCATTCCCTGAGCATCCTCCCTGTGAGCTTGAGGAAGACATCCTCGAGTGTGGATTCGCGAACCGTTGCCGCGCTGATCTTGCACTCGGTCATCAGTCTGTCCATGGTCTCTTTGGGCCTATCCGTGAAGACGTGTATCGCGTCGCCTGCGACCTCGTACTGAACGGCGCGGCCTTCCTGCTGCAGACATGCGACCACGTCCCCGTTCTTCTTCGCCTCGACCACGTGGCTCGCAACGTGCTTCCTGACCAGCTCCCCGGGGCTTCCATTCGCCAGAATCTTCCCGATGTCCATTATGACGAGCCTGTCGCAGAGCTTCGCGGCCTCCTCCATGTAGTGAGTCGTGAGGATGATCGTTATTCCCCTCTCCTTCAGGCGCATCAGGAGGTCCCAGATAAGGTGCCTCGCCTGCGGGTCGAGCCCCACGGTCGGCTCGTCGAGGATGAGTATCTTTGGGTCGTTCAACAGAGACCGCGCCAGAATGAGCCTCTTCTTCATGCCACCTGACAGCTTGTCAATCTGGGTGTCCTTCTTCCCCTGCAGCTGGAAGAACTCCAGCAGCTCTTCGGCCTTGCTCTCCGCGGCCTTTCTGGGGATGTCGAAGTACCTCGAGAACACGAGGAGGTTCTCGAAGACAGTGAAGTCCGGATCCAGGTTGCTCTCCTGCGGCGCGACCCCAAGTATCCGTTTGATCCCCCTTGGGTCCCTGTCTACCTCCATCCCTGCGACCGTGAGAGTGCCCGAGGTCTTCGGGGACACGCACTCGATCATCCGCATGGTAGTCGTCTTGCCCGCGCCATTGGGACCGAGGAACCCGAAAACCTCGCCCTCGTTCACCGCGAAGTCGACGCTGTCGACGGCCGTGAGGGTCCCGTATTTCTTCGTTAGGTTCTCGGCCCTGATTATATCCAAGAGGTCCACCCTGCGATCCGTCCTCGTGAATCGGGTCAGGTCTAATAAATCGAGCGCCGTTGGTGGGCATCACTCAGCTCATGCGGAAAGGCAAAATAAGCCTCACGCAGTCCGGTGGCCGGAGAGGAGATCGGTGAACGTCTGTCAGAAGTGCGGTTTCGACAACGCCGAGGGGGAGCCGTACTGCATGCACTGTGGTGCGGAACTGCCCGTCGCCAAAGTCGAGAGCGCCCCGCCGGCCGCCGAGGTTGCGCCACCTCCAGCGCAGCCAGAGGCGAAGCCCTTCGAGAAGCAGATGGAGGACCTCGGAAAGAAGATCGCCGGAGCGGGTCAGAAAATCGGCGAGGACGTCCAGAAGGCGGGCGGGGATTTCGAACGCATGTGGTATTCTACGTTGGGCCTGCTGGCACCGATAATCGGCGGGCTCATAGTCACCGTCGTGTTCCTCGTGTTCATCCTGGTCGTCGGAGCGGTCGCCGTGGGGTCGGAGCACCGCGCTTTCTGGGACCAGCTCAAGGACTTCCTGGAGACCAACTTCCTGCTATTCCTGGGACTGTTCTTCCTGTCCTCATTCACGAACTACTTCAACAAGGTCCACAAACGGATGTTCCGCTGGATCACCCCGGTCATGATGGCCGTGGGACTAGTGGGATGGTTCTGGATACTCGCCGAGGTGTTGTTCATCGGCGCCAGGACGCTCGAGCGCCCTGGCCTCAGGGACCTGGGGGACTTCGTCATGCTCGCGCTGCCAGTGCTATTCCTATTGGCCCTGTGCATCGGCTACCTGGTTGTCCTGCTCCAAGTGACTTCGCAGAAGGTCCTCGAATCGAAGTCCTGACCAGTTCGAGACGAATTGGGCGTGGCCAGTGAGCTAATAAAACAAATGTTTTAATCAGTAATTTGTCCATTTTATCAACAGAAACTGCGATATTAGCGACAAAGGGACCGCGTTCTACTGAACGTCCGTCCCCGACGAGGTTGACATGGGCATATGACCCCCCGCGCCGCTCGCTCTCATCATGAAGAACAAGACGGGAATGGGGCGGACAGAAAACGGGACTCGTGCTCTGGCCGTTCTGGGCGAGTGCAGGCACGCGCTCGAGGCGTGCAGCCACAAGGTGCTGCCAACGCGAGCGTGCAGAAGGTACGCCGTCTCAGGCGGTAGGTGGGGGCACCCGGCGTGGTCCCTCATTCTGTAGAAGAAGGAGGAAGAACATGAGCATGGCAGAAGCGTGGGAGATAACGGAAGACGAGGGGATCGTGACCCAAGCGTATCCGAGGAGGGAAGTGAAGAGGAAGCTGAAAGCGATAATCGAGGTCGAGGGACTCTCGAAACACTATCCGCCGGACCTGAAGGCGGTCGACGGTGTGAGCCTCAGCATCAAGCCCGGTCAGGTCTTCTCGATTCTTGGACCGAACGGGGCGGGCAAGACGACCGCGGTCGAGATACTCGAGGGACTCAGGGAGCCGACATCGGGGAAGGCGACGATTTTCGGGATAGACATATCTCATGATTATGGCAAGATCAGGAAGAGAGTGGGCATCCTCCCCCAGAACTTCGAGCCCTTCGAGAACCTGACACCGGTCGAGGCCTTGGAGTACTGGGCCCACCTCTTCAACATGACGAAGACGAGCAAGGACATCGACGCTCTCCTGGAGAGCGTGGGTCTCGGATCGAAGAAGAAGGCCATGGGAGGCAAGATGTCCGGCGGGGAGAAGCGGAAGCTGGGGATCGCGATGGCTCTGATCAACGACCCCGAGCTGCTGTTCCTGGACGAGCCCACGACCGGTCTGGATCCCAAGGCCAGGAGGGACCTGTGGGCCCTCATCCAGGGCATCAAGAAGAAGGGCACCACGGTCGTGCTGACGACGCACTACCTCGATGAGGCGGAGAAGCTCTCGGACGATGTCGCGATCATGAACAAGGGTAAGGTCGTCGCCCGGGGAACGCCTGACGAGCTCATCGGGCGGTACGGCAAGGAGACACTCATAGTCCTGGTGGGGGTCGGTCAGAGCGCGGTCGACGAGCTGGCCAGGAGGAGCATTGTCAGCCACCGCGAGAACGGGAATGTGGTGGTTCCGGTGAGCAACCCCAAGGAGCTGCGGACGATGTTCGCGAAGCTGTCGTCGATCCAGGTGGAATTCAAGGACATGTACACAAGGCGCCAGACGCTGGAGGACGTGTTCTTGAACTTGGTCGGCCAGAAGATGGATGAGGGGGTGCTTCGAGGATGAGCGTCAGCAGGATACTAGCGGAAGTGAAGAGCTACGGAAAGCAGTACATGCGGAACAGGTCGGCGGCGTTCTTCACGTTCGCTTTCCCGGTTCTCATGATACTGATATTCGGTGCGATGTTCGGTTCCGGATCGATCAGCAAGGTCACCGTGCAGGTCCAGAACCAGGATGCCGGGCAGTACTCCCAGGCAATCCTTGACCTGATGAACAGGACCACCATGGTCACCATCAAGATGGTATCCCCTGAGGTCGACCTAACTGACTACATCAAGGAGAAATCGCTAGATGTGGCCTTGTACATCCCAGCAAACTTCTCTGAGCTGATATCGCAGGGCACGATGAATGCGACCGCAGTCATTGCACAGTTGACGCTCTACGGCGATCCATCACAGTCCATCTTCGGGACAGTCGCGTCGATCGTCGGTCAGGCCGTCATGCAGCTGAACTACAACATGGCTCACGCCAGGCCTCTGGCGGAGATGGAGGTGAAGCATGTCGCGGCCGAGGGCTACAGCATGATGGACTACTTCCTGCCAGGTGTCGTCGGAATAACCGTGATGACGAACGCCATGTACAGTATGACAGCGGTCTGCGCAAGCCAGAGGAGCAAGGGCTATTCGAAGATGCTCGCCACCACACTGCTGAGAAAGGATGAGTGGCTGATCTCGAAGTTCCTGTTCTACACTATCATGCTGATATTGTCCCTCGTGCTGACCTACGTTGTTGGTTCGATAGTGTTCGACATGCACTCGACCCTGACCCCGATGACCTTCCTGTTGATAGCCGCTGGTGCATTCGTGTTCACCTCGCTGGGGATGCTCCTCGGGACGGTCATAAAGGATGCGGAGTCGGCCAATGCGGTTGCGAGCGCGATCGGGTTCCCGATGATGTTCTTGTCCGGGGCGTTCTTCCCGTTGGAGGTTGCGCCTTCGTGGCTGCAGCTGATATCCAAGGGCATTCCGCTGACATACTTCAACGACGCCCTGAGGGACACGATGGTGTTTGGGAACGACATGAGCGCGCTGACCAACCTTGCAGTCGTAGGCGTGGTGGGGATTGTCGTGTTCGTGCTCGCGAGCAGGCTGATGTCCTGGAAGGAATAGACCATATCAGAAACCCCAGCAAACCACTTCCCCGATTTCTCAAGAGGACTACCTGCAATCTGAAGCGCAGGTTTTTGAAGGTGAACATGATTCGCCCGACCAGGAATGTGAGACCATGGTCCAGATACTGGACGTGATGGACAAGGCACTGACCGGGACTCCGATGAGTGAGAACGACTACCAGCTGAGGCGATTCGCGCCGAGGCTGCGCGAGCTCGTCAAGGAGCACGGGATAAAGTACGACCCCTCGCAACCAGTACCTCGTGATGATTCCCTCGCGGATGATGTCTTCGAAGCGGGAATGCAGCTCATCGTGGATGTGGGCGCCTTCTGCATGACGACGCAGAGAATCATATCCTATACCGAGCAGGAAGTCAAGGAGGCCCTCAGGAACTCCCCGAAGGCCCTCTGGATGGGCGAGGGAAAGGATCGGAAGAAGTTCGTTCCGCGAAGGATGGAGGACAAGACTCCTCCGTGGTGCCTGCTGGGAGCGGGCGGAGGAGCTGTTTCAAGCGATGCATCGTTCCTAGCACTCATGGAAGGCTACGCGGAGATCCCCGAGGTCAACGCCATAACCACGCCTGCGCTCACGCGCGTGGGCGGCATGAGGATCAGGCCGTCCTCCCCGCTCGAGGTCTTGGGAACGATGAGGAACGCGGTGCTCGGAAGGGAGGCGACGAACCGAGCAGGCAGGCCCGGCATACCGTTCATGAACACCCTGGCGACAGCCGAGTCGGGGATATCTCTCGCGGCAGCCGTGCATCCGAGATACGGGCTTCGGCCGTCAGATGGCTTCATGATCGCGAGCATGGACCCGATGAAGATCGATTTCGACAGGCTCAACAAGGTGACAGTCGCCCTTTCACTCGGCGCGCCGATTGGAATGGACTTCGCTCCTCTGCTGGGTGGATATCCGGGGGGACCAGAGGGCACTGCGGTCACGACTGTCGCTAGCCACATGATGGGGATCCTCACGCTCCAGGCGAGCTATCTGATTCCGTTTCCCCTGCACCTGAGGTATGTATCGAACAGCAGCCGAGACCTGCTCTGGGTCATAAGCGTCGATGGCCAGGCGATCAGCAGGAACACTGACCTTCTGAGCATCAGCCTGAACTATACCGCGGCGGGGCCATGCACTCCCATGGTCCTGCAGGAGACCTCAGCCTCGGTCATCGCTGCAGTTGCATCCGGGCTGTCGATCGAGTCCCTTGGAACCGCCTCCAACAAGTACGAGGATAGGACGTCGCCGGTGGAGCCCAGGATCTCGGCCGAGGTGGCTCACGCAGTAGCTGGTATGAAGCGAAAGGACGCGAACGAGATATGCGACGCCCTCCTGAAGAGGTACGACTCAAAGCTTCCCAACCCTCCTCTTGGCAAGACCTGGCAAGAGTGCTGGGACGCGGAGCGACGCAGGCCGTCCAAGGAGTACAGGAACATCGTCGTCGGATTCAAGAAGGAGATGAAGGACCTTGGCGTGGAGCTGAGGCCCGAGCCCTAGGTAGATAGTACTTTCTCTGACGCCCTGCAAAACCGCCTTAAGCGAATACGATATGTCGAGGCCTTATGGGCTCCCCCAAGACCGAGAAGAAATCAGTAAGGGCGATGTTCTCGGAGATCCCACGCAAGGCGAAGTGGCTCATCTATCTCACATCGTTCTCGGCCGTCGGCTTCGGCTACTTCTTCATCGCCGTATCGGCCTACTACACCGAGCTCAACATCAGCCCATCATCGATCGGCCTGATTCTCGGCTCAAGCGGAGCCGCATCCGTGCTGACGGCAATCCCGATGGGGATCTATGCGGATAAGCGGGGAAGGAAATTGCCCTTTCTTCTCGGGTTGTTCGGAATTCCTCCGATGCTGATCGTATTCGCGTTCACGACCGATGTGTTGTTCCTGGTGGTTGCCGCCGTCGGCGCGGGGGTCGCCGAGGGGGCGTTCATGGCATCCTGGAACGCACTCATCGCGGATATGACCTCGGCGAAAACAAGGACCGCCGCGTTCTCCCTCTCCTTCATCGTAGGCAGCGGCACGAGCGCGTTCGGTTTTGTCCTTCCGCTCTTCTTCCCCTTGATCGAGGACTTCACAGGAGCGAGTTCTCACACGGTCCACAGCGGTTTCTTCATCATAGTCGCTCTTCTAGCGCTCGTATCGCCTATAGCGCTCAGCTTTCTACTCCGAGGGTATAAGGAGATAGTCAAACCCGGTGCGAAGCTCATTCGCGGAAAGAATCTTGGCACCGTTCTCAGGTTCTCGGGCTGTAACAGCCTCATCGGGCTCGGCGCCGGTTTCATCATCCCCCTCATCCCGACATGGTTGTGGCTCAAGTTCGGAGTCCCTGATAGCTCAAGCGGGCCGCTGCTCGCGGTTGCAAACGTCCTGATGGCGTTCTCCGCAATCGCGAGCACTGCCCTTGCGTTCCGGTACGGTTCGGTCAAGGCAATCGTCCTTACCGAGAGCCTCGCGACGGTGTTCATGGTCAGCCTTGCGTACATCCCGGGGGCGGCCCTGGCAGGGCTGCTGTATCTCATCCGGGCTGCCCTGATGAACATGTCATCGCCGATATCCGACTCCTATCTCATGGGCATCATCCTGCCTGAGGAGAGGGGCCTGGCGAGCTCGATAAACGCCATCGTCTGGAGGTTGCCGAACAGCGTCAGCACTGTTGTGGGGGGCGTGATCCTCGCCTCTGGCAACTTCGAGCTGCCGTTCCTACTTGCAGCCGCGTTCTATGCGGCCTCGATATCGCTGTTCTACGCTCTGTTCAGGAACGTGAAGCCAATCAGTTGACCAGGCGCCAGCCGAAGTGGATAGAGGTCCGCCACCGAGGTCGCGCAGTCCTGCAAAAGGTAATACAGCTCAAGAGCGTTCTGCAGTCCTTCATTCCGGAGGGCGGGAGTACGGACGGGCGGAGCAGAGATGAGGTTCTCCTTCTCACGAAGAGTCAGATCGAGTCAGTTCTCACAATGGAGGATGCGATCGAGGCGGTCGCAGACGGGTTCAAGGCATACAACTCCGGGAGGGCCGTGGTCCCCTTTCCCGTAGCGCTCTTGGTGCCCGATCATAGTGGGGACATCCACATCAAGCCCGGCTACATCAAGGGGTATCCGACCTACACTGTGAAGATCGCCTCCGGATTCTACGACAATGCGAAGCTCGGGCTCCCGTCTAGCCACGGGATGATGCTCGTGTTCGATTCAGGTACGGGCTGGCCAGCCTGCATCGAGGTGGATCGGGGAATGATCACGGATCTCCGAACGGCCGCAGCTGGAGCTGTCGCCGCGAGGGCTCTGGCGAGACAGTCAGTGGACAAGGTCGCTGTCATAGGGACGGGCGTCCAGGCAAGGCTGCAGATCGAGGCCCTCTCAAAGGTCCGGAAGTTCGAATGGGTGTCGGTCTGGGGCAGAGACCCGTCGAAAGCCGCTCTCTACGCGAAGGAGATGGGCGAGTCACTCGGGTTGAAGGTCATCCCCGCGAGCTCTGTGAAGGAGGCCGTCACCGGAAGCGACGTGATCGTTACCGCGACGATGAGCACGGAACCGTTGGTGTTCTCCGATTGGATATCCAAGGGTGCGCATGTCACTGCGGTCGGCTCTGACTCGCCGGAAAAGCAGGAGCTCGAGACGGCAGTCCTCGGGAATGCGGACAAGGTCGTCTGCGACAGCGTCAAACAGTGCGCCCAGCTCGGGGAGGTCCACCACGCGATCGAGGACGGCACTTTGGACGAGAAGGACGTCCACGGTGAGCTCGGCGAGGTGCTCCTGGGTGACAAGTCGGGCCGAGAGAGGGACGACGAGATCACCGTCTGCGACCTCACGGGAATCGCGGTCCAGGACGTAGTCACCTCCCAGCTTGTTTACGAGAGGGCAATCAAGAGGAATATCGGCTCCTTCATCAGGGTCTGACTCCTATGGGCGGGAAGGAACAGGATCTCACTGCAGTCGATGTGCTGAGGGCGAGAAGGGCCTTGAAGGCGAGCGCCGTCAGGAGGACCCCTCTCACCCATTCGAAGGCCCTGAGCGAAGTCTCCGGTGCCGAAGTGTACCTCAAGTGGGAGAACCTCCAGGTGACCGGGGCCTACAAGCCGCGCGGGGCGTTCTACAGGATGTCATTGCTAACCCCGGAGGAGCGCGCGAGGGGGGTGATCACTGCATCCGCTGGCAACTGGGCGCTGGGGGTCGCGATGGCCGCGCAGATGATGGCCGTCAAGGCGACGATATGCGTCCCGGCGAACACCCCGAGGGTCAAGGTGGAGCGGTGCAGGAGCTACGGTGCCGAGGTCGTGCTTCACGGCTCATACTTCGACGAGGCCTTCTCACATTGTCAGGAGCTTTCGAAGACTAGCGGGGCCACATATGTCTCTGGCACTGACGACTACGACGTGTTCGCAGGTCATGGCACTGTCGCCGTTGAGATCCTCGAGGACCTCCCCGAGGTCGAGGCCATCCTCATCCCCGTCGGCGGCGGAGGGCTTGCCTCGGGCGTTGCGTGCTGGGCCAAGACGGTGAACCCGGACATCAAAGTCATCGGCGTCCAGTCGACTGCCGCTCGGACGATGTATGAGTGCTACAGGGCGAGGCGACTTGTGGATGTGCCCGTGCCTCCGACCGTCGCCGAGGGCCTCGCGGGTGGGATAACGCAGCTGAATCTCGACCTCGCTCTGAGGTACCTGGACGACATGGTCCTTGCCGACGAGGAGGATCTGATCAGGACGATACGATGGGTGCTGGCGGTCGAGAGGCAGGTCGTCGAGGGCTCGGCCGCAGTCGGCCCCGCATCCCTGCTCGAGAAGAAGATACCTCTCCGGCGCGGACAGAAGGTCGCCATCGTGATCTCTGGGGGCAACATCGACCTCGAAAGGATCGGCATCAAGGGGAGGTGACCAGCGGTGGACAACGCCCCGGCAGTTATATATATCCCGCAGCTCGTTTAAAAATCATCCCCCTGGGTCGTTGGAGGCCCCGACATGGAATCAACCAGGATGCTCTACTTCATCAGGTCGTCCGGTGCTGACAGGAACGCGCTTAAGAAGGCGCTCGGTTGGCTGCTGGAGATGGGCGACAGAGGGTACTTGGCGGTCCCCAGCTTCCGCAGCCTTGACGGGCCGATCGGGGAGGAGATCGGGAAGGCCGCGGTGTACGAGCTGAAGTCGAAGGGGGCCGCGACAATCATGGGAAAGCAGATCACGATGATCACGAAGACGACAATGGCAGTCGACGCGAAGGGCGCCCCGCTCCTCGCGATCTATCCCTACGGCCATTTCCTGGACTCCCTCGATTCGATTCACAACGTCTCATCGATCCTGGTGCTTCCGTGGAGCATGCAGGAGATCGAGTCATGGACGAAGACCTGGGGCGCAAAGGAGCTGGGCGGGAAGCGTGTCAAGGTCGGGACCACCGATCCCGGCAACCTAGTAGCTATCGAGGCTTTGAAGGAGCTCTGCGGGAGGGTGAACCCGTCATCGGGAGTTGAGAATCCTGTCGATCGGGACGCGTTCGTGCAGGCCTTCGTTCTTCTGAAGACGGCCGGAGAGGTCTTTGTCCCGAGCGATCTCAAAATCTGGCTTGTCGCCAAACAGGGATGGAGGGCGGCCCACGCGGAAGAGGTCGCAGAGATGTCCGCGGAAGTCCTCCTTGGGAGGACGGTCTCCCAAGGTGCTCCCGCATGGCCTGAGGACCAAGTCGAGGTTTGGCGCAAGAGAGCCGAGGCTCCTGAAGGCTAGGGGAACGGCATCTTGACCCCAACTGACGGGGGAAAGTGGTATATTCGAGTTCCTGAATCTCTGTGTCCAGTGTAGGCAATTTGCCGAGAGGGGATTCCCGCGGAAGGACTGCGAGCAAGTGGCATAGAAGCAGTGGGCAATGTACCGTGGGGAGCCCACTTATGTCTATTCTACGGCGACAAGGAGGAGTCACTTGAGGTGCTGGTGCCTTACTTCGAGGCCGGCCTCAGGGGCTCAGAGTTCTGCATGTGGGTCACCTCCAAGCCCCTGTCTGTGGACGAGGCCAAAGAGGCGATGGCACGCGCCGTCCCGGAATTCGATCGATACCTGAGGGACGGACAAATCGAGATCATCGACTCCTCGCAGTGGTACACGAAGAACGGCGGGTTCAATTCCGAGTCAATCATGAACGGATGGGTCGAGAAGCTAAGATCCGCTTTCGACAGGGGCCTGGCAGGGCTGCGCCTGTGCGGCTACACCTCCTGGCTCGAGGAGAAGGACTGGGACGCCTTCATCAAGTACGAGGACGAGGTCGGGGACCTCATCGAGCGGTCCAAGGTGATAGCCCTTTGCAGCTATCCCCTTTCGAAGTGCGAAGCGACTAGGCTCATCGACGTTGTCAGCAACCACCACTACTCACTCATCAAGCGCGAGGACAGATGGACGCTGGTGGAGAACAAGGAGCGCAGCAGGGCCGTCCAGGAGACGAGGGCGGTCGAGGCGCAGTACCGAAGGACGGCTGACAACATCGGTGTGGCCATATACTCCGCGCTGCCCGACGAGTCATCCGCGACGGTCCTCGTCACCGACAGGATAGTTCAGATCACGGGCTACAGGGCCGAGGAGTTCTATTCAGATCCGTCACTGTGGGCGAAGATCGTCCACCCTGCAGACTCCGCCATGGTTTGGCGGAAGATCAAGGAACACCGGGAGAAGAGGACGCCCCTTAATGTCGAGTACAGGATCGTAAGGAAGGACGGCCAGATCCGATGGGTCAAGGACAGCGCATACCCCTGCATCGATAAGAGCGGCGAAATTGAGCGCATCGACGGATTCATGGAGGACATGACCGACCGGCGAAGGATCGAAGAGGCGCTGAGGGAGAGCGAGGAGCGCCTCTCGCTCGCACAGAAGGCCGCCAAGATAGGTAGCTGGGACTGGGACATCTCATCCGGCGGATTGACCTGGTCCGATGAGATCGAGCCCATGTTCGGTTTCGGTCCGGGAGAGTTCAGCGGCACGTACGAGGCCTTCCTGGACTGCGTCCATCCCGATGACAGGGCGTCTGTCGAGGGAGCAGTGCGCGAGTGCATGGAGAGCGGAACCGATTACGAGATCGAGCATCGAATCGTCTGGCCCAACGGCTCCGTCAGGTGGATATCTGAGAAGGGCAACATCGTGAAGGACACGAACGGCAAGCCCATCCGGATGGTCGGGATCGCTCAGGACATCACGAGGAGCAAACTCTCCGAGCTACGCATAAAGGAGCTCAACAAGGACTTGGCCAGGAAGACCAACGAGCTCACGGCGATGAACAGGGAGCTCGAGGCATTCTGCTACTCAGTGTCCCACGACCTCCGTTCGCCGCTGAGGCGCATAGAAGGCTTCGGCCAGCTGCTCATGGAGGACGCGATGGAGAAGCTGGGGGAGACCGAGAAGGACTATCTCATGAGGATCACCTCTGCCACGATGAACATGGACCAGCTGATCGACGATCTGCTGAAGCTGTCCCGCGCCTCCACCGTGGGGATATCGGCCGAGCCTCTGGATCTCGGGGAGTTGGCGCGCGAAGTGGCCGACCAGCTGCAGAAGTCAGATCCCGGAAGGACCGTGAGGTTCGAGACGGCAGCGCCGCTGGTCGTGAGCGGCGACCGCGCCCTCCTCAGGATCGCCCTTGAGAACCTCCTGGGGAACGCCTGGAAGTTCACCGCGAAGACGGAGAAGTCTTTGATCGAGTTCGGCTCCCGACAGGTCGAGGAGAGGAGGATCTTCTATGTCAGAGACAACGGCGCCGGCTTCGATCAGAGCCACGCAGACAAGATGTTCAAGCCATTTCAGAGACTGCACAGCCCTTCCGAGTTCCCGGGCAGTGGCATCGGACTTGCCATCGTGTCCAGAATCATCGAGAGACACGGCGGCAGGATCTGGGCAGAGAGTTCCGTTGGAAACGGTGCGACTTTCTTCTTCACCCTGGCCGAAGAGACTCCCCGGCCCGCTCTCTAGGCCTTGGCCGCAGACTGCGAGGTGATGGCCGACGCGAGTATAGCAGAGATGCCCTCGATGAACCTTATCGTCATCGGGTCAGGGAATTTGCCCGTCAGCGTTCCCGAGTACTCGATCCATCCGAGCAGCTCGTTCCCGGGACCGAGTATTAGAGTGTCTATGAAGTCGGCCTCAAGGGTCTCGTCGTCGGACTTGCGTCTGCCCTTCAGGAGGGCCGGCCGGTTCACAACACCCTCGTCCTCCTTGGGGAGCTGGTTCTCCTCTTCCAGATACACCCTCGACAGCTTGCTTATCTCCCCTGCTTTGTAGTTCTGAGCGGAAGGGTCGAAGTCCGAGTTCTTGTAGAGCTTCACCTTCTGCTTTGCCCACGCCTCTGGGCGCATGCCCGCCTCGACCTCGTATTTGTAGACCCCGTCCGCCCCTCGTAGGCCGATCATGCACCATCTGAGTCTGAACTGCCTGTGTATCCAGTTCGCCGTATCCTGCATCATGTCCCGCAAGCTCATTGGCTGTCTCTGGAGGTGTGCGAGGATGGACACGTAACCATCGAGGACTCGGGATGTGGGATCGCTCCTAGCGCCTAGGTAGTCGAACCTCAGCCGTCTCTTCACGCTCTCGATGTCTGCGACCTGAACGGACATCTTGGTGTGCTCCGGGAGGATGGTGCCTTGACCATAATGCCCCAGACCAGCTTAAGCAATTTTCTAAGGAACCGCACGGCCCCGGCCGTCGGGTGCTGCCGGTGCACGTGACCGTCCACCTTGGGGGCGTCACCCTAGGTGGGTCCCGCACTTCGAGCAGGCCTCTGCGCCCGGCGAATTCCTCGTTCCGCATCTCGCGCACGTAGCGTCCAGGCTCTGCTGGACCACCGGATGCGGTGCGGTCCGAGATTGACGCATCTGGGGCGCCGGCTGTCCAGGCGGCATGTACTGCCACTGTTGCGCCCTCGCTCGTCTGGAGTTCACCACGGCGATCACGACGACAACGATGACGATGGCGACGACCACGATCACTACTACCACCACCGCGAATGCAAAATTGGTCACCCCGCTGGAAGTGATGATGGTTCCGCTGACGCTCGCGGACTGGTCCTGGCTGCCGTTCACTATGACGTAGTAGAAGATCCCGTCCGAGGGAGCGAGGCCGGACTTGTGGAAGGATCTTGTGTTCCCGTCAGACATGTCGGCAACGTAGCTGATGGTTTCCGACGCCCCGCTCCAAATAGCAGCGAACTTGTCGTAGTCGGTCTGGTTCATCAAGTAGAATGCCAGATTGGGTCCGAACTGAACTTCGAGGTCGACCTTGATCGACTGCCCTACATTCAGGATGAACCGGTGTGCGGAGTATGAGTGCGAGCCGATGACGTCGTCGACTGCCGTGGTCTCAGCCGAGGCATTGATCGGTCCAAGAACGGATGCCGATGCGAGAAAGGCCATCGCAAGTACAGGGATGGCAAGTCTATGGCTCCGGAGGAGGAGTCCTTTCATTCGGAGTGTCCCGTTCCTCAATCGTCCTCCAACCGTTATGTTCTTTCCGGTGATGCTAGTGTCCTAGGCTCCGCTGGACATCATAGAGTGCGACAACCGGGACTCGAAGGAGAGTGATTCTACTTCTTCTCTTCCTTCTTTTCTTCCTTCTTCTCTGTCACGGCATCCTTTGCGCCCTTGCCGAACGCCTTGACGACTCCGAACCCCTTCTTCAGGCCCTTCCCGACAACCTCTCCGGTCTTGCCTGCAACCTCTTCAGCCTTGCCCTTTTCCTTGTTCTCGTCTGCCATTGTTCTACCTCTCGAATTTGACCCGAACCAGTAGCCACTAGAAAGCGATAATCCTTTCGGCTAGGCTCAGGGACCCTTCATCTCGAACTTCGGCAAGCCCCCGCGATACGATAGGGCCATCCCGGTGATGTTGGCGACGATCTCAAGGCAGCGTATGGTGCGGGCGCTCGGGAGCTTGTCCTCCCAGGTGCCTGAGATCTCGATCCAGCCGAGGAGCTCGTTGCCGGCGCCGTAGATCAGTATGTCCAGGTAGTCCCCCTCGATGCTGTCGTCCATGGCCTTCCTGGAAGAGGCCTGCATGAGGTGCTCGCTGTATGTATTCTCCTCCCCCTCGTCGTACGGCATGTCCTCTGCCATCAGGAGCTTCGTGTAGTCGCTTATGACCGTGCCTTTGTACTTCGTGTTGTCGAAGAATGAATCGTACGGGTAGGCCAGGTCCCTGTGCTGCGCCCAGACGTTCGCCCTCATCCCGTGCATGGTCACGTACCGATAGAGCCCGTCCGGAGATTTCAGGCCGATAGCTACCTCGCGGATATGGAACTGCTTGTAGATCAGTTTCGCAACGCTCTCGAGGAGCTCCCTCGCATCGCCCTTCGGCCTCCCGATCTCCTCGAGCAGGTCTTGGATGCTGTCCAAGTTCCTATCGGTGTGATCCCTGATAGCCCCCGCGTACTCCAATTTGAGCCTGCGCGCGACGTCCTCGTGGGGAACACCGGGCTTCTGTGGCGCCTTCGCCATTCCTGCCACTTTGGTCTTCACCAGGCCGAGCGGTGCGCCGCAAGCCTGACAGATGGACTGCTGGCCATAGTTCTCGGACTGACAGTTCTGGCATCTCATGCTAACCATTCCCGACAGAGGGGGTCGTTGCGAAGTTGTCTATGCATCGTGGGTTAAAAACCCTTCCGATTTAGAGCTCGACAGGTCGCGTGCGAGACCGGGAGGTATAATAGCACGAGAGATGGCGGCGTGAACTGTCGCCTCGGACCGCGGAAAGTCTCCATCTGCCGTACAATCGCCATCAGGACTCAACTAATGATGACGTCCCCCTGCTGCCGAATGGAAAGCCCGTTCGGCGAAAGTTTCTTGAACAACCTAGATGTCGCGGTCGATAGCCGCGGTTCAAGAGAACGCAACGTTGGGGAGTGCCTATGAGTTCAGTCGTCGAGGACAAGTCGGAAGAGACCAAGTTCAGCAAGCTGAGGAGATTCAACATAGCGATGGGCTTTCTGCACCTCGTGCAAGGCGCCCTGATGCTGATCTTGGCGAACGAGGCGACGCTGCCGATTCAGAGCCACTTCGTCTCGTTCAACCCTGACACGGGTAGCCTTTACTCGGTCTCCGACACGCTTGTGAACCTGAGGCTCGGCCCCTTCGTGGCGATGTTCCTGTTCGTCTCCATGGTCGCGCACTTCTCGGTATCGTCCCCTTGGGGCTACGGGTGGTATGTCCGGAACCTCAAGAAGGGGATCAACTACGCTAGGTGGTACGAGTACGCCGTGAGCTCGTCAATAATGGTCGTCATCATAGCGATGCTGTGCGGCATTTACGAGCTCTCCGCGCTCGTGCTCATGTTTGCCCTCAACGCCACGATGAATCTGTTCGGGCTGATGATGGAGCTCCACAACCAGACGACGAAGAAGACCGACTGGACATCCTACATCTTCGGATGCTTCGCCGGGCTCCTCGTATGGGTCGTGCTGGCCATCTACTTCTTTGGTGCTGTTGGCCTAGCAGGCGGAGACTTTCCACTCTTCGTGATATTCATATTCGTTTCGCTAGCGGCGTTCTTCAACGTGTTCGCAGTCAACATGTTGCTGCAGTACAGAGCGAAGGGCAAGTGGAAGGACTACCTGTTCGGGGAGAGGGTGTACATCATCCTCAGCCTGACGGCTAAGTCCGCTCTTGCATGGCAGGTGTTCGCCGGCACTCTTGGAGGGCCGGTGGGCGGGGCCTGAGCCCGAACTCGCGCAAGAATCTCTGGACTCCAGTTGTCGGACCCGGAAACTGCACAGAAAGGTCAAAATAGGCGCTGACTGGATTAGGGAACAAGGGCATCTTCCCTCTGGTTACGTGATTCGTTGTCCTCCAAGACACCAGTTGCCATAGACAACCAGTTCCGTCAGCATATCGAGTCCAAGTACTCTCCGATTCCCAAGGATGACGAGGAGAGACTCGTCGACTCTCTGATCTCCCTGATGGAATACGGGCGGGACAGGAGGCAGTCCCTGACCTCGTTTCTCGAACAGGTCGCCCGCCTCATATTCAGGTTCCTTGCGTTCGACGAGATCGTCATCGGCCTCTATGACCGGAAGCAGGACGACTTCTACCACGAGGTGGTCTTCGGATTCCACAGCGGCATAACGTCAGAGTACAAGAAGGTCAGGTACTCGCACGAGGACATGGTCAGCCAAGAGCGGTTCCCCTTCGTCAAGATCGGGAAGCTCTCCGAGTTCTCCCCAGTCGAGGGGCTCCCCGAGGAGGAGAGGAAGCTCTTCAACCGGCCATTCGCGGGAGGCCTTGCCCGGGGGGCGGTCGACGAGTTCCACGAGGGAGACTACATCGATTTCTGGATGACAGGTCCGCAGAATTCGATAATCGGATGGATCGAGCTTGCGAAGACCAGGAACGGGAAGCTGCCGACAAGAATGAACGTCAGGTGGGTGGAGCTCATCGCCTCCATCTGCTCATCCGTGGTAAGACAGCGCTGGCTCCATGAGGATACGCTGAGGAGGCAGGGGAGATGACGAAGGAACCCATCAGCCCCGAGTTTCGGCGGCACCTGGAGACCACCTACTCCCCCATTCCGAAGGACGAGGGCGAGAAGATTGCGGACAGCCTCATTGACCTGATGGTGCTGGGGTCGAATCGGAGGCAATCCCTGAAGGCCTTCTTCGAGCAGGTCGTCAGGTTCGCGTTCCGTCAATTCGGATTCAGCGAGGTGGCGATCGGTCTCAAGGAACGAAACGAGGATATCTGGAGGTACGAGGTCGCTTTCGGCTTCACCAAGGATGTTGAGGCAAAGATCTTCCGGACGCGGTACGACCGCGACGACATGTACAGCCAAGAGAGATTCCCCAACATCAAGACCGGAAAGCTCTCCGAGTTGAACGTGGCAGAGGGCCTTCCTTTGATCGAGACGGACAAGTATGACAGGCCATACAGGTGGAACGCCAAGCGGACCTCCCATGAGGACTTCCTTGCGGGCGACTTCCTCGACTTCTGGATGATGGACGAGAAGAAGGAGATCATCGGATGGATCGAGGTCTCCGGCCCCAAGGATCACAAGCAGCCTTCCAGGATGACTGTCAGATGGATAGAACTCCTTGCAATCCTCTGCTCAGAGATTGTTAGGCTAAGGTGGGCCGAGGAGGAATTCGCTCGCCTGCCGAAGGAAGCTCCTTCAGGACCCACTGCAAAGACATGATCTCGACCCCGATCTCTTGGTGCCTGAAGACGCCGAGATGAAGAGTGGGTCATGCCTCATGAGGGACGGGATGCTAGAGCTTCGCTTTCTTATCTCCTACTCCCGGCTCGCTGGACTACGAGCAGTGTCCAGACTGTGGCAAGGAGCGCGAATGCCGGCAGCCAGAATTCCGGGATCGGGTTCAGGCCTGCATCAAGAAGCAGCTTCCCGAGCGCCCCCGCGACTGCTCTCACCGATTCATTCAGCGATTCGAAACAGCTCGCTCGAAAAGCCGGATTCCCCCAATCGTAGTTGGCCTCCATCCATGTGTTTGCCCTGA
>Ga0153915_10001489_pt1 | contig 21472 bp, 23 predicted proteins | sample Opewatmetagenome_2_FD_107003 | JGI IMG/M metagenome (GOLD analysis project Ga0153915, IMG submission 107003) | Freshwater wetland microbial communities from Ohio, USA - Open water 3 Core 3 Depth 3 metaG | ecosystem: Environmental > Aquatic > Freshwater > Wetlands | place: USA: Ohio, Lake Erie...
GACGATCGCAAACGGGCGCGTATTGCATTAATACGTACCCGTTTGCGAAGCCTTGCGGTCGTCGATTATACGGAGCTTTCACGCTACCCAAACCGTTCACTTTATTGTTTCACAGACCCTTATGAGCTTTCGCTCAAGTCGAAACACCGATTTTTCAGGTTCTTGGGCATTTTGTGACGATGATTTTTCGTTTTTTCAAATGCTGCTGCAGTGTGGGAACATCGACAAATACTTCAGCATCGATTCCTGCAGCGCGCCCTGCTTCCACAAATGCCGGAATATCATCAGTATAAAACGTTTTTCCCCTTGCTTCTTTTAATGCATGTTTGAATATCAGCGGGTCTGGTTTGCCTGCGCCCACTTCATAGGACAGGATGAAACGATCGAACAGTTTCAAAACGGCGTAGTGCGAATAGGCGAATTTGAAGTGGCATTCATTTGTGTTGGAGATCAAAACAAGGCGAGATCCTTGCGCTTTGAGCTGTTCAACTAGAGGCCAAAGTTCAATATTTGGCGTGAAGATATCTGACATCGCGATCGCCATGTCGTGGAAAGAAAAAGGATGATCGGTATTTGATTGCAGCAATCGATAGAGCTCTTCGCTCGTCGTGCGCCCGCATTCGAAATTTTGAAAAACTTGCGGATTGAATAGCTGTTTATCGCGAAGAACTTCGAGAGGAATTCTCATGCAGTTTGCAAGTTGAATGAGCATCTTTTCCAAGTCGAAAAAAAGCAACACATTGCCGAGATCGAAAAATATCGTATGAGATGGTTGCTGTTTCATTAGCTGCCTCAACGGATTTGTGTGCGCCGGCAAGCGCTTTCATAAGTGTTTTGCATGAGTAATGCAATTGTCATCGGACCGACCCCGCCAGGTACGGGCGTGATCCATGATGCGATAGGGGCAACAGAAGTGAAATCAACATCGCCAATGAGTTTTGTTGCGCCTTTTTCATCTGGGATACGGTTAATTCCGACATCGACGATAACTGCTCCTGGCTTGATCATTTTATTCGTGATGAAGCGCGGTTGGCCGATAGCGGCGATGAGGATGTCCGCCGACCGAGTGATCTCGCTCAAATTTTCTGATTGGCTGTGAACGATGGTGACAGAGGCGTTACAACCTTTTCTTTTCTGAACAAGCAGGGCTGCAAGCGGCTTGCCGACAATGTTGCTTCGCCCAACGATTACTGCATGTTTGCCGGCAATTTCGATTCCTGATTTTTCCAGGAGTTGCTGGATACCATGAGGAGTGCAGGGAACAAAACCGTCTTGTTCTCCTAATAGCAATTTTCCGACATTGACTGGATGAAATCCATCGACGTCTTTGGCTGGATCAATTGTTCTGGTTACGTCTTGAGGATTGAGATGGTTTGGGAGTGGCATTTGAACCAAAATTCCATCGATTGAAGGAGAATGGTTTAAAACTTCGATCTTTTCCAATAATCGTTCGATCGAAATGTCTGTGTCTAGCTGCTCAATCAAGGAATCGATGCCCATCTGTGCGCAGGCTTTTTTCTTCATTCTGACATAAGCATCCGATGCGGGATTTTCGCCCACCATAAGAACGGCGAGGCCGATTTTTCGCGGAAACCGAGCAATTTTTTTTGCCAAGTCATCCATTATCTCGGATGCGATTTTTTTTCCGTCAATCAGTTTCATGTTTGGTTGAGTACTTTGGCTAAAGTTTTATGGATAAGCCCGTTAGTTGCCAGAATCGGCAATTTGGCGAAAAGATCAAAATGTTTTTCTTTCCAGTGAGATACTTTTCCTCCGGCTTCTTCGACGAGAAGGGTTCCTGCCGCGCAGTCCCAAGGAGATAGCCCGATTTCAAAAAATCCATCGAATCTCCCAGCGGCAGTATAGGCTAAATCAATAGCAGCGGCGCCGAGGCGGCGGATTGGAATTCCTAAGCGTAACACATCGCTGAAGCGTTCGATGCAATGGAGAGGGTTATCGATCAGATTATAGGGAAAGCCGCTCGAAAGAAAAGCATCCGTTAAATTATTTGTTTCCGTGACATGGATGCGCTTGCCGTTCGCATACGCGCCAAGTCCCTTTTCTGCGACGAAAAGTTCTTGGGTCATAGGCTGATAAATTACTCCGCAAATTATTTGCCCCTCTTTTTGAGCAGCGATGCTGATGGCGAATACCGGAATCTGGTGTGCGAAATTGACGGTTCCGTCGAGCGGATCGATGATCCACAGAATTTCGGCATGTTTGTCGCCATGGAGTCCGCTTTCTTCTGCCAGAAAATGCGATGATGGGACATTTTCGCGGATGAATTGAATGATGTTTTTTTCTGAAAGCTTGTCGTAATCAGTGACGAGATCGTGTTTTTCTGATTTTGTTGAAATTGAAAAATGAGTGCCAAATCCTTTTTTGAGTATATCTCCAGCTTGGAGAGCGGCTTCAATCGCAATTAAAGTAAAATGCGAAAGAGATTCAGGATGTTCCATTTGTTAGCCTCCAGCGTTTCCATTGATCAATCCCCCACTCCCAAAGCAGCAGGGGACCTACAAACCAGAAAAATGCATAAGCAGCGTTAATAAAGGGTATTTCTATAAAATCCAAAAGTAAAGATTTTCCTGCAATCTGTATATGCCGGTCAAAAAGAAAAAGAATCAGAAGCTCGCAAATAATCGATAAAACCGAAATTAGGGCCGAATACAGACAAAGCTGCAAGGGCAAATCTTTAAAAGCAATCGATCGAAAATGGTGCACGAGGGCGCAAATCAACACGGTGCTTAACGTATGTATTCCCATTTGTTCGGAGCCTAACAGGTCGTTGCAGAATCCCGCAAATGCTGCCAGCCAAAGTGCGCTTCTGAAGGATGCATTAATGCAAACGAGTGCGATAAAGGGGACAAAAGCAAACAGGGGGATGGACGGAAAGAACGCACTTTGGATGAGCGACATGAAAGCCGCTAGACAAAACCCAATACAAATCATTGATGGTGTAATGTTTGTTTGGTCTCCAGCCGTTGTAAGGTATTTCGGAGGAGCGGAGAGTTTTCAATTAAAAGCTGATGCCACTTCCAGGCGGAGTCGATTAAGACGCCCAGATCGGAAACTTTTGGCGACCAGCCGAGAATTTCTTTTGCTTTTTGCGCTGAGGCAACGAGAAAGGCCGGCTCTCCAGGGCGCCGTTGTTCCAAGCGTACAGAAAGATTTTTGCCGCAATATTTTTGAATCGCGTTGATAATTTCTAATGCGGAAAATCCTTTGCCGGTACCCAAATTGACTGCCATGCTTTTTCGTTCGTTCAAGAGGAATTGAAGGGCTTTAACATGGGCTTCTGCTAGATCTTGCACATGAATGTAATCCCGCACTGCACTCCCATCGGTAGTGGAAAAATCAGTTCCATAAACAACAATTTCATCGCGGACTTTTAAGGCCGATTGAATGCAAGAGGGAATTAAATGCGTTTCAGGAGCATGGTCTTCTCCAATCTGAGTTTCCAAATCAGCCCCTGCTGCATTGAAATATCTTAATTTAATAGAACGCATGCCGTAAGCCATTTCAAAATCATCGAGCATTTGTTCGATCATCAATTTGGTCTTTCCATATGGATTAATTGGTATTTGCGGATGTTCTTCCGTGATTGGAATAAAATTCGGATGGCCATAAGTTGCGCAGGTACTGGACATAACCAGCAATTCAACGCGGGCTTTGATCATCGATTCGAGCAATGAAAGGGTGGAATACAGATTGTTTCGATAATATTTGGCCGGATTGCTCATCGATTCAACAGCGATTGCGCAGGCGGCAAAATGAAGGACAGCCTTAGGCTGATAAATCTGAAAGGTTTGATCAAGTTTGTTGCGATCCTGAAGATCTCCTTCGACGAGAGGACCCCATTTGACAGCGTATGCATGTCCTGTTGATAAATTATCATAGACGATTGGCAAAAAACCATTTTTGGCTAATTCTTTGCATACATGGCTGCCAATATATCCTGCGCCGCCGGTGATGAGGATGGGTTCCATCAATAGGCTCCTTTTGAAAATAAAACAGCAGGGATGGTTTTAAGAATCATAATGATGTCTTTCCAAAATGTTCTTGTTTCAGCGTAGAGTTCTTCGAGGCGCACACGTTCATCGAACGGAATTTCACTGCGTCCGGAAATTTGCCAAACTCCTGTCAATCCTGGGCGGACTGAAAGAATTTTAACCACTCTGATACCATACCATTTTTGTATTTCTTGAGCAAAACGTTCCGGCGGCCCGATCAAAACGGGAGGACGTGGTCCGACGATGCTAAGGTCTCCTTTAAACACGTTCCAAAATTGAGGCCATTCATCGAGCGAAGTTTTGCGCAAAAATTTGCCGATTAGTGTAATCCGCGGATCATTTTTAAGCTTTTGAAATTGTTCCCATTCCATACGCATTTGTTCATTGGAATCAAGCAGGTGCATTAAACGATCTTCGGCATCTTTGTACATGCTTCGGAATTTCCAGCAACAAATCACTTTCCCGCCGCGGCCGAGTCTAACGCTTTTGTATAAAATCGGCCCGGGCGATGTGATTTTGACTAAAATAGCGATCAGCAGAAAAAAGGGAAAAAATCCAATGAGGATGATTGCGCTGAACGCGATATCGAAGATACGTTTCAGCGGATCGTGGCGAATTTTAATCGATAAAAAATTGGGTGGCTTTTGCCGTATTAATCGTGGATGCATGTTAATCAATTAAAAAGAAAACAATCTTTAGACTCAAGTATTTAAATAAGGTTTGATTAAACCATTAATCGGATCCGCATTTTCAGGTAAAAATGAAAGGTGATGCTGAATTGCATCGAAGGATTGCTTCATGATTTTTTTTGCTGCTTCAATTCCCAAAATTCCGACTATAGATGGTTTGGCGCCTGTTTTTTGCGGGATCGATGAGATTGATGAATCTTCTAGATCATCGCGGATTTGATAGGCAAGTCCCAAATGGAGTCCCACCTGCCGCAAATGTTTTTCTATGAGAGGAGATGCATTGGCAATAATCGCTCCGAATTCCAGCGAACAGCTGAAGAGATCTCCTGTTTTTTTTTGATCCATGATTATTAAAAGCTCCTGAGGCATCGTCTGTCCTAGAGATAAGATATCGATTGCCTGTCCGCCTACCATTCCTTCTTTTCCAATCCTTTTCGCTAAACAATTGGTTAACCGGATGATCTGACGGTCGCTTAAATTTTCTGCGATGGAAATGACGCGAAAAGCTTCGGTTAGTAAAGCATCGCCAGCTAAAACGGCTATTGCTTCAGGAAATGCTCGATGGACTGTTGGGCGACCTCTTCTGAAATCATCATTATCCATGCAAGGGAGATCGTCATGGATTAATGAATATGTATGGATCATTTCAATTGCACAGGCGGGATCCAATGCGTCTTTTAATTGTGTTCCAAGTACTTGCGCGGTCGATAGCACAAGCTGGGGCCGAAGCCTTTTCCCTCCGCCGAACAAAGCATAGTGCATTGCCTGTGGTAAAATTTCATTTGAGTCGGGGATTAATTCGCTCAGGCGATAGTCTATCAATTCTGTGTAGGAAGGCAATCAAGCCTCCTGTATTTGGTCGGGAACTCCAATTGCAATATAATCGAATCCCTTTTTCTTCATTTCCAATGGCTTATATTGGTTTCTTCCATCAAAAAAAGCAATCCCTTTCATAACTGATCGAATGGGATGGAAATCGACAAAGCGAAACTGTTTCCATTCTGTCAAAAGGGCGATGGCATTGGCGTCTTTTGCGGCATCAAGTTCATCTTTGCACCACTGAATATCGGGATGGTCATTTAAGATCTGGCGCGCATTGGGCATGGCGATAGGATCGAATAACTTCAACTTGGCGCCAGCCTTGAGCAGATCTTCGATCAATACCAGCGATGGCGCTTCGCGCATATCGTCCGTATCTGGTTTGAATGAGAGTCCCCAGATGGCAATCGTTTTACCTTGAATACCGCCGTGGGTTGAAAAATAGCGAACCATTTTTTGGCCGAGAACTTTTTTTTGCCGGATATTGACCGCATCAACTGCATCGAGCAATTGGGTTTGGCAATCCACCTCTTTTGCTTTGCTGATTAGAGCGCGGATATCTTTGGGAAAACAAGAACCTCCATATCCAATGCCTGGATAGAGAAAATTGTAGCCGATTCGAGTGTCGGATCCGATTCCTTTTCGCACTTCATTGACATTCGCGCCTACCCGTTTGCAGATTTCGGCTATTTCATTCATAAATGAAATTCGGGTGGCAAGCATTGCATTCGCCGTATATTTCGTCATTTCTGCGCTACAGATATCCATTGTTATAATTTTATCGTAATTGATCATGAAAGGCGAATATAGTTCGCGCAGTAATTGGGCTGTCCGTTCATTGTTTGCACCGATTATGATCCGATCGGGTTTGAGACAGTCTTGAATCGCAGCTCCTTCTTTTAAAAATTCAGGATTTGATGCTACGTCGAAAGAAAGCGATGAATTTCTGATTTCGAGTTCAGTTTGAATGATGCGCCGAACGTTTTCGGCTGTCCCTACCGGCACTGTTGATTTATTAATAACGGTCATGGAATTGTTCATGTTAAGGCCGATCTGGCGCGCTACGGCAAAGACATAGCTTGTATCACAGGAACCATCATTGCTGGATGGCGTCGGGACGGCAATGAAGCAGACTTTGGCGAATCCAACCGCTTTGGCGTAATCAGAAGTAAAAGAAAGCCTTTTTTCTTTCTTGTTACGTTTAATCAGTTCCTCGAGGCCAGGTTCGTAGATCGGAACAATGTCTTTATTCAGGTTATCGATTTTTTGCTGGTCAATATCAAGGCATGTTACGGTATGACCCATTTCTGCAAAACAGGTCCCTGTAATAAGCCCGACATAACCGGTTCCGATGATCGTAATCTGCATATCTACTCCTGAAAATGATCCCGAATTTTATTGGAAAGATGTATCAGATAGCAAGTTTTTAGGAAAGAGAACATTCCCATACCCAAAGAATCTAAAAAATCGGCTTTTGGCCACGTCGAAAAGCCGATTTTTTAGATTCTTTGGGTATAATATACTGCGCCCGGTCTGAAATGATGAATTTGGGACAGCGTGAAAGCTCCGTAGAATCGACGACCGCAGGCTTCGCAAGTTGATCCGTATTAATGCAATACGAATCAACTTGCAATCGTCGATTATACGGGCTTTGACGCGGCCCAAATTCACCATTTCAGACCGGGCGCAGTATAGATTGTATTAAGAAAGAACACCGTCTTTGAGCAGGTATTGTCTGTCGCATAAACTCGCCAAGTTGTGATCATGGGTGACTAAGATCAGACTTTTGTTTTTTGCTTTTACGCAATGCATTAGCAATTGTCCGATGCGCCCAGCATTGGCATGATCGAGATTGCCAGAAGGTTCATCTGCAAGAATTAGAAAAGGATCGTTGCAAAGAGCTCGTGCGATTGCTACGCGCTGCCGTTCGCCGCCGGATAAAAATTTTGCAAGCGTATGAGCGCGGTCAGCAAGATCAACTTCTAATAAATTTGCGATTGCATTTTGATGGGCAGGAGAATTTTTATCGGTTGGCTGGCGGGCTAATCGCGCGGGCATCAGAACGTTATCGAGAACCGAAAAATCCTCCAGCAAGTTAAAAGATTGAAAAATAAACCCAATACATTGCTGGCGAATCCGGTGGGCGTTGCGGAAATTGACTGGGTGATTTCCAATAGCCAGAGTTCCGAAATCCGGAGCTTCCAGTGTTCCAAGAATATGAAGAAGCGTTGTTTTTCCTTCTCCAGAGCGTCCACAGATGGCGATTGACTCGCCTGCAGATAACGTTAGGGAGATATCCGATAAAACCTCCATACGCTTTGGGTCGTAAAACGATTTTTTAATGTGCTTTGCTTCTAATATCGTCATTCATGCCTCAAGGCTATAGAGGGACGGATCCGACTAGCTCGAAGCGCCGGAATCAGGCCTGCCAAAAGCGAGAGCAGGGGAGTCGCGATGAAAACAAACAGAAGCGCTTCGGAACTCAGCTGATTGGGTAGAGATTGCCCGAAGAAAGCTGGTTGGAAGGCAGCATGGCCTTGTAGTGTGCTCAAAAATCCCACGACGATATCTAGATGGTTCAACGTAATAATAGCTGCGGCTGTTCCGATAATGCTGCTTAAAGCTCCCATAATTAAGCCGCAAAAGCCAAAGATTGCGGCGATGCTGAATTGCGAAGCACCCATGGCTTGCAAAATGGCTATTTCCCGTTTTTTATCATTTACGAGCAGCACTAGAAGGGAAATGATATTGCAGCAGGCAACGATCAAAATCAAAATCGCTATCATGAGGAATAAGGTTCGGTCGCTGCGAAACTGCTGAAAGAGTTCTTTAGAAAATTCAAAATCCTTGTAGGTAGATATTTTCCAGTATGAAAGCAGGCCGGTTTTTCGAAGCGAATTTTCGATTTGAACTTTCGTGTTGTCCATTTTTTCGGCATCGCCCCAAATGCTAATCCCATTAGTTGGAGTTCCATCGGGAGAAAATATTTGGCTGGTGGCATGTATGGTACGTGTAATTGTTTTGGGTACGATAAGGCAGCGGCCTCCCATGGAAAAAAGTCCCGGATCGTAGAATCCTGCCACCTCTACTTGGATGCGCTGGTCTTGCACGGAAGCAGCTCCTGCCGACGCAAAATTGAGGGTTCCTCGATCGCCAATCCTTACCCCCATGTCGCGATAGGATTTTGGGAGCAAAAATGACTGGATTGCTGAAGTTTGCGGCAAGTGGCTGCGTCCGTTGACTTCAAATACCCAAGGAGGGGCGATTCGAGGAAACTGGTCGAATTTAATCTTCATTTCGGCAACGGAAACAATCGCGTTGCCCCATTTGATCTTGTGTTGGATGGCCGTTTGCTGAATGGTTCCTCGGACTGATAACTGAATGTCGGAGAGCTGGCGAGCCAAAGTCAAATCATGAACAGATAGCGTTAATGGCGACAACGTGCGGATGGAAGGCTTTTCAATAATCTTGTCTTGATTGTTTGTCCAAAACCATCGCGCGCCATTGCGTGCGAGACGGCCTTTTAACCAGCCATCTGGAATCGATTCCTGACGATCAAGAGGAATAATCGCTTCGTTTGATTTTTGCGGATGTACGAATGCAATAAGCGATGTTTTTTCAGGAATGAGCATGGGATCAAGAGATGAAACTCGAATTTCGCTAATTACACAGTTGGCAAGAATCGATTCTAGGGAGGTTGATTCGTTGCTGCTGAGCATTGCATTCAAGTCCTCTATCGAAGGAGGCACGATCAGTGAAGCGAAACGGGGGTTTTGATCCATAAATGAGAGAAGATAAGACATTTGCGAAAGAGTTGCATTGTTTTGAGATGGTGAAGGGTAGTTAAGGTTGAGCCGCAGAAGAGCTGCGCTGATTTCATAATCCTGATAATCGACATTGAGGTCTTTCAGTAGTGCAAACGTCTCTTTTACGGGATCGCGCAGCCGTCCATCACTATGTCGTTCAGGCGATGGCCAGTTCATAGGAATCTCAGCATCAGATTCTGCGGAGTAGGGATCGCTGTGGCGCGACTCAGCTTTTTCTCCGATTGTTTTTAAGCTATAGTCAGATGTTGCAGAAACTGCATCAGCTCGATAGTAGTAAGAATTGTAATAATACTCTGTTGGAGTTAAACGCAGAGGTGCATGTAAAGCAGTCAGTTTTTGCAGCCAGTTTTTTTCAATCCCAGCAGTGACTGACAAAAATACCAAGACAAGCCAAACGACTAACGAAATCACGACTACGGATAGAAGTGATACGAGTGCTGTCGACAGAGATTTTTTTCGGGGAACGAGGTAACGAAAAGCAATTGTTAGCTCGAATATCCCCATTCCCGAAAAGCTCTTGTAGCAATCTATTTTGCTTCTTTGAAAACGACGTGGCGTTTAAGGCTTTTGTCGTATTTTTTAAGCTCGATTCGTTCCGTTACGTTACGTTTGTTTTTGGTTGTCCAATAACATTCGTTCGATTCGGTGCTTTTCAATTTGATGTTTTCGCGTGCGCCTTTTTTTGCCATAACAAATCCATGTATAACAGTTTTTACAAAAATTGTACCTGTTTTATTCCTTTTTCTCAACCCAAAACGGAAGTCTCGGCACCGCTTCCAGGTCAAGAGAAGAAAAATCATTTTGCTGAAACTTATGATAGGCTAATCCAGCGATCATCATCGCATTATCCATCGAAAGACCCGCCGACGGCCAAAACTGGGGCATCGAGGGAAATTCGTGCGCAAAATGAGCGCGCAGCCGTTGATTGTTCGTGACGCCTCCGCCGAAAACCATCGATTGGTAGGAGTCCATCTGCATTGCCAGCTTTGCTTTAATTGATAAATCGTCGAAAGCAGTTTTTTGAAATGATGCTGCGATGTCGGGATAGTCAGTAATTACAGCATTTTTTTGAGCGTACAGCACGGCAGTTTTTAGACCGCTAAATGAAAAGGCGAGAGGATTTTTTTTAACTTTAGATGGAGAAAATCGAATTTTCTTTTCATTGCCAGTGAGTGCGAGGCGTTCCAATTCGGGTCCGCCGGGATAAGAAAGGCCTAAAATTGTTGCTGCTTTGTCGAAAGCTTCGCCAATTGCATCGTCCACGGTGGTTCCTATTAATTCATATCTACCAACATCTTGAACTTTAAGCATAAGCGTATGGCCGCCTGAAAGGACAAATCCCAAAGCTGGAAATCGAGGTTTTTGGTTCATGAAGGCTGCGTAGAGATGGGCTTCAGCATGGTTAATGCCGATCAATGGTTTTTCCCAGGTTAGAGAGAGTCCTTTGGCTGCTTGAAGACCAATTAAGAGGGCGCCGATCAGCCCCGGGCCTTTCGCAATGGCGATCGCGTCTAGATGTTCCGGCGAAATCTGGGATTGATGAAGAGCTTCTGAAATAACGGGAATGATTGCGTCGATGTGCCGCCGGCATGCCAATTCTGGAAATACGCCTCCATATTGGCGGTGGATCTCAGCTGAAGATGCGATCGAGTGGCCGAGCACTTTCGAACCGTCTTTTACAACGGCCGCTGCGGTCTCGTCACATGTACTCTCAATTCCTAAGATCAGTGTCATTTTTTTTCTAATAATAAAAAATCCCCTCTCTGCGAGGGGAATTTAAATATTGAAGAACTCCACCTTTTAAGGAGGAGTTCTTCCGCCGCTCAAGGAACCCGAAGCAGCTGTAAGCTGCTTTCGTTTGCTAAATCGCTGCCTTGACCCGCCCCTGAAGGAGCCGGGATGTGGTAAAGCGATGCGTTCAATTGAGCCATGCAATTATGCGTGGAGTGGTGCTGTAGGTGTTGTAGGTGTTGTAGGTGCTGCTACAGATTTGCAAAGATGCCAAACATTATTGCAGCCGAAGTATTTTGCTCCGTAATGAATACCTACGGCAGATGCGCCAATGAATGCTGCTAAAGAACATGTTTTGCCTAATGTTCGGGTCCAAGTTGCACGAGGTTGGTCAACAGGAATGCCTTCATTAATATCAATTTCTTCAACAATAGGATCAAGGGTTGTTTGTGCCATTTCTTCAGCAGTGGCAACTACAACAGGTTCAGCCAGTTCAGTCCCGGCGACTTCAGCTTCAGTGACAGGTTCAGCCATTTCAAACCCGGCGATTTCAGCTTCAGCAGGAGGTTCTGCAATTACAGTCGATTCGATTGAAGGTGCAACTTCACTTATAACTGCAGGTGCAGCAGAAGTCTCCTGAGCAACAACTTCTAGCGTTTCGTCATTCTTGCTATCTGCAGCGATTACAGTGTGTGTATCGAAATATGAATAAATAACATTTGCGGCATGAATGCAAGCGTTTGCTATGTATTTAAATGCTTCTTTAAAAATTTGCACTACGAAGTTGGATACTTTTTGAAATGTTGTGTTTAAGGAGGAATCCCATAGTTTTTCAACATGGGTGTAGGTCTGAAATTTCACATTAGCTGTCTTGTCTTGCGCAGTTACGGCGAGAGATAATGTTGTGCTGGTCATAGGTAACTTCTCCTTGAGAGGTTTTTAAAACAGTCGAAAAGCATATAAAAAGGCGGCATTAAGATGAATTGAAATTTTTTTATATATTTGCAAAAAAAGATTTACATGTTGAGGTTTGTGTTAATGGGTTGTGAATTAGCTGTTTAGTAAGTTTGATCCAGCGATAAACCCAGTAGTCCACCCATTTTGCAAATTGAATCCCCCTGTAACCCCGTCAATATCGATCAGTTCGCCAATCAAATAAAGGTTAGAGCAAATTTTGCTTTCCATGCTTTTGAAATTAATTTCATTCGTTTTGACGCCCCCGCAAGTGACGAATTCATCTTTGTGCGTAGATTTCCCATTTATTCGGTAGACATCTCGATGAATCCGGACAGATAACTCTTTCAATTCTTTGAATGAAAAATCTGAGAGGCGTTTATTTGTTTGAGAACTCAATAATACTTGCCACAGCGATTTGGGAAATTCAAAGGGGTTTAGTGAAGATAAACGTTGCTCAGGAACATCTGATTTATACATGCGTAAAGTTTCAAACAGCTGTTGTTCCGTCCTGCTTGGCGACCAATTGATGAAAAGATTGGCTTGATAGTTTCGATCACTAAGATATCGAGCGTGAAATGCAGATAATTTTAAAACCGCTGGTCCGCTTAAGCCGTAATGCGTGATCAACAGAGCTCCTTGTTGAGTTGCAATTTCTTGATCGATTTTTAATTCCACAGGATTGACTGAAACACCACTCAACTCATTTAAGGAAAACGGTGAAATATTAAATGTGAAAAGAGACGGAACGGGAGAAACAATTGCATGGCCTAAGCTTTCGGCCCAGCGATAACCTTCTTTGCTATTGCCGGTTGCGAGAATCAATTTTTGGCATTCGACCGTGCCTTGTTCGGATTGCAATAGAAAGCCAACGCGGTTCTTGACCACACTGATGATATTCTGGTTAAAGCGGATTTCGATGCCAAGGCGGTCCAATTCGGTCAATAGACAATTGACGATTGTTTGAGATTGGTCGGTTGCCGGAAAAACACGCCCTTCCTGTTCCGTTTTTAGACCCGCGCCTTTCGATTCGAACCATTCCATGGTGTCTTGGGGCGACCAGCGAGTCAAAGCTCCAAGCAGCTCTTTGCTTCCTCTTGGATAAAATGAAGCAACCGTTCGGGAATTTAAATTAATGTTGGTTAAATTGCACCGGCCGCCGCCGGATAACTGTACTTTCCCGAGTAATCGTGAAGATTTTTCAAGAATCAATACCGATAAGTGAGGATAAGTTGTTTTCGCCCAAATTGCTGCGAAAACTCCGGCGGGTCCTCCTCCGATAATGATTAAATCAAATGAGCAAGGTAATTGATTCACGGAATTTAAAAGGGCTTTAAAAGAAATTTAGCTGCGCTTTCATCGACGATCCACAATGCTTTCCTCTCGATTGTCCCGATGCGGGTAGCTGGCCATGGAGAAATTCGTTGGGATTGCAGTACGGTGCTGAGGATGGTTTCTTTGCCCGTGCCGAAAACGTAAAAGACAGCCTGTTCGCTTTGATTGATGCAATCAATCGTCAGCGTCATCCGCCAAGTCTTTTTTTCTGGTATATGGTTTGCTACAACCAGCCGGTCGGATGAATCGAGCGCTTTGGTATTGGGAAAAAGCGAAGCCGTGTGCCCGTCTTCGCCTAATCCCAGCATTACAAGGTCAAAAAGTCTCAAGCCTAATGTTTTTCTAAGAATTCCTTCGTATTCTGCTGCAGCTTGTTCAATTTCCCTTTCAGCTTCCATGCGAAAAATCTGCTCTTTGGGAATCGGAAGGCGACTGAAGCCATGTGTCATCGCCGCATGATAGTTGCTGTCCGGATGCTCGGGAGGCACGCTTCGTTCATCGCTCCAAAATAAATAAACTTTTGACCAATCAACTTGATGAGAGTAGGAGGGGGTGGAAAGTAATTGATAAACCGCTATAGGCGTTGAGCCGCCGGATAATGCAACAGAAAAGCGCGAGCGTTCTTGGATTGCTTTTTGGGCCGTCTTGATCCAATGCTCGGCTGCAAAGCGGATAGTTTCTTCCCGATCTCCAGGAACTGCAGCATTTCTCCGATCATCAACACTTTGTATTTTAGCGGAATCGATGATCAACATATTGTCTCTCGGTCTAGGATTTGTAATTGATGGAGTGTTTCGACAAAAAATGAGCTGGTGCCTTTTAAAAAAATCTCACGGACAAGCGATTGTCCCATCAAAGATTTGCGAAGGATGAATCGATAAGGGAGTTCGCAGCGATCATGCATGGTAATATTGACCGTTGCTTGATGAGGTTGCTGGGGGTTAATGGCAAAATGATAATGGCTTTGACCTTTGGTTGAAATTTTCATAGATAAAATAGAGCCTGGAGGAAGTTCTTGAATGAATGAAGATTCAATCTTTGCGCGAATTGACTGGTCGAAAGAAAAATGAAAATGATTTTTTTTCTTTTCGAATGTCTGAAAAGACCATCCAAGGCGAGAAGAGACGAGCGCCAAGAGATACATTGCCTGTATTTTTAGATGGCAGAAAAATTCTGTTTCGCGGCCATTATAAGTAATCGTCAGTTCATCGATTTCATTGAGATCTTTAATCCGTTCTTTGGAATCGAATGTGGATGCTAATAGATCTCGCCATCCTTCCAATCGCGCCCAATTCAGATCGGCGATATCCTGTCCTTTTTGTTCTTTCAGATTCAATAGGGTTTGAGCAAAACTTGTCAAATGGTCGGCTGATTCGGAATCAAAGATGATTCGAGTGGAAAGTTTTGCAAGCGGCTGGAAAAGTGGATGCGTATGCGAAGGATCTTCCGCCCATAAAAGATAAACAGGCAGATCGGGGAGAAGATGAGGTAAAATAACATAGGGGACACGCTCCCATTCTGAACCTGCAACGCCAATATCGATATCGTCGCAGACATTCGAACCTGTGCCTTTAGAGGCAATGACTGACACAGCTGTTTTTAGGTAATGTTTGGAAGGGTCGGGATCGTGTGAAACAAACAGAACCCTGCAGGGAAATGTATCAATAATTTTTTGAACGATATTTCTAATATAATCAGTTCGTGTTGAAAGTTCGTTGAAAACGATGAGATTGAATAGCGAGGCTCGCATTTGCCGCGTCTGATCCAACGAATCCCAAATTCGCAGCAATTCACTTTCAATTTGAGCTGGAGGAACGATTTGTTGCGTTGTCATAAAATCCGCCAGATCCTTCCATTGTTGGCAATCATTCTGTCTGCTTCCGTCGGCCCCCAAGTTCCTGCAGAATAATTAGGGAATGCCGGACGGTTGGCTGCCCAATACTCGAGTACGGGTGTCAAAATTTTCCAAGAAGATGCAACTTCATCGGAACGGGCAAAGAGAGTGTTATCTCCGAGCATACTGTCCCAGATCAGCCTCTCATATGCTTCGGGAGGCGATTGGCCGAAATATGATCCGTATCGGAAGTCCATTTTTACTGGCTGAATCGGACTGCTTGGTCCCGGTATTTTGCAGTTAATTTTTAAGGCAATTCCTTCATTCGGCTGAATCCGAATAGCTAAAACATTGGGGTCGATTTTGCGTCCTTGGTTATTGAAAAGAAATCCTGGAGCGTCTTTGAATGTGATTGCAATTTCAGTAGCTCGTTTTGGGAGCCTTTTTCCGGCTCTGAGATAAAACGGAACCGATGCCCAGCGCCAGTTATCAATAAATAAACGCATGGCGACATATGTTTCGATGGTTGAGTTCGGATTGACATTAGCTTCTTGCTGGTACCCTATAACGCTTTCGCCGTTGATATAGCCGCTTCCATACTGACCGCGGATGATGTGTTGATCAAAGTCGTTTTGCACGAATGGACGAATCGATTGCAGTACTTTGACTTTTTCATCGCGGACGGCCGTAGCGCCTAAATTTACTGGCGGCTCCATTGCCACAAGCGATACAAGCTGCATCATATGATTTTGGACGACATCGCGTAAAATCCCTTCTTCTTCAAAAAAAGCTCCGCGGGTGCCGATGCCGATTTCTTCCGCGACTGTAATTTGCACATGATCGATGTACTTATTGTTCCAAATGGATTCAAAAATCGAGTTAGCAAAACGAAATACGAGAAGGTTTTGAACGGTCTCTTTGCCGAGATAGTGATCGATGCGATACGTTTGGGATTCATGTAGATATTTCTCGATATCTTCTTGCAGGTCGGCAGATGATGCCAGATCGTGGCCGAAAGGCTTTTCGATAATGACGCGGGACCAGCGCTCTTCGTCGGCGCCAACTTTATAGATCAGATTGAATTTGTGCAGTTTTTCGATAATCTGGGGAAAATATTTAGGTGGAACGGAAAGATAAAAGATTCGATTGCCACGCGTTCCCAAGCGAGAGTCGATCTGCATCAACTTGTGGGCGAGATCCTGATAGCCCTTGTCATCATCGAAATCAGAACGATGATAAAAAATTTGCTCTTTAAAGCTTTGCCAGAATGTTTCATCAATTGGCTTGGTTCTCGAATACGTGGAGATATCTTCTTTGAGTTCGTCACGGAACTGTTCATCTGTTTTGGGACGCCGCGCGAATCCTACGCAAGCAAAATTAGATGGCAGCAATCCTTCTCGTCCTAATTGATAGATCGCAGGAACGAGTTTACGCCCTGTTAGATCGCCGGTGGCGCCGAAAATCACTAGAACGCAAGGGTCGGTGGTACGCGATGCGCGCCCTGGTTCATCTAGGGGATTCATGGTTTTGTATCCAAAAAAGTTTGTAAAAGGATCGTTGCGGAGGCACAATCAATAATTTGAGTTCGCTCTTTTCGTGAATAAGAAAGTTCCTTTAATGAGCGTTCTGCCTGCGATGTCGATAATCTTTCGTCCAGCATTTTCACCGGAATCTTTGTTTCCGCTTGCAGGGCATTGGTAAAACGTTCGACAGCTTCGGCCATTTCACCGCGTTTTCCGTTTAACAACAAGGGCAGCCCTACTATGATGGTTTCAATCTGGCCTTCATAGGCCGTTAATGCATTCAAAACGTTCAACACTGTTTGGCGCAGGCTTTTACCAGACAAGACCAATTTCAGTGGCAGCGCGATCCGCTTGCTTTCGTCCGAAATGGCGAGCCCAATACGCTTGAGTCCGTAATCAATGGCTGCGATTCTTGGCATAGCAGACTGCTTGAATGAATTCATGGAATAACGGGTGGGGAACCAGCGGCTTCGATTTGAACTCTGGATGAAATTGAACGCCAAGCATCCAGGGATGATCAGGAATTTCTGAGATTTCACATAGAGATCCTCTTTCCAGCGTCCCCGAAAAAACCATGCCTTTTTCTTCGTATGCTTGTTTGAATTCATTGTTGAATTCATAGCGATGGCGGTGGCGTTCATGAATCAGTTTATTTCCATAGGCGCGGAAAGCCAGCGTACCTTCTTTTAGTTCGCAAGGATATGCGCCAAGGCGCATAGTGCCGCCGAGATTCTGAATATTTCGCTGCTCGCTGAGCATTGAAATAACGGGAAAAGGGGTGTTGATGTCGATTTCGGTTGAATTAGCTCCATTCATCCTCAAAACGTTGCGGGCAAACTCCACAATCATGACTTGCATGCCCAAACAGAGACCGAAATAGGGGATTTTTTTTGTGCGACAGTACTCCGCGGCAAGGAGCATTCCTTCCCAACCTCGTTCTCCAAAGCCGCCTGGCACTAAATAGCCGTCGCATCCGCCGATTGATTGTTCAAGCGGCGCGTTCGGCTGTATGCGGTCGGATTCAATACGGCAGATTTCTAGGCCTGTATCGCAAGCTGCTGCAGCATGAAAGAGGGCTTCGAAAACAGATTTGTAGGCATCTTGATGGTTCATGTATTTTCCTACAATCCCGATTCGGATTTTACCATTCGAGGGACGAATAGCCTTTTGAAGCATTTTTTCCCATTTTGCAAGAGATGCTGGCGGCGTTTGCAAGTTGAGGATGCGGCAGATCTTTTCATCGATATGCTGCTGAAAAAGCTCGACGGGCACTTCGTAAATGCTCGTTGCAACGTCTTTTTCATCAAAAACGGCATCTTGTGGAACACTGCAAAACAGAGAAATCTTGGCTTTTATGTCATCGGAAAGGGGATTTTCACATCTACAAAGGATCATATCGGGAATGATGCCGATTTCCCTTAGGACTTGGACGGAGTGTTGGGTCGGCTTGGTTTTGACCTCTCCAGCCGCCTTCAGGTAAGGAACATAAGTCAAATGAATGAATATGCAGTCATTGGGCCGTTCATAACGAAATTGGCGGATGGCTTCCAAAAAAGGAAGCGATTCGATATCTCCGACAGTTCCTCCAATTTCTACAAGGACGACTTGTGTTTCTTTTTCCTGTTTTGCGCAAGTTAAGATCCTCGATTTGATTTCATCCGTGATATGGGGGATCACCTGCACTGTTTTACCAAGAAAATCGCCTTTTCTCTCTCTCTTGATCACAGTTTCATAAATTTGGCCCGATGTTGCGTTTGATGATCGCGATAAGGGGGAGTGGGTAAAACGAAAGTAATGGCCTAGATCGAGATCAGTTTCTCCGCCGTCATCGGTTACGTAGACCTCGCCGTGCTGGAAAGGGTTCATGGTTCCCGGGTCTACATTCAGATAAGGATCAAATTTGAGCATAGCGATTTTTAACCCGCGCGTTTCCAGTAAATATCCGATGGAAGCTGCTGTTAAGCCTTTTCCAAGCGAAGAAACAACGCCACCCGTGATAAAAATATATTTCATGGTCATGTCAGCATTTTATTTAATTTTTCCAAGTCTTGCGGAGTGTCAATTCCTAAAGCCTCGTCTTCCACCACCGCGACTGCTATTTCGTATCCTAGCTCAAGAAACCTCAATTGTTCCAGATCTTCCGATCGTTGTAAACCCGTATCCTGCAACGAACCGATCTTCATGAGAAAGTTTGTTCTATATCCATAAATGCCAATATGTTGAAATGCTGCAGGAACGTCAAATTCTTTTTTTGAATAAGGGATTGGAGAACGGCTGAAATAAAGAGCGCGGCCTCTGCAGTCGAATACGCATTTAACGACATGCGGCGATAAGTAGTCTTCTCGGCTGCGAATGGGACGAACCGCTGTGCTGACGGCAGCTTCGACATCCTCGGCCAGAACGCGGGCAATCTGATCGATCGTTGAAGGGGCTGTGCAAGGATGGTCGCCTTGCAGGTTGATGACAATTTTTGCTTGTTGAAGGCTCGGCTCTTTTTGTAGAGCTTCGGCGATTCGTTCTGTTCCATTTCGGCAGGATTCAGACGTCCAAATAATTTTTCCTCCGAATTTTTGGACATGTTCTGCGATTTGCGAATGATCGGTTGCTACCCATAGATCATCAATGTTTTTACATTTCAAGGCGCATTCATAGGTGCGTTGTAGAATAGTTTTACCGCCTGCCGTTGCTAATAATTTCTGTGGAAAACGCGTACTGTGCAAGCGTGCGGGAATAATGCAAATAGTCATAGGTTTGCGATAAAAATTAAAAATTTATTGCCAAAAACGCCGAGAGGGTCTCGGTGAACTCGGCCTGGGGAATAATCAATTGATTCCTTATAAAGGATGTTACATTTTTGATGATTTATGCCCAATGAACTTGAAAAATCGCTTTTTCAAGTTCATGGGGTGTAATCATGTTTAAATTCTAAGGCGATGGAATTGATTGTATAGCGCAAGCGAGAAGGCGATTCGCGAAAAACGTGCCCGAGATGACTGTCGCAGGAGCGGCAAAGAACTTCGTACCTGCGGAATGGAAGGCTGTGGTCTTCTTTGATCCAGATATGATTTTGAACAATTGGCTCGCGAAAACAAGGCCATCCTGTATTTCCGTCATACTTCGCATCGGAAGAAAATAGCACAAGGCCGCATGCTGCGCAGTAGTAGTACCCCACTTCAATGTGATCGAAATATTGGCCTGAGTAAGCTTTTTCTGTGGCTTTTCGCCGCATGACGCAGTAGCGCTCGGTGCCCAAAATCGATCGCCAATCCTCGTCGGAATGCGTGACCTTTATGTGATCCCACAAAAGAATCGCGGACATGAAAATAAAGGCAGTTTTAATATTTATCATTTTACTCCGCTATATAATTATTATGTGTTAGTGTAAAGACATGATCGAGTCTGTCATTCAAACAAAGGTTTCTCCAAAAAAAGTATGGCAAGCTTGGCGCTCTGCTCATGCCATGGATAAGGGATTTTCTTCTGGTCAAAAAGGTGTTTTGAAAACAAATGGTGGAAGTAAATTTGCCTATCGCATTCTCGATGTAAAAGAAGGCGAGAGCTTTACGATTCTCTGGAAAAGCTTGTTCGTTCGTTTGATTTTCACTCACTCGGTAGTTCCTAAAGCAAACGGTTCGGAAATTTCCTACCGCGTTCAAATTCGCGGCCTATTTGCCTGGCCTGCCCGTTATTTTTTAAGTGAAAAGATCCGGAGCAATCTTCGAATGATTCTGGTTTCTTTAGTCAAGGAACTGGAGAGGATGCGGGATTGAATTTCTTGCGAATCTTTCACACTTAGGATATTTATAAATCATTATGCGTTGCACTGGTTATTGTACTGCCGCAAATTATGATATACCGCGGTTATTTCAGTTTCTCCAAGTAAGCGATACAGCTCAGATGTACCGCGACGTTCTTCATTGCCAGCCCAAAGATGAAAAGGGTATTAAGCGCGACATTTTTTATTTTTCTTATGGAGTCGTGATCTTTTGGGGGGTGTCCGAAGAAGAGGAAAAACAGCTTGTTGACGCATTGAAAAATTTTGAAAAGGGTTCCCTCCCGAAATTCGAAGTCGACGAATTCAGCTTTTCCTACGGCGATAAGATGAAAATCGAAGACGATAAGATCATTTTGCAAAAGAAAGACGTCCTCACCAAGCTCGCGATTTCATATGCGATTGGACAATCAGTTAAACTTACGGTTTTCGAGGAAGTAATCCATCGCACGATTGAGCATTCAACTCATATTCCAAAGGATCTCGCAGAAAAGGGCAAAATCACCTTATCTAGAAAAGAAACGTCTCGCAAAATGGGCGAGCTTTATCTCGAAAGAAATTATATCAACCTTCATTCTGAAATTCTCGACACTCCCGAGCTGTTTTGGGAGCATGCGGATCTCGAGCCGATCTATCGAAAGATGGCTCATTATCTCGATATCACAAAACGGGTTGATCTGTTGAATCGCCGGTTAGCCTTGCTGCATGAGCTATTTGAGATCCTAAGCGACGGATTGAATCACCAGCATTCATCGCGCCTTGAATGGACGATCATTATTCTGATTATTATTGAAGTGATGCTCGCTTTGATGCGGGATCTTTTCCATTTAATTTAGGGTCTGTGAAACAATGAAGTGGGCGATTTGGCTGCGTCAAAGCCCGTATAATCGACGATCGCAAACGGGCGCGTATTGCATTAATACGTACCCGTTTGCGAAGCCTTGCGGTCGTCGATTATACGGAGCTTTCACGCTA
>Ga0153915_10001490_pt1 | contig 21459 bp, 20 predicted proteins | sample Opewatmetagenome_2_FD_107003 | JGI IMG/M metagenome (GOLD analysis project Ga0153915, IMG submission 107003) | Freshwater wetland microbial communities from Ohio, USA - Open water 3 Core 3 Depth 3 metaG | ecosystem: Environmental > Aquatic > Freshwater > Wetlands | place: USA: Ohio, Lake Erie...
GCCGAAAACCCGTTTGCCGTGCGCGACGGCAGGCCGCGGTTGGATGAGCCTGCCGAACATCCACGCGACGAACACGCTGATAAAGATCGCCACTGCCTGCCACAGCACCTTGACGTCGTGCAGGTCGGCCCACAGGTCGAAGAGCAGGGTATTCATTCGGATGAGCCGGTCATCATTGTGCGCAGCGGTGTAATGGCGCAGATTCTAGCAGGTTGCTTAGAATCTCCCTGTGTGCAGCGCGACCGATCCCCTTTGGGAAAGAGGGTGCGCAATTTCCCCCCTTTCTTGAAGGGGAGGGAGGAAGGATCTGAGATTCCGCGACATGCGGCGGTGCTAGAATGAATTCACACCAGTTGTGGGAGGTGCCATGGTTGCTTACGACAGTATGTCCCGGGCCGAGCTGATCGAGACCATCCGATCGCTTGAAGCGCGGCTGGCAAACGCCGCATCAGGCGTGGGTAACCCGTCTGACGATTTCGCGAAATTTCCCGTACTTGGCATGCCGGAACAATTGGTTGCGTTCTGGGAGCAAGAAATCCGGCGGGTGTTCGACTCGGGCGAAGGGCGAAGAATCGAATTCGAGTGTCCATGTCATGGCGGGATCAGATACTTTGAGGCCCGCATGGTCCCCGACTTCGGCCTGAAGGGCGCGGTCATTTCTCGGCGGTTCGACGGCGCAGGCATGTCGTGGACCTTGGTTCGCGAGGCGGAGGCAGTGCCGCTCGCGCTCGTGCTCAACGAACTGGTATTCAATGCCCAAAAGCACATGACTGTCGGAGACGGACAAAGGACGATCAAAGTGGGGTTGTTCAGCAGCCCACTCGGGGTGGAGGTTTGCATGACCAACCACTCGGACACATTCTCGTCCGGGGCCACAGGCGATCCCGAGATTAGCTGGTCACCACCATGGCAATAGCCGGCTCAACGATACGCAAGATCGCGACTCCGTTGACGTTCAGCGCGCGCATGCGGTGGAGGTATGCAGCCGTTTTTTTGGCGCTCGTGTTCACCGGGATCATCCTGATTGCCTGGCAGAGTTACCGCGCGCTTGATCACGAGCTGACCGCCGCTGCTTTGTCGCGCCGGGGAGCTGTGTCGGATCTTGCCGCCGCCACGTTGTCGGAAAAATTCGATCACCTGGTCGACGTCGGCATTTCGCTCGCCACCCGCGTGCGGTTCCGGCAGCTCATCGCTGCCGGACAATGGGCTGAAGCGATCGAAATCCTGCGCGACGTGCCGCGCGACCTCCCGTTCATCGAACGCCTGTTCCTGACCGACGTTGAGGGAACGCTGATGGCGGATGTGCCGGAACTGCCTGGGGTCCGAGGAAAGAGTTTCGCTTATCGCGAGTGGCACAAGGGGATAAGCCGGTACTGGCGGCCTTATGTTTACCCGGTATACCAGAGGGCTGCCGCGCCGCAGCTCAATGTTTTCGCGGTGGCGGTGCCGATCAGGAGCGGCGACGGCGAAGTATCGGGCATCCTGGTGCTGCAGATGCGCGTCGATATCTTTTTTGAATGGCTCAAGGCGATCGAGATCGGCCCTGAAGGAATTGCGTATGTCGTCGATCCGGAAGGACAACTTGCTTTTCACTCGAAATTCCCGGGCCGGAACGAGATCGTCAAGTTCTCGGCCGTGCCGGCCGTGCAGCGGGTGCTGCGCGGGTCCCGCGGTGTGGAGGTAACGTTCGATCCAGTCGAAGCGGAAGACGCCGTTTCGGCCTACACATCCCTCTCGGGGTATGGCTGGGGCGTGGTCGTGCAGCAGCCGGTGCAGGCGGCTTTTGCGGCGAAGAATGACCAACTCGCACGCTTGCTCGTCGCTTACGGTCTGGTCCTGCTGTTCTGCGTCCTGATTGCGTATCTCGTATCGCGCGTAATCGTCCAGCGCAGGCAGGCCGGTGTCGACCTTCGGGCAAAAGCCGAACTGGAACGCCGCGTCGCGGAACGCACGGCGCAGTTGGAGGCAACCAACAAGGAACTGGAAAGCTTCACCTACTCGGTGTCGCACGACCTGCGTTCACCGCTGCGCGCGGTCGACGGCTTCTCACGGATACTCGAAGAAGATCATGCCGGCGTGCTGGATGACGAAGGCAAACGGTTGCTCAAGGTAATCCGCGACAGCAGCCAGAAGATGGCCATGCTGATCGACGATCTTCTGGAGTTTTCGCGTCTCGGTCGCAAACCGATTGCCGCCGCCGAGGTCGACATGGGCGCGCTCGTGCAGGGAGTGATCACGGAATTGTCTGCAGCACCCGGTGCAGCCTCGCCGGAGTGGAGGGTAGGACCGCTGCCGCAGGCTTGGGGCGACGGCGTGATGCTGCGGCAGGTATGGGTCAACCTGCTATCGAATGCGGTGAAATTCAGCGCCAGACGCGGACAGCCCATCATCGAAACAGGCGGGAATACTGATGGCGATCAGAACGTATATTACGTCAAGGACAATGGCGTCGGGTTCGAAATGCAGTATTACAACAAGCTATTCGGCGTGTTCCAGCGCCTACACAGCGCCGAGGATTTTCCCGGCACCGGCGTCGGGCTTGCCATCGTCCAGCGTGTGATCGCCCGCCACGGCGGCCGCGTCTGGGCCGAGGGCAAGGTGGAGCAAGGAGCGGCGTTTTATTTTTCACTGCCGAAAGGAAAACCACATGGACAAATTTGAGAAAGTCGACATTCTGCTGGTGGAAGATAACCCGACCGACGCTGAGCTTACGATGCGCGCGCTGCGGAAGAGCAAACTCGCGAACAATATCACCTGGGTCAAGGACGGCGCTGAAGCGCTGGAGTTCATTTTTCGCAGCGGCGCGTTTGCCGAACGCCCCGACGAAAATCCGAAACTGATACTGCTCGATCTCAAACTGCCCAAGGTGGACGGCATCGAGGTATTGAAGCGGATCAAGGCGGATGAGCGCACGCGGATCATCCCGGTCGTCATGGTGACCTCGTCGGCGGAGGGGCGCGACGTCGTTGAGAGTTACAAGCTTGGCGTCAACAGCTATGTCGTCAAGCCGGTGGATTTCGACCAATTCAGCGACACCGTTGCCAAGGCGGGTTTGTACTGGATGCTGATGAACAAGGCACCGGAGTAGGAAGGCGCCGGGAGGCGGGCAAACATGTCCAGACCACTCAAAGTCCTTTTTGTCGAAGACGCGCCCACCGACGCCGAGCTAGAATTTCGGGAGTTGCGGCGGGGCGGGCTTGACTGCGTCATGGAGCGGGTAGAAACGAATGAGGAATTCTTGCGCAAGCTCGACGACTTCGAGCCGGACGTGATCCTTTCCGACTTCTCGCTGCCCGCGTTCGACGGACTATCGGCCCTCGATATTGCCCGGAAGATGCGGCCGGACACGCCGTTCCTGTTCGTTTCAGGAACGATCGGCGAGGAGCGTGCAATCGAATCGCTCAAGCGCGGCGCCACCGACTACATTCTGAAAACCAATCTGCGCCGGCTGGTGCCCGCGGTGCGTCGTGCGCTCCAGGATGTCGACGAACGCGCCGCGAGGCGGGAGGCGGAGCGCCGGGTCAAGGAAAGCGAAGAGCGTTTCCAGATGGCGGCACGCGCGACCAACGATGCGATCTGGGATTGGGACCTCGAGTCCAACCACGTTTGGTGGAACGAAGGGGTCGAAAAGCTGTTCGGCTATTCGCGTGAGGACGTCGTTGAGCACGTGAGCTGGTGGACGGAGCGGCTGCACCCGGACGACCGGCAGCGGGTGCTCGCGGAAATGAAGGCGGTAATCGATGCGGACGGCATGTTCTGGTCGGGCGAATACCGGTTCATGCAGGCTGACGGCGCGTATGCGTATATTCTCGATCGCGGTTATGTGATGCGGGATGAGCAGGGCGGGGCGTATCGCATGATCGGCGCGATGATGGACATCACCGAGCGCAAGAATCAGGAAGAGAAGATCGCGCGGCTGAGCCGCATACACGCAGTGCTCTCCGGCATCAACTCCGCCATCGTGCGGGTGCGCGAGCGTGACGAACTGTTTCGCGAAACCTGCCGCATCGCGGTGGAGGACGGCGGATTCAAGCTGGCGTGGATCGGCTTGCTCGATAAGCAGACCCTGGACATCCGACCCGGCGCCTGGGTGGGTGACGAAAAAGGGTTTTTGAACAGGATCCGGTTGTCAGCGCATGCCGATTTGCCCCAAGGAAAGAGTGTTTCAGGGCTCGCCATCCGCACGCGCAAGCCGGTAGTGGTCAACGAGGTCGTCAGCGACGAGCGCCTGATGCATAGGGAAGAAACGCTGAACAGCGGTTTCCGATCCTTCGTCGTCCTGCCGCTCTTGGTCGAGTCGGAGCCGATCGGCTCACTGTATTTATACACAGGTGAGGCCGATTTCTTCGACCAGGACGAACTCAGGCTGCTGGCGGAGCTTGCCGGCGACATTTCGTTCGCGCTGGAACACATCGAGAGACGGGAACGACTCGATTACCTTGCCTACTACGACGCGCTCACCGGGCTCCCCAACCGCACCCTTTTCCACGAGCGCCTGAACCAGGCCATGCTCAATGCGCGCGCGGACGGCGGCAAGGTGGGATTGATCGCGCTCGACCTGCAGCGGTTCGGGATGATCAATGACACTCTGGGGCGCCACGCGGGCGATGAGTTGCTGAGGCTGGTGGGCGAGCGCCTGTCGCAGGCACTGACGGAGCGCGGGTGGGTGGCCCGCATCAGTGCCAACACATTCGCGATCGTGCTCCCCGACATCAAGCACGAGGCGGACATTGCGCACGTGCTGGAGCAGGAAGTCCTGGAACGTCTCATGCGGCCGTTCAATATCGGGGGAGAAGAACTCAGGATTGCCGCCAAAGCAGGGGTGGCGCTGTTTCCGGGCGACGGGACCGATACCGACAGCCTGTTCCGGAATGCCGAGGCGGCGCTCAGGCAATCCAAGGATGCCGGGAACAAGTATCTCTTCTATGCGCCGCAGATGAACGCCCGCATTGCGGAGACGCTGAGCCTGGAGAACCGGCTGCGGATTGCGCTGCTCGACGAGCAGTTCGTACTCTACTACCAGCCGAAGGTGGAGATCGCGAGCGGCCGCATCACCGGTCTCGAGGCGCTGCTGCGCTGGCAAAGCCCGGAGCTCGGCCTCGTTACGCCGGCGGCGTTTATCCCGCTTCTGGAAGAAACCGGGATGATCATCGAGGTCGGCCGGTGGGCGTTGGGGCAGGCGGTTTCGGATTACCGGAAGTGGGCTCTGCAGGGGCTCGAGCCGCCGCCGATCGCGGTCAACATCTCCGCGCTTGAGTTGCGGCAAAGGGATTTCGTGGAAATGGTGCAGCGGGCGATCACGCAGGGCGGCAGCGTTATCCCCATCATCGATCTCGAAATCACCGAAAGCGTCATCATGGAAGACATCGCGCAGTCCATCCCTGCGCTTGCGGCACTCAGGCAGATGAATGTGGGCATCGCCGTCGACGATTTTGGCACCGGATACTCGTCGTTGAGCTATATCACGCGGCTGCCGGTGACGGCGCTCAAGATCGACCGTTCTTTCGTGGTGGACATGACCAGCAAATCCGACAGCATGGCGGTCGTTTCCATCATTATCTCGCTCGCGCATTCCCTCAGTCTTAAAGTAGTCGCCGAAGGCGTGGAAACGCAGGAGCAGCTAACTTTGCTGAAGCTGCTACGGTGCGACGAGATGCAGGGCTACCTGTTCAGCCCGCCGCTGCCGGCGGAACGGGCCGCGGCCCTGTTCGGCGCCAAGAATGCCGGTCAGGCGGCGCAGGCCGCGCAACCTGGCCCATGAATCCCGGGGGCGCGAAGATCGCTGCGGCACGATAAACCTGCGCCTCGCAATGGCGCAAGAGCACGCTGGGCCATGCCTCGCAATAACAGGCAACCCGTTCCGGATCGCAGTTCGGAGATGCCGGATTCTGCGGATCGTGTGATCTAACCCGCGCTCTTGACGGGTGCGCCGGGGGCCGCTGTGCCGCTTGTCGATAATACGGCTTCGAACTTGTAAAGCCTGGGAAGCGTGGTTTGAGCGAGGTAGTCGTAAGCTTCCTGCTCGGTCGCGAACCTCATCGTCTGGTCCGAGCCTATTGCACACAGGCGCCCGTTCTTGCCGATGGCAATTCCTACGCTGACTCCGCGGGTGATTTCCGAGCTCGTGCCCGCGCTTCCCGCGACGCGCAATTCATACCATTGCGACAGTGCCATCATCGCGTTCCCCTGTGTAACGACACAGTGCATCGATATTGCTTTCTACTGGTGGTAAATCTAGCACAATTGCCGAACCGCAACACCCTGTACGCGTCAATAAATCGAAAATTATTTGGCGTTGCAACCTAGCTTGTCCGCGCGAGGGCTGCGGCGAAAAAGCCGTCGGTGCCGTGCACCTGCGGCGTGAGCTGCAGATAGGGGCCGGTATCGAGCGCAATTCGCTGTTGATTCAGTAACTCGCCGCAGTGCAACAGCCTGAACTGCGGGTGTTCGTTGACAAACGCCGCGACGATGTCTTGATTTTCCTCCGCGAGCAGGCTGCAGGTCGCATAGACGAGCCGGCCGCTGGGCTTCACCAGCGTGGCGGCGGCGCGCAGGATCGCCGCCTGCTTGGCTTTCAACTCCTCGACCGACTGCGCCGACTGCCGCCATTTGAGGTCCGGATTGCGGCGCAGCGTCCCGAGGCCGCTGCACGGGGCGTCGACGAGCACGCGGTCGATCTTGCCGGCGAGGCGCTTGATCTTGATGTCGTTCTCGTTGCGGATCAGCCTCGGGTGAAGATTGGAAAGGCCTGAGCGCTTGAGCCGCGGTTTGAGCCGCGCGAGCCGTGTCTCGGATACATCGAAGGCGTAGACGCGCCCGTGCGACTGCATCATGGCGCCGAGCATCAAGGCCTTGCCGCCGGCACCGGTGCAGAAATCGACGACAAGGTCGCTGCGCCTTGGCGCCACCAGATAGCACAGGAGCTGACTACCCTCGTCCTGCACTTCGATGCTGCCGTGCAGGAACAGCGGATCGCGGTTGATTACCGGCTTGCCTTGGATGCGGATGCCGACCGGCGAATACGGCGTCGACACGCCTGTGACGCCGCTGGCTGCGAGTTCATGCAACACCTGATCGCGCTCGGCACGCACGGTGTTCACGCGCAGGTCGAGCGGAGCCGGCTGCTGCAGGGCGCGGCCCAGTGCTAGGATTTCCGCTTCGGACATCTGCGGCCGGAGCCTTTCGATGAGCCAGTCGGGAAACTCGGCCTGCACCCCAAGCGGCAGATTATCGAGCGTCACGGTCTTGAGCTTCTCCATCCACTCGGCTTCACCGCGCTTGGCAAGAGGCGCAAGTTCGCGCCAGCTTACGCCCGCAACACGCACGAGGTAGGCGAGCAGCAGGCGGCGCGGAGAAAAATCTCTGGAATGGCCACCTCTTCCGGGCGGAGGATTCCCCAGGGTCCCTCCCCCTTCAAGGGGAAGGGTTGGGGCGGTGGTGGTACGGCGTATCAGGTAATCGAACAGCCGCTTGCGCCGCAGCACGCCGAACACCGCTTCCGCGACGAAAGCGCGATCGTGCTGGCCAAGCACACGCTGCTCGCGAAAAAAGCGGCTGAGTATCGAATCGGCGGGATAGTCGAATTTCAACACCCGCTGCAGTGCTTCGGTTGCTGCTTCGATCTGGTGGCGATGGATGGACATGGGTGGACTTCAGGTAAGCGGTCAATGGTGACCGGTGAGCCGAATAATTTTCCGCTGCGAGCGGTTTGCTCACTGCTCACCGTATCTCATTCTTCGCTGACGCGAATTTCGTTTACGATCTGTTCCCCCGACGGATTGCCATCGCGGTCGAGGAACCGGATTTTGACGGGCAAGTAACGGTATTCAGCGGCGAGCCAGATCTCGATGCTCTCAGCGCCGGCGCGCCGCGCCTGTTTCACGGGGACGGCTTTGAGCGTGCCGAGCGGGGTTTCGATGTCCTCCTCGCCGAACACTTCGACCTCGTAAGTTTCAAAGCGCGAACCGTTGGTGACCGGCACGTGGAAACGCCCTGGTTGCGGGGGCACCAGCGACATTTGGTAGATGAAACTCATCAGGTCCTGGCTGCCTGCCGGAAGCGCGACGCTGCGCGTGTTGCGCGTGTTGCCGAAGGTGAGGCTGCCCGCGTTCCAGTCGAAGCGCGCCTGCGCCACTTCGGTCCGGCCGCGACGGGTGCGAGTTATGAGGAACTTCTCCGGCTGCAGCCCTTGAGTAGAGAGCTTGCCCTGGCTCAAGTAACGCAGCTGCTGCGGGCGGAAGAAGTCGACCAGTCCGGTCGTCTCGGCGTCGCTTGCCAGGATGTAACTATCGGTTTCGACCTCCCACGACTGAGTCGCCTTGCCGACGCTGAACTTGTCGGGGCCGAGGTAGAGCACGTAAGTGATGCGCCCCTTCCTGGGCAGGCTGCGCACCGGTGCGGGTGCGGTAGCCGCGGCGGGCGGCGCGGGTTCCGGCGCGGACTCGGGTGTCGGTTCCACCGCGGGAGGCACGGGCTCGGGAGGCTCTGCGGGCATCGGTCCGGTTTCGACCGGTTCTGGCGGCAACGCAAGCGGGGTGGCTGCGGCGACGGCTGGAATCGACGGCGTGCGGGGCGCGCTGCGGCGCGGCGGAGCGGGTTTGGGGCGGGGCTTCGGGGGCTCGGTTGCCGCCGTAGGCGCAGGCGGTGGTGGAGTGCTGACCAAGCGCGCTTCAAGCGGTCGTGGTTCGGGGATTTCGTCGGGGACGCGCAGCCACGCGCCGGAGATTACGACCGCGTGCAGCAGCAGCGAAACAAGAACGGCAGCGAGGAAACGGAGGATTTGGGCACTAGACATCACGGCTTGAGATCCGGCCGGGTGGCGTTTTGCCCGCAGCGGGAGCCGTCATGTTCCGCGATCAGCATCTTGACCGGCAGCACGTCGTGCTGCAAGTGTCCTTTAACGGCGTCAGCCATCGAGCGGCGGCGAAGTGAGCGTCCCGGCCGCAGTACGGGCCTGTTTGAGCGTCACTCTTCCGCCGGCGTCGAGCGCCAAGCGGTCCTCGCAGAACCAGCGCACCGCCTGCGGGTAGATGCGGTGCTCCTCGTTGAGCACGCGCGCGGCCAACCGCTCTTCGGTGTCGCCGGGCAGCACCGGCACCGCTGCCTGGATGACGATCGGGCCGTGGTCAAGCGTGGGCGTCACGAAGTGCACCGTGCAGCCGTGAATGCGCGCGCCCGCCTCGAGCGCGCGGCGGTGAGTGTCGAGACCGGGAAACGCCGGCAGCAGCGACGGATGAATATTGAGCAACCGGCCACGGTAACGATCCACAAACGCGCCGGTGAGAATGCGCATGAAGCCGGCGAGCACGACGAGGTCGGGTTCGTGGCGGTCGATTTCCCCGGCGAGCGCCGCATCAAATGTGGCGCGATCGTCGAATTCGCGGTGATCGATGACCGCGGTCGTCACGCCATGATTGCGCGCCGTCGCCAGCCCTTTCGCGGCGGGTTCGTTGCTGATGACTGTCGCGATCTGCGCCGGCAGTCCCGCTTTCAGCAGCGCTTCCATGTTGCTGCCGCGGCCGGAAATCAGTAAGACAATGCGTTTCAGGCTACGCCCCAGATTGGTGATTCGTGCGTGGTGACCCGTTCCGTTTGGCGGCCTGTCAAAGCGCCAAGCCCGACCGGCTGCTGGTGCCGTTCCAACTTGTTTCTCCAAATTCCGGCGGCTCGTCTGGCACGGACGAACGGCCCTTGGAGAAATAGTTGCATTGGCATAAATAGTTGGAACGGCACTAGTCGATGATGGCCTGCGGCCCGTCGCCGCGGCGGCGCCGCACCGCGCCGATGCGCCACACCGTTTCGCCCGTTTTGGCGAGCAGCGCTTCGGCCGCCGCCGCTTCCTCGGCGCTGACGATCGCCACCATGCCGATGCCGCAATTGAACACGCGATGCATCTCGCGCTCGGCGACGTTGCCCTGCTCCTTGATCCACGTGAAAAGCGGTGGCATCGTCCACGCGCCGCGTTCGATATGGGCGGCAAGCTCCTTCGGCAGCACGCGCGGCACGTTCTCGGTCAGTCCGCCGCCGGTGATGTGTGCAAGCCCTTTGACATTCACGCTCCTGATCAGTTTCAGCACCGGTCTCACATATATGCGCGTGGGCGCGAGTATCAGATTGCTTAACGCTGTACCCGCCAGTTGCGCGGACAGATCCACGCGCTTCATTTCGATGATCCTGCGGATCAGCGAGTAGCCGTTGGAGTGCGCCCCGTTGCTCGCCAGTCCCAGCAGGATGTCGCCTTCGGCGATCAACGAACCGTCAATGATTTCGCCCTTTTCGACGATACCGACGGCGAAGCCGGCGAGGTCGTATTCATCCTTCAAATACATGCCGGGCATTTCCGCGGTTTCGCCCCCGATCAGCGCGCAGCCGGCCTGCTCGCAGCCGGCGGCGATGCCTTTGATCACCTTGGTTGCGGTCGCCACGTCGAGCCTGCCGCACGCGTAATAGTCGAGGAAGAACAGCGGCTCTGCGCCCTGCGTGAGAATATCGTTGACGCTCATCGCCACCAGATCGATGCCGATCGTGTCGTGACGGTTCAACTCGCAGGCGAGCTTCAGTTTGGTGCCCACGCCGTCGGTGCCCGAAACCAGCACCGGCTCGCGGTAATTGCGCGAAATCTCGAACAGCGCGCCGAAGCCGCCGATGCCGGCGAGGACGCCTTCTCGCAGCGTACGCCTGGCGAACGGTTTGATGTTTTCAACCAGCTTGTCACCCGCGTCAATGTCCACGCCGGCGTCGCGGTAAGTGAGGGACCCGGGTCGCTTTGATTTAGGCAAGTCATGCACCCCAAGACAAGAGTTAATCCGCCACAGAGGACACAGAGAAAAGTTCGTGGGCAAAGAGACGATTTGGGCTAAGATATGCGCGCGCGCAGAAAGGCTGTCTGAAGCAAGCCTCTGTCGGCTCTCTGTGGCCAATGAGAATCTTACCGTAACCTGCTGAGCGATGAAACAGCTCGCGCTCGATTTCGCGCCAGCGCCGCCGCCGACGCTCGATAATTTCGTGAGCGGCCGGAATGCGGAACTCACGCAGAACCTGAGGAAGATCGCGGCACGGGATGCCGGCGAGCGCTTCATCTACCTCTGGGGCGCGCCCGGCAGCGGCCGCAGCCACTTGTTGCGGGGCTTGACGGCGGCGGTGCGTGGCGCCGGGGCAAGTGCCGCCTACATCGCATGCGCCGGCGATACCCGGTTCGCGGACGGCGTCGAACGCGTGGCTTGCGTCGCCGTCGATGACGTGGAGCTTTTGGGTGAGGACGCGCAGGTCGCGCTGTTTCATCTCTATAATGCGCTGCGCGAGCGGCGCGGAGCGCTTGTCGCGAGCGGCGATGCACCGCCGGTGCAGCTCGGAATGCGGCAGGACCTGGTTACGCGGCTTGGCTGGGGACTCGTCTACCAGGTGCACGCGCTGTCGGACGAAGAGAAAACGCTGGCGCTCAAGGGCCATGCCGCGGCGCGCGGCTTTCGGCTTCCGGATGAGGTCTGCGCTTACTTGCTCACCCGCGTGCGGCGCGACATGCCGTCGCTGCTGGCGATGCTTGATGCGCTCGACCGCCATTCGCTCGAAGCCAAGCGCCCGATAACGGTGGCGCTCGCGCGCGAATTGCTGCTGGCAACTAAAGGACAGGATTCGGGATCGAGGATCGAGGATTGAGTACACGACTCGTCTTGTTTGATCTGGACAACACACTGCTTGCCGGGGACAGCGACTTCGAGTGGGCGCAGTTCCTGATCGAGCAGGGCGTGCTCGACCGCGAGGTGTACGAAGCGCGCAATCAGGCGTTCTTCGACCAGTACAAGGCGGGCAACCTGGACATCGTCGAGTTTCTTGACTTCCAGTTAAAGCCGCTGTCGCGTCATCCGCGCCCGGTGCTCGATGCGTGGCACCGCGAGTTCATGGCGCGCAAGATCAAACCCATCATCCGTGACAGCGCGCGCGCACTGGTGGAACGACACAACGGCGATCTGCGCGTCGTGATCACCGCCACCAACAGCTTCGTGACGGCGCCGATCGCGCGCGAGTTCGGCATCGAGAACCTGATCGCCACCGAGCCCGAGCAGCGCGCCGGCGAGTTCACCGGCAACGTGCTGGGGATCCCGTGTTTCCGCGATGGCAAGGTCAAGCGGCTCGACCAATGGCTTGCGGAACAGGGTCATGCGCTCGATTCTTTCGATGAGTCGTGGTTCTACAGCGACTCACTGAACGATCTGGCGCTGCTGGCGCGCGTCACCCACCCGGTGGCGGTTGATCCTGACGACACGCTGCGGGCGCACGCCGAAAGGCACGGCTGGCCCGTGATCAGCCTCAATTGACGTTGAGCCATGAGTGATGAGTGCAAAGTGCAGAGCGTAGAGCGGTGAGTCTCGACTGTTACCGAGGCGCGGAGACATAGGTCAGGTTTCCGCATCAGCGGCTACCTGACGTCAAAATGGATTCGGGGGAGCGCTGCGGGCACCCCGGTCTACGTTTATACCCGACTCTTCTCATCGTCCACCGATCATTATTCATCATTCATCGTTCTCCCATGTCCCGTTCCCTGCTGCTCGCCGTGGTGTCGGTTGCCGCCGTGTGCAGCGTGCTTTCGGCGCTGCTGCTCGGCACATTTCCTGTTTCTGCGGCGCAGGCGCTCGACAGCCTCTTTCACCCGATTCCCGGCGTGGTGCACGATGTGATCTGGGAACTGAGGGCGCCGCGCGCGGCTGCCGCATTCGCCTGCGGCGCGCTGCTCGCGCTCGCCGGCGCGTTATTGCAGGTGCTGCTGCGCAACGCGCTCGCCGATCCCTACATTCTCGGTGTCTCCAGCGGTGCTTCGTTCGGCGCACTGGCCGCGCTGACGCTGGGTGCGGGAGCGTTGCTCATGAATGCGGCGGCGCTTGCCGGCGCGCTGGCGGCGATCGTCATCGTGTTTGGTCTGGGCTTCCGCGGCGGCGACCGGAATGTCTACCGCTTGCTCCTGACCGGCGTAGTACTGGCGACCGGGTTGTCGGCGCTGGTGAGCCTGCTGCTGGTGATGGCGCCGCAGGCGCAGGTGAAAGGCATGTTGTTCTGGCTGATGGGTGATCTTGCGTATGCCGGCAGCCCGATTCCGGCATGGATGGTGCTGGGGGTAGTGGCGCTCTACGGCGTCGCGCGCGCAACCGAGCTCGACCTGCTCGGCCTCGGGCAATTCAAGGCGCGTTCTTTGGGGGTTGCCGTCACATCGCTGCAGGTCGGCGTGTTTTTCGCGGCAGCGGTTGCCACCGTCGCGGCGGTCATGCTCGGCGGCGCCATCGGTTTCGTCGGATTGATGGCGCCACACGCGATTCGTCTGCTGGGGGTGGCGGAGCATCGCACGTTGTTGCCGCTCGCGGCGCTGCTGGGCGGCAGCTTTCTCACGTTTGCCGATACGGCTGCGCGCACGCTGTGGGCGCCCCAGCAATTACCGGTCGGCGTGCTGACTGCGCTTATCGGCGTGCCGGCGATGCTGCTATTGCTGGGCAGGCGGCGCTGATGCTTCGCTGCGAAGATCTCACGCTGAGCGTGCCGGGACGGGTGCTGTGCCGGGGGATTACCTGCGCGGTCGAGGGCGGACAGTTGTGGGCGGTGCTGGGCAGAAACGGCAGCGGCAAGACCACGCTGGTCCACACGCTCGCCGGGTTGCAGCCCGCAGCCGGCGGCACGATCAGTCTGAACGGCGCTGCACTTGTGGCTCGCGCCGGCCGCCAGCGCGCGCGCGACATCGGCGTGCTGCTGCAGCTGGAGGACACGGAATTCTGGGGCAGTGTGCTCGATTACGTGCTGCTTGGCCGTTTCCCCCATTCCCGCTCATGGTTCGGCTGGCGGCGCGAGGATGAAGCGAGTGCGCTGGGCGCGCTCGAGACGGTGGAACTCGCGGAGTTCGCGCAGCGGGGCTTTGTGACGCTCTCCGGCGGCGAGCGCCAGCGCGCGCGCATCGCACAGATGCTCGCGCAGGAACCGCGGGTCTTGTTGCTGGATGAGCCGCTGCAGCATCTCGATCTGAAGCACCAGGTGCAGGTCCTCGGGTTGTTTCGGCGTCTCGCGCGTGATGAGGGGCGGGCGATTGCAATGGTGCTGCACGATGCACTGTGGCCGGGCCGCTTTTGCAGCCATGCACTACTCATTGATGGCGGGGGCGGTGCGCTCGCCGGGCCGGCGCGGGAGGTGCTCACGCGGGGCAATTTGGAGCGGCTCTACGGGTGCGGTCTGGATGAGGTGGCGCACGGTGAGGGCAGGTATTTCGTTCCCCATGTATAATTTCCCCCGCCACAAATTCGAGCGGACGCCCCGTTCCGGAGCGCCGCTCCAAGAAAGGTGAGCAGTGAGCAGTGAGCGGCGAACTGACAAGGCGCGAGCAAACTGCCCTGACTGCTTACGGCTGACCGCTCATAGAGATGATCACCAAATTCCTCGGCCATGTTTTTTCCGGCCGGATTTTCAAGGCCAGGCAGCCGAAAATCATTCCGTTCAGTGCGCATGGCGTCGCGCGCGAGCGCGTCAGCCGGTGCGCGCTCACCGTCACGCAAACACTGCAGCGGCACGGGTTCGGGGCATTCGTGGTGGGCGGCGCGGTGCGCGATGTGCTGCTCGGGCGCGAACCCAAGGACTACGACATTGCGACTGACGCCACGCCGGAGGAGGTGCGACAGATCTTCCGCCGCTCGCGCATCATCGGGCGGCGGTTCCGGATCGTCCACGTGATGTGCGGACCGGAAACCGTCGAGGTATCCACGTTCCGCGGCGGCGATGCCGCCGGGGACGACGAGGCGCGCAAGTCCGACGAGCATGGCCGCATTCTCCGCGACAACGTGTTCGGCGACCAGGAACAGGACGCGACACGCCGCGATTTCACGCTCAACGCGCTGTTCTACGATCCCGCGTCGCAGAAAATCTGGGACTACCACGACGGGGTGACTGATCTGCGGAAGCGGCGGCTGAGGATGATCGGCGATCCCGAGAAGCGCTATCGCGAAGACCCGGTGCGCCTGCTGCGTGCGGTGCGGCTCGCGGCGAGCCGCGGCCTGGAAATCGAGGCGGGCAGCCGCAAGCCGATCCGCTCGCTCGCGCACCTGCTCGCCAGCGTGCCGCCGTCGCGGCTGTTCGACGAGATGCTGAAGTTGCTGCTGTCGGGCCACGCCGTGGAATGCGTGACGAAACTGCGCAAGGAAGGCCTGCACCACGGTGTGCTGCCGCTGCTCGACGTGATCCTCGAGCAACCGGTCGGCGAGCGTTTCGTGATGCGCGCGCTCGAGATCACCGACGAGCGCATCCAGGCCGACAAGTCGGTGTCGCCGGCCTTTGTGTTCGCGGCATTGCTGTGGCACGAGGTACTCGCCGCGTGGAAGAAAATCGAGGCAAGCGGTATTCCGACGATCCCCGCGCTCTATCAGGCGATGGAGCAGGTGACGCAGGTGCAAGCGGAGAAGCTTGCCATCCCGCGCCGCTTCGGCAGCGACATGAAGGAAATCTGGGCGCTGCAGCCACGCTTGCTGCAGCGGGCCGGCCACCGTCCTTACCGGCTGCTTGAGCACGTGCGCTTTCGCGCCGGCTACGATTTCCTGCTGCTGCGGTGCGAGAGCGGAGAGGTTGATCCCGCGATTGGCGAATGGTGGACACGCTTTCAGCGTGTCGGAGAAACCGAGCGCCAACAAATGCTCGTGCGTGACGGCGAGCCGAAGAAACGCCGGCGCAGAAGGAGGCCGCGGAAGGCGGAGGGCGAAAGGATGCAGGAGGAAGTCGGGGGGATGAAGGGCAAGGGATGAGGGCGGAGGGATTAAGGATGAAGGGCGAGCGATGAGTACAGAGCGCAGAACGCCAACGGCAAAGCGCGAACTGGTGAAACTGTTTCAGATGACCCACAACGAACCTTGAAACCTGAGCCCATAATCCAGAACGCGGAACGATGAACCAGTAGCGGGCAGCGAGCTTTGACACTCGTCACTCATCACTCATCACTCAATACTGCCTTCATCGCATTGGGCAGCAACCTGAACGACCCGGAGCAGCAGATCAGAAACGGCCTGCGCGAACTCGCCGCGATGCCGGAAACGCGCCTCGTCAGTGCGTCGTCGCTCTATCGCAGCGCGCCGGTCGGCTATCGCGATCAGCCCGATTTCGTGAACGCCGTAGCGTGTATCGAGACGAAGTTGAAGCCGCGCGCGCTGCTCGATCATCTGCTCGCGATCGAGCGCCGCCACGGCCGTATGCGCGAATTTCCAAATGCGCCGCGCACGCTCGATCTCGACATCGCGCTCTACGGCAGTCTCACGCTGCGTGAGCCCGGGCTCACGATTCCCCACCCGCGCATGCACGAGCGTGCTTTCGTGATCGTGCCGCTCGCCGAGATCGCGCCAGGGGTGTCGATCCCCGGTCGTGGCCCGGTCGGGGACGTGCTGCGGAACGTGGACGCCGCAGGGGTAGTCAAACTGGCGGGTGTTTCGACATGACCACGGCGCGCCTGCCGGACAAGTACCGCTACATCGTGGTCGAGGGGCCGATCGGTGTCGGTAAAACGAGCCTGGCGCGCCTCATGACCGAGCGCTGTGGGGCCGCGTCGATGTTCGAAGATCCCGAGGCGAACCCGTTCCTGCCGGGTTTCTACCAGAATGCCGCGCGCTATGCGCTGCCGACACAGCTGTACTTTCTCTTCCAGCGCGTCAACCGGGTGCGCGAACTCAACCAGTCCGACCTGTTCCGACGGCTGACCGTCGCCGATTTCATGCTCGACAAGGACCCGCTGTTCGCGCGGCTCACGCTGAACGACGACGAGCTCAAGCTGTATCAGCAGGTCTACGACCACCTGAAACCCCAGGCGCCCACGCCCGATCTCGTGATCTACCTGCAAGCGGCTGCGGAGACGCTGATCGAGCGTGTGCGCCGCCGCGGGGCGAGCTATGAGAAGGGCATCGCCGACGAGTATCTGGTGCGGCTGTCGGAATCCTATATGCGGTATTTCTACCAGTACACGGCGGCGCCGCTGTTGATCGTCAACTCCGAGAATCTCAATTTTGTTGATTCGCCGGGCGACTTTGATTTATTGTTGGAGCGTGTCAGCGCCATGCGCGGCCCACGCGAGTTCTTCAGCCTGGGAAATTAGGAATTAAGAGGCATTTATGCGTATCACACTGAATACCCTGCAGAAGATGGCGCAGGAAGGCAGCAAGATCACGATGCTGACCTGCTACGATGCAAGTTTTGCCGCCCTGCTCGAAGAAGCGGGGGTCGAGTCGCTGCTGATCGGTGATTCGCTCGGCATGGTGCTGCAGGGTCACGAGTCGACGTTGCCGGTCACGCTGCGCGACGTGGTCTATCATACGGCGTGTGTTGCGCGTGGCGCGAAACGCGCTTTCATCATCGGCGACATGCCGTTCGCGACTTTCCAGATTTCTCCGCAGGAAGCGTTCCGCAATGCCGCAGAAATCATGGCCGTTGGCGCGCACATGATAAAAATCGAAGGCGGCAAACCGATGCTGGACACCATCGAATTTCTCACCCAGCGTGGCATCCCGGTATGCGGCCATCTGGGGCTCACCCCGCAGTCGGTGCACCAGCTCGGCGGCTACCGCGTGCAGGGCAAGGGCGATACCGCGGCACAGCGCATGCTCGAAGAGGCAAAGCTGCTCGAACAGGCGGGCGCCGGCATGATCGTGCTCGAAGCGATTCCGGCGACCCTCGCGCGCGACATTACCGCGGCCGTGCAGGCGCCCACCATCGGCATAGGCGCCGGCGTCGACTGTTCCGGCCAGGTGCTGGTGCTGCACGACATGCTCGACATCTATCCGGGCAAGAAGGCAAAGTTCGTCAAGAACTACATGCGCGTTGCGGGCTCCGCGCAGGGCGCGGTTGAAATGTACGTAAAGGAAGTGAAGGCCAAGACCTTTCCGGGCCCCGAGCATTCGTTCTAGGATCAAGGACTGAGGATCGAGGCGTGGGGTCTGCCTGCCCGCCATTTCTGTCGTTACTCAATCCTTAATCCTCAATCCTGCGTCAACCATGGACATCATTCACTCGGTTGCCGACCTGCGCGCACGCCTGCAAGGTGTCCCCAACAACGTGTTCGTGCCGACGATGGGCAATTTGCACGAGGGACACATACAACTGATCGACATCGCCAAGCCGCGGGCGGCCTGCACCGTGGTGAGCATTTTCGTCAACCGCCTGCAGTTCGGGCCGCAGGAGGATTTCGACCGCTATCCGCGCACCTTCGAGGCCGATTGCAGGAGACTGCGGAAGGCGGGCGTCGATGTCGTATTCGCACCCGACGAGAAGGAGATCTATCCCGAGCCGCAGACGTTCGTGGTCGAGCCGTCCGATCTGCAGCACATTCTCGACGGCGCGGCGCGTCCCGGCCACTTCCGTGGCGTGGCAACGGTGGTGCTGAAACTTTTCAACATGGTGTCGCCGCATTCGGCGATCTTCGGCAAGAAGGATTACCAGCAGTACATCGTGCTGCGCGACATGGTGCGACAGTTCGCGCTGCCGATCGAGATCATCCCCGCCGAAACGGTGCGCGCGCCGGACGGTCTCGCCTTGTCTTCGCGTAATGCCTATCTTTCGCCTAAAGAGCGGCGCGAGGCGCCGCGGCTGTATAAGACCCTGCGCCAGGCGCATGGCGAGATCATGGCGGGCGCGCGCGACTTCCAGCGTATCGAGCTGCACATCATGTCAGAGCTGGCGAACCATGGCTGGAGGCCGGACTATGTCGCGGTGCGCCGCCAGGCCGATTTGCAGGCGCCAACCTCAGCGGACCGCGATCTCGTTGTGCTCGCTGCCGCGCGTATCGGCAAGACACGGCTGATCGACAACGTCGAAGTCTTCTTGAAATAACCGGTAGAGGGCTGACGCGGAATGCACAGTGACAAGTGCTGAGCGACTGGCGAAATGATCAGCGCAAAGTGATGAGTGCACGATGCGTCTATTCTTGCATTCTGCACTCCGCATCGATCACTGTTTCTGGTGCCGGGAGAGAGAATCGAACTTCGTTAATACTAATACTGTATTATCAATCTGTTAGACTATTCAAGCATAGTTCGCTGTTAGTAGATACCCCCGCTGATTACCCAATCGTTGATCTCTTGGGGAGCATTATTCCGCCCGGCCATCGACACGCGGCAAACAGGCTGCCCGCTAGAATGGCGTCATGTGCGGCCGATATGTCACACAGGATCAGGCAGCGATCGGGCGGGCCTGGAATCTCAAGCGGGGCGCGACCTTCGTTCCCGCTCAGTCAACGGGCGCGATCGAGCAGTACTGCAACGACCCAGAGGCCCGACGGACGGTAGTCCCTCTATCCTCTCCACACTGCCCAGGCCAGGCACAGCCACCCAGCGAGCAATGCGAGCCCCCCAAGGGGTGTGATCGCTGCTAGCCAGCGCACTCCGCTCAAACTGAGGGCATAGAGACTCCCTGAAAAGAGGACCGTTCCGGTGACGAACAGCCATCCGCTCGTTGTGAGCACCGCTCCTGGCCACCGAGTGCAGGCCCACCCGACAGCAAGCAACGCGAGTGCGTGGTACATCTGGTATCGCACGCCCACTTCGAATGTAACGAGCAAGTCGGCATCTAAGCGACCCTTGAGTGCGTGAGCCGCAAAGGCACCCAAGGCTACACCGGTAAGAGCGGAGAGGCTGCCGATTGTAAAGAAGAGTCGGTCCATTCTCGAATAATCTTCTGGATTACGGTTGTTGGACGTCAGGCTTCATTACATGTCCAGCGTCCGGATTCGACCAGGGGACGGGGGTTCAAAGGGTACAGCGCCGCCTGGAGGTTTCGATGGAACGTATAGAAGCGGGCTAGAAATAGTGACCGCGTTTCGCAGTCTTGATACGGAACAGCCCCCAGGGGGCACCCGTCGAAACGTACAGCGAGTTGGCGTCGGTCCCACGGCCAAATGCGACATTCGTCGTGAGGCCCATCCCGCTCGCCAGCGGGATCGTGCCGAGCACCTTACCTACCCGGTCGATCACCATGAGTTGACTCTTCGGGGTCTGTCGGTTGCCGTCGTGTTCGGCCAAATAAAGATTGCCCTCGGTATCCAGTGCCATCCCATCGACGACCAGACTGTCGTTACGATAGATGACGCGACCGTTGGAGGCAGCCCCGTTCTGGTCCAGGTCGTACATCACCACTCCGCCATTCGGGAGGCCGAAACGGTCCTGCGCAGGGCCGTGCGGATTGGCAAGCAGTATCGACGCATTGGTGGCTGCAACATAGAGGTGTTTGCCATCAGGGGAGACCTCGATGCCGTTCGGGCGCAGGATGTCCGTCAATATCTGTATGAGCTTGCCATCCAGATCGACGCGATAGACCGCATTGGGAAGCTCAATGGCATCCCCGACGAAATAGACGGCATCGGTGAAGTAGACGCGCCCGCGGGGGTCGCTTGTGATGTCGTTCGGGTTATTGAGCCTCTTTCCTTGATAGGTCGCGGCGACCTCGGTGATCGCGCCGGTCGCCAGATCCTGCCGGACCAGTCTGCGTGCGCCTTTGGGATTAGCGGTCTGAGCGATCCACATCGCGCCACTTTTGTCGACATGGAGTCCGGCCGACATGCCGCTCGGCTCCATGTGTTTGGTAACGAAACCGGTTGTCGGATCGAAGCGGAAGATCGTACCACCGGGATTGTCATCGGGCTTCGCAGTTACCGAAATGTCGCTGATATAGATTGCTCCATCCTTTGCCGCGACCACGCCTTCGCCGAAGACCTTGCCCGCGCGCGACAACTCCTCCCATTTAGATCCTTCCGGAATAATGGTGGTTGGCACCTCGGCGGTGGCACTCGCAACGAAAAGGAGCGTGTAAACGCCGGCGCATGAAAGAACGCGCGCAAGTCTTGAAATGACCATGATCGCGTCTCCCGCAATTACCACAAAAAGCACACGTTACTCGCCCTTGACGCTCAACGTATTGATCCACGTCAAGCCGCAACCAGACCCTGTTAAGAACACAGGCCCGCCGAAAATAGAGTCTGTGCAATTCAAGTCTGGAACCGGAGACCGCCGGGTTTCTCGTTTACCAGGGGAGGTATGTGATCGACCGCATCTGGCCGGTCAGCGACCGTCAGACGACAGGCACAATACGACCCGAAGCAGTTGGTCAATATAGCGTGCCAGCCCCGGCCGGAGTGCTAACACATCATGAGCGCGCTACGCTTCGTCATGACGACGATAGCCTGGCACAGCTTTAAATACTATTTGGGCGGCGCGGGTACTGCAGACGAGTGGTGGTCCACAATCAGCCAACGCCCGTCGCGATTCCGGTAGACAAAGCTGAATCGCGCCTGACGACTGATTGGCTTGCCGGCAGCGTCACGAGCCGGGCCAATAAAGGTGTAGGTCCCGGTGTTGATGGCAAGATCACCATAGACGCGAATCCGTTGCTCACCAAGGACACCCTTGTAATATGGCGGTGCGGTGCGCAGAAACTTGAAGTAATCACGAACGGCAGCAGGATTGTCACGAA